>JAABUV010003040.1_pt1 | contig 21830 bp, 24 predicted proteins | sample 5559971 | NCBI WGS metagenome assembly JAABUV01 (sample SAMN10711881, study PRJNA513362) | rock metagenome | isolation source: Antarctica rocks | place: Antarctica: Victoria Land, Knobhead nord | collected 2015-12-19
CCGAGAAGCTGCGCCACGAGTTCCCCCGCATCAAGCAGGTCTGGCGCGGCTACGAGCTGCTGCCCGAAGAGCTGGGGCCGCTGCCCGAACACGACCCGCACCCGAAAGACCCCAGCGCCCCGCCGTCACGCTTCGAGCTGTTCTCCGAAGCGGAGGGCGCCCCCGTCCCCCCAGGGCGCACGGTCGGGATCGTCCGCACCCACGCCGCCCTGGAAGGGGCGGCCTACGCCCAGGACAAAGAGCCGGATCGCTTCGACGCCTACAACGAAGCCGTGTACCGCGCCTTCTGGGAACACTCCCTTGATATCAGCGACTTGGACGTGCTGGGCCGCCTCGCGCAGGACGCGGGCCTGGACCGCGAGGGATTTCTACGAGCGGTCTCCGCCAAGGCCTATTACCACGAGATCGTCCGTTTCGACGACGACGCCTACGCCGCCGACGTCACGCACGTCCCGACGTTCCAGTTCCGGGGCGAGCGCTGCGCCGAGGCCCCGTACAGCACGGTCAGCGAACTCGCCGCGCGGTATCTCATCTGGTACGACAAGCCGTAGCGTTTGAGGTTCCAAAATAGAACCTCAAACGCCGGCAGAGGCGGGTGCCGGTATCTGCCCTACGCCTTTACCGAGCAGGGAGTCGCCATGCTGTCCGGCGTTCTGCGGAGCCAGCGGGCCGTGTGGGTCAACATCGCCATCATGTACGCCTTCGTCTCGCTGCGCGGGCTGCTGACGCAGGACAGCGACCTGGCGCGGCGGATCATCGCGCTGGAACAGAAGCATGACGAGCAGTTCGCGGTCGTCTCCGAGGCGATCCGCCTGCTGATTGAAGCCCCGCCCGTCCCAAAGCGGCGCATAGGCTTCCGCGCCGGCACTCAGGAAGAACCCATTGACGCGGAAGCGAAAGAGGAAGAAACGAAAGAGAAAACGCCATGACGACCCTCGCCCCGCCGGACGACCTGCTTTCCAAAAACCTGCTCTCCAACGACCTGCTGCCGCTTGTCCTGCGCGCCCGGCCCGCGCTCCACCCGAGCGACAACGAGTTCTTCGACTTCTGCCGGCAGAACCCGGACCTGCGGATCGAGCAGACCGGGAAAGGAGACTGGATTATCATGGCTCCAACGGGATTCGAGACCGGCAGCCGCAACAGCGAGGTCAGCCGCCAGCTCGGCAACTGGGCACGACAGGATGGGCTGGGCGTCTCGTTCGACTCTTCCACGGGCTTTGTGCTGCCCGGTGGCGCGAAGAGGTCGCCGGACGCCGCGTGGGTGCTGAAGTCCCGGCTGGCCGCCCTGACGCCCGAGCAGAAGCGGCGGTTTTTGCCGCTGTGCCCTGACTTCGTGGTGGAGCTGCGCTCGCCCTCGGACAACCTGGCCGATACCCAGGACAAGATGGCCGAGTACCGGGGCGGCGGCGCGCGGCTGGGCTGGCTGCTTGACGCGGCGGAGCGGCGGGTACACGTCTACCGTCCGGGCCGGGAGATCGAAATTCTGGACGCGCCCGAGACCGTGGCAGGCGATCCCATCCTGCCCGGCTTCGTCCTGGACCTCAATCTAGTCTGGGACCCCGGTTTTTGAGATAATGCCGTGAAAAAGAGAATGCTATGAAATTCGTTTGCTTTAAAGAGTTTGACGACCCGCAGGAGCCGGAGCTGCCCGGTGTGCTCTACAAAGGCAAGACCCTGCCGCTGGCCCGCATCGTCGCCGTCGCCGAGGCGCTTGCGCCCAAGGGCCTGGTCGTGCCGGGAGACATCAACGCCGTGGTCGCCCGCCTGCCCGCCTACGCCGGGGCGCTGCGCGACCTGGAGAAAGCGCGCATCTTGGATAAGCTCTGGCAGGAGGCGGGCGTGACGATCCTCGCCCCCCTGCCCGCGCCCCACCGTATCCTCGCCATCGGGCGCAACTATAGCGAGCACGCGAAAGAGTTAGGCAGCGACGTCCCCGACGCCCCCATCGTGTTCCAGAAGGCTTCCACCAGCGTGATCGGGCCGGGCCGGCCCATCGTGCTGCCGCCGGACGTGGGCCGCGTGGACTACGAGGGCGAGCTGGCCGTCGTCATCGGCACCCATGGCCGGAACGTGTCCGAGGCCCAGGCTCTGTCTTTGGTGGCGGGCTACACGCTGTTCAACGACGTCACCGCGCGCGACGAGCAGAAGCGGGCCATCGCCAAGAGCCTGCCCTGGTTCCTCTCCAAGAGCTACGATACGTTCGGGCCTTTGGGTCCGTGCCTGGTCACGCCCGACGAGATCCCCGACCCGCAGAACCTGACGCTGACCCTGACCGTCGGCGACGAGGTGCGCCAGCAGGCCGGCACGTCCGAGATGCTGTTCTCGGTCGCTTACTTGATCTCGTACCTCTCGCGCCACCTCGCCCTGTTCCCCGGCGACGTCATCGCCACGGGCACCCCGCCCGGCGTCGGTCCCCTGCGCGCGGGCGACGTGGTGGAAGTCAGCATCCCCGAGATCGGGACGCTCTCCAACCCCGTCATCGGCGAGGAAGAGGCGTTCTAGCCAGATGATTTCGGGTGCGCGAGAAGAACGACAACAGCCCCCGCCGGTCGGCGGGGGCTATTGCTCTGAGTCCGGCGGCAAGGAACCCATCTCGCATCCGCTGCAACGGAGCGATGACCGCCGCTCAAATCTCAGGGTCACGTCAAGCCGTGCCACCGTCCCGCCGGGCCAAAGGATGCTTTGCACGGTCCACCACGAGACTCGGCCCTGTTACACGGTACAATGGCCGGAAGGGGAGGGACACGAGCATGAGCAGCATCACGCGGACGCCGCTGCGGGTGGCGCGCACCGGCATGGCGGCCTCGGCAAACCCGACGGCCTCGCTGATCGGGGTCGAGATCCTGCGCGCGGGCGGACACGCCGTGGACGCCGCCGTGGCGATGGGGGCGGCCCTGGCCGTGATGGAGCCGCACAACTCGCATCTGGGCGGGGACGCCTTCGCCCAGGTCTGGGACGCGCCCGCCCACCGGCTGACCGCGCTGAACGGCAGCGGGGCGGCCCCGGCCCGTGCGACGCCGGAGGCCATGGGCGGGGCCATCCCCCTGCGCGGCGTCCGGGCCGCATCCGTGCCGGGCGCTGTTGATGCCTGGCTGACCGCCCTAGATAAGTGGGGGACAATGACCGCCTCTGAAGTCCTGGCCCCGGCCATCGCCCTGGCCGAAGACGGCTACGCCCTGCCCGCCTGGCAGGTGGCCCTCTTGCAGAGCCACGAGGCGCTCTGGGAGGAATACCCCGAGTCCGGGGCCGCCCTGGTGCCCGACGACCTGCGGCCCGGCGCGACCGTCTACCAGCCCGTCCTGGCCCGGACCCTGCGGGCGGTCGCCGAAGGCGGGCGGGCGGCCTTCTACGAGGGCGAGTTCGCCGAAAAACTCCTGGCCCACTCGGACGACAGCGGCGGCTTCTTCACCCGTGAAGATCTGGCCGCGCACCAAACGCTGCTGACGGACCCGATCCGCACGGACTACCGCGGCGTGACCGTTTGCGAGCAGCCGCCGGTCTCGCAGGGCTGTCTGCTGCTCCAGATGCTGAACATCTTGGAAGGCTTTGACATGGCCGCCCTGGACCCCGAGGGGGCCGACGCCGTGCATCTGATGGCCGAAGCCAAAAAGCTGGCCTTCGCCGACAGACTGGCTTATCTCGGCGACGTCCCGGTCACGCCGCTCGCCACGCTGCTGTCCAAAGAGTACGCCGCCCAGCAGCGCAAGCGGATCAACCCGGCCCAGGCCGCCGCACGCTACTCGCCGGGCCGTCTGCCCGCCGTGTCCGGCGGCTCGGAGACGACCTCGCTGTGCGTCATCGACGCGCGCGGCAACGCCGTGTCCTGGATACAGAGCGTCTTCCACGGCTACGGCAGCGGCGTGGTCGTGCCGGGCACGGGCGTTTTGCTCAACAACCGCATGACCGGCTTCAGCCTGGACCCGAAGAGTCCCAACGTGCTCGCGCCGGGCAAGAAGACGATGCACACGCTCAACACCTGGATGCTCTTCCGGGGCGACGAGCTTTGGGCCGCCGGCGGCACGCCGGGCGGCGACGTCCAGGTGCAGACCAGTTTGCAGACGGTGACGCAGATGGTGGACCGCGCGCGCAGCCCGCAGGAAGCCATCGAAAGCCCCAAGTGGCAGGTCCCGCTGGACGGGGCGGAGCTTGTGGTCGAGGACCGCCTGCCGCTCGACACCTGCTACGAGCTGCGCCGCCGCGGCCACGGCCTGACCGTCGATGGCCCCTGGGCCGGGTCGTGCGCGAGCCAGATTCTGGTCCTGGCCCCCGACACCGGCGCGATCCTGGGCGGCTCCGACCCGCGCGCCGACGGCCTGGCGCTGGGGTACTAAACCGCGCTGGGGTGCTAAACCGCGCGGGGTTGACAAACGCGCGGGGCGGCGGCTATACTCTTGCCGTTCCCGCTGCTGCGGGTCCCGCGTTTCGCTGATCCCCCTTGAAAGGAGTACGGTTCCGATGCTGACACTGCGACACACCATGACGTTTGGCGGACTCACGAACGGCGTTTCGGCCACGACGGCACGGACCGGCTCCGGTGCCCTCCGGTTCGATAACCTCGTCCCGACGTCCGTACACTGCCCGGCCCCGCGCCGGACCCGCCCGCTGCCTTTCTGGAGGAGCCGCTGCCGCTGAGGTTCAGCCGCACCCCTCTAGCAAACACCGACAGGCATCGGGCGTCCCGCGTTCTCCCTTATGGAGACCGGGAGCGCCCGTTTTTTTGTCTCTCAGTTTTGTGCTCCTAGGAGAACACATGGCGACAGTGGAAACACAGCAGGATGCGCGGCGGGGACAGGCCGAGGACGACGCGCTGATCCGGCTCCAGGCCGACTTCGGGCCGGACGGCGGCTTCGGGCGGCGCGAGCTGGTGGTCACGCGCGACTCCGTCCGCGTCCTGGAGGCAGGCGGGGCGCTGGCCTTCCAGATGCCCATCGGGGAGATTCGGACCGCCCGCAACGAGCCGCTGGTCGGCGGGGGGCGGCTCGAAATCACGGCCAAGAGCGGCGACGTCCTCCCGGTCGTCACCTACTCGCAGACCGTGGCCGCGCGGTTCAGCGAGGCGGCGCGGGGCATCGAGCAGCTCGCCAAGGGCGAGCCGTTCTCGATCACCCTGAAAGAAGAGCGGACGCGGTGCGCGAATTGCCAGCGCCTGCTGCCCGAGAAAGACGGCATCTGCCCCGCCTGCGTCAACCGCTCCAAGACCATGTGGCGCATCGGCGGGTTTTTGACGCCCTACCGCAAGCAGGCGGCGGGCCTGGCCGCGCTGTCACTGCTGACGACCGCCCTGAGCCTGGCCCCGCCGCTGATCCAGCGCGCGCTGATCAACGGCGTGCTCGCGCCCTCGCCCGGACACGCCGCGCATCCCCGCCTGCTGCTGCCGCTGACCGGCGCGTGGCTGGCGATCCTGGTCGTCGGGGCCGGTGTGCAGATCGTCACCGGCCGTACCATCGCGTTCCTGGGCGGCAACATCGCCGCCGACCTGCGCTCGCGCCTGTACCGGGCCATCGAGTTCTTGCAGCTCTCGTACTTCGACAAGAAGCAGGTGGGCGCGATCACCAGCCGCGTCACCCAAGACACGGACCGGGTTTGGGGCTTTCTGGTGGACGGCATGCCGTTCTTTTTGATCAACGGCCTGCTGCTGCTCGGCATCGCCGGGTTTTTGCTGTCGGTCAACTGGCGGCTGACACTGTGCATTCTGTCGCCTTTCCCAGTTGTAGTCGGTATCAGCGTCTTCTTCTGGAAGTCCGTCTCGCAGCTCTTCGTCCGGGTCGGCCAGAAGTGGGCGCGGTTCCACATCCACCTCAACGAGTCACTGACCGGCATCCGGGTGGTCAAGGCCTTCGCCCAGGAGGACTACGAGAACGCCAAGTTCGCGGCCCGCAACAACGAGCTGCGCGACGCCGGGGTGGCGGCGGACACGCGCTGGTACACGATCTTCGGGGCGCTGTCGCTGTTCACGAGCCTGGGCGGCCTGATCTGCTGGGGCGTCGGCGGCTGGATGGTCTATCGGGGCCAGATGAACCTGGGCGACTTCTGGCTGTTCAACGCCTACCTCGCGCTGATCTACGGGCCGCTCCAGTGGTTCGCGCAGGTCAACAACTGGTTCTCGCGGGCGATGGCCGGGGCCGAGCGCATCTTCGAGGTCATGGACACCGAGCAGGAGAACTACGGCAAAGAGGGCGACGCCCGGCACACGATCAAGGGCCTGGTCGAGTTCGACAACGTCCGCTTCGGCTACGACAAGTCGAATCCCGTCCTGAAGGGCCTGACGTTTACCGCCCAGGCGGGCGAGATGATCGGGCTGGTGGGCAAGAGCGGCGCGGGCAAGTCCACGACGATCAACCTGCTGTGCCGGTTCTACGAGCCTGACGCCGGGACCTTGAAGATCGACGGCGTGGACTACACGCGGATGAGCCTCCAGGCCATGCGCCACCAGATCGGCATCGTGCTCCAAGAGCCGTTCCTGTTCAACGGCACCGTCGCCGAGAACATCGCCTACGGCAAGCCCGGCGCGGGGTTCGAGGAGATCATGGCGGCGGCTCAAGCCGCCAACGCCCACTCGTTCATCCTGGGCAAGCCTGACGGCTACGACACGATGGTGGGCGAGCGCGGCGCGAAGCTGTCCGGCGGCGAGCGCCAGCGCGTTTCGATTGCCCGAGCCATTTTGCATGACCCGCGGATACTCATCCTCGATGAAGCCACGAGCGCCGTGGACGTCGAGACCGAGAAGCAAATCCAAGAAGCCATCGGACGGCTGATCAAGGGCCGGACGACGTTCGCCATCGCTCACCGCCTGTCCACCTTGAGAAACGCCGACCGCCTGATTGTCCTGGACGGCGGCAAGATCTCGGAGATGGGCACCCACGCCGAGCTGATGGCGAAGAAGGGCGACTTCTTCAAGCTGGTCGAGACCCAGAGCCAGGTCACCCAGATCATCGGCGCGGCGGCGGACTAGGCGCAGGGCGTTGAGAGGAGGCGGAGCTTGCTCTGTTCTCCCTTCTGCAAAAAGCGCGCATGGTTTGTAAGAATTGTTGAGGTAAACTGCCTATAGAGCCGCGCCGACGCAGATTTTCTGCGCCAGTGCGTTACCAAACGTGGGGATAACACATGGTCATCGAATTCAAGCTGGCGAACTACCGCTCCATCAACGCCGAGCAAACCCTGAGCTTTGTCGCGGAGAACGCCCGGCGTCATCCAGACAACCTCATCTCACGTCCCGGCTACAAGTTGCTGAAGGCGACAGCTCTGTTCGGTGCTAACGCCTCCGGCAAGAGCAATCTCGTCAAGGGAATCAAGGTGATGCGGGACTTCGTGCGGGACTCGGCCACGCGCATGAACGAGGGCGATTCAATTACGGCAGCGGAGCCGTTCCGCCTTGACCCGGCAGCGCGGGACGCACCTTCACACTTTGAGATCACGTTTGTTACGGAGGGCGTCAGTTATACCTACGGTTTCGCCGTCACTCGGCGACGTGTTAACGAAGAACGGCTTGTCGCAAAGCGAGAGACAACAGAAGCGAAAATCTGTGAGTTTCGGCGCACGTTCAGCGACGCGACGGGTGAGTACGTCTGGGAGTTTGACGGCTTCAAGAAGTCGGATGCCGACCAAATCCGAGACCGAACGCTTGACAACATGCTCGCCCTCTCGGTGGGGCCTCAGCAGAAGGTTGAGGTGCTTCGGCCTGCTTATCGCTACCTGCGCGGACGCATCTGGACATTTGACATGTCTAGCGTGATGGACACACTATTAGGTACGCGGACGGTACAACTATGCCAAGAGTCGGAGGAGATGCGGCACACCCTTTCCGCCCTTCTTTACGGCGCGGACACCGGGATAGAAGACATTCATATCGAGACCTCGCTCCCCTTGTCCGCGGGGGTGCCGCGTGTAGAGGTGCTAGAGCATCTCAACGATATGCCAGAGCTACAAGATTTCTACAAAGCGGCCAAAAATCTTGTCTCTTCCACTCCCATACCGCGTATCACCGCGCAACGCCGTGATAGCAAAGGAGACATAATAAATTTCGACTTTAAGGATGACGAGTCACAAGGGACGCAACGCTTCTTCGCTATCGCGGGGCCGCTCCTCAACGCGCTAAATGGAGGTGCATTCGTTGTCGTGGACGAGTTGGATGCCAGTATGCACCCGTTGCTAACACGGCGTCTGCTGGAGATGTTCCAAAGTGCCGAGGCCAACCCCAACGGCGCTCAACTGCTGTTCACGACCCACGATTCGTCGTTGCTGGATGAAGACCTATTCCGTCGGGATCAGATATGGCTGTCGGAGAAGTGCGACAACGCCTCCACGTTCTTCTCGCTGGCCGATATCCGGCCCCGCGTCCGCAACACCGAGTCGTTCCTCCGCAACTACCTGGTCGGGCGCTATGGCGGGACGCCACACCTAGGATTGGCTTTCGATGACCTTTCTGTCGGAGGGAAGGCATGAGGCCCAAGCGCAACACTCCCCCGCGTCCGCGCAAACGCGGCCTGCTGATCCAGTGTGAAGGACAGAAAACGGAACCAAATTATCTCGACGAGTTCTGTAAAGCGTGTGGTGTTCGGCATCACATGGTAGTGCAAGTGAAACGGGGCAAGGGCCAGAACGCCGTCGTGACAGTGGAGGCGGCTATAGCCGGGAGCAGTCTCAGGCGGCAAGGCGAGCGGGTATACAACGACGTCTGGTGCGTCTTGGATGTGGAACACGCGGCACATGAGGCCAAATTAAGCGAGGCCGTCGCTCTGGCGCGAGAGCATAACATCCGTCTGTTCCTATCCAATCCTTCGTTTGAGGTGTGGCTGCTTGCCCACTTCGAGCGCACAACGCGCTTCTTTGAGGATGGTGGGGCGGCGGAAGCCTATTTGTCCCACACTCACTGGCGGAAGCATTTCGGCGGTGACTACGACAAAGGCGACCCGCGCCTGTATGCGAGGCTCGCGGATCGGGTGGGGGCGGCGCTAGGCAACGCGCAGTGGGCGCTGGAAACCTACCATGAGAATGTTCCCTGCCGCGATAGTAACGCCTCCACGGAGGTTTATCAACTGGTACGAGAACTTTTGCCGCCGTGACCCAAAGGCTAGGTGATCGGTGAGGCCGGACGCAAAGGAGCGTTTATGTCTGTTGTCGAAGAACCAATCGTGCGAAGAGGCGCGGCAGTTGAGATAGGCGGGGCCGTGCCCGATGTGGTGGCGGATAAGCCCGCATCGCTGTGGCGCAACGGCGACTACTGGCGGCTGTGGGGCGGGCAGGTAGTGTCGTCCGTCGGGTCGCAGGTGTCGGGGCTGGCCCTGCCGCTTCTGATTCTGGCCCTGACGCACTCGCCGGCGCGGGCGGGGCTGCTGGCGGCCCTGCGCGGGCTGCCGTATCTCATCTTGGTCCTGCCGGCGGGGGCGCTGGTGGACCGCTGGGACCCGCGCCGCGTCATGCTGGTCTGCGACACGGGCCGCGCCCTGGCTTTGGCGACGGTCCCAATCGCTTTAGCCCTGGGGCACCTGCCGCTGGCGCTGCTTTACGCCGTCACGGTCGTCGAGGGGACGCTGTTCGTGTTCTTCAACCAGGCCGAGTCGAACTGCCTGGTGCGGGTCGTCTCGCCTGCTCAACTGTCTGCCGCCGTGGCGCAGAACGAGGCCGTTTACGGCGTCTCGGGCCTGATCGGGCCGGCCCTGGGCGGTGTGCTGTACGGGCTGGGCCGGGGTGTGCCGTTTTTGGCCGACGCCATCTCCTACGGCTTCTCTCTGGTCGCGCTGCTGACACTGAAAACCGACGTCCGGCCCGCGCCGGCTCTGGACAGCGTGAAGCCGAATCTGGGGGCGGAGATCGGCGAGGGCCTGCGCTGGCTTTTGGCACACCCGGTCATCCGGTTCGTGGCGGTGTTTACGGGCGTGTTGATGGTCTCGTGCGCCGGGTGGGCACTGATTCTGATCGTGCTGGCGCAGCGGCTCGGGGCCGGGCCGGCGGCCATCGGCCTGCTGCTGGCGACCGGGAGGGCTGGAGGCATCGTCGGCTCGCTGCTGGCCGTGCCGCTGCAAAAGAGGCTGGGCTTCGGGGCGCTGATGATCGGGGCGGGCTGGGTGTGGGCGCTCACCTGGGTCTTTTATGCCCTCGCACCGAACCTGATCGTTCTGGGCGTGGCGAACGCCCTGAGCTTCATCGTGGTGCCGATTTATCTGGGGACGCAGTACGCCTACCGCCTGGCGCAGATTCCCGACCGCTTGCAGGGGCGGGTCAACAGCGTGTTCCGGCTGGTCGCCTTCGGCAGCGGGCCGGTCGGCCTGGCCGCGACCGGCCTGCTGCTGCAAAAGCTCGGCCCGGTCCCGACGGTCTGGATCACGTTCGCCCCGCAGGCGGCCCTGTGCCTGGCGGCGACGTTCCACCGGGCGCTGCGCGAAGCGGCCTGACCCAGAGGAGACCGCACCGTGATTGAACATCAAATCCGCCCGTTCCGCGACGGCGACCGCGCGGCCATCGTCGCCGGCAAGAACGCGGAGAAGCCGCCGCACCTGCACGAAACCGTGGCCGAGTGGGAGCGGACGGACGCCCGCCGACCTGCTGAGGAAGTCCAGATGCGCCTGTGCATCGGCGACCCCGAGACGGACCGGGCCGTCGCCTTCCTGAGCGCGGCCGACCGGGGCACGAGCGCCTACCGCCGGGAAGGCGTCTGCGGGCTTTCGCTCTGGGTCGCCCCCAGCCGTCGGCGTCAGGGCCTGGGCCGCGCGCTGTACGCGCGGGCCGAGGCGTTCGCGCGCGAGCGCGGCCTGACGCGGATGAAGGCCTACCTCCGGCTGTACGAGGCCGACCCGCCGGGCGTGGCGTTCGCGCGGGCGCTGGGGTTTGTTGTTCTGGACCGGGACGTGCCGGTCATGCTGGACCTGACGGCGTTTGTTCCGCCTTCCCCGACGCGCCCCTTGCCCGACGGCCTGCACCTGCGGGCGTTCGCGGACGTGCCGGACACGGACGAGAACTGGCGGCGGCTCTACGCGCTTGACTGCCTCTTGGACCGGGACATCCCGACGCGGGACACTCAGCGGCACGAGATGCCGCCGTTCGAGCCGTGGCGCGCGGCGATGGAGGGGCCGGAATGGGACCCAGGCGCGGTCATCCTGGCCGAGGACGGGGCGGGGGAATGGGTCGGCGTCAGCGCGCTGGGCTTCCAGGAAGACACCAACATCGGCTGGACGTTTATCACCGGCGTCCTCCCGGCCTATAGAGGCCGGGGCGTCGCGCTGGCCCTGAAGGTGCGCGCCCTCAAAGCCGCCCAGGCGCGCGGCTGCCCGTTGGTCACGACCGAGAACCACGAGGACAACGCCGCTATGCGCGCCATCAACCGCAAGCTGGGCTTTGTCCCCGACGCGCCGGGCGTCAGCTATGACAAGCCGCTGGAAGCCTAAGCCGCTGGAAGCCGCCCCAGAGGAGATTGAGCTATGACCGCCGCGCCGACACAAATTGGATACGCCGCCCGTCCGTTCCGCGACGATGACCGCGCGGCCCTCGTCGCTATCCACAACGCTGACCGGCCCCCGCACCGGCACGACACTGCGGCGTCGTGGGAGCGGATGGACGCCCGCCGCAAGCCCGGCGAGGTGTTCCTGCGGCTGGTCGTCCCCGACCCCGCGACGGACCGGGCCGTTGCCGCCCTGAACGCCTCGGACCTGAACACGACCGGCTTCAAGATGGAAGACGTTTGCGAGTTCGACATCGCCGTGGACCCCGCCCACCGGGGCCGGGGCATCGGCGGGATGCTGTACGACCAGGCCGCCGGGTTCGCCCGTGAGCGAAGCGCGAAGCGGATGGTGACGTTCTTCCGCGAGGCCACGCCGGATGCACCGGGCATCTCTTTCCTCACCAAGCGCGGCTTTGCCGAGCAGGAGCGTGAGACGCCCTCTTTCCTAGATTTGACGACCTGGGATGCTGCGCCCTATCAAAACGTCCTGGACCGGGCCGCAGCCTACGGCGCGGAAATCTTCACGCTGGAAGCCATCGGCGACACCGACGCGAACCGCCATCTGTACTACGACTTAGAGAAGCCGCTGATTTATGACATCCCGCGCCGGGACGAGCAGCCGTTCACCTTCGAGCCGTATGACGACTGGCTCCGCTTCGTCGTCGAGCGCCCCGAGTGGCGGCCCGACCTCGTCCTGCTGGCCGCCAAAGACGGCCAGTGGATCGGCGAGTGCCACATCGTCCCCAAGCTGGAGTCTCCCCCGGTCGGGATGCAGTGGCTTACGGGTGTTCTGGACGGCCACCGCGGGCACGGCCTCGCCACCGCTTTGAAAGTGCGCGCCTACCAGGCCGCCCGCGCGGCGGGTATCGAAGTCGTGACGACCGAGAACCACGAGGACAACGGGCCGATGCTCGCCATCAACCGCAAGTTCGGCTTCCAGCCCGAGCCGGCCATCGTCAGCTACAACAAGGTGCTGGATGCGCCGGAGCACCCATGAACCAGATGAACCGCAAGTCCGCGCCCCGCGTCTCGCAAGGCCGGGTGCAGAAGAAGAACAACATCGAGTGGACGGCGAGCTACTACGACACGCCGCCGCCCAGCCTGACCATCGACCGCCGGCGGCCCGGCGCGGGCTACCGGCACGTCCTGAAGCAGCGCGACATCGAGGCGTTCATCGCCCTGCTGCCGGACTGGGCCGAGCTGTCGCGCGGACTGAACGCCATCGTGCTGGCACCGGGCGAATACAGCGTCGGCGGCTGGCACACGCCGGGCGTCGTCGGCATCTGCGCGTGGGAGGCGGACCTGTGGGTAGACTACAGCGCAGGCCACTACGCGGACCATCAAGCCGTCTTTGATCGGCTGGGCGTGTCGAGCCACGTGATTGAAAAAAGCGTGATGTGTGAGTTCACCGAGGCACAGGCGCAGGCATACCAACTGCTCCACATAATGCTGCACGAGCTGGGCCACCACCACGACCGGATGACGACGCGCTCCCGCATCCGCGCCAGCCGGGGCGAGCCGTATGCCGAGGCGTATGCGCTGACTTATGAGGCGCAAATCTGGGAACGATACCAGGAGACGTTCGGTTGGTGAGGGAAGAAGTAGGAGAACGAGGGGTTGAAAACCCCTCGTCTGCTCGGACCCTCGCTCCTGTTCGGATGAGTAAAAGTCGCCTTCGGCTGGCGGAATTGTCAACCGTTAGAAACAACGCATTAAATGAAGACGGCCCTGATGTGGTTCCGGCGCGACCTGCGCCTGGGGGATAACACCGCCCTCCACCGCGCACTGCGCGAGAACGAGCGCGTGGTCGGCGTGTTCGTCCTGGACGACGCCATTCTAAGAGCGCGGGACATCGGCGCGGCGCGGACGGCGTTCCTGTTCGGGTCGCTCGTGGCGCTGGACGCGGAGCTTCGACAGCACGGCGGGCGGCTGATTCTGCGGCGGGGCGGGCCGCCGGAGCGGGAGCTTTCGGCCCTGGCTCAGGAGGTGGGGGCATCGGCCCTCTACTTCAACACCGACTACACGCCCTACAGCGCGGCGCGGGATGAGGCCGTCACGGCGGCCTTTGACGCGGCGGGGCTTGCCGTAAACGCCTACGACGACGCCCTGATCGCGCCGCCGCAGAACATCGTGGACCCGCGCGACGGCAGGCCGTTCACGACGTTCACGACGTTCAAGCGGGTCTGGGAGACGCGGGTGCGGGTGGGGGCGCGGCTGGACGTCGACCCGCAGACGCCCAAGCTGACGCTGGGGCCGGAGCCGGCGTCCGCGCCGCTGCCGACGCTGGAAGAGTACGGGCTGCGGCTGACGCAGGACATCCCGGACGCGGGCGCGCGGGCGGCGCAGGCCGGCCTGCGGGCGTTCGCCGCGCGGAGCCTGCACGGGTACGCCGACAACCGGGACAACACCGGCGACGAGGAAAGCACGTCGGTGTTGTCGGTGCATTTGAAGTACGGGACGCTGTCGGTGCGCGACTGCTGGCGCGAGGCCGAAAAGCTGGGCGGGCGAGGGGCGGCCAAGTGGCAGGACGAGCTGGCCTGGCGGGACTTCTTCAACACGCTGCTGTGGCACCACCCGTCCATGCTCCAAAAGGCCATCCAGCCCGCGCTGGCCGCCATGCGCTTCGACCAGAACGACGAGGGCTTCGCGCGCTGGAAGGAAGGCATGACCGGCTACCCCTACGTGGACGCCGGCATCCGCCAGATGCACGCGCGGGGCTGGATGCACAACCGGACGCGCCAGGTCGCGGCGTCGTTCCTGTGCAAAGACCTCCTGGTGGACTGGCGGCGCGGCGCGGAGTATTATATGCAGGAGCTGGTGGACGGTGACTGGGCCTCGAACTACGGCGGCTGGCAGTGGGTGGCCGGGACCGCGCCGGACCCCAACGGCAACTGGCGCGTCTTCAGCCCCCTGGCCCAGCAGCGCCGCTATGACCCGGACCTGACGTACTGCCGCCGCTGGATTCCCGAATTGGACACGCCCGCGTACCCTAAGCCGATGGTGGACCACGCCCGCGCCAGCGAGGAGTACATCCGCCGCTTCCAGAAGGCCTTTGGGCCGCGCGGCTCACAGCGGAGATAGCAAATAAAGGAGCAGCCATGAGAGCCTTGGAGTTTATCGCTGAAGTGGACGCGCAGCACCGCCTACACTTGGAACTGCCGGACGCGGCAACAGGCTCGGTGCGCGTCCTCGTTTTATTGCCTGAGCCGCAGGAGGAATCGCCTGAAGCCGAGGGTGAAGCCGACGCCGTCTGGATGCAAGCTCTCGCCCGCGAATGGCGCGAAGAACTCGCCGACCCGCGCGAGGACGTTTATACGCTGGAAGACGGAGAACCTATAGATGCGGCGCGGTGAGATCGTCCTCGGCTCTTTCCCCTTCGGCGACATGGCGGGTGCGAAGCTGCGTCCACTCCTTCTCCTGGCTGGCCCCGTCGGCACCGGCACGGAGGTAGTCGCGGCGTACATCTCTTCCGTCATCCCGCCGTCTTTGCTGGCAAGCGATGTGCTCCTGGACGCAGCGCATCCTCAGCACCAGTCTACGCGGCTCAAAGTCGTTTCCGTTCTGCGTCTGCATAAGATCGGAACGATCCATACCAGCACTCTACAGCGCTATATCGGTTTCATAAGCCCTGCTGTGCAGCAAGAAGTAGACACGAAACTCAGGACGGTTCTGAAGCTATGAGCAAAGAAGCACTCGCGCCCAATGTACCCGACCCGCAAACTCTGAACCTGTTCTATGAACCCAAAGACCGGCTGCGGCTGACCATCGAGGGCGATCGGTCCTATCATACGGTCAAGCCTGCGTGGGCTGCGCCGCTGTCCCGGCCCGGCCAGTATCTCGCCCTGCTCGACGGCAAGGGCAAGGAGATCGTCACCCTGCCCGATCCCAGCGTCTTGCCGCCCGCCTCCCTTAAAGCCGCACAGGAGGAACTGAGCCGCCGCTACCTGACGGCGACCGTGCGGGCCGTCGCCCACGCCAAGCAGGAGTTCGGGGCGACTTACTGGAGCGTCCAGACCGACCGCGGCGACCGGGACTTCGTGACCCAGAACTTGCAGGAGAACGCCGTCTGGCTCTCGCCCACGCACCTGCTGCTGCTGGACGTGGACGGCAACCGCTTCGAGATCACCGACGTCGCGGCCCTGGACGAGACCTCGCGGCGGTACGTGGCGACGATTCTTTGAGCGACACCCTTGTCAGTAATGCCGTCGCGCCGGGCCGCGTGGTCGTGCTGAACGGGCCGTCGAGTTCGGGCAAGAGCACACTCAGCAGGGCGCTTCAAGCGCTGCTCCTCGAAATGAAGGGCGAGCACTGGTGGCACGCCCAGATGGACAATCTCACGGCCATGCTGCCCGTGCGCCCCGGCGCGGACGGGCCGACGACCGATCCCGCTGATGTCGGCAAATTTTTAGCGGGCTGGTACGGGTGCATCCGTGCCCTCGCCCTCGCGGGCAACAGCGTCATCGCCGACGCGGGCTTTCTCCAAATGGACTGGCTGCTCGCGCAGATCGAGGCGCTGGACGGGATCGAGGCGCTGTATGTCGGCGTCCGCTGCCCGCTTGACGAGGTGGAGCGGCGCGAGGTCGCGCGGGGGGACCGCAAGATCGGCTACGCCCGCGCGCAGTATGACCGGGTTCACCGGCACGGCCCCTATGATGTGGAGGTGGACACGTCCGTCCTCGGCCCGGAGGCTATTGCCGAGCTAATCAAAGAAGCGCTGGCCGCGCCGCCCGCCCCGTCCGCGTTCGCCCGCATCCGGGAGAGGTACCGGACGGCATGACTCCCCACCTGCTTCCCACGCCCCCTTGCCTCCCGCCCTGCCGTTCGGGTACACTGGGGCCGTTCAACGACGAATCGCCCCCGGAAACGAGACCACACCAGAGACCATGAACCACCGCATTTACAACTTCAGCGCCGGGCCGGCCGTCCTGCCCGAATCCGTCCTGGAAGAGGCCGCGCAGGGCGTCCGCGAGATCAACGGGTCGGGGATGTCCATCCTAGAGGTCAGCCACCGGGGCAAGGAATACGAGGCGATCCACGCCGACGCCGAGACGCGCCTGCTGCGCGTCCTGGGGCTGGACCCGGCCGAGTACGCCGCGCTGTTCATGCAGGGCGGGGCCAGCCAGCAGTTCGCCCAGGTGCCGCAGAACTTCCTGAAGGCTGGGCAGGTCGCCGACTACGTCGTCAGCGGCGACTGGGGCGCGAAGGCGCTGGGCGAGGCCAAGTTCTACGGCGACGCGCGCGAAGCCGCCTCGTCCAAGGCCGACAAGTACGCGCGCATCCCCAAAGACTTCACGGTCTCGGCTGGTTCGCGCTATGTCCATATCACGACCAACAACACCATCGAGGGCACCGAATATTTCGCCCTGCCCGACATCGGCGACACGCCCCTGGTCGCTGATATGTCGTCGGACTATCTCGCCCTGAAGCGCGACTACGGCAAGTTCGCCCTGGCCTACGGCGGCGCGCAGAAGAACGTCGGCCCCGCCGGCGTGACCCTCGTGGTCGCCCGCAAGTCGTTCCTGGCGACGGCCAATGCCGACATCCCCAAGATCTACTCGTACAACACGTTTCTGGAAAACCGCTCGCTCTTCAACACGCCGCCGACCTTCGCCGTGTACGTCGTCGGCCTGACCTTGAAGTGGGTCGAGGCGCAGGGCGGCCTGGGCGCGGTCGAGGCCGCCAACCGGCACAAAGCTGCCCTGCTGTACAACACGCTGGACCTGCTGACGCCGTTCTACCAGCCCACCGTGACCGACAAATCCGACCGCTCGCTGATGAACGTGACGTGGCGCTTGGCCGACGAGTCGCTGGAACCCGAGCTTCTGGCCGCGTCTAAAAAGGCCGGCTTGGACGGCCTGAAGGGCCACCGCAGCGTCGGCGGTTTCCGCGCCTCCATCTACAACGCCTTCCCCGAGGCCGGCGTCCGCGCCCTGGCCGATCTGCTGCGCGACTTCGCGGGCCGCAAGGGGTAGCACCATGTCCAGTGTCACCATCGAGCTGCCGGACAACATCCGGCAGCAAATGGGAGAAAAGCAGGAATTTCCCCGCTTCGTCCTGGAGGCGGTCACGCTTGAAGGTTATCGGCAAGAGCTTCTGTCACAGAGGCAAGTAGGGGAACTGCTGGGCATGAATTTTTGGGAAACAGAAGCGTTCTTGAAAGACCACGACATCTACCTACATTATGACCTGGAGGATTTTGACCAGGATATGCAGGCACTGGAGCGGGTCAGGCAGAAACACTTGTGATTGTCGTCCCCGATACCGGCCCGCTCGATTACTTGCTGTGGATTGAGGCCGTAGACCTTCTGCCACAAGTCTACGGGGCGGTTGTGATTCCTGATGCAGTCCACCAGGAACTAAGCCATCCAAACGCGCCGGAGCGTGGGCGTCTGTGGGCGGCGTCCCTCCCCGGCTGGGTTTCCGTCCGAACGCCTTATCTGCCCCTGACGCTTCCTGTGGACATCGGTGAACAGGAAGCTATTTCTCTGGCAGTGGAGATACAGGCCGATCTGATCCTCGTGGATGATCACCGCGGCCGGGAGGCAGCAGAGGCGCAGGGGTTGATTGTCACAGGGACGTTGGGCGTCTTAGGTCAGGCTGCCGGACTGGGACTGGTTGATCTGGAAGACGCCTTGGAGCGACTGCGGCAGACCAACTTTCGTGCCTCACCGAAGGTAATCTCGGCATTGTTCGCCAAGTTCAGGGGCGGGTAACGCCCCATCAACCACGCTAAACAAGGGAGTTTATGTATGCCGAAGGTACTGGTCAGCGACCCCATCGCCCCCGAGGGCATCGAGATACTCAAACAAGTCGCCGAGGTGGACGTCAAGACGGGGCTGTCGAAGGACGAGCTGGCGGCGATCATCGGGGATTATGATGCCCTGGCCGTGCGGTCGGAGACCAAAGTCACCGGCGAGATCATCGCCAAAGCATCAAAGCTTAAGATCATCGGGCGGGCGGGCGTCGGCGTGGACAACATCGACGTCGAGGCGGCCACCAGCCGGGGGATTCTCGTCGTCAACAGCCCCGAGGGCAACACGCTGGCCGCCGCCGAGTTGACGGTCGCCATGCTGCTCGCGCTGGCCCGGAACATCCCGCAGGCGGACCAGTCGCTGCGGGCGGGGCGCTGGGACCGCAAAAAGTACATGGGGTCCGAGGTCTACGGCAAGACCCTGGGCGTGATCGGGCTGGGCAAGATCGGCCGTGAGGTCGCCAAGCGGCTGCAATCGTTCGGCATGCGCGTGATCGGGTATGACCCGTACCTGAAGCCCGAGCAGGCCGAGGCGCTGGACATCAAGCTGGCCGATCTGGACACGCTTTACCAAGAGTCGGACTACATCACGGTCCACGTGCCCAAGACAAAAGAAACGGCGGGCATGATCAACGCCGAAAAGCTGGCTCTGATGAAGCCGACCGTGCGGCTGATCAACGTCGCGCGCGGCGGCATCATCGACGAGACCGCCCTGGCCGAGGCCGCGAAAGCGGGGCGCATCGGCGGGGCCGCCGTGGACGTCTTCACGACCGAGCCTGCGCCATCCGACAATCCCCTGCTGGGCGTCTCGAACATCATCACGACGCCGCACCTCGGCGCGAGCACCGAGGAGGCGCAGGTCAACGTTGCCATCGACATCGCCGAGCAGATCGTCGAGGTGCTGGCCGGCAAGCCCGCCCGCGCCGCCGTCAACATGCCGTCGGTGTCCGCCGATTTATTGGTGCGTTTGCAGCCGCATCTGACGCTGGCCGAGAAGATCGGCAGCCTCCACGCCCAGCTCACGTCCAGCCCCATCAGCGACGTCGAGATCACCTACGCGGGCGACTACGAGGGCCTGCCGACCGTCCATCTGACCCGCGCCGTCTTGAAGGGCCTGCTGGAGCCGGTCGTGCCCGAGAGCGTCAACTACGTCAACGCGCCCACGCTCGCCGCCGCGCGCGGCATCAAGATCACCGAGAGCCGGACGCCCGGCGTGGTCGAGGGGCCGGTCTTGACGGTCCGCAAGCGCGGCGGGACGACGGACCGCGAGATCAGCGGCACGGTCTTCAGCCGGGACAACATCCGCATCCTGACCATCGACGGCTTCCGCGTGGACATCCGCCCGTCGGGGGCCATGCTGGTCACGCAGCACACCGACCGGCCCGGCGTCATCGGCAAGGTCGGGACGCTGCTGGGCGATGGGGGAATCAACATCGCCGGGATGCACGTCGGGCGCGAGAGCGAGGGCCGGAGCGCCCTGATGGTGCTGAAGCTGGACGCGCCCGCCCCCGAATCTTTGCTGGAACAGATACGCCGGGTGGACGGCATGGAGTCGGCCCGGCCCGTGCAACTGTAAGAGGCTGACCCGACCCCGGTGTGTGCCCGGCACTGGAGTGCCGGGTGACTTTGTAACTCACAACCCTAGGAGATCACCGATGACCATTCGCAACACCCATGCCTACACGGCTTTCGCCGTCCTCGGCCTTTGCGCCGCCTTCGGACCCGCCGCGCAGGCCGCGCCCGGCCCGGACGTACCCATCCTGGGCAGCCCGAACGCCATCACCGCGGGCGTCTTCATCCCGTCCAGCGGCGCGGCCAAGAGCGCGGGCGGCAACACGCAGCTCGACGTCGAGTTCCACTACGGCCTACCCATCCCGAACCCGACTCCGCTGCGCGTCGTGCTGGGCGTGGGGGTCGAGACCGGCGCAAAGTCCGGCAGCCACTCCACGGTCGTGCCCGTCACGGCGGGCCTCCAGGTCGGCATCGGCGGCGGCGTCTACGTCGGCGGCGGCGTGGGTTACTACTTCCTGAACCAGCACCGCAACGGGAACTTCCAGGACCAGCTCTCGACCACGCAGAAGGCCGGCGGCTACGGCGAGCTGGGCTACGCCCTGCCGGGCGGCCTGCTGACGGTCAGCGCGAAGTACCAGGCCGTCCAGCGTGCGGACGGCTTCGTGGTCGCGGCGGGTTTGCACTTCTGAGGTGCAGGACCCCGTTCCGATAAATCACAAACGGCCCGCCTTCCTGGAAAGGAAAGCGGGCCGCTGTTTTACGCTGACAGAGCGCTTAACAGAAGTACGGCTAGTGGACCAGCGTCGAGTGCAGGTCCACGTTCTCGCCGTCCAGCCAGAAGTGGGAGAACGGGCTGTGCTCCAGCGTCGTCGTCTGCAAGTCCACGTGCTCCTGCAAGCCGAGCAGCGAACGGAACTCAAGGGCACTGTCGCCGTCGGAGAAACAGGCGAGGTAGTCCGTGCCCTCTTGCAGCAGGCAGATGAACTCGCCCGAGTCGATGTGCTGGAGCGCGTAGACCCGCTGTGTCGCGTTTATTTGTGTGGTGGATTCCATTGGTTTTCCTTTTTTTAGACCCTGCCGTGCGAGCACGGGGGGCAGCGACGGGAGTGGATTATGGTAAAACGCGCCGGTGCACCTGCCTGCGGGCGGTGTTGGATTTTACCCGGCGGCAGACTCGTTTAACCGCTTGCCTGCCCGCTCCAGGTTGACGCGAGGTTAAAAACGAACCCCCGCCCGGCGTTTGACTTCTTCCGCACGATATGCTAAACTGCCGCGTGAACTCTTCCCCACATCTCGACTCATTGGCTGAGGCTTCCGTGTACGTGTTCGACCTCGACGGCGTTTTGTACCTGGGCGACACGGCCATCCCCCACGCCGCCGAGGCGGTCCGCCGCCTGCAAAGCGCGGGCAAGCGGGTCTTCTTTCTGACCAACAATTCCGGCAAGACGCGCGCCGACTACCGTGAAAAACTGGTCCAGGTGAACGGCCTGGATGTCCCCGAGTCGGCGATCTTTACGTCGGCCTATACCAGCGCCCTGTACCTGAAACAGCGCGCCGCGGCGGGGCGTTCCGCGTTCGTCATCGGCGAGCCGGGTCTGGCCGCCGAGCTGCGCGAGTCGGGCGGGCTGGTGCCCGTCGTCCAGCCCGACACGGTAGACTTCCATGACATCGACTACGTCGTGGTCGGCATCGACCGGCAGTTCACTTATGACAAGCTGCGCTTCGCCCACGCCGCCATCACGCGCGGACACGCGCAGTTCATCGCCACCAACCGGGACTCGACGTTCCCGATGGAAACGGGCGAGATTCCGGGCGGCGGCTCCCTCGTGGCCGCGCTGGCGACCGCGACGGGCCGCGAGCCGCTGACGATCGGCAAGCCGGAGACGCACGGCTACGAGGCCATCCTATCGGTCGCCGGGGTGACGGCGGCGGACAGCGTCATGGTCGGCGACCGGCTGGACACGGACATCGCCGTGGGCCGCCGGGCGGGCGCGCGGACGGTCCTGGTCCTGACCGGCGTGACCGGCCTCGGTGCGGCGGAGGCGGCCCCGCCCGAATGGCGTCCTGACGTAATTATCGGGGATTTGCGCGAGCTGGGTTAGGCCGTTTTATGAGGCCGTTTTATGCGGAGGG
>JAABUV010003041.1_pt1 | contig 21815 bp, 21 predicted proteins | sample 5559971 | NCBI WGS metagenome assembly JAABUV01 (sample SAMN10711881, study PRJNA513362) | rock metagenome | isolation source: Antarctica rocks | place: Antarctica: Victoria Land, Knobhead nord | collected 2015-12-19
GCAATTTCCTGATCCTCTAAAGGAACGGCAGAAGCGAGCTGCCGCAGACGACCTGACGTAATGCCAATGGCCTGGGCAATGGCACTCCAGCTGGCGATGTTCAAACGCACCATGGCATCAAGGTAGCTTCCATCCTCATGAGGGGGGACTTTAAGAAGAAGCGTCGCTGCCTGTGGCTGACTGAGCTTTTTTACCTGCCCCCAGATGCTTTGAAGCAGGCCCATTAGGTCAACTACCTCTTCAGGCTGGAGGCCCATGAGATAAGGTTTGGGAACACGGAAGGAAACGCTTTCGCGCAGTGCAGCACGCTGCGGCGCTTCCACATCCCAATATTCAGCCAGGAACGTCAGCAACTCTGTAAACCGGAGAGGCGCCTGCGTGATGCGGAAAATATGAAGCAGTGCCTCCGACCTTTCCTGTCCCTCCAATTCGTTTCGCAGCCGTGCCTGAAGCCCAAGGGAATACCGCAGCGGAACAGGTTTCTTGTTTTCGGCCTGCCACGCCGGCGCACCGCAGCGCCACTCCAGAATACCGCCCTCAATAGATGTTCTCCAGAGCAGCAGTTGCGGCCGGACATCGAAAGCGGCCCGAAGAGCATTGTCGAGAGCATGGCGGCCTGGGTATCGGCGTCTGAGATAGTCCACGCAGGCGTTGCGGCATACGGCTACGACATAAGCGTGCAGGCTGCCGATATGATTTTGCAGGGCGAGAGCCGAACTATGAACTTGCTGACGGTTTTCCCAGATTCCAAGAAGCCGTTGAGCAATTTTGCTCCGCACTAGAAGGGAAAGATCGTTGAACGTTTCAAGTTCTTCGTCTAGTTCTGCCTGGGTCGCCGGTGCGCCGCGGCGCAGTTCTTCCGTTAACACACGCGTGACAGTGTCGCTGAGGAACTCGCTGTGAAGCCAGTCAAGGCGGCGTTCCGCTTCCCGTCGGTTTCCAGCGGCAAAAAAACGGCGTGCCGCTTCGTTCCAATCTCCTTGTTTTTCCCGGCTCATCGTTGTTATTTCCCACTCATGGTCTTGGGGCTGCTTACAGCTCCACATCAGTAGCGGATGCGCTCAATGTCCTCGCGGGTGGCCCGCTGCGCCCGCCGGTCGTAGAGCTTGGTCGTGCGACTATCGGCGTGTCCAGCGATGTACTGCGCCGTCTCTAAGCTGCCCCCGTTCTCCAAAAACGTCGTGATGCCCGTCGCCCGGAACGAGTGGCAGGAGAAGCTGCCTGCAATATCCGCCTCCCCCACTCGCCGCTGTACCATCGCCCAGGCATCCGTCCGCCGCAAGGGCCTTGCTGTTAGTACCTTTGCCCGCCCCGCCGCGCTGCGGAACAGCGGCCCCTCACGTTCCTCTGTAATTCCCGCCGCCGCGAGGTACTCATCCAGGTATTCTTCCAGCCGGTGGTGAGTAGGCACGTCCTTTTCCTTGCTCCCTTTCTCGTGCAGCCGCAAGAAGGAGCGCCGCCCCGCCTGGTAGTAGTCTCCCACTCGCAGGCCCACGACCGCCCCAACACGGGCGAAGGTGAACGCCATCACCCCGATCAGTGCCCGGTCCCGAAGACCCACGACGCTGCCCACGTCGAAGCTCTCAAAGAGGCGGTGCATATCCGCTGCTTCCAGCGCTGGCGTCTTCCCCTCCCCTCGCTTGATTGTTTCCGTCCGCACTTCGCGTGCCGGGTTGCTTGGAAGCATCCCCTTTTCCACGTACCAGGCAAACAGCTTGCGCAGGGCGGAGAAGTGCTGCTTGACCGTCGTGGGTGAGCCTGAGTGCTGCTCGCGGTAGGCGGCCAGCAGCATCGGTCCGATCTGGCCCATGTCCCCCACCCCGCGCGCGTCGCACCAATCCAGAAACTGGCGGACAGCGCGCAGATAAGCCTGGCGGGTATTGCGGTTTTCAAAGGGAACCGCGAAGAACTCCAGGAACAGGCGGGTTGCTTGCGGGCCAGCTTCGCTGACAAGCCGGGGAATGAGGAAGGCCTCCGCGCCTGCAAGTTCCGCGTCAACGGTTGCAGGTACAGCATTTAAGCTATGGGCAGCATTCAAGCTATGAGATGAACCAGGCACAATCAATTCCAGCGGTGTTAATTCTAACGGTGTCAAATCCATGCTGTGAAGGGTACCCGCTCGCAGCTGGCATTGTCAAACATAAAAGGAGTTATGTCTGCGTAAATCACACGCTGAAAAACGACAGCGGTGCTCCTGCGGTACACAATGCCGACACGCTAAAAAATCCTGGGCTAGTCGCAAGCTTGCTGGTTGAGGAACGAAACAAAAAACTTCACAACGTTGGGAATGGAGCGAACCAAAAAAACACCAGCAGCATTTTGTTGCTGGCGTTTTTTGGCAATTCCTGTGCATCCGTCCTGAGCTTCCTCTTAGACCTAGGTTGCCGTTGCTAGCGTGGAGCGGTGAGCTGCGAAGCCACCGGCACAGGCTGGCTACCAGGCGCAGGGGTGAAGACGAATAACGAAGCAGGCAGGATCGGGTTGACCTTTACGTCGGTGAAGGTGTCAAACTCCTGCTGCACGGGCTGGTCACCGTTGTGGAACTCCCTGGTCACCTGCCGCAGCAGATGGTCGCTTTGGCTGATTGCAAGCCTTATGACGCTGTAGCTTGTGTCGTTGGCATGACCCCGGCGCAGGCTGACCGTATCGACTGGCTCGCCCTTCACTTCTCCCGGTGGGCCGATCTTCCAGTCATACCCATTGGCAGGCATGACTTTCCAGCCCAGCAGGGCTTGCGGCACAAAGAGCTGCTGCCCGCTGCCGCCGTAGTCCCCTAGCCCGCCGAAGTTTGCCAGGTTATAGGCGATGTTGCCGGCATCGACTTGAAGCGGAAGTTTTAAGTACCGGCCCGGCAGGGCGCGGGTTGGGGGATGATGGGCCGCTTCGCCATTCGGCTCTGTGGTTGTGACGTAGAGGGTCTTTCCGTCGGAAACTGCCCGCGACACGCCGGCGGGGTTGGTGCGCGTGACGAGGGCGCGGTAGGGCTTCTGGATTGCATAGGTAGCCCGGCCAATGACAGGAGAGGTCGTGATGGTCATGCCGTTTGGCCCGTAGCTTGGCCCATGCAGGTTTACTTCCAGGCTGCACGAGAATGACTTCAAGGCATCATAGGCCGCGTACATCTTGGTCAGCAAGGCGACAGCCGCCGGATCGGCGTTTGCACCACCGGGTTGTTCATCGGCCATGGTCGCACCAGGCGGGGCAGCAAAGACGAAGGTAGAGGCAGGCAGCACCGGGTTTGCACGAACGTTCAGGAACGTCTGGCTGGTGTGAAACGGGTCCTGGTGCAGGGACTGGCTGTCCTCTGTGCAGCGGCGCAGCAGGTGGTCTGCATGTCCGATCTGCCACACTTCCATGCCGGTGCCCTGTGCGTTCCGGGTTTTCATGATGACCGTGTCTACGAGGACGCCGTCTGCTGTGCCGGGCGGCCCCAGCGTGATGGTTTCACCAGGCCGCACCGTGGTCAGGCCTTTTGCAAACTCATCGCCCTGTTCCAGCATTTGCATGATGATGGGGAACTTGACGTCCTCATGGATGATGAGGGCATCCTGCCAGAGCGTGTAGTTTCTTTCTGGCTGAGTTTGGCGCGTGTACCGATGGGGCACGCCTGAGGAGCTGACGTAAAGTGCTTTGCCGTCCAGCAGCAGATGCGCCAATACAGGCTTGCCGCCGTAGTGGTGCGTGATGTCTAAAGCCATCTGCACAGGCCGCTGATAGGTTAGGCTCATCTCGTAGGGCATCCCCAAGGCTCCGCTGCCTTGAGCGATCTCCGTACCAGAGTAAGTTTGCAGGGCTTGATAAGCAGCAGCCATCTGCGTCAGCAGGTGCAGCGCTTCAGGGTTTACCTTGTTTGGATCTGGGTTTATCTTGTTTGGGTCTGTTCTATCCATATTTACCTTTGTTGCTTCCTTCTTTGCTGCCCCTTTCTTTGCTGCCGCCTGCGCCACAGGCCTCAGCGCGGCCAGCGGCACGACAAAGGCCAGCGCTGTTGCCACGGCAAGGGCGCCCATCTTACGTGTTACCATTGTTTCTCTCCTTGAGTGCTGCAGGATCGCCCGCAGGCGCTTTTCGATCTGCGAGGTTTGTGCCATCGGAACCACAGCGAGACTTGGCCGGGGGCCAAGTGAACGGGCTACCTCCAGCAGATGCTGGGCGTAGTCTGAGGCAGGCATACCGGCGAGCAGAACGCAGTCGTCACAGGCACGCTCACCTTCCAGCCTGGCCTGGCGTGCGGCCAGCCACACCAGTGGGTGGAACCAATACAGGGCGCAGGTAAGTTGGGCTGCCATCTGGGCAGGCCAGTCCCCACGGGCAATATGGGCTAGCTCGTGCAGCAGCACAGCGCGCAGGCGGGAGGCTGGCCACTGGGCAGCATCCAGCGGAAGCAGAACAACAGGCTGTCGCCAGCCCCAGGTTATTGGTGTTGCCACCTCGCCCTGGAGAAGCCGAGGAGAGCGGGCTACGCCAAGTTGCTTTGCTAATAGGGTCATGAGACTTGAAAGCGGATCGCCTGCGGCCTGGCTTTGACGCTCCAGGCGCGAAACGCCGACCAGCCCCAGCAGGCAGGGCAGCAGGGTTAGCACAAACCCTGCCAGCCAGAGGGTGGATGCCCATACGGGCCAGGAAAAAGTGTGCCGTCCGGCACTCCTTTTCAGTGGAGGTAAAGGATAGCTGGCGGGATGCAGCGACGAGACCAGCTGGGCCCCCGCCCTATGTCGGTTTTCTACTACTTTGTTACTGGCAGCCTCGGAAGAACCAGCCGTAGGCGGCGCAACCGGTGCTTCGGCAGTCGCAATGGCAGCGCGTGGCATGATCGCGACCTGCCAAACATTGGGCAGGCAAGACAGCACAGGCAGCAGCAGCAGGCCGACAATCGCCAGGCGCCATACGAAGTGCCGGGCAGCAGCAGACGCGCGGCGCAATACAACGGCGCTCATGCCAGCGAGCGCGAGCACGAGCAGGCTCTTTGCTGCGGCGGATACGAGCAGCGGCCAGCCATGATGCAGCATGAACTCACCCATTGTTTCCTCCCCCTTCTTACAGCCTGATCCCGTCTTCTGACACAACTCCGTCTTCTGGCTTTGCTCCCTCAACCAGCGCTGTCAGCCGCGCCAGTTCGTCCTCGGACAACTTGCCGTCAGTCTCAGACAGCAGGGTCGCGACCACCCGCTCCACAGAGCCGCCAAAGAACGTATGCAGCACCTGGCGCAGCGCCGTCTTGGCCGCGCCTGCCCGTGCCTGGGTAGGCTCATAAACGTAGCGGATGCCCTGGCGAACGTGGCTGATATGACCCTTTTCGCCGAGAACCCGCAGAAGCCCGCGCACCGCGGAATATGTGGGCGGGTCAGGCAGCGCCTCGCGCACTTCCTGAACGGTGGCAGGCCCCTGGGCAAAGAGGATGTCCATGATCTGACGCTCCCGCCGGCTGAGCGGGTCGGGTTTGGTATGAAGATCTGATTTTGTATGGAGATCAGGTACTGTGTGTTGCATGCTACTTTTTTAGCATATAGGAAGGGAGTTTGTCAAGGGTGGATGCTAAAAAAGTAGCACATTTCATAGAGAGTTTGGAGTAAAAAGATTCCTTATGTCCGGCATCAATTCCTTCCTTACCGAAGTACGAGACACTATCCATTGAGGTCGTGCGGTTCGCAGTCCTCTGGATAAGTAACACGCAAGAATTGAGTAAAGAGGATTGCGGCAACTGAGTAACGAGGGTCGTAGTCAAGATTTCTGATTGCTAGATGACTGATTGCGTGCTGGCATTCACGAGCCGGTAAAGGGATGTGCGACTGACACCCAGTGTCTTGCAGATTTCGGCCACTGGTACTTTCTTGCTGTAGTAAAGCGCTAATGCCGTCTCCGCTTTCTTTCCTGTCAGCACAGGCTTTCTGCCCCCTACCCTGCCCCGTGCTCGCGCCGCTACAAGGCCCGCATTGGTTCGCTCCTTCACCAAGTCACGCTCGAACTCCGCTAATGCACCAAACACATGGAACACCAGCTTGCCGCCGGGTGTAGTGGTGTCAATCTGTTCCTGCAAGCTCCGCAGCCCAATCCCCCGCTTTTCCAGATCCTGAGTTACTTCTATGAGGTTCTGGAGGCTGAGGCCCAGCCGGTCGAGTTTCCAGACGACGAGCATGTCCCCTTTGCGCAGAAGGGAACCCCAGCTCCCCATAATGGGGGCTGGGGAGGTTTTAATCGTTTTCACCCAGTTTCTAAATCTGCGCTATGCCGCCGTCCACAAACAGCTCGATGCCGGTGACAAAGCTGCTGTCGTCGGAGGCCAGAAAAACAACGGCTTTCGCGATCTCATCCGGCGTGCCGGTGCGGCCAAGTGGCGTTGTGCTTGCCGCTTGAGCGGCAACCTGGTCAATTTGGGCGTCGCTCATTCCTAGTTCGCTGCTGTAACCTGGAGTAATAATCGTGCCGGGGCTGATGGCGTTGACACGGATTTTGCGCTCTTTCAAGTCAACGCTCCAGGAGCGGGCGAACGAGCGCACAGCAGCTTTGGTCGCACTGTAGACACTGAAGGCTGGGGAAGCCTTAATTGAAGTGATGGAAGCATTCAGGACGATCGAGCTGCCGTCGAGAAGCAGCGGCAGTGCCTTCTGTACAGTGAACAGAAGTCCTTTGACGTTGGTGCCGAGAATTCGGTCAAAATGGCCTTCGTCAATCTGGCCGAGCGGGGCAAACGCGGCGGTGCCGGCGTTGGCAAAGACAACATCCAGGCGACCTTTTTCCCGCTGAATTGTCTCAAACAAGTTATCAAGATCGGCGGCGACCGCGACATCGCCCCGGACGCCCCGGCTGTTCTCACCCAGTTGCTGCACAGCGGCGTCCAGCTCCGCCTGCCGCCGCCCGGTGATGAAGACGTAGGCACCTTCTTCGATAAAGCGCTGGGCGGTCGCAAGGCCGATTCCGCTGGTTCCCCCGGTGATGAGGGCGATCTTTCCGTCAAGCTTAGGCATGTGTTTTCTCCCGTTTAGCCGCCGGCTATTTACTACCGTTCGGTATGTATTTATAGCTTACCTCGCTTTGCTTTGTCAAGCAATTTATTACCTTACAGTAAATAATTTACTTATAGAAACAATCCACTTATGGTGTGTATGGCGTATACTGGTTGGTATGGAAAACGCGATTTCGTCAAAAAAGGCCGGTCGTCCGCGCGGGTTCTGCATGGAGCAGGCGCTGGAAACCGCTCTGCAGCTCTTCTGGCGCAAAGGGTATGAAGGCACTTCCATGTCGGACTTGACCGAAGCCATCGGCGTCAGTCGGCCTAGCCTATACACGGCGTTCGGCAGCAAGGAAGAGTTGTTCCGCAAAGCGTTAGATCGGTATACAGAGAAGCATGATACCGCGCTGACGGCGGCGCTGGCCCAGCCGACCGCGCACGGCGTCGCTGAGGCGTTGCTGCTGGATTCCGCGCACGAGCCGTTGGAATTGGAGGCTCCCGGTTGCCTGCTGGTGCAAGGGGCGCTGGCGTGCAGCGACGAAGGAGATGGCGTCCGGTACGAACTCAGCCGCCGCCGGGAAGTCATGGTGGAAATGCTGTGCCGTCGCTTCGAGCAGGCGCAGAAAGAGGGAGACCTTCCGGCAAATACCCAGCCCGCCGATATGGCCCGCTATGTCGTGACCGTGATGAACGGGATGTCGGTCCAAGCGGCGGGCGGCGCGGGAGCCACTGACTTGCGGCGTGTTGCGAAGATTGCGCTGAGGGCGTGGCCGGAGAATGCCATGCGTTGATACGAACGTTTCAGACCTTACACTTTGCAGAAGCTAAAGGACGTTATCGCATACTACTTCAGTCGCGTTGTCACCGGCTAACCCCCCCATTTCAGTGTCGTATGAGGGAGATGACGATGACGCTCAAAAAAAGCCAGTCATTTGCGTCAGCAAACCGTCTGCTCCAAAGCGGGCATAGCCCGCACAGGCGTGATGATCCGGCCCCTGACGACTGCTAGAGCGATGCGGCGGCGAGATGACGGCGGAACGATAGGCACAATTCGGTAATATTCCATTGCTCAAAACAACGGCAACGGTGTCAACTGCGGCCTCTCATTTCAATCTCAGTGACATAAAAGCCCGGTCTCTTGATGAGTAGCCGGGCTTTACTGTTTAGGCGGCTTGGTCGTGTTCGTCCTCCGGCGGCGCTCCTGCGTGGGTTCACAGGAAGTATAGCACAGAAGTTAGTATGTGATAACGTCCTTTATCAGCTCGATGAGCAGTTTTCCGCCGCCGCCTTAACCAAACGGTAGAGCGACGTGCGGCCTACGCCCAGCGTCGCGCAAATCTCGGATACTGGCATCTTCCTGCTGTGGTACAGTGCCAGTGCTGCCTCCGCCTTCTTGCCCGTCAGCACCGGCTTGTGGCCCCCCACCCTGCCCCGCGCGCGTGCCGCCATCAGTCCTGCGTTCGTCCGCTCCCGTACAAGGTCTCGCTCGAACTCCGCCAGCGCCCCGGATACGTGGAAGATGAGCTTGCCGCCTAGCTTGGTCATGTTGATCTGTTTCGGAAGGCTTCGCAGGCCGGCATCCTGCCTCTCTAGTTCTTACATTGCGTCAATAAGGTTTAAGGGCTGTGACCCGTTGATACACGCCGAAATAATTTATTTTCCTTGTTCTACCTCCCGCTTCTCCCTGTTCCTGTGATAAAATATTCATTATCACAGGATTTATGCATTTTAACGCCGAAACTTAACTCTGGAAGAGCGAGTGAGAAGAAGAGGAAAATTTTACACTTATCAACTGCATCACGCCGTGCAAGTTGCCATAGGTAGGAACCAGACTAAACTCAGGGATTGACAAGTGCCCCGGGTTTGATTCCTGGCAAGCTGCCCAGCCAATTTCCCGCCGCCACTGAGGTTGCATGTGCCCCCAACCCCTAGGCGCCGGACGCAAGGAACGGGCGGGAGGCGTCAGGTGCAGCCGTTGTTATGCGGCACTCTGCCCTGTGCTTTCGGCAGGACGGCCAGCATGGCCACCTATCATTTGCCCGAGGTTTTTGACGCTTTCTCCAAAGTTTTTGACGCTTTCTCCAAAGTAGCTATCCACTGGTGTAGTTCGGTTTCGCTCAACTCGCTGCGGGTTTTGCGTTCAAGGTTTTTTCGCAGGGCTAAGAGATGTGCCACCGTCAAAGCCTGATCCGCAGGCGCTGCGATGTCTGGTTTCACCCCGACTCCTTCCCAGTTCGTCTTTGTCACCGCATCTGTAATCTTTCCTTCCGGCACCAGAAGAGAAAAGTGCTGATTAAGACGAACATACTTCACAGGGTTTGCAGCTCCCCCGGACGCTTCGCCGACCACAACGGCCACGCGGCGGCTTTGCAGCGCGTAAGCCAGCGCTTCCGCCGCAGAAAATGTCCCTGCGCTGGTGAGCACATAAACATCTTTGCCGGAGTACCGCGTTCCGGCAACAGCACTCCGCGTCCAGCTTGGCTGCGTGATACCCGTGTTGCTGTAGTAAAAATTGCCCAACAGTGTCTCTTTCTCAAAGAAGTAGCTGCAAAACAGCTCGACCATCCCTTGATCCCCTCCTCGGTTCTTGCGAACGTCAATGATCAGGGCATTTGTATTGGACAGAAAGGTCATGGCCGCAGCCAGGGTCTTCGCGCTGGCGTGCGGTTCGGCAAAACCTCGGAAGTCCAGCCACCCAATGTTGCCGCCGAGGCGGGTCACTGCCTCAAAGCCAAAGTTTTCCAGGCTGTTCAAGTAATTTGCTTCCTGCTGTTCTTTTTGCTCATTGCCCTGTGTGTCAGGGGGAAGGGCTTCTTCGCTATACCCAACAAAGAAGTGCCTGTCTTTGCTTTCCTGGCGCAGATGGGACGTGAGCATTTGCGCCAGTACTTGGGGGTCAGCGATGCTGTCATAGACGCCTGACGCTAGCTGGAGATGAAGGGACTGCTCCAGCCTGCGGGCAACGTCTGGGAAGATGTAGTTCGCGGCGATACAGGAAACGATGCTTTCTATCAATTTCGGGCGCGTGTCCAGTTTCCAGCGCGTGTTCGGGAGGGTTTCGCCGTGAGCCTGGGCCGAACCCGCCATTCCCAGCGCGGCCACGCCCACCCCGGCGACTGCCGCTTGCGCGAGGGATGTGCGGCGGGTGTTAGGTCTGTGCGTGTTTTGATCGTTGCCGTTCATGTTGGTAAACCTCTTGCTGGTGCGCCGCTAGGGCACATTGTGGGGAACAAGACAGAGAGAGTACTTGCAGTCAGAGCGGTCTAACGGACTCAAGCTCAGCGACAGAGGCTGGCCACGCAAGAGATGGAAGAACAGAAAAGACGTGACGGCCAGCCTCTGTTCGCGGGAGCGCGTAGTTAGGCGAATTCGGGGTCGGATGACTCGGCTGTGGGGTGTGTTCTGGTCAAGCCCTCGGGCGAAATCTTGAGGACCAAGCGGAGATCGTCTCCGTGGTTTGCGGGTTGCATCACAAACCCCGCCGACTGCAAAAGTTTAATGACCGGCGCGTTCTTGGTGGCGATAAACGCGCTGATTGATCTGCTGTTTTCGTTTTGGGCAATCCTGATTAGTTGATGGAGAAGAAAACGTCCCAGACCTAAGCGTCGCATGGTTTCGGATACGACAAGGGCCACCTCGGCATCCTCAGCTTTGGCATCAAGGGAGCACCTGCCAATCGCCACGATCCGATCTTGTTGGCCATCAAAGACAGCCACCGCTTTCTCGCTTTCTGCATCCCCACGGGTCCGTTGTTCCGCAGCCGACTTCGTCAGTTTTGCTAAGAGGTGTCCGAAGCGACAGCGGACGGACTCCTCGCTGAGTTCGTTGAAAAAAATCATGTACTTATCTACGTCTGCCAAACGGAGATCAAGCAGTATAAACTCACGTCCTTTCAACGAGAACTTTTGCATTATAGTTCAGAACCTAGACAAACCAGAACCTAGACAGAATGTGCACCCACAAGCCGGTAAAGGGATGTGCGACTGACACCCAGCGTTTTGCAGATCTCCGCCACGGGCACCTTTTTACTGTGGTACAGCGCCAGAGCCGTTTCTGCCTTCTTGCCCGTCAAGACAGGCTTCCTTCCCCCTACCCTACCCCGCGCTCGCGCTGCCACAAGGCCCGCGTTGGTTCGCTCCTTTACCAAATCCCGCTCGAACTCCGCCAGCGCCCCGAAGACGTGGAAGACCAGCTTGCCGCCCGGCGTGGTCGTGTCGATCTGCTCCTGCAGGCTCCTGAGGCCGATCCCCTTCTTCTCTAGGTCTTGCGTCACTTCGATGAGGTTCTTGAGGCTGCGGCCCAGCCGGTCAAGCTTCCAGACGACCAGGGTGTCGCCTTTACGCAGGTGGCTCAGGGCTTCATTCAAACCGGGCCTGTCTGCTTTAGCGCCGGAGGCGGTGTCGGTGAAGATGCGGTCGCAGTTCGCCTTGGCGAGCGCGTCCTGCTGGAGGGCGAGATTCTGGTCGAGGGTGGAAACGCGGGCGTAGCCGATGTTCATAGCAACAATGCCTTGGAGAGAGAATAGCAAGCTCTTCAGCGGACAAAGAGAATGGGACAGTACCCCAGCGGCACCAGCGGATCAAATTCCGCATGGTCGGTCGTGACAACAGTCCCGCTCAGGCGACGTGCCAGCGCCAGGCAGAACCCGTCCGGCAGGGACAGCGCGTGTAGCCCCTTGAACGTCGCCGCATCCTGCCAGAAGGCAGTGTCCGCATCCTCACGCGCGATAATCCCCGCGTTCAGCAGCGTCTGGATAGCGGCATCGGCTCCGGCTTTGCCGCCTTTGCGGAAGAACACGTAGTACACCTCGGTCAGGTTGAACACGTGGGCAAAGCAGTCGCCGGGATTGTCAAGGAGGATTTGGGTTACTGCCTCGTCACCGGTCTCGCCTGTCAGGAAAGCAATCAGAGGGCCAGCATCCAAAACATGGATCAATGGCCGCTATCCTTGGCCTGTTCCCCGGCCCGGTCTGCCTGCCGCTGCTGGTGCAGGTCCTCCACGCTTGCGCCAAGGTGGGCCAGACTTCCGCGCGCGCCACGAATCGCTTTCTCCCGCGTATCCACAGCCTTCTGTGTGGGAGAGGCATCAAAAGCAAGGGGCAGACGGTTGACGAGCGTTCTAAGCAGGGCCTCCGGGGCCAGGCCTGCCTGCTGTGCCGCTGCGGTCAGGCGTGCTTCCTCGGCAGACGTGAGGTTGAGGATAAGTGCCATGGTATTTGTATTATACCAGAATGCAGGCTATCCCAGAACTCATGCAGAGCGCAAGCAAAATAGACGTAGATTATGGGATGAGAAAAGGAACACAAAAGATGCCAAATGGGGGCGCTTTAAGTGAGTTGCTTACTTTGTACCGAAAACGGGCCGATACTGTTGGCGAATTGCCGTCAAGCATGTTCTAGTCGTTACGTTTGAGTCTTCAATCGCTCAATTTCAGTCATTGAGGTAGCGATAGAAACTGGTGCGAGAAATGCCCAGCATCTTGCACACTTCCGTTACCGAACGGCTCTTGTCCTGACTGAGAGAACGCACCGCAGCCTGCTTGGTCACATCACGCCCCTTCGGCCGTCCGCCCTGCCGTCCCCGGGCCCTTGCCGCCGTGAGGCCCGCCTGCGTGCGCTCGCGGATGATGTCACGCTCAAACTCCGCTAGAGCTGCAAAAAAGTGGAACACCAGCTTCCCCCCGCTGCTGGTCGTGTCCAGGTTCTCCTGCAGGCTCCTGAAACCCACGCCCGCTTCCTGCAAAGTCTGCACTGTTTCCACCAAATGCTTCAAGCTTCTCCCTAACCGGTCTAGCTTCCAGACCACCAGCGTGTCCCCCTCCCGCAGGATGGTCAGCGCCTTTTGCAATCCCTCGCGCTGGTCTTTGGCACCACTGGCTTTCTCTTCGAATATCTTATGGCAGCCAGCCTGCTTGAGGGCGTCCTGCTGGAGGTGGAGGCTTTGATCTTGTGTGGACACGCGGGCGTAGCCGACGAGCATGGCGTTCTCCTTTATGAAGTGCCCAATTGTAACCGAAAGCCAGTTGTGTGTCAAGATCGGTGACGTAGATTACGGGCATGCCTTAATGTAACAATTAATCGGGAGAAAGACTTGGAAAAGATTGGTTCCTGTACTGCAACTGTAAAGGGTCGTTTTCAGGAACAGGGCATGGGGCGCATAATGGATTGGTACCATCAATCTTTTGCCATTGGAAGGAGCCTGTCATGTCCTTATGCCCTGCCGCTATCGAGCCTGTCCCCAAACAAACCAAACGTGTCGCCCGGCTTGCCTTCCCCAACGGCAATCTCTACATGAAAATGCGGGACGAACTCGGCACCTTCTTTACTGATGATGACTTCGCTGACCTGTACCCCAGACGCGGACAGCCGGCCTTCGCTCCCTGGCGACTGGCACTCGTGACCGTCATGCAGTTTATGGAGAACCTCTCCGATCGCCAGGCCGCCGATGCCATGCGCGCCCGCATCGACTGGAAATATGCCCTGGGTTTGGAACTGACTGACCCTGGCTTCGACTTCTCCATCCTCTGCGAGTTTCGCAAGCGCCTGACCCAGGAGAAGGCACAGCACCTGCTGCTTGACCGGCTGCTGAGCGTCTTTCAGAACAAGAAGATGCTCAAGGCCCGGGGCCGCCAGCGCACAGACAGTACCCACGTGCTGGCCGCGATCCATAATATGAACCGCCTGGAACTGGTAACGGAAACCCTGCGAGCCGCGCTCAATGCTCTGGCGGCTCAGGCGCCTGACTGGCTGCGCGGGGCAGTTCCAGCCGAGTGGCAGCAGCAATACGTCCGCCGCGCGGAGCAGATGCGCTTGCCGCGCACGGATACTGCCCGCGATGATTATGCGCAGCAAGTCGGCAGGGATGGCGTGGTGCTTCTATGGCTTGTCGATAAACAACAGCCTGATCTGGCTGGGCTCGCCGCCCTGGAGACATTGCGCAAAGTCTGGGGGCGCCACTTTGTGCCGTCAGACATCACCGGCCGTGCGTGGCGCAAGGATGCGGATCTGCCCCGGGCCGCCACTGCCGTTGAATCCCCTTACGATACAGAGGCGCGGCACAGTAGCAAGCGGGAAACCGTCTGGACAGGCTACAAAGCCCATGTGACGGAAACTTGCGACCCGCAGCTGCCGCGTCTGATCATCCATGTACACACGACGGTAGCGACTTTGCAGGACGTCACCTGCACGTCCGGCATTCAGCAGGCCTTGGCGGAGAAAGGACTGCTGCCCCGGCGCCATTTTGTAGACACCGGTTATATCGATGCAGAACTGCTCGTCAGTAGTCGCGAGCAGCATGGCATCGATCTGTTTGGCCCGCCGCGCGAGGCACAGAGCTGGCAGGCTCGCACGGGCGGGTATGACCATTCCCGGTTTTCTATTGATTGGGACAATCAGCAGGCGACCTGTCCGGAAGGGAAGACGTCCCGCTCCTGGGCCAGCTATTTGCGGAAGCCGTACAACCGTCCTGTGGTGACGGTGCGCTTTGCCTCACAGGACTGCACGGGCTGCGCCAGTCGCAAGCAATGTGTACGTTCCCCGGCAGGGCAGGGGCGGACACTGGTTATGCCGGAGCGTGCGGAAGCCGAAGCGCTGGACGCGGCGCGGCGTGTTTTGTCGTCTGAGGCAGGTCGCTTTGAATATGGCCTGCGGGCGGGTGTGGAGGGGACGATTTCGCAGGCCGTCCGCCGGAGTGGTTTGCGCCGGGCGCGGTACCGCGGGCTGACGAAGACGCATCTGCAGCATCTGGCGACAGCGGCCGGGCTGAACGTGGTGCGAGCGGTCAACCATCTGAACGGTGTGCCGCTGGCGCCGACGCGCTCTTCGCGCTTTGCCCAGCTATTTGCATGATCCGATTGGAGGCCCACTTGGGCAATTCGCCAACAGTATCCGGGCCTTTGTGGGATCGCCGTCTTGAAATAGGAGCACGGCTCTTAGAAGCCATCTCATAAACATTGGCGACGCTTTTTGACCGTCTCACAAGCCAATGCTGCAAGGGAAAATTACTCTCAAGTCCGGCGCAAAGGTTGGCCTGAGAAGCCGCTTTAAGTGGCCATCACTATTTATGAGATACGTTCTATGAACGTTGGATTTAAAAGCATTACCCTGCAATTAGGTGCCGCACCGGCTAAGGTAATGCCTGGTTTTCCATTTGCTGGCGCCGGAAAGCGAGTTCTGCGTCCAAAAGCCGCCGCTTTCGTTCGAAAACAATCGTCAATATTCCAGACATGAGCAATACCACGAGGATGGTTAGAAGAAGGATTGTCACGGTGTGTCCCCGTATCCGCAGGCCGTAAACAATCACGCCGCCGATCAGGCACAGAGCCAGCACCACGCTAAAGACGCCGGCGCAAACGCTGACGATGCGCTGGGTACGGGTGAGGATGCGCTGGGCTTGAAGCAGGTCTAGTGGATCATCTCCGGTCATCTACTGTCCCCACGTGGCAAACAGGCCAATGGCGGCGGCGAGCATCACGGCTGTCCCCAGCCAGCCCATCACCCGCTGACGCGTGTTTAGCGTAAAGTCGCCCATCACTTTTTTGTTCTGGCCCAAAAGCATCATCAGCGCCATGATTGGCACCGCCACCACGCCATTGATCACCGCTGACCAGAACAAGGCTTTGATCGGGTCAATATGCGCAAAGTTAAGTCCCAGGCCAATAAGGGTCACGGCCGTAATGATCCCGTAAAATCCGCGCGCTTTCCGCGGCTCGTTGTTGAGGCCCACGCGCCACGCCAGCGCCTCGCCAACCGCGTACGCCGCCGACCCTGCCAGAACCGGCAATGCCAGCAGCCCGGTTCCAATAATTCCCAGCGCGAACAATAGAAATGCGAATTGCCCCGCAATGGGCTTCAACGCAGCGGCCGCCTGCGTAGACGTCTGGATATCCGTCACGCCGTGTGCGTGCAGCACGGTGGCGGCGGTCAAAATGATAAAGAAAGCCACCAGATTGGAAAAGGCCATGCCAGTGTACGTGTCCACGCGAATGCGATGAAGCTGGGCCGGAGCGGCCTTGGGGTTTTGCTTCAGCGGCTTCTCCTCAGGCGACGCGCGTTCTATTTCCACTTCTTCTTCCGCCTGCCAGAAAAACAGGTATGGGCTGATGGTTGTCCCCAGCACCGCCACAATGCTGGTGATAAAGGCCGTCGTGAGTGAAAGGCGGGGAATAATCGTGGCCTTCAGCGCCGCTCCCCAGGGGACATGCACGACAAAGACAGTGGCGACATACGCAAAAAGAGCGACGCACAGCCACTTGAGCACTTTGGCATACCGGTCGTAGGGCAAAAAAACTTCCAGCAGCACGGACAAAATCGCAAAAAGCGCTGCAAACAGCAGGGCGGGGCCACCAAGGAGCAGCTTTACCGCCGCTCCCATGGCTCCGATGTCTGCCCCCAGGTTGATGATATTGGCGACCAGCACCAGAAGGACGATGCCGTACAGGACAGGGCGCGGATAGTTGCGGCGCAGGTTGCCAGCAATGCCGCGCCCTGTGACGCGGCCAATTTGGCCGCTGATTTCCTGGATGCCGCACATCAGCGGGTAGGAAAACAGCATCGTCCAGAGCATACCGAAGCCGAACTGCGCGCCGACTTGAGAATAGGTGGCGATGCCACTGGGATCATCATCGGAGGCGCCGGTCACGAGGCCCGGCCCCAGAGTTTGCAACAGTCCGGCTTTGGTGACGCCCTTCGGGGGCGTTTTCTGGTGGGGGTCAATGTTGGGGGGAACCCCGTCCATATTATCATCGCCGACTTTTGCGGATGTTGCCATACCTATTTGCCTTGTCCACCTGCGTCTGCCGCAGGATTTCTGTTTTGTGTGTTCGCCGAGCCTTTGCTGCCGCCTTTAAGATGAAATGTAGAGGCCAGATTGATTACATACCCCTGATCGAAATGGCGCAACTCACCACGCCGAAGAGGAACAGGCAGAACCATGATACTTGCGAAACACATATCATTATTGCCCTACCTCTCGTCATTATTGCCCTACCTCTCGACCTGAATGCCGCGAACATGCGTCTCGAAAGTCAAGATCACAACGAGCGGCCAAGGATTCTCTTGAGTCGTCCGATGATCTCCGTCACCGGGTTTCCCTCGCTGACTTGTCCCACAGACAGGTCAATATGATATTCTAGAACCACTCTCTTCGTTCGATTGAGTTCATCACGAAGGTCTGCAATGTGGTCAAGCAATGCCTCAGTCCCGCAGCCATGTAGACTGGCTTCCAGCCATACAGAGTTGACGAATGTGATGCGTATGATCTTCGATGTGAGCGAGTTGGCGTATCACGGCTTGCTCTATATTGTTGCGTTGGGATGACATCGTTTTCTCCTCTCGCTGATCCCCCACAGGGATCTATACTGGCGCATCATAGTTCTAAATGCAGCCGTAGGGAGACGACATTGGCCGGCCCTCGGTCATGGTTGTAGCCGGGGTTGCTGATGTGCTGGTAGTCGCCCGTCACAAAGATGGTCGTCGCCGCCCTGTGCTTGGACAACTGATAGTTGTAGTAGGTCTCTAGAAGCCGCTCTGACCCGTAGTGCAGCCGCCCATCCCCCAGAAGGAAGCCGGAACCGCCTGCAGCGAGGTAGTCAGCGTGCGCCTTCGACAAATCGTTCTGCTCCAGCGCCAACGCGAACACGTCATCGGGACGGTGGAACAACTGCGCCCCTGAAATCTGTGCGCCGATGCTTCCCGTCCGGTCGCACTCGGTATAGGCAAAGTCCTCGGTCTTGCCGTCGTTATAGCCCGCGCGCGCGAATAGCCCCGTGTTGCCGCCGTCGGCCAGCGGCTGCTCATAGCCGATGACGTAGCCGTACTTCTTGTTGCCGACCGTTTCCGTCGCCGTGATGTCCGGCGTCGTTCCATTCGCCTTTGCCAACGCAATGGATGCCCGGTAGTCGCCCATGTGCGCCCGGTTATAGAAGCCTGTCACACGGACGATGCCCGGCCCGGCTTTGGTATTCAGGAGTGACGGGTGCAGTTCCAGTTCGGCCTGCGCACCGAAGTTGTTCTTGTAGTCGCTGGACAACTGAATAAAGTTTGCTATCTTGGGCATCTGAAAGACGCCGAAGCGCAGAGCGCCATCCGGTACGATATAGTCAATGGCCCCGCCCTGCGAGTAGCCGCGCGTGTCGGCGGCGTAGTCGTAGGCGGCGCAGTTGATGAGGCCCCAGTTCATAAACTGCGTGCGCGTGGTGTTGGCATAGCGGTTAGTGTCAAAGATGTCGGAGACGCCCATCTTGCCACCGGAGATCACAATACGGTGGGTCGGACGCGGCCCGGCAAGCTGAGCCTCGCCCTGCTGCACCGCCTCCGTAGCTTTACCCATCGGGATCACTTCCCGCAGGACATATCGCGCCAGGTAGGGGTTCTGGTCGAGCGTTGGGGTGCGGACGACATCGCCGTTAGTGAATCCGCCCAGGCCGTATCCGGTGCTTAATCCATGCCCTTTGGAAACCTCAGGATCTACATAGGCCTCCAGTCGGTTGTTGAGCCGGTAGCCGATGTAGATAGTATAGGTGTCCGTTGCCTCGGTCTCATTGCGCGACAGAAAGCTCTCCGGCCCGGCGTAGGGACTGTGGAACGGAAAGACGTGCTGGGTATTGCCGGTGGCCTGAAAGCCGACATACATCTGCTGCGCCGGAGCAGTGGACTTTGCCACTGGAACCAGTTTGTAGGTGTTCGTGTCGGAAGCGGACGCCGGGGCGAGTTTGTAGCCGCCCGAACCATCTGGGACGAGCTTGTATGTGTTGGCATCACCGGGCGAGGCGGGAACGATCTGAAGACTGGTCGATGTTCCGGCGGAATCTGCCGACCCGCCCGGTGACTTCTGGGCTGGGCCAGGGTTGACTCCGGCCTGATTGACGCCAGGATTGCTGGGAGGCGCGGGCGCAGCAGCACTGCCCTTTTGTGCTACGGTGGGGGCTGCCAGGAAGCCAGTTTCAAGCATAACGGCTAAGAACAGGCCGCTCCGACACTTGATTTGAGCGTTCTTCTTGATCTGTCGATTCTGCATCGTGTCTCCTATTGCGCCTGCCTCCGTGGAGGGGATTAGAAGCCGAAGTGTGGTAGAGTCCTTGTGTCGCAGGTGTGGACTCGTCCGCACTTGGCTCCGAGGACCGCTGTGTTCCTGCAGAGCGGTACTTGTTAAGTTCAGGGGTTAATCTTAGTGTGCGTGGTGGGGAGTGTCTAACATAGGTCGGTGATGAAGTCGCAGACGTTCGCCTGGCTCTTCGGGTAGCGGCGGCGCAAGTACTGACGCTGGTTCCAGGCGTACACGAACACGGCAACGGTGCGTTGCAGTGCCCACAAGCAGCGGGAGAAACAATGGCTTTTGCGGGCCAGCCGGGCTAGGTAGTGCTGCAACTCTGCGTTGTCGGCTTCCACCGAGTAGGTCTGGCTCTTGTCGGGCATCGCCTGGTACTTTCCAGGGTACATCAACTGGGCGTAAGTGACAAAGCCATCGGAAAAGTAGTTGCGGGCAGCCGGGGCTGTGTTAACCAAGCTTTGCAAGCTGTCCTAGTCGCGCTCAACGGAGGCAGGTCACTCGCTTTTTTTAAGCCAGGCCGCGACTGTATTTCGGCTGACGCCGAAGACACGCCGCAGTCCACGAATAGAAGTACGCTTGTGGTAAGCGGCGAGGATTACGGCTTTGGTTTTGGCATCGTAGGCGGCGCTGCCTGGGTCTTGGCGTCCATACTTGTTGCAGTCTTTGCACTGGAAGCGCCGTTTGCCGTTTTTGGCATGACCGTTACTGACGAGAAGTTCGCTGCCACAATGGGAGGGAGTAAGCATAGGCTCATCTTACCCCATCAGATCAATTTGAGCCACTACCACTTTTTTAAGAGGGCGTTCTCCAGCGCGAGCTGCCCGCAGAAGCGTTCCAGTTCCGCGACCTTCTGTTCCTGTAAATCCGGCGGTGACACTTCGGCATTGTCTTTGGCGGCACAGGTCGAGATTGAACTCGCGCGCCTTTGCGCACGGCGATCTGGTAGACATGGTCTCCTCCGTTCGGGTAGTGTACCAAGTTGAGCCTGGTGGATTACCCACAGGAGTTGACTCTACCCAGTGGTACGGACAAAGGGGTTCACTTCAGGACCTGAGTCTGATCATCGTGGAGCACCTGCGGCGCAAAGACCACGAGTTACCCTGACGATGGGACAAGGTGAAGGAGACGCAACAATGCCCGATGAGATAGAAGTTCCTCTTGACGAAGTCCAAGAACACATCAAAGAACTCCATGGAAAACGCCACGAAGCGCACGGCAAACCACATGATGCCGGTGAGCATCGAACCTCTGAGCATCAAGATGCCGAGCACCAAGGTGGTGCCGAAGGGAGCAAAAGCTGGACGCGTTTTGTGGCGCTCAGCACAGCCATCCTTGCCGTCGTTGCAGCCATCGGCGCGCTCCAGTCGGGATTGCTCGTCAACGAAGCCCTGCTGCAAAAGAACGAGCAAGTCAGCCGCCTGACCCAGGCGTCCGATGCCTGGAACTACTATCAGGCCGAGGGCCTCAAGTCCTTGATCTACCAGACGGCGGCGCAAGCCCAGCCTCCCGCTTCGCCCGTCGCCCAATCTGATCTCGCCCAATCCAAGCACTACCTGGCGAAACAGACACAACTCAAGCAGCAGGCAGAAAGTCTTGTGGCGCAGTCGGAGGGTTCCAGCCGCAAGGCCGAGCAGTTTCTCTCTCGCCATCACATCTTTGCCTTTTCGGTGAGTCTGTGCCAGATCGCCATTGCTCTCTCTGCGGTGGCCGCCCTCACCCAGCGCCGCCGCATCTGGATTGTGGGCCTGGTGGCAGGCGCGGTGGGCACGGTCTTGCTGCTGTACGGGTTTGTTGTTCATTAACCGGCACAAGGTCGCTTGCGGTTGCCGTGCCTGAAACAGCGGACGGACAGGCTCGCGCACCGCATGTCCTATGGGCAGGGTGTCCAATGGACAAACCATAATTTGTCTTGATCCCATTGACCTGCACTTGTGACTTGCACTTGCTGAGAATTTCGGCGGGAGCGTCCAATTTCGGTCGGTTTCCTCTGCGTGTCGCAGCGGCGCAGCTACGGCGTACCGATGATGCAACAGTCTTTTCGTCATTGGTACGCGCTGGCAGCGTTCTGGGAACATAGAAGGAATGCGCTCGGAGCGGCATCAATCCAGCAACACCGCTCCAGGAAAAACGTGCCATTCCAAACCAATGCTAAGCCGACCTAAACTTGACACTCCCATCGATGATGGCCTTCGTAGATTGGCTCACTGTGGTTTGGTTCCTTTGCGCCTGTTTCGTTGAGGATTGTACCCACCAAGCAAATGCAGTCGTGGAAAAGCCCCTCATGGACGATGTTTGCGCCGTGCGGGGCCTTTCTCAAAGACAACTTAGTTCTGACGCGAAAGCCTGCCGCGTCCCACCGCGTTTGTCTTACTTCTGCGAATGCTCATGGGCAGTTGCCGTATGCTTGTGGGCCTGCTCGCTGTGCTCGTGGGCGGCGGTGGCATGCTTCTTGGCTTCCTCGTGGTTGCCCTGATTGTGCTCGTGGGCTGCCTCGTGGTGATGGTGCTCGGCGGCGGCATGATGGGTTGCGGCCGCCAGATGATGGGCGGCGGCGGGATGCTGGGTCGTTGCCATGATAGGAAAACCTCTTTGGTTGTTATTTCGCGTCGCCTTCGGCGCGGTTGTCTGGATATACCCACAAAAACTCGCTGATTAACAAAGGGTTGTTGAGGCTATGTGAATAGGTTGAGGCTATGTGAAGAAAATGTTAAATTTTCGATGTTGCTCTTGGTCGCTCTCAATTAGCCCCCGGTAGCACGCAACTTCATTCAGACCTCTGCGACCCGACTATCGTGCTGAAAGTAGGGCAAATCCCATGA
>JAABUV010003043.1_pt1 | contig 21810 bp, 27 predicted proteins | sample 5559971 | NCBI WGS metagenome assembly JAABUV01 (sample SAMN10711881, study PRJNA513362) | rock metagenome | isolation source: Antarctica rocks | place: Antarctica: Victoria Land, Knobhead nord | collected 2015-12-19
TGGAACATCGGCGGCTTCGCGCACGCGCCGCTGGAGCAGGCCGCGCTCGCCTTCCTGCCGGCCGCGCGCACCAAGGCCGACGCGCGCGAGGTCGTCGCGGTGCGGCGGGGCCCGCCGGCGCTGCCGCAGCCCTGCGGCCAGGCCCAATGCATGCGCCCAGGGCTGCGGTGCCTGCGGGCGTGCCGGGCGGCGGCGCGGGCGCAGAAGCGGGGCGGCGGTGGGGAGCCGGCGCGCGGCTGCGCGCCGAGCTGCGGACGGCAGGCCCGCCGGAGCGTGCACGTGCGCCGCCGTCAGGAACCCTGCGAGCAGGGCGTGGCTGACGCGTGCTGCCAGCGAGCAGGGTTCCAATGGATCAACGGGCGCGCCAGGTGCTGATGGGCCTGGCGCTGGGGGTGGGCGCGGTGACCGCCGTCGCGCTGGCGGCCGCGCCCTGGCTGGCGCCGCACGTTTTCACGCGCGACGCTCAGCTCTGGCCGCTCATGCGCTCCGTCGCGCCACAGGCGCGCGCGCTCTTGAGCTTCAACCCTGACCCTAACCCCCATACAACGGGCGGTTACGCGCGATGCGCAGCCCTGGCCGCTCATGCACCCTATCGCGAAGCAAGCGCGCGCGCATTCACGGCCGCACGCCGCGCCCGTCCCGCGCCGCAGCGGCTGCAGCCATCTGCCCCGGAGCTCGGTCGCTGTCGCACTCGCGCCGGAAGCGGAAGACTTGCCCAACGTGTCCGCGGGCCGCTCTGCACACCTGTGCGAGTGGGCAGCGGGGTTTGTGTGGGTTGCCGCCCGCATGCACCCGCCTCCTGCCCCGCCCAGGGTCCAGAAGTGGCCCCGCCCTGTTGGGCCGTGCCAGGCCACATCGCGCGCGCCCGCCCTGACCCAAGCCAGCCGGGGCGGCAGGCGGCGATTTCGCTGGTGCTGTGCGCGGTGGAGGTGGCCTCGGCGGGCGTGCTGCTGGCGGGGCGCCAGTTCGGCTACCTGATCCGCGCCATGGCGCTCACGCTCGGCGCGCTGCTGGCCTCGCGGCTGTGGGCGGGCGGCGCGCTGCTGGCGCGCGGCGGCCTCGGCGGCGTCTGGTGGGGCCTGGTCGCCTTCTTCGCGCTACGCGCCGGGCAGAGCGCCGCGCGCGTGGCCGTGCTGTACTGGCGCCGCGCGCCCGCGGCCGCGCCGGCGTGAGGCATCCTTACCGTGTCCGTACTGGGGTATTCTACTGGAGCGCTCTGCTCAGTGTGAGCCTTTTTTTTCCGTGTGATGCTGCGCGCCGCGGCACCCCGGCGGCGACAGGCGGCGGGGTGCTCCGGCGGACACGCGCACGTTGCGGTTGATTGTGCTTGAGCTGTTGGCAGGAATACATGCAGAGTTCAGCTTGCAGTCCCGAACAATGCCGCAAAAGGCAGCAAACGCGAATCAGCACACTGCAAACATGTGGGCCATTGCATGGCGCAAGCGCAGTCCCTGTATCTTGGCGGCGGGCACTGCACCATAACTTGCCATTGCGCGGGTGGTTGGTGCGCCTGTGATTGACTCTTGTTCGATTGCTGTATTGACATGAGCCGGCCTGACGCTTGTTGCATGGCAGGCGATGCCGCCGTGCCCGGCCTCGCCCGCGTGCGTTGTGAACAATTCTGTCAAATGCAGCCTCGTATTTGGCTTGGCTGCTGACAACAGAATGCGTGAACTGCTCTGCCGCTCATGTGCACTGCTTTTGCTTTGGGGTCCTGCAGAGCACAAACCGTGCAGCACGCCCGCGGCGCCCTGAACTGTGTCGGCAAACATTCTGTGTGGCGCCCCTGTGCTCTGGCGGCGCGAGCCCTGCCGTGCTCGAATTCATGGGCCTGCATCTCGCAGACGGTGGGGTTGAGCTGCTGGGCACGGCCGTGCTGTGTGCGCCCGAGCCGGGCACGCGTGTAAGCGCTCCTGTTGCCGCAGTGCTGTCCAAGCGCAACCAAGCAAAATGCGCATACACAGGCCTCTGAGGCACAGAGCAGGCCAGCGCAGCTCAGGCCAGCGCCGCAGGTCGGGCAGAGGCGGCGCCGCTGAGCAGCGATCGCCCCTCTGCCGCCGGCCGGCTGGGCGGCGGCGGCGGCGCCGGGCGCGCCGCGTGCGCGCGCGCCTGGCTGGCGCGCAGCGCGCGCACGCCGCGCGCGGCCTTGGCCCAGGTGCTCCGCTCCTGGATCCGGTCCACAACCCAGGGTTGCCCCCAGGGTTGGCATGCATGTGAGACAGCCATCCGTCCGGAGGGCACTCGACCGCCAGCACAGCATGCAGTGAGAGCGGTAAGGCGGCGGCCCTGCACGTCTATGCCGCGCATGCTGGGCGGCTGGCCCGCGTCAGTGCGTCGGCAAAGAAGAGAGGGGGCCAAGCACAGACCTCAAGCACAGGTGCAAGGGGAGACAGCGACAGGAGGCATGCGCGTGGGGGCGGCCGCGCAGGGCTGCCGGACCTGGGGCGCGGGCGGAGCGGCGGCCGGGGCGGAGACCGGCGGGTAGACGGCCGTCCCCAGGCCGCGCGCGCGCACCTCAGCCGCTAGCCTCGCCTGCTCCACGCCGACGCACCTGCGCGCGCCGGCGCGGGCGCCCGCCTCAGCAGCCTCCGCCGTGCGCTGCACGCCCTGGCCCAGTAAAGCACGGGGAAGCCTGCGCAGCTGCGCGACGCCCGCTTTCTCGAGCTGGCGCGCCGGCGCGCGGCAGCGCAGCTGGCCGGGCCCGCAGTGCGGCCATGGGAGCAGCTCGGCAGGCGCCGGCGCGCACAGCCCCGTGCCTGCGTAGGTCTGTCACATTCACTACCCTGCGCACATCAGGCGGGCCGCGCCGGCCGATGAATGTGAGCAGCGGCAGCAGCGCGGAGTGCAGCTCGCCGGCGCGGCCCGTCAGCCGCAGGAAGGCCGCCAGCTCGTCCAGCAGCAGCGCGAGCAGCGCCGGGCGCAGCGGCACGCGCCCGGCCTCCAGCGCGGCCTTGGCGGCCAGCACGAGCGCCACGGCCGGCGACGCGCTGCCCGGCGCGCCCAGCGCGAGCGCCTGCGCGCGGCGCGCGCTCCCGCAGTCTAACGAGGCCCTGACCGATTACATATTTCATATTTCATATTCGGGTGCTTGACGTGGGCGGCCGCCGGCGCTCGCGCGTCGGCGCCTGGCGACTGTGCCGCGCGCGCCCGGCGCGCCGGCAGGGCCGTCCGGCGCCCGGGCGCAGGCATTCGGCCCAGGTTGTGCGTCTCGCACGAGCGCAGGCGAGGGCAAGCACCATGTGCTACAATGCCACTGACAGCGCCGCGCCTGCGGCTCAGCCAGGTACGCGCTTGAGCACAGCAGCGTGACCGCGCAGCCGCCCGCAAGAATGCGCCCCCGGCCTGGGCGCCCAACGCCGTGCCGCGCGCGGGCCGGGGCTATGAGTCACCAGCGACGCCAGGTTACGGAAGAACGCGACTGCCACCTCCACCTCGGCGGCCTCCTTCGGCCCCAGCGCCGCTGCCGGCCGCTCCGCCGCCGCCGCCGCCGCCGCGCGCACGGCCGGCTCCGCGCGGCCGTAAAAGTCCGCGCGCACGTCTGCCCTGGGCAGCCGAGGGCCTCAGGTGCCCGGCGTCCGCGCACGGCCAGGCGTGGGTGACAAGGGCGTGCGTGACGCGAGCGTATCTGACGGGTCAATCTTCGAGATGAAGCGAGGCGCAGGTAGGCACTGGCACCCTCTCGGCAGGAAGGCCGCTGAGTGAGGTGCACCTAGGCGAGACACCGTGATCGCAGGAGCGGCCGCCCAGGCGCACCGGGCGCGCATGCGGCGTGGCCGCTGCGCCCGGCTGCAAGCTCGGCGCAGAGCTGGCGCAACAGTGCGCCGGCGAAGGCCGCCGAGGTGCGCGCGGCCTTTCGGCGCTGCGCGCGCTCCCACAACGCGCGCTGCAGGCGCAGGTGCCGCGCGCGCCGCACGCCGCCGAAGCCGTCGCGCCACCTGCGCGCTCCAGCCGGGCACGGGCAGGTCAGGCTGCGCGGCTGGTTCTGCTGGGCGCGCACGCAGCCTGGCAGGTCGCCTTACGGAGCGTGGATCTCGAGCAGAGTCACAGGTTTTAGTGACAGACGGTTCTGTGTCCCCGCCTGCGCACGCAGTCCAGCGGGTCGCCCGGCGCGCATGGCGGCAGGCGGCCGGTCCGCGCGCGCAGCGGCGGCGGCGGCGGCAGCGCGAACAGGGCGGCCACCGCGGCGCGCTGCGCGGCCGCGCGCGCGCCCGCAGCCTCTGGCCGGCCCGCCGCCGCCGCCGCCGCCGCGCCAGGCGGGCTGCCACGCTGCGCCTGCTGCGCGCCTGACCCCGCGCCCGCTCTCAATCCAAAAGCAAAGCTGCGTGCACCGTCGCCGCCGCGTTTCAATTAACCAGGGCGCCCAGTGGGGAGCGAGGGCGGGGCGGCGCAGCGGCACCTGCGCCAGCGGGGGCGGCGCCCCGCGCGGCCGCGAGCGCGCCCCAGCCGCGCGGGTCATCCGCCTCGGCCGCGCACCGCTCCGGCCGCCGCGCGCAGAAGAAGCCCGTGCCGCGCGCGCAGGTGCGCCGCCTGCCGCCGCAACATCGCGGAGAGCTCAGCCTGCGCGGCCGCGGTCTCCGAGGCGGGCGCCCGAGCGCGCGCGGCCGCGGCAGCGCGGCGCACCGGCAGGCCTCGGCGGCGCGCAGTGGCGCGCCGGGGAAGGCCGCCTCGTCCGCCTCGGCGGTCAGCAGGACCAGGCCGCGCACGCGTGTGTAGCGCGGCGGCGGCAGCACCACACGCGCCTCCGGCAGCGCGCCCAGGCTCGGCCGCTCCGCCTGCGGCGCGCCGATGCCCTGCGAGCTGTGCGCGCTGGGCGGCTTGGCCGCGGCGGCCGGGGCCGCGCCCGGCGCGCCGGCCTCCTCGAGGCAGCACCTCGGCGCGAGCTGGTATGTGGGCAGCGCGCGGGACATTTGCCGCGGCTGCGCAGCACCCAACCAGCAGGGCAGGCGCGGCGCCTCTGGGCTATGGTCCTGTGCGTTGGCCTGATTTGCTGTGCCAACCCGCAAGCCACTCGAGTACCCGCCCCGCCCCTGCTCTCGACTTGACAGCTGGGTTCAAAACACCCGCCAGGCGCAGTTTGATTCAACAGCCGACAGATGAGAGTTTAACGCCCGGAGGTTGTCCCGCCTGCGCGCGTGCGATGCCAGGCAGGAAGGCCGGCAAGCGGAGCACGAAGGAGCCCCGATGTGCGCTGCGCTGCTGCTCAGCTTGCCAAACAGGCACACACTTTTACCTGAGGCGCTGGGTCACGCCTTGCAGACACCAGGTTCTCACAGCAGGAGCTGCCAGCAGCGAAGCCGCTCCTCACGCCCGCCGTGGTGCGCTGCGCCCGCTCGCAGATCGCTCCGTCGCTCGCCCTGGCGCGCTGAAGGTGCTGCTGTATGCCCGCAGGTCGTCTCAATCTTCGCGGCAGTAGGTGTGCTATTTGTTCCCGTCGGCGCGGTGTGCCTGGCCGAGGCGCTGTCGGTGCGCCTTCACCTGGTCTGCGAGCGCCGGGGCTTGCACTTGCTTATTCCCACTGACAGCGCCCCCCCCCTGCGCAGGTGGTGGAGGTGGTCCAGCGGTATGACGACACGTGCGCGAGCGGCGCGACGCCGGCGCTGCGCGAGGCCGCGCTGCAGCAGGTGCGCGCTGCCACGCCGGCTGATCGAGCGCGCGTTGCGCGCCGGAGCGCCGGGCTGTCGAGGCGCTCGGGGCGGCGAGGCGCTCGGGGCGGCGCGGCAGGCTCAGGGGGAGGGCACCGTCTGCCAGCTCACGCTGACCGTGCCGGCCAGGATGCGCGCCCCCGTCTATTTGTACTACGAGCTCGACAACTTCTATCAAAACCACCGTCGGCGCGTCCCCCACTGCCCCTCTCTTCGGACCAGCGTGCTGCGCACCGGGACTGTGCGGGCTTGCGCGCAAGCGGGAGGGCGAGGCGACTGCCAAGGCTCCCGCGCAGGTATGTCCGGTCGCGCTCGGACGCGCAGCTGCGGGGCGGGAACCCCGCGCCCGGCGCGCTCGCGTCCTGCGACCCGCAGCTGTTTCAGGGCGGCAACGCTTCGCTGGTCATCGAGCCATGCGGGCTGGTTGCCTGGTCGCTTTTCAATGACACCTTCCAGGCGCGCCCGCGCTTGCTGCCGAGCGCTTGCCCCTGGGCGGTCTGCAGCATGGATCACTGTTATGGCACCTGTGTGGTGCGCTGATGACACGCTCTGACAGCGCCCGGTGCCTGTCGGCGGAGGCCGTTTGAGCGTGTCGCGCGCGGGCCGGGCAGCTGGCGCAAGGCGACGCGCCGCTGCCGGTGGCCGAGACGGGCATCGCGTGGCCGGTCGACCTGGAGAAGAAGTACGGGGCCCAGGGCGCGTCGCACTTCAACGATGTGCCGGCGCTGCGCGGCGGCGGCGCCGTGGCGGGCCCGCTGAACGGCGACGAGCACCTGGCGGTCTGGATGCGCACGGCCGCGCTGCCGGCCTTCCGCAAGCTGTGGGGCCGCGTGGCGCAGGACCTGCCGGCCGGCGCGCTGGTCACCGTCACCGTGGCCAACCGGCGCGCGCCCCTGGCCGCCGCAGGGAACCGCCATGCTATTTAACATATTTTTGCGTCCTGTGTGTCTGGCAAGCCTGCCCATGCGGCAGGCGCAGCGTGCATGCGCTCAGGGCCCACACTAGCAGGGACTGGCAGCGCGGTGCGCGCGCAGCCGCTACAGGGCAACGCGGCGCGGCGTGCCGACGCGCGCGCGCGCGCAGGTACAACACGTACCGCTTCGGCGGCGCCAAGCGCGTGGTGCTGAGCACGGCCGGCTGGCTGGGCGGGCGCAACGTGTTCCTGGGCGCGGCGTACCTGGCCGTGGGCGGCGCCAGCCTGCTCTCCGCGGCGGCCTTCTTCCTGCTCGCATGGCGGCTGCCGCGGCGCCTGGGCGACCCGGCGCTGCTGTCCTGGCACGACGCTGGGGCGGACGGGGGCGGCGCATATGCATGACATGCTGCCTGCCGTCCGAGCACGGCCGCACTTTCCCGATTAGGGCCTGCCATGCGCACATGCGAAACGGTCTGCGCTGGGCCATCGGCCGTCTGGCATGAACGTATATAGCTACAGGCTACAATATCACGATGGGCATCACGATGGGTAGTGCAGCAGATCTGTGGTGCTGGTAAAGGCAAGCGTGTTCTGCTCTCCGCCCCACACATTGACAGATGGCCGCCCGCCTCGCCTCAGGTAAAGCAGACAGTGCTTGGCAACAGGCACGGTGTGCATCAGCAGGGAGCACTGTCAGTCACTGCCAGCGCAGTGCAGGCAACCTCTGCTGTGTCGCAGGAGCACGGCCATGGACGGCGCGGCCCGGCAGCAGACCTGCGCGCCGCTGTCACCTGGTCTGCTATGCGGGCGATGCAACGGTCCGCTTCACCACCAAGCGTGGGGTACGAGCCTGCCTTCGTAGCAAACGCATCAGCCGAGCACAGCAGGCGGTGGGCATGACTCGGTCCGCCCCGCAGGTGGCGTTTGGGGAGGCGCACAAGATAGTTGGCGCAGACCCGGCCCTGGGCGCCTGGGACCTGGGCGCCGCGCCGGCGATGACCTGGAGCGAAGGCGATGTGTGGCGCCTGGAGGTCAGCCTGCCCGCCGGCGCCACTGAGTTCAAGGTGGGCGCGGGCGCCGCGCTGCCGCAAAGCTTTCATTGCTTTGTTGCCTACAAGCTGACGGCGTGCTGGTGTGCGAGCCGGGGCAGTGCGTAAGGGTGGCTGGTGGGGACCACGTGGAGTGGGAGGGAGGCGGCAATCGCTTGCTGCAGGCGCGCCGCGCCGCCCCCACCCGGCCTGAGTTTGTCACCCCCTCATGACACGGAGCTTGTCTGCTGCAGCGGCCCTGACTCCTGTTCATAAGGTCTGGCTGCCCGTCGCCGGGCTTGCGGTGTGTCAGTCGAGAGCGCTTGACCGACTCACTGCCTGACGCGCCGCACCGCGCACGCAGGTGCCCATGGGTGGGGCGGCGGTGACCTTTGAATGGGGTGACGAGGCGTCCCTGGCCGTCAATGCGCCGCCATCGCCGGACGGCGCGCCCGCGCCCGGCGCTGGCCCGGCTCCCGCGGCGGCCCCGCAGGCGCGGCCCCGCACTCTGCGGCCGCGCCATGCTGCGGCGCCCGCCGCGCGCAGGCGCGCCGCTGCGTCGCGAGCTGGTCCCAGGCGGCAGCGCGCTGCACGGATGCAGGGCATGCGCCGGACTGCTCGACATGCGCACACCTGCGTGAGCAACACGCGCGTGTGCAGAGGGCCAGTGGAGGGCGCACGGGCCTGCGCAGCGCGCCGGCGAGCACAGGCGCCCGGCTCGCGCACCAGCGCTGGCATGGGCGGGCTCGGCATCCCCAATGCCTTGACAACGGCGGGCGGGGCGGGCGCGCGAGCGGCAGGCAGCGACGGGGGGCGCGCGCGAGGAGGAGGAGCGCCCGGCGCACCAGCGCTGGCAGGGCCGCGAGGTGGCCTTCATGCGCGGCAACGAGCACAGCGCCGAGCGCGCCGGCGCCTGGCGCGTGGAGGGCCTGGACGGCGCCGCGCGCGCGCTGGTGGAGGGCGACCGCGACGCCGCCAGGCGCGCGGCCCTTGAGACTTCAGAAAGAGGTCAGAGGATCAGAGGCGCTTGAGCGGCCGCTCGCGGCGCTGAGCGCGAGCGCGCGGGCGTGGGCACCCCTGCGCCGCGGCGCGCCTGGCCGCCTGCGGCAGGGTCCTGGGCGCACTGGAGAGACCGTGGGGCAGGTGCAAGCTGCTGGGGCGGGTCGTGCGGCCGCCTGCGAGGTGCAGTGCGAGGGGCATGCTCGCTGCTCCTTGCCAGCGCATCGCGAGGCCCGTTCGCTCCCGTTCGCCGCCATGTGCCTGCCTGAAACGGCCCCAGGGCGTGGCTTCGAGGCCCAGCACAGCCTGCCCTGGGGGCCAGGCTGGCCGCTGCCCAGGTGCGTGTTGGGTGGCGGCAGGGCCCGGGCTATCAGAGGCCCCGCGGCGGCGCGCCTCATGCGCCCCGGGCCCTGCTGCCACCAAACGCGCACCAGGCCAACGCATCACAGACCCTCGCAACGGCGGGTCTTAGGGAGGCCCGGGGCGGCGCGCGCGCAGCTGGCTGCGGAAGCTGCGGCTGGCCAAGGCGGTGCTGCTGGGCAGCCCGCCGCACGCGCGCGCGGACGAGGACACGCTCGCCCACGTTTACATCTACCTCCAGGCTCGGCCCCTCCCCCCCGCGCGCTCGCAGCCGCCCGCACGGCGTGCCCGGGCCCTGCCTGGCCGCGCGCGCCCGCCTGCCCGGTACCGCCGACGCCGGCGCGCGCCATGGCCGCCTGGTGCCGGCTTTGGACCCGGGCAGGCTCGCGCGTCCGACCCGCCTTGATCACGTGGGCAGAGGTACCCATGTCGAGTACCTCCACATGTTCTGGAGTCTAGGTTGTTTCCAGGCCCATTTCCAGTGCATGATCAACAACATGCAATGTTGGGTCTGCTGGCGTCATCTATGTCAGCTGCATCCTGGCATGGTTGCCAACCTGCCCATGCACCCGCGGCCGAGCCCGCACTATTGCGCCCGGCTCCAGCGCCGCGAGCGGCCCCGCGCCGCGGCGCAGCTGGTGAGCACGGGCGCGATCGCGTGCGCGGAGGCCGGCTCGCACCAGCGGCCCAACCGCCACGCGGAGCTCGGCCGCGACATGTTCCGCGCGCTGGAGCGCCTGCTGGCCGACCCGGCGGCCACCCGCGGCCAGCGCCTGCTCGCGCGCCGCATTTACCCCCGGCGCGCCCTGCGCGCGGCCGCCCTCCCCACGGCCGCCCGCCAGCCCGGCTGTAGACCTCGGGTGGCAGGTTTCCCTGCTCCCCAAAGCTGGCGGTCCCGACGGCTGAATGCGCAAGCGCGCCGCACGAGCCCCGCGCTGGGCTGGGAACCACGGCGCGCTGCGTAGCGGTGGCGCCCGGACTGGCGGCAGCGGAGTTGGGGTCGTTGGGAGTACGTGTCCGTTCGGCGGCGCCGCGCCTGCCTGCGGCGGGGCGGCTCTGCTGTGCTAGCGCCAGCTGCGCTGGCTGGGCGGCGCGCCGCTCGCTCGGACCCTGCCGCGCGGAGAGCGCCCGCCGGCAGCGCCTGGCGGGGCGCGTGCAGATACTGTGCGGTCAGGTAGGGTAGGATTAGAGTAACTTTGCTTGCATTAAGCGGGAGTGCGCTGAGGCCGGGCGTGGCGGCAGGCTGCCCGCCTTCGCAGAGGAGTTCACAGCGGCCACGCCGCTCACGCGCATACGCGACATCGCCCATCGCGGCGACATCCCGCACGAGCTGAAGCAGGAGATCAAGCACACCATCCAGGCGCCCCCCGCCCCTTCCTGGACCCTGTCGCATGGGAGGCTGGCAGGATGTTGTGTCTTCGCTCTCGACTCTACACACACACCGCAGGCCAATCACACAGTGCGCTGGTTCTCTCTCTGCGCTGGTGCAAGCTGGTGCGCGGAGCAAAGGCGCCTGGCTTTGCCACCGGCGCTGACACAGCACCGACGTGCCTGTTGCTCTGTTTGCAGATGGAGCTGAGGTGCGCGCGCGCGCGGCCGCGCAGAACAAGCTGCACCGCAACGCCGGCCCCGAGGACCTGGCGGCGACCGAGGCGATGCTGGCGCGTGTGACCGCGCCCGGCGCCGCCTTCGCGCCCGCGTTTGTCGCGGAGTTCCGCACGTTCACGGCCGAGCTGCGCGACTTCTTCAACGGGGGCGCGTTCGCCGACATGCTGGCGCTGCTGCGGCCCTCGCTGCCCGACGACGCGCTGCAGGCGCGCGCGCGCGGCCGCGCGGCCGCGCCCAGCCGTCGGGCCTTGTTGCGCCCGCGCACGTTGCGCCCGTCCACGCACTGCCGAAAACGCAGCTGCGGCAGGACCCCTGCGGCGGTCGCAGCGTGCCATAACCTGGCAGACCCCGTGACCCGCCGAGCCGGGCGCTCGCGGGCGCTCGGGCGGCCGCGGCGCCGGCTGGCGAGCGCGGCGGCTGTCGCAATGGGCCATGTGGGATGTCTCTTGGTCGCTCTTTGCTGTGGAAGTTTGGAACGGGTTGCAAGCTGGACGCGCGCCGCGCCAGGCGCTGGAGCGCTACCTGGCGGCCCGGCGCGCGCTGGAAAGCGGCGCCGCGGCCGGGCCGGCCGACGGCGCCGCCCGCGCGCTGGACGCGCTGCACGCGCTCACGTCGCTGCGCGCGTGCCTCGCGTCCGGCCTGGCCAGCGGTGCGCCCTGCTGGCAGCGGCGAGCGCAGCGCTGCTGGGAGCGCCCCGCGTGCCTGCGGCGCACTCCGCCCGCACGACCCCGCGCCTGCCTCCATGGCTTGTTGGCACCCGCAAGGTCCTCGGGTCGCTGCGAGCATGATCGCCGGCAGCGGTCCGGCCCTCCGTCCACCACTCAGGCCCGGCGAGAGGCGCTGGTCGAGCCAGCGGTGTGCGTGCGGGCGCGCGGGGGCCGCCCGCGCGCGGCCCCGTGACGCCGCCGGCGCGGCGCACCAGGCCTGCGCAACGATGCGAGCGCGGCGGCGCTGGCGATGCGGCAGCGCTGGCGGCTGGCGGAGATCCGCGCCGAGGAGGTGGCCTTCGTGCTGCTGTCCTCCTTCCTGAATCGGCTGGCCGAGCAGGCGCGCGCCCGGCCCCGGCGCTCTGCTGGGCGCCCGGCGCAAAGGGCTGCGCGCCGTGCGCTGTGCAAGGAACTGTTTCGCCGGCCGCCGAGCGCGCCTGCCCGGCCTGTGGCTGCATGCCGGCCGGCCGCCTGCCGGAGCCGCGCGTCCCCGATGTTGCGCGGGCGCAACGCCGGGACCTGCGCTCCCCTGCGCGCACGTGCGGCAGCGCGGCTCGGGGGAGCTCATCTTGGTCTGGCTGCTGCGGAGGTGCTCACTGCCGCAGCAGCGCGATCAGCTTTGCCACTGGCGACCCGCGCATGGGGGGCCAGCTGACGCATGGCGCCCCGCCACAGCGGCCTGTCGCGCCCCGGCGCTCGGCCGACGGGCGGCGGGCGCGCGCCAGGGCGGCGCAGAGGGCCTGGCGGCCGCTGGCAGCGACGGCGCGTGGGCGCTGCCGCTGGGCGCGGCCGTGCTGGGCGTGCGCCAGCTGGGCCTGGCCGGCTGGGAGCCCGCCGAGTGCCTGGCGCTGGAGAATGAGCTGGGCGCCTGGCAGGCCGCGGGCGGCCTGGTCGAGCGCGAGCCCGCGCTGCGGTGCGCGCCCGCTCATGGTTGGGTTTCGAATTAGGGTTAGCACAGGGTGCCTGGCTGCAGCGTGTGAGTCAGGGCTAGGGTAGGGCAACTTCCCATGGCGAGGGCGGCCGCCGGGGCGGCGTCGAGGGCCCGCGCGACGCCCGGGGCGTGGCGCACAGGCTCAAGGCCACGCTGGAGCGGCTGCAGCGGCTGACGGGCGGCTACGCGGACGCGGTGCTGGCGCTGCTGCCCGCGCGCGCGGCGGCGCTGGGCGGCGCGCTCGGCCTGGAGCCCGCGCGCGTGCAGGCGCGCCGGAAGCCCCATGAGCTACGGCTTGGCCAGGCTCGTGCACAGCATGCGCTGCGGCCGCCCCGTCAGCGCCGGCGGAGCGGCGGCGCCCTGCCGCCAGGCACCGGGATGCTCGCGCCCGGCGGCAGTAGCTTGAGCGAGGTCGCAGGCGGCTCCGAAGCAGGCCAGGCCTCAGGCGCGTCGGCAGCGCCGCCGCGCTACCCAGCACGACCGGGCGCTGCGGCGCACACCGTCAGCATGCAGCACGGAAGGCGCGCGGCCTCCGGGCAGGCGGCGGCGGGGAGCAAGCGCGGGAGGCGCGCTCGGTGCGGCAGGTGTTTGCGGAGGCGGAGATCCGCGCGAGCGTGGTGTTCCAGCTGTCGCGGCTGGCCGCGCTGCTGCTGCGCGCGGCGCGGCTGGCCACCGGCGGCGCCGCCTGGGACGCGCTGGTCGCCGGCGCGCCCCAACCCTAAGCCCACTCCGGCCGCGCGCATTCGCGCTGAGTGGTCGCCGCCGCCGCCGCTGCGGCGCCGGCGGCGGCCGCCTCGCAGCGACCGCCCGGCCGCGCTCCCGTGCTGAGCGGCCAAAGCAGGCTGCGGAGCCGGTGCGCGACAAGACAGGACGCAGCCTGCGGCCGGGTGCGCGCATTGGCGCTCAGGGCTTGGTGGGTGTTCAGGGCCAGCAGGCCCGGGGGGTCCGGGGCGCACGCGGCCGACGTGGAGGCGACAGCCGTCGTGGGACCCGGGCGCGGCGCGCGCAGGCGCGGCGGTGGGGCGGCTGGTGGAGGCCGAGCGGCTGGAGCCGGGCGCGCTGGGCATGGATGGCGGCGAGCCCGTGGTGCTGCTGCTGCGCGGCGCGTCTGGCGACGAGGAGCTCGGCGCAAACGGGGGCGCGCTGCGCGGCGTCATCCTTGCGCACAGCCTGCCGCACCTGTCGCACCTGGGTGCGCGCTTGGGCTCCCCGGGCGCCGGTGCGCCGGGCCGCCGCCCACCTGCATCGGCGCGCCTTCATACGCGCCGCTGGAGCCTATTTCTGCACTGTGCTTGTTCCCTGGGAAGCGCGCTGCCTTCAAGCAGGGCTCCAGCGCACAGGCCGGTGGCGGGTGAAGCTGTGCAGGGTGGCATAGTGCGGCCGCTGCGCGGGCCAGCGCTCTGCGGCGCTGTCGGCGGGCGCGCCCGCCCACGCCGCGCGCCGCGCCCGGCGGCCCGCCGCAGTATCCGCGCGCCCGCTGCCCGGCGCACGGTGCTCCGTGGGCCCCGGCCGGTCTGCGCGCGTGCGCACGCCGCCCGCGCAGGCGGCTGCCGGCGGCGACGGCCCGCCGCGGGCGTGCGCGCAGGCGTGCGCGCGCGGCAGGAGGGCGTCGTGTTCATCGCGTGCGAGGACGCGGACATGCTTGACGCCGATGTGCGCCCGCTGTTGGGTGCGTGCGCCGGGCGGCCCCCCCCCCTTGCGCTGCACTGGTCGACCGTGCCAGCCTGCCCGACCCGCACGCGACGCCCGCTTCCCGACTCGGCGGTTCCCTCACGCTCGCAGCTCCAGCGGGAGCCGCGCCGGTGCTCTCGGGCGGCGCTCTGCAGCCGCGGCGCGCCTCTCGCAGCTGCGCCGCATGCATCCGCAACGCCGCGATGTGCTGCATGGTCCCGTTTACACCGGCACGCCGACGCTGTTTGCCGGGCGCTGCATGCCTGGGGCTGGGCGCGCGCACGCTGTCCGGCCTCCCCTCGCATGCCAGCTCCGCTGGCAAGGGCGCGCTGGCGTCGGCGGTGACCGGCGCGAGGCCGCCGTGCCCGATGCCGCAGCAGCATGGCGCCAACGGGCGACGCGCGGGCATCGGGCGCGCAGGCCAGGTCGTGGAGCTGTCGGCCAGCCAGGAGGGCGTGACGCTGCGCGCCGCGCCCGCGGGCGGCGCTCCAGACGGCGCCTCGCCCAGCGCTGCGCGCGCCGGCGCTGGCGCCGGCGCGGGCGCTGCCGCGGAGCATGCGGAGCGCCCGGGCGGCGGGCCGGGCGCGCCGGCGCGCCGCGCAGCGAGCGAGGTGCGGCCGTGCCCAGCGGCGAAGTCAGGGTGAGGCTGGGGGCAGAGCATGTCTGTGCAGTGCTGCAGCACGCCCTGCTTGACTTCAAGACATGCGCCCTGCCTCAGGCCTGCATAGCGCCGCCACGGCACCGCTTCAGGCCGTGAAGGGGCGGGCCCGCACGAGAGTTCACGCGAGCTCCATGCTCGTGCGCGCGCCTGTTGAGCCGCAGCCGGCGCGCTGAAATCCCGCGCCGCGCGGCGCAGGCAGCGGTGCTGCCCCTGGCAGAGGCGACGCCGGCCACGTGCGGCGCCAAGGCGGCCGCGTGCGGCGAGCTGGCGCGCGTCGCGGCGCGCGAGGGCGCCTTCGGCGTGCCGCCCGGCGTGTGCCTGCCCTTCGGCGCGATGGAGGCGGCGCTGCGGGCGCGCCGCCCGCGCCGGCGCCCCGGGGTCCCTGCCGCGCCCTTCGCATGCGGCGGCGCTGGCAGCGCGGCCCCATGATGCTCGGCCGTGTGGCGGTGCCGGTGCCTGGAAGGCGTGGAGGCCTGGCGCGTGCCCGGCGGGGCCGCAGACGCGTGCAGGCGCGGACGCAGCCACACAGCCTGCGGCGCGTCGCGGCGGCCATGGCAGGCTGGGCGCGTCCCACGCCGGCCAGTGCTCGGCGCCCAGCCAGCGTGCCTGCTTGCAGACGCGCGCCCTGGCAGCGCGCGCGCCGCAGCGCCGCCCCTGCACAGCCCCACGCACTTCGCCGGCGCGCGGCGGTGCGCGCCCGGGCGAGCTGATGCGGCGCGCCGCTGCGGCCAGGCGAGCGGCGGCGCGGAGGAGCACGCGGCGCTAGTGGCCGAGGCGGAGGCCGCGCGCGCGGACGGCGGTGCGCTGGACGCTGTGTGCGCGCGCCTGCGGGCGCTTGTCGCCGCCGCGCGGCCGACCGCCGACGTGCTGCGCGCCGCTGGTGCGCGCCCGCGGCCCGGGCCCCCCTCCAAGCGGCGAGGCCGCCTGCTCACCTGCCTGCTCGTGCGATGGCACAGGCCACTCTGGCAGGCTGCTGTGGTGCCCAGCCTCCGGTAGCCACGGCGTCCTTTTGGTATCTGCGTCACCCGTAGACGTCAAGAGCGACGCCTCGCGCCACCGCCGAGCTCGCGCGAGCGCCGCAGCGGCCGGCCATCCGGCGACGCGGCACGCGTGCGGCGCCGCGCGCGAGCGCGCCGCCGGAGACACCGCTGTTCAGGTTGCTCGCGCGCCGGCCCCACAGGCGTGTGGGCGGAGCCGGGCGCGACGCTGATCGCGCGCTCCAGCGCCAATGTGGAGGACCTGGCCGGCCTGTCGGGCGCGGGCCTGTACGACTCCATCGGCAACGTGCCCGCAGGCGATACGCGCGCGCTGGGCGCCGCGGTCGTGGCCGTCTGGGCCTCGCTCTACACGCGCCGCGGCGTGCTGAGCCGTCGCGCCGCCGGCGCGCGCCCCCCACCACGCCCGTCCTGCGCGCGGCGCGGGTGACTGGCTGCAGGGGTGGCGTGCCCGCGGCGTGCGGCGCGCAGCCCACGCCCGCCGGCCTGCCGCCCCGGTGCCCATGTGTGCAGCAGACCGCCTGTGGGGTCCCTGGCTGCAGGCCGGCTCGCGAGCAAGCTCGCGGGCTGCTGGCCGCCCCGCGACCAACTGCACCATGACAGTGTGCAGCGAGAGCGGTGGTGAGCAGGGCGCAGCCGACCAGCGCGCAGGGCAGCGGCAGGGCTGCTGCTGCGACGCCGCGCCGGTGGCGCGCGACGACAGACAGACCGGCGGCGCCGGGGGCGCCGACGCGCGGGCCGCGCCGCGCAGGCGTGGCGCAGGCGGACGCGGCGATGGCGGTGCTGGTGCAGCAGCAGCTGGCGGCCGACGCGGCGTTCGTGCTGCACACGCGCTCGCCGCTGGGCGGCGACGGCGCGCTGCTGGCCGAGGTCGCGCTGGGCATGGGCGAGACGCTGGCGGCCGGCACGCGTGGCTCGCCCTGGCGGCTGTCCGTCGACAAGGCCTCGGGCGCGCGCGCGGCCCCGGCGCCGCGGCCCTGCGCACGGCGATCAGGCGGGTGGCGGGCTGTGGGGCATTGCGCCCGCGGTGGCCGGTGCGCGGGTGAGCAGGCACGCAGGGCGCGCGTGCGGGCGGGAGAGGCTTGCAGGCCCGCTTGTCACAGGCTGCGCCGGGCGCCGCATGCGCACGCTGTGCACGCTGCAGACTGGTCCGGCAGCGGCGCCCAGGCACTGCGCTGCGCCAGACGCACTGCATGCGCCTGCGGCCTGGCGCGGACTGAGCGCGCGGTACTGCGGGCTGAGCGCGCGCGCGCGGCCGCCAGGCGCGGTGGACACGCTGGCATTCGCCAACTTCAGCGCGGCGCTGCGCGCGGGCGCGGGCGGCGGCGCGAGCGGCTTTGCGTACGCGGCGCGCACGCCCGACTACAGCGCGGAGGCGCTGACGGTGGACGCGGGCGCGCGCGCGGCGCTCGGCGGTCGGCTGGCGGGCGTCGGCGCCGCGCTGGAGCGCGCGTTCGGCGGGCCGCAGGACGTGGAGGGCGCGCTCGTGGGCGGCCGCCTGTTCGTCGTGCAGACGCGCCCGCAGCCATGAGCCGCTGGCGTGCACGAGCTCGGCGCCGCGCGGCGCAGCTGTCGGCGGCGGCGGTCGCCGGCCTGGCGGGCGCGCGCGACGGCGCGAGGGGTGCACAGGGCGCTCCAGCGGGCGGCCACCCGTGGGCGCCCATGAGCGTGTGCAGCCCCGCGCCCAGCACAGGGGCGCGTGTGCAGGTCCTTATACACCGGGTGTGTCGCACGGGTGCGCTCTAGCTGGCCTGCAGTGGCGGCCTGGTGGCCATCCGCTCTGCAGGCTCGCTCAGTGGCCACATATGGGTCACATATCAGTGGCCACAAATGGGCCTGCGCTGTGTCCCAGTCCCACGCCCGTACGGCTGGCCCTGAAGCGGAGCATAGGTGCGCTGCGCTGGAGTGCCGGCCGTGGACGGGTAGCGAGCCCACCAGCGTGCTAGTACCAGACTAGCTGTCTGTGACCCCATGTCTGTCCCTGCCTGGCGTTCTCAACTGGACGGCTTGTGAGACGCCATCTACCCTATGGTGACAGGCATGCTGGACCTCTTACAGACAAGCCCGCGCGGTCACCGTCGCCATTGAGCGACGATCACATGCAGGCCGATCGCACAAGATTCCCTGCAGCACCGCCTGCGCATGAGGGCCAGGCAGGTCCATGCATCGGCTCCATGAATGCACAAAGGAAAAGGGCTGACGCATTCCTGCTTTCATGCAGACTCTCTGCAGCCTGCGACCCTGCAAAGCTGCATGCACGCGGGCTTTCTGACACTGAGCATCGTTTTGCTGCGAGGATGCGAGGTTCCCAGCATTCAGCACGGAGCTTACACATGATTAGCTTGCCACACAAATCATGCCCAGTGAACTAAATACAGCCCGCTACTAACACACACAGTCATGGATCGGTGGCGCGCATGCAGCAGACTGCTCGCACAAGGAGGGCTCGCGAGAACACAGGCACTGGCCGAGGGGTCAGATCAAGGAGGTTCGGGTGCACGCCGCGCCCGTGGCTGGCATCGCAGTCATCGCAGATGCACCTGACCTCCCCCGGAACACCTCCACGTCTGCCTTCACTCATGGCCAAAATTCGCAGTGCGCCCACACGCCGCACGCCTCTATGCGCAGGACGACCCCGGGCTAAGCATGTGCCGGGGCCCCATCTGCACCGGCCTAAAACCCCGCCTGACCTGCGCCTCCAGTATGCCTGCTGCGCGCGGTTTTTGCAGTGCTGACGGGACCCAGGCAGCAGGTGCCGCTGCTGCCACGCAAACCTGAATACGCCACACCCGCGGCCGCCCGCCCGGCTCCCTGCTCCCGCCCGCCATACAGAATTCATGAGACGCCCAAATCTAACCAGGGTAGGGCGTGCCTGCCGCTGCCGGAGGCCCCTCTGGTGCCCTGCTGCCACGAAGTCCCGGTGGCGCCCCAGCACCGCACGCTCTTGTCCCGAGTGGCCAGGCCCCCGCTAGGAAAAAGCAATGCACCCGCTGCGGCCAGCAGGGGCGACCCAAAAGCGCACACAGGCTCAGTGCGGTAAGCCGCCTGAGGGAAAATACACCCGCCATTACACTCCCCGCCCACACACAGGACCACCGCAGGACTGAGCAGTCGTCAGGGGGGCGTAGCGGCCTGCATGGCTGGCGCACGCTAGCTGAGTCTCAGAAACACTCTCGATCGCCCCGCCCCTGCGTCGGGGCCGCACGCAACACTGATCAGATTGAAGCACCCACACTGAGGTCCTACACTATCGCTCCGTCCGGCCTGGGCAGGCTGCCAGCCACAGGTGCTGCGCGAGTGGACGAGGCCCTGACATGCCCACATGCATGGGCCACCCCTGCGCGGCCCGGCCGTCCCTGCACAGAGGCCTCATGGGCGCGCGGGCAGGGCGCGCCCCGGGCCCCAGGCAGGCTGCCCGGCCAGGCCGCGCCTGGCGGCGGCAGCGCGGTTTGCTGATGCAAGTGCGCCGTAACGGCGACAACACCCTCCGCGCTGCCGCCAGCCAACGCTAGTCCGCACCCCCAGGCGAGCTGACAAGTTCGTGGAAAACCTAGTCCCTTCCCACGCCCGAGCGAAAAAACCACAAAGTCATTCGGACAAAACAGCCGCTCCAACCACAAACCTCAGGGGCGCGCGAGGTGGGCTCTGGGCTGTATGATCCTCACAGCTGTTGCGCAAACACACTGGCCTGAGAAGCAACGCACACACACAGGGTCGGTCAAGCACACGGCCGGACAGCAGGCGGCGGCGGGCGCGTCTCGTCCGCTTGGTGGCTGCTCTAGTGAGCGCCGCCGCCTGCTGACTGCTTAACTCTGAATTGTCCTTTCCTTTCCGCCCGCCGGGGTGCCGGGTGGCCCGGCTGCGCCGCCCTGGGTGGCCGCAGCGCGCGCCCCGCCGCCGCGGCACGGGCCGCCGAGGCGGGGCGCGCGCGCGCCCGGCCGCACCGGGGCGCCCCCGGGGGCGCGAGTCGCCGCCGCCGGGCGCCCCTGGCCGCCTCAGCAGGGCCCGTCCTCGTCGCTCTTCACGCACGCACGGCCCTGGCCCATGCCCGGCACCGCCAACGCGGCGCTCGCCTCGGGCCCATCGGGCAGGTTGGCCTCCTCGATGACCTCGCCCGTGCCCTCGCGCGTGTTCGCGTCCTCCTGGTCGTCGTACGGCGCCTCTGCGCGCGAGGGGTTTGGCTCCGATTGAGCGTTTATAGGAAATTTGAAGCAAATGCAGGCAGCAGGCAGCCGCTTGCTCGGGGCTGCTTGACAAGGTGCGGGCGGCTGCGGCGGCGCGGCCTGGCCGCACCGTTGTCAAACGTGCCGTAGCGCTGCGCCTTTTCCGCCATGACCTCCTCGAACACGTCCGACTTCACCAGCAGCACCTCCATCTTCGGCTTCTGGCGCGTCCTGCGCCGCGCGCGCGGCGCGGGTCAGGCGCGCAGGCGCGACCACGCGCGCGACACACAAGTCCGCGCCGGGCGGGCCCGGCGGCGGCGCGCGTGTGGCGGCGACCAGCGTGAGTGGGGCCGGCTGCCAATGGCACCCGCACCTGTACTCCCCAGACAGCGACTCCAGCGAGGTGACCACTTTCTTCACGACCGCCAGCCGCCTGCCCTTCAGGATCTCAGCGACCGTCACCATGGGCGACACCTGCGCGCGCGCCCGCGCTGAGAGCCTCCCCGCGCGTCCGCGGCCGCGCCGCGCGCGCGCGCCGCCCACCGCTGACAGCGCGCGCCCGGCCATGGCAACCGCGGGGGCTCCGTGCGGCGCACCGCGATGCCGAGCGCGCTCAGCTGCACCTCGCTGTGCTCCTGCAGGAAGCGCTTGGCCAGGTTGATATAGCTCACCGGCTTGCGTGTGCTGCTGATCAGAATCCTGCGTCCTCGCGCAGGCCGGGCACGTCAGCGCGCTCAACAACAGCTCTGGTCGCCGTCAGGGCCACCTCTGCCCGGACGCTGGCTCCCCATGCGCTGACCGCTCACGCCTGCCGCGCGCCCAGATGCCAAAAGCTGCAGGCCGCCTGCCTTACGCAGCCTCTACTGGACAGCCACAGCTCTCTTGCAGACGGACCGATGTCCCACACGGGCGGCCTCAGCAACGCCCACCGATGCCGGCCGGGACGCCCCAACTCAGCCATGCCCATGTGCAAGTCGTGACAACACGCCAAGTTAAGGCAGTCCGGGCGTTTGCCCGGCTTCCCACCGCCGGGCCGCCCGGCTCGACTGTACGGTTGGGGCACCACTGGCCAGTGGCGCGCTCACCGGGCTGGGTGAGGAGGGGGCTGCTCGCCGCCCGGCTCGTTGCCGTCGGCGAGCGGGCCATCCGTGCAAGGGACGGCCTTTATGGGGCCATCTTCCATGCCTGGGAAAGAGACAAAGTCAAGGCTGAGTACAGAAGCCTGCCTGCTGTTGGCCGCGGCGCCCTGGCAATGCCCTAGGCGAGTTCCTGGCTGCCAGGCCGCGCTCTGGCTGATCTGCAGCCTGTGGCCACTTGTGCAGGCACGTTGGCCGGAATGCTTGACAAACCAGCACAGCCATGCGGAGCCTGTTCACAGAGCTCAGCACCTTCACGTCCGGCGTCGGGCGGCGAGCAAGGCCCCGGTAACTCAGTGGCTCCAGACAACAAGCTGCAGTGCCAAGAAGGTGGTTGCAGCCACACAGCCGTGCGCAGCCCGCAAGCTCGCAGTTTGCAGGGCGGAGGTCCTGGTCAGCGGCGTGGGCAAGACAAAGGGGCGGCCGAGCGCCAGTGCGCCTACGCTGACCAGCGCCGCGGCAGCAGCCCCGGGCAGCAGGAGCGCTCGCAAGCGGTAGCTGGCCTCAGCTTCTGGCGCGGCTGCGTGCACTACACCCCAGAGTGCCAGGAGCTCTGCTTTTTGCGGCCTTGGCCTTGCTGCCTACTGGCGCCAACCCGCCCCGCCTGTGCCTGACTCACCCTAGCGCCCGCTACAGCCGAACATGGTCAGGCGTCATAGCGGCAGTCTCCAGCACTTGCCCACAAGGTTGCGGGGGAGCAGCGCAGCCAGCACGCCGTGCTGCAAGCTGTCGAGGCAGAGACCCTGCCTGATGCCCAAGAAAAGGCAGCCCCGGCTCGACCGCCCGTCCTTCCTGGTGGCGCCAGCCGCGCGCGGCGCAGCGGCGCTCTCAGCGCCTCCCGCCCCTGACTGATGCCGCGCCGCCGCAGAGAGCGCCGCCGCCGCCTGGTGCTCACAGCGTCTTGGCCTCGGGCTCCACGTGCGGCGCCGCGGAGAGCACGCCCGCGCGCAGCAGCGGGTCCGCCTCCACGGCCGGCATGAGGTGCACCAGGCCCTT
>JAABUV010003046.1_pt1 | contig 21800 bp, 32 predicted proteins | sample 5559971 | NCBI WGS metagenome assembly JAABUV01 (sample SAMN10711881, study PRJNA513362) | rock metagenome | isolation source: Antarctica rocks | place: Antarctica: Victoria Land, Knobhead nord | collected 2015-12-19
CGAAGGCCATCTCCAGCAGCGCCACGGCGACGCCGCCGTCGCTGACGTCGTGCCCGGCGCTGATGCGGCGCTGCCGCAGCAGCGCCTGCGTCGCGGTCCACATGCCGCGCAGCGCCGCGGGCGCCACGTCCGGCACCTCGTCGCCGACCTGCGCGCCGCGGGTCGGGGCAGTCATGTTACCGCCAACGCTTGCCGCTGTTCGAAAACGATACGACGGCCCCGCTTGCATGACTGCGCTATGCGGAGACGCAGTCAGACACGCCGGTGCAAGATGGGTACATTGACCTTCCTTGCGACAATGAGCAGCGCACGCAGGCTGCATCGCGGCGCACCACCAGGTCTCACCGGGTGGAGGGGCAGCTGGCGCAGGGGGCGCGCGCCTGGCCGTAGGCGTGCGCGAGCGCGGAGCCGCCCAGCCGGCGGCGGCCGCCGGTCAGGTCGACATGCACCAGGCGCCCCGCGCCCGGCAGCTTGAGGTCGGGTGTGACCGTCAGCGTGATGTCCGGGCAGGCCACGTACGCCGACACCACCAGGTTCCCGGGCGCCTGCGCGCCAGGCGGCGCCGGCCCGGCGTGGGGGCGCGCGGCCTTCCCCAGGCCCCTCGGCGCTGCCCGGCGCGTGAGCAACCAGGCGCAAAACTGTGCCACAGGCTGCGGCTGCGCCACACGTGAATGAGGGTGTGCAGCGAGGGGGGGGATTAGGGTCGCCGCCACACCCTGCACGTCGCCCAGGGGTTTGCCGGCGGCCGCGACTCGCCACAGACGGCAACACACTCCCTGTCGCCCTGGCAGGCACTGAACAGGAGAATCTGAGGGTGGTGCAGTGCAGCGCAGCAACCGTATTGCATGCGCAAGTGGCCATGAGCAGCATGACGCAAGGGCTAGGCCAGGGTCCTGAAGGGTCCAGGGCACCTTGACGGTCTCGCCGCCGGCGGCCGCGGCCATGGACAGCGAGTCCTTGCCGCCGTCGCAGGCGAGGCCGAGCTCGAGCATGGCGTCGCGCAGCGCGGCCGCCGCGTCGTACATGGCGGCGCCCTCGGCGTCCATCTTGGCCGCGTACATCCAGTTGACGGACGCCTTGACGTCGGCCAGGCCGCTCGCGGCCGCCCACACCAGGTTGGTCAGCGCCTCGGCCAGCGCCAGCCGCGCCATCGCCGCCGGGTCCACCAGGCCCTGCGCGCCGCTAGGGCGCCCTTTATTCTCTTGTTCCCCTTCCCCTGTGCACCGCCGGGTCCACCAGGCCCTGCGCGCCGCCAGGGCGTCCCTCATCTTTTTCTTCTCCTCCACCCATGCACCGCCGGGGCCTCTTTCGCCATCTTCTCCTCCTTCACCCATGCACCCAACCTACCGAGCGGCTCGAGCAGCCTCGAGCAGCCTCGGGCAGCCTCAAGTGGCCGGCCACCCTGCCGCCAGGCCCAGGAGTGTGCAATAGGTGTCAACAGATGTCCCCGGGCGGGCGGCAGCGCTCACGCAGCAGCTGCAGCCATGCAGCCCTGCATGCATACAGCCCACTGTCAACAGCCGCCGGCCGTGCAAGCGCACCTTGAGCGGCTGCTCGCCGATGGCGGTCGCGGCGCCGGTCAGCCCTGTGTGCGCCTGCGCCATCACCGCCACGTCCGCCACCGGCAGCTGCAGCGGGCCGCAGCACTGCTGCTGCGCGACCAGGCCTGCGCGGACCGCGCGCGCGCCGCGTCAGGCCACGCGCGGCCTGCTCTGTCAAGGACCCTTCCACCATAGTCAAACCATCAGTGCTGCGCCCTCGGCTCCGATGCGGCTCCTATCTGCTTGCCTCCAACAACCTCTGCCATCTCACCTGTGGCGCACCAGGCACGCAGCAGCGCGATGCACACCGCAAGACGCGCCGACCCATGGCCTGGCGCGCCGTCATTCCCGTATATGACACCCGCTTATGCCACACAGCCTGCAAAGCAACGCCGCCCGCTCCCCGCTCCACGACGGGCGCGGGCAGCGCAGCGCCGCACCTGTGACAGAGCGGTCCGCCTTGGTGGTCAGGAAGCGCTTGGAGCCGACCGCGGGCAACGCCAGCACGCGCGCGAGCGCCGCCTGCGCGCTCTCGCCGTCCGGCAGCGCCAGCGGACGCGTCGGCTCGCGCGCGCGCGCGAACTCGAACGTCTTCTGCGGCATATCGCCCAGCACCTGACCGGCGCCGCGCGCTCAGCGCGTGCGCCTTACCCCCACCCGCACTCTCGATCCATCACAGGATGCGCTGCAGCTGGGAGTGCGAGCGCGTGCGGCTACGGCGGCATGGCCAGCAGCCCGCAGCGGCCCCTGCGTGCCCACAACACGCGGGCCACGGACGGCGCCCTCGAGGCGCCGCGAGTGCGGACCGCACCCGTTGTGCCCAGGCGCTCTCCTCGGACACCGCTGCGGCGAATCTGTCTAGGTCTAGGTTTATAGGGTCAGGGCGGGGAACGCGCCTTCTCCAGGTCCAGGTCCACGGGCGCCGGCGACCCGGGCGGCGCCTCGCGGTCCACCAGTGTGACGCGCCCGCTGCCGTCAATGCTGCCGATCACCTGCCGGCGGTCGCGCCGGCGCGGTCAGCGCGCGCGCGGCCGCATGCGCTGCGCAGCGGCCGCTAGTCAAGTGCGAGAGGGCGCGGCCAGCATGGCGGGCGCGCGCTGCTGCACGCGCTGTGCAGCGGCCACCAGTCAGCCGCCGGCGTGCGCGCATGGCAAGGTCAGTGCCCGCGCTGCATGCGTCCGTGCAGGTATGGAAAAGGGCGTCCGGGTATGTGTTCGCGAACCCCTGCCCATGCACCAGAGAGTCAGCCAGATGCAGCGCATGCAGGCCGCAAGAGCCCTGTTACGAACACCAGCCTCCCGCACCGTGCTCAAGCACTGCTTAAGCGGGCACAAGCAGCACATGCCTGAGCTCCGCGCTCCAGTCCGCTGCAGCGACAAAACGTCAAGCCACCGCCGGCGCGAGCTGCAATCCGTCAGCGTCTTTGCCAGGATACCCGTGCATCGAAGAGGCTCGCGGCCATGCAGCGGATGCCCGAGGCGCGCCTGCATGATGGCTCGCTCGCGCGCGCAGATGCGCTCGAGCAGGCCGCGGTCGCCGGGGCGGATGAGCAGGCAGTCGTTCTCCTGGTACTCGGCGCCCCAGATCTCCAGCACGCTCATGGTCTCGTCGCCCAGCCGGATCGCGCGCACGTCGATCTGGGCGCCCAGCGGGTAGATGATCTCCTTCACCTGCGCGCGCCGCGCGCGTCCTGGGCCGCGGCGCGCTGCATACATACCCTACCCTACCCTACCCTTCACCATGTCGTGACCAGTGCCGCCAGACGCGCCACCCCCGGTCACCAGTGCCTGCATCCTGTCCGGCCGGCTTGCAGCGTGCTCAGCGTGCACGACGTCACGCGAGGTGGAAGCGCCGTCCTGGGGCGCGGCCCAGGACGGCGGGCGCTGCCGTCCGCGTCAGGCGCGCGACCTGACCCGCCCGCTCCTTTCAATGCGTGCAAGGCCACGAGCCCAGCACGAAGGGGTGCAGGGAGCCCGCGCCGACCCAACCCAGTGACACGAGCGTCCGCGCGGGCCGCCCGGCGCGCGCGCGCGGGGACGCGCCACGTTGCAGTTGCCGCCGGCGCCCTGGTCGTGGATCTGGCGGATGGGGTTGTCAGGGCCCAGCTCCACGCACGCGCGCACCACGCGCCACAGCTTCTGCGCCATCTCCGCATCGCCGCGCTGCAGGCGCGCAGCCAGCGCGCGCAGTCAGCGCCCCCGTCGGCCCTCTGCAACCCGCGACCGACACCCGCGTCTCGGCGGCGGTCCAGCACGAGGCCCGAGCTGGGCCTGCATACACCCCACAGGGCGTGCCGCACGCCTTGTCCTCGCTCGCCGCACCATGCACGTCCGCGCAGCACGCCCACAACTCGCACACCCTGCCGAGTGCTCCGCGGCTTCAGGCGCATGCCCGCACAGCATCACAGCCGCGTCGGGCAGAGGGGCCCGGCTGCACACGCCGCCCTCCAGCAGCGCCGCTCACCGTTTGCGCTGGCAGCTCAATACTTGGCCGCCGCACGGGCGCACAAGGTCGGAGCGGGCGCCTAAGGCCGGCGCGCGCGCCTGCACGGCATTGAAGTCGAGCTCGGCCGCGTTGGAGCCGGAGGGCACGGACGACGCGGCGCCGCCGCCCATGCCGATGCGGTACGCGGGGCCGCCGATCTTGACGATCAGCTCGCCCAGCTCCGGCGACGCCTTCTCCAGGTGCCCGTGGTCGATCTGGCCCAGGCCCGCGCTGCGCGGCGCCGGCCACAGGGTATCTTGGGGTAGAGTAGGGTACACACAGGCCATAGGGTAGGGTAGTGGACCCTCACCGGCGGGTTGCGGGCGCTGTCGGCATGCGTGCCTGGCGGAGCAGGCAGGAGGGGCGAGGGAGGGCATGGTCGACCCAAGTCGGTGCCTGCGTTAGGGTGAGAGAGCGCCCTGCGTGTGGCTGCGCGCGCTCCGGCGCAGCCCCACCTTGGCCACGCGTCTGCCCTCATCCCCACACTCCCCACGTGTTTCGCAGGCAGGAACGCGATGTGGTCAAAGCTCGGGCGTCATCGCTTGCACTGCTCAGCCTGCTCTCACTCGAACAGCGCACTCACAGTCGTGCATTCTTGGCAAGGCTCGGGGCACTAGTGCTCAAAGGCATCACGCGACACCGCATGGCCCCGCCGTTCTGGCAAAGGTGTAGAAGCATTGGGCGCGCCTGAACATGATGGGCTTGATCCACTCCCGGCGCTGGCCGGAGGGCAGGCGCAGGCCGAACGCGCGCGTGTAGCCGCCCAGCAGCGGCTCGCCAAACTTGTTGCCATAGTCGCTGGCGCCATTGGAGGCGTCGATGAGAATCTGGGCGCGCGCACGACTCATCAGCGCGCTCGCCGGGGCCGGCTCTGCTACGCTTCATGACGCGTTGGGCCGCATGCTCGGTGCGGCCCCAGTGACAGCCTGCGGCCTGTCAGACACTGCCGGGCCTCTGTGGCGCGTGCGACGCGACGCACAAACAATGGCAGGGTCAGGGGGTCAGATCACGCCCCCCCCCCCCCGGTCAGTCTGCAGGACACGCGGATGGGGCGCCTCCCCGGCAGCGCAAATCGACCAGAGAAAGGCAGGCGCAGACAAGAGCTCCCCGGGCGCTGTGGCGAGGGCCACGGCGCGCGCGCCTGCAGCGGCGAGGCGAGGGCGTCCGGGTAGGCGAACGCGGGGTCCTCCCACGGCGCGACCGCGCCCTCCAGGCGCAGGTTCCCCACGCAGTACCCCGCCAGGCCCGCGCCCATGAGCGAGCCGATGCCGGTCGCGTGTGTGTCGCGCATGCGCCCTCCGGCGCCCGTCTCCGCCCCTGCGCGCCTTGCGAGGGCGCCCCGTCACGGAGCCGGCGCTTGGGCACCCTGTTTTGCGCGCCAGCTCAGTGGTGACAGCATGCATGCTGGCCATGCGCCCGCCAGCACCCCCATGCGCCCAGTCTGTAAAATGCCTTAGGCCACTGCAGCCACGGATTGTGTTGCGCATGTGCCCGCCCGCGCGGCGTCAGAGCACTAAATGTCTGTGGCCTGACAATAGGCGTGCGAGCGAGGCAAGCGGGCTCTCAGCCTGACCCTTCCCGCTGCTGTCGCAGCCATGTGCTGCGCTATGCCTGCAAGCATGTGCCAGTACTTAAAAGTGCAACTAGCATGACGCAAGGGCGCGAGGGACAAGAGCATCATGAGTAGTGTTGGGGGCTAACAGCCCATTGAGAGGATTGGCTACGGAGCCAGGCACACGGCTGCAGCACAAACTGACAGGCCACCGCGGACAGCGCCCACGGGGCGGGTCCCGCCCCGCGCCCCCGGCTGCGCGCGGCGCGCACCCGGGCACGGCGCGACCGCGCACGGGAAGTTGTGCGTCTCGGCGGTCAGCAATAGGTCGTAGTCGCGGGCCGCGGGCGCGACCGCGCACGGCGCGCCCGGGCGCGCCGGCAGCAGCGGGTCCACCGGGCCGCCGCGGATGGCCGACGAGTTGTCCTTGAACCCGATGACCGAGTTGTTGGGGTTGGCGCGCAGCGTGGCCTTGACCATCTGCATCAGCGTGTCCGGCGCGGCGGCGCCGTCCAGCACCAGCCGCGCGCCGAAGAACCAGTGGCGGCTGCGCGCGCCCCCGCGGCGGCGCGTCACGGCGTGCGTGGCTCTGCCGGGAGCGTGCCTGTGCCGAGTGCGCGCTCCCTTGCTTGCGACGCCCTGCCGTCTGTCGTGCGCGGGCCATCCCATTGCCTGTGCATGTTGTCAAGCACCCACTGCAACTGCCCCCTGACTCTCTGGAACATGCGCTGCGCGCACACGCAGGTGCGGTGAGATTCGTGCGACGCGGCCCGCCTGTGACGCCTTTCTTGGCCTCACCGCGCGCTCCTCAGGACCGGCACCGGAGAATGCAAGGAGGGGTGCAATTGCCACGCTCTCACGGCCTGCCGCGCGCCCCCGCTGCCGCGCCTGTGCTCGCTGTTGCTCTGCGCGACGTCGAACAGCTCCACGTTGGTCGGGTCGCGCTGCATGTCCTCCGCAAACATGCGCGTGTAGTAGACCAGGTCCTGCACAGCCGCGCCGGCCGCACCCTTGGCGCCTCCCCCACAGTGCTACCCTCTGTGTCAAGCAGAGCCCCATGCCTTGATTGCTGAGTCCGGAGCACCTTGCAGTGACCCCTGGTTGTGACCATACCCTAATGCATGCCTTGTGGGCACATGGGGCGGCGCCCGTGCCAGGCGACTGCACGCCGCCACCACCTCTAAGAGCAGCACCATGTAACAGGACCTGGGCGCTCCATTAACAGGCGCCCTCTCTTATGCCAATGCGGTGCAAGGTATTAAGAGCTGAACGCGGGGCTCGCGACTGCGCGCCTGCTCGTCGAACGCCAGCCCCAGCTCGGCGTTGATCTCCTCCAGCGCGGCGCGCCCGCGCGCCAGCACGGGCACCGTGAACACCGGCGCCGGCTGCGCGGTGCTGCGGAACGAGCGCAGCGACTGGCCATATACCTCCTCTGTCATGCGGTCGTGCACCTGCAGCCCCCCGTCTCAACTGACCAGCAGGCGCACCCGGCACATGCGCGCACGCTGGGAGCGCCACAGCATACAGTGTACTTGGGCTTGCAGCACCACAGGGCACTGTGATGCTGCACCACACTCTTGGCTAGCACAAAGCCTCCCTGCGGCGGCGCAGGCTGCAGCGCGGCCGGTCTCTAGCGCCCCCCTCACCTAGCATGTTGCCTTCCCCTGGATGCGCAGGCACAGCCTGCAAACCCCCAACGCGCTAGGCAAGGTCCATCCGCACTGGTTGCTTCCTCAGCCTTGCATGCATACCCCTGGAGTGCCCATGACAGTGCGCCATTTGCGACGCCAGAACGCTGCAAATGGCGCACACGGAGGCGGCGACCCTCCCCCCGCACGTGTCTCGCTGAGCCTGTCAGCAGGTCAGCGGACGCGGGTCAGCGACCCGCCCCAGCACGCACCAGCGCGGCAAACAGGGCCACCTCCGACGCAGACAGCGGCCGCCCGGCGCGCAGGCGGAAGCGGCGCGACTGCTCCAGGCGCGTGACGGCGGCCAGGCCGCACGACGCGCAGATGGACACCGCGTTGGTCGACCACGCCGACTGGAAGCTCAGCCGCGGGCCCACCTGCAGGGCCAGGCTCAAGCCGCCTTCTGTCACTGTGCGTAGTGCAGTTAGTGGGCGGCTTATGCGCAGGCGGAGGCGGAGATGCATGGACACAGGGCATTGCGCGGCCACGAGGAGCCCCGCATGTGATCGGGGCATGCAAGGGCGCGCAAGGAGCACGCGCCGCGTTCTTGGCACCCGTGCATCGGCGCCTGTCGGGCGCACACCTCGACCACGGTCTCGCCGTCCGCGGCGCCCTCAAACCGGCTGGCGGCGGTCAGGCGCTCCGGCTCGAACGTCTCGCGGAGCAGCCTGCGCGGTGCGGCCTCCATGCCGCTGTCAGTCGAGGTGCAGCCGGTGCTGCGCACCACCGCTCGCTGAGGTGATGCAGGCGTCTCAACGGGAATAGAGCAGGCCCAGTTGCGTGGCACCTGCAGACACGCTGTGTCTTGCAGGTGCATGTAGCCACAGCATGAGCACTATATGCGGGAGCACAGCGTGCCCTAATGACAGGATGGGCTATGGTTTGGCAGAGTCCTGAGGGTGCAGCTGACGAGGAAGGGCCCGCAACGCGCTCACCAGGCAAGCGTCGCTGCATCGTCCGCAGCGAGCGGCATTGACAGCGCCACGTTGAAGCACTGCACAGCGCTGCCAGCATTCAGTGCGCGCAGGCAAACCACAGACAAGTGGGTGCTGCCCCACCTCCAATTGGTAGCATGCTGGTGTGCGTTGTGCCACTCTGCATGCTGGTTAATGACACCGCGTGTGCACGTCTGCATGCTGCATGTGCTGCGCACCAGTTCAGAGTCCACGTCGACAATGTCGCTGGACACCTTGGCCTGGGCCTGTGCGCGCATCCGCCACCAGCGTCAGCTCCGCCCTCCGGGATGACATGCGGACCACAGCACGCACACCTGCCTCCCGCACCTCGCCTCAGAGCCCAGCCGCGACACGGACGCGCGCGCCCAGCAGTGAACGAGCGAGGCCGCCCGCCCGCTGTGCGACAGCCCCCGACCACGCGCCCAGCAGCAGCAGCGCACCTTGCGCAGCAGCGACGCGGCGGCGGAGGCTGCCAGGCCCGGCGAGCGGTACAGCTGCACCACCTCGGCCGCCTGCGCCAGCACGGCCTCCGCGGTGCCCGGCCGCGTGCCCGCTGCCTGCGCAGCAGCGGCATCAGAGTCCACGTGAACTTCAGAGCGCTTCAGCCACACCACGTACGTTCACGTGCTCTGCGCGCTCTCCATGGCGCCCAAGCCGGTGCAGCTCAGGCCCCTGTGAGCACGCGTGCAGTGACTCCACAATGCTCTAGACTGCAGCAGGGCATCGCCTGCATAAATTCAAACTGGCAGAGCCCGCAGTGACTCTCTCTTGTCAGGGGCCACAGGGCAGCACACCTCCTGGCATGCCTGTGCTGCGCTTGCGCTGCACCGAGCGCAGCCACGGCCCTGGCCTGGGCACAGAGCAGTGGAGCTAACAGTCAGTGCCAAACGCAACCTTGTGCTGACAGTGATGGCAACAGCCAAAGCAAGGCACTTATTCAACGGCATTGTACTTTCTCACAGACATCTTCAGCGGTATATAGGTAAAGGAGTGTGCATGTGAACGACGGCAGGTATGACCAAGGTCCCTGGCTAGGCGCACGCGTGCCGGAGACGCCTGTGCTTGGTGGAAGTGCTAAGTATTGGCTCAGCCGGCTGCTGGCTGACGGCTTGCCAATATGTGTGCGGGACCTGTGCGTGCATAGCCAGGTTAGTACATACGACTGGCATACTGGTGGTGAGTACTTGCTCAGGAAACATGCCTGGCTGCTGGCTGCTTTGCGACCACCACCGAGCGGTTTGCAGCAGCGCCATCCACAAGTGAGCCAGCCATAACACACGCTCTTGCCTGAGGCAAGACACAAAAAAAAATGCAATGGATTGCATTTCCTCGAGGAAGGAGCCAGAGGCTCCTTCTTCTTCTCCCAAGAACAGGGGTTTGTGATAGGGTTAGAAGGCCCAAACAGGCAAGTCGAGCTCGCTACCAGACGAAAGGGTGGGCGTCGCGTTGTGCGCAATCCAAGGCTTGATAGTATACGTGTGTACCTATGCTTATGAGAGGGCGCAGTTCTTGAGCAATAGATATGTAAATATTGGACTGCTTGGTAAGGCTGTATCCGCTGGTCTGAAGCTGTGCAGCTTGTACCACGTGCCAGTTACCAGGTGGAGACAGGACAGATATGTTGCTGGTATGTCCTAGTCATACGTTCAGCCACACGGGCACAACGCAGCTCGCGAGCAGCGTTCAAAGCGTGGGGCAGCTTGCGCTCCGCCGCTGCGCCTGGCGGGGGCGTGCTTCAGCGCACGTGCGACGCGCGCCCTGCTGCCCATGCTGGGCACGCACTGAGGGCGGCAGCAAGAAGCCACAGGTGCAGCGGACCTGGTGGTAGGGCATGCTCGTGCGGCCTGCAGAGTTGCTTGACGAGAGACCTGACAAGTTTTGTGCCCAAGTTTCAAGTATGGAGTGTGCGTGCAGGATGGTAGGGAAAGGCAACGAGGCAAGGGCAGCGCTGCGAAGCAGGTGGATAGGCAGTTGGATAGACTGATGGCTTTCATCATGCCGCGTGAGCGGGTGCGTGCTCGTGGCAGGATGGATCTGTTGCTGCCCTGAGTACCTTGCACCCAAACTGCTACTTGACAGAACCAAGTAGCTGCGTGTGCGTGCGTGCGGGCCGAGTTGCAAAGACCAAGCGCTTATGCGCGTAGGGAGACGTGCGGGACGTGGCGCTAATGTCTGTTTCAATAGTCGTGTTCGTGTGGGCGGCCGCGATGCTGTACCGTGTGTACGCTTTCAGCTACGCTGCCGCAGGCCTGCGGCCCTTGGTGCACTTGTTTGCCAAGTGAGAGTGTTGTGTGCGTGTGTGAACGAGCTGTGCAGAGTGAACTGACCAAGAGTGGTTCCTGCAGTTAAGGTTATAGTTGCGGTGAGCTATAGTAGCTGTGCAGACAATATGCCCCGCTTCAGCACACCAGTGTGAGATCATCTCATTGAGAGCTCACTGAGATGTAAAGCCTGTCCGCTATTGTACCAGCGGGATCGTTTTCGAGCGCGGACTGCCTGTGGAGCTCGAGTGTGCGGCTGTGAGTTGGAGTCCTGCAAGGTGGCCTGGTATGATTTTCACAAAGTGTACGGGAGGCTACAGAGCTGAACACGGCCGGCAGTCAACAGAACCATCTTTTCCTATCGGAAAAAGAGCATGTCCAGCATGCCCAGCATGGCTTCATTAAACCATGCACGGGTAGCCCTGCAGAGGTTATTTGCTGTAGAAGGAGCACTGGAGCGCAACGTGAAAGATTGTACCTGCCTCTCCAAAGGCAGCAACAGCTGGAGCTTATAGGGGACAGATGTTAACTGTAGGCTCAGGGGCACATGCGCACCGTGGCGCGAGCATCGGCTGCTGCTGCGCTGTGACAACCGCTGCGCAGCGCCGCCTGCTTGGCCTGCGCGCGGTCTGGCAACCGCGCAGCCATGCAGATGCGTGCGGCGCGCCGCTGTGGAAGGCTGTGACGGCCGCCGGCTCTCGCCTGGCACCTACGCGGGCCACGGGGCAGGAGCACGGGCTGCTCATCGTGTGCCAGGTGACAGCCATCGCTTCTCGAGCAAGGTTTGTCCGCTGTACATGTCCGTCTCCTCTCTGTCTAAGCCCTGCTCAGCCCTCTTCCGCAGTTACAGCACAGGCAGGCTTGCTACCAAAGTCAGTGTTCTGCTGATGGCTTGCATCATGCACACTATTGCTTACACGCCGCCGCATAGACCGACAGGCCTTGCTGAACACTTGCCAAAACGTGCACTGCCTGTGTCTAGTCATTGACACCTACGCCCCGCTGACTCTAAGTACAAAACGGCTGGCTCGTACACTGCGCCTAAATCCTAGTGCACACTGCACAGCACCTCTAACGGCACCTGTCTAAACACCGAAGCCCGCTGTGCGTCAAATGGCGGACACATCAGATGCTTAAGCAGCCAAAACTGGCACCTCCAGGAATCCAAAACTGCAAACTACAAGCATGAATGGCCATGCCCAAGCGGGCCTGCCCATCCGCCGTAACAGCAGCAAGGGCACGCTTAGGCCTGCTCTGCACACGCCCCATGCTGGCACGCGCACAGCAACACTCCCACAGCAGAGAGGTCCGCCGCGCTGTCCCTGTCGCCCGCTTGTCTTGGCCAGCAAGCGTGCGACCGCTACACCCTTGGGCAGCATATGTTCCCCGGTGGTCTACATTATGCCAAGCGAAAATGCAACCATTCCGCCCTTGAGCAGCCTGCGCTGCGCAGCGGTCTACATGGTTCCCGCAGCCTGCAGCTTGGCGGCCACCTTCTGGCCCAGGCCCGAGTCCATCTGCGTCAGGTAGCCCACCCACACGCGGCGGATCTCCTGCGCCGGGGCCCAGACCTCATAGGTTAAGAGTGTGACACCGACGCTCACTATCCTGTTGACACTCACGGCTGAAAGCCTCTGCTTATTGGAGAGCACGCTGAGCAGCCCCATGACAGCCTTCAATGCGCTATGCATGCAGACAACGCCAACGCACATGCCTCGCGGCAAACGACAAAGCACACACGTGCATCTAGTCACACAGCATCGCGGCAACTATCTGCAGCGCTCCCGCAGTACGCCGCACAGCAAGGCCGTATTCAATGGCGCCCTGTGAGCAGGCGCTGCGCACCTGCGTGCAGCGCGGGTCGGACAGCATCCCCGCGATGCGCCCGACGAAGCGCTCGCGCCGCGCAGGGTCGAAGCTGCGGTAGCGGTCACCCGGCTGCGCGCGCGCAGGCTTGATATCAGCCTCGGCTGTGCGCGCAGCTCGCCAGAGCCAACACTACAACAGCAACGCCCCTACCTACAGGCCTTGGCAGTGATGCCCGTGCTACAGAACATGCGATGTAGCAGGCACCGTCCTCCTCGAACACATCACTTGGTCACGGTCAGCCACTCAAGTCAACATGCTCATCTGCGCAGGCACAAATCACCTCCGGCCTGAACACTGCTTGGGCACTGTAAAGCAGCCGGCCAGGATCACGGTGCCCTGAGCGCGAGCAGCCTCGGCGCGCCTGCTTGAAGTTGTTCTCCTTGGGGATCATGCGCCGCTCGCGCCGCCCGGACAGCTGCGCGGGGTTGGCCGGGTAGCGCTCCGCGTGGCGCACCGGGTCGAAGCGCGACGGGAAGTAGTTCACCTGCAGGCATTAGGGTTGTTAGCATCAAGCAGCCCTGCCAGCCTCTTCACTCATGCATGCATGTCTGGAGCACACTAGTGCTCACGGCGAGCGAGGGTTCGTGCCGCATACTGTAAACACACTGAGCAGCCAAGGCTGGGTTGTTACTCGCGCCTCCCACATTCAACAGCCGCACTGAGCATGTCTGCAAAAGCTGAGGCGCAGAATGGGGACAGCGCGCCTCCTCGTCGCGGTGCATGAAGTTCATAAAGCCGTCGTGGTGGTTGTTGTGGTGCGCGCACTTGGGCGCGTTGGCGGGCAGCATGAGGTAGTTGGGCCCCAGGCGGTGGCGCTGCGTGTCCGCGTACGAGAAGATGCGCGTCTGCAGCAGCTTGTCGTCGGAGTAGCCGATGCCTGCGGGCGCCGCGGCGAGTGATCAGCAGCCGAGCAGCTGAGCAACGTGCGCGCATCCGGCACACTCGAGAAGATGCCATTGAGCAGCTGAGCAAAAGTGCATGCGCATGCAGCACACTCAAAGGAGTGCAATGGCGGCATAAGCAGGCACATGTGCTGACGCATGCAGATATTGTTTACAGCGCATGCAAAGCGCTGCACGCTGCAAGGCACGGCAGGGGCGCGGAGGCGCACCGGGCACGATGAGTGCGGGGCAGAACGCCAGCTGCTCGTTCTCGTTGAAGAAGTTGTCCGGGTTCTGGAGGGCGCACACCCGCTCGCATCAGTCATGCGAGCAGGTGCACTCGAGGCATGTCCTCAGTATGCCATGGTATACACCAGTCAGCTCTCCTCAATGCTTTGCATGCACGGACACACTGCTTGGCAGCCATCGACTATGCAGGCACCGCACACGCGCAATAAACCAGCAACACGCACAGGGCACCACGGCAGGCAAGATGCGCACCTTGTTCAGCACCATGCGGCCGACCGGCTGCAGCGGGAACAGGTGCTCCGGCCAGATCTTGGTCACATCCAGCGGGTCAAAGTCAAACTTGTCCTCGTCGCGCGGCTCCATAGTCTGCACGCCGCACAGAGCATGCGCGTCACCGAATGAGCAACCTACGTCACTGCTGCTGCATGCCCCATATGGTGACCCGCAGTGCATACGCGACGCTGATGGTCTTCCCCTGTGACGGCGGGCGGAGTGAATGCTGAGTGGTCATGGGGTTGAGGTGGCAGGGTACAACGCAAAGCCTGCTCGTGACACCCTCGAGGAACACGTGGCAGCAGGGTCCGCCGCCCGCCCGCGCGAGCGCGCACCTGGACGAGCAGCTTCCACTCCGGGTAGTCGCCCGCGGCGATCGCGTCGTACAGGTCGGCCGTGGCGTGGCTGTGGTTGCTGCCGCCCACCACGACCGCCTCATCCTCCAGCAGGTTCTTCACGCCTGCGCGGCCGCAGCCTCCCGGTCAGAAACCCTGCCGTGCTGTGCTTGGCGGCGCGCGGCAGAGCCCTACAGGTCGAGCCCCGCAGTGCCGTGCGGGCGCCGCGCAGACCGGGCGTGATGTGCGTCTAGCAGCTCGGCGCCTGACTGGCTGGACAGACGCTGTTGGTGAAATGTTGCTCTGGAGACGCACCGGAGTCACCAGCGTCTCCAGTGCGTCATCTCACCAAAAAAAATTACAATAGCTAGCAGACAGGTCAATAAGCTGCGAGACGCATGCAGCGGCCCCGCCGGGCCCGGGCGCAACGCGAGCAGGCGGCGCGCGGGGCGCACCGCAGCTGGGCTGCCAGTGGAACTTGACGTAGGTCACGCGGCCCTCCTTGTTCAGCAGCGTGTACGTGTGCACGCCAAAGCCCTCCATGTGGCGGTAGTTGGCCGGGATGCCGATGTCGTCCTGCAGGAAGGTGAACTGCGCCGCGCAGCACGCACTGTTCCTGCCATTCCTGACACAAGGGCTGGTGCAGCATACCGACGCAGCCAGCAGACACTCCTAGCCGGCCGCAGGCCGGCGCTCTTCACACGCGCGGAGCGCTGCGCGCATCTCCTTTTTCGGCCGCGCACCATGTGCATGCTCTCCGGGTGGTGCGAGAAGAAGTCCGCGATGCGCCAGTTCTCCTGGATGTGGTTCTTGGGGTTGGGCTTGAGCGCGTGCACCATGTCCGGGAACTTGATGCCATCGCGCACGAAGAACACCTGCCGCGCGCGCGGGGCAGCTCAGGCCCTGCGCGGCCGCCACGACCGCCGCGGCCGCGGCTGCTCCCCCAGCGGCAGCGGACCCGCCAGCCGCAGAGCGCGCCCGCTACGAGCGCGCCAGGGCCGCATACGTGCAGGCGGGCAGAGCCACACACACACCCAAGTCTGTGTCGCACGACTGACCACTTGCACACTCGAGTGTTGCTGCAAGCACTTGCCCCCGGCCTCCTGGCACGGTGGGGGCGCGCGACACGCACCGGGAAGTTGTTGCCAACCAAGTCCCTGCGCAGCACGACAGGTAGCGACGGTCAGCCAACTGTCAGCTTCAGCAGCTAGCCGGCTGGTGAAAGGCAGCAGGAGCCTCCACAGATTTTGAGCTGCTTACCACATTCCTTACACTCAAAACCTCAGTCGCACACCCAGTGTGGACGTACAGCTGCAACGCGCTTAACTCCTTGCAGCAAGGTCAAGCACCCAGCACAAACAGAGCTGCCACACCTATAGCAATGACTGAGACAACACTGCTTAGACAAGTAAGGCGCCCCTGCACACTTGCGAGGCTTGCGAGGCTGCGCGCGCACCAGTTGCCCTCGCGCGTGTAGAACTTGACGGCAAACCCTCGCGGGTCGCGCAGCGTCTCCGGCGAGCCGCGCTCATGGATGACGGTCGAGAAGCGCGCGATGACGGGCGTTTGCACACCCGGCGCGCGGAACACATCCGCGCAGCTCAGGTTGGAGATGTCGTGCGTCACCTACGTCACAGGGCAAAGTATCAGTAAGCATAAGTCATGAAGAAACTGTGGTCATACAAGGCAGCACGTCCTGTGCCGCAACATGTGGGTGAGGAACACCAAGGAGCAGGGGCCGTGCCTCGAAGAATCCCTTCGCGCTCGCTCCCCGGGCGTGGACGACCCGCTCGGGGATCCGCTCCCGGTCGAACTGCACAGCGCAGGCGGTCCACTCAGTCGCCCACGCTTGTAGACACACCATGGCTACAGCAGATGCAAAATCACGTGCAAGGCGTCACCTGTGCGAGCTTCTCGATCAGGTGCTGCACCCAGGCACACAGCGTGTCAGCTTTCCTGGGCAAGAGGTGCAAAGAGCGCAGGGCAGCATGCGCAACAGTGTTCCAGCACAACGAGGGCAGGGCGCCGCACGTAGTCCTCCAGAAGTATCGGCCCTGCGCGCAACCAAGACGCCTTTTGAGTGCGCAAGCCCACACTCAGCACGTTAACAAGTAATACACGACAAGAAAGCGGCGACAGCCGCGCAAGGTGCCGGGCTCGCACCGCGAGCGCCGACGGTGGAGGAACTGTTGTTGTTCCATACAGGCATGCCGCTGTTGGTGGTCCAGTAGTTGCTGTCATGGTGACTGCTCGGGACGTGCTGCGCAAACCAGCGAGCGCGTCAGTCCACGTGTGGCAAGCCAGCACGACACAGGCGCGCCGAGCTGCAAAGCGCGCGCACAACCACAGCTGTGCTCTGTAGCGCCGGCGCGCAGGCTGCGGCGCGGCCCGCGCGGGTGGCAAACCTTGTAAGGGTCCATTTTGCACCCGTCAGCCGTCGCCCGCAACCGCTCTACTAGCCTACCAGCGGGTTACCAAGCCAACAGTCCCACCTCTGCTGTGCTATCTGACGCTGAGATTGCTTTGCAGGGAAAGTGCCACCTCAGCAGCAAAGTTGAGTGAAGGTGCCCTATGGGGTGTGTGCAGGGCTTGTATGCAAATCAGCCAATGACAGCCCAACTGTTACTTGACCCGCCAGCCCAGCGCTATAGCTCGGGCAGCGCCAACTGCCTGACACAGCTGGTGTTATGAGTGCGCCTCAAGGTACACGAGTGCGCATACTGGGCGCACGTCTCATGCCTGGCAGCTTCTGCAGCTGCCGCCGTGCCGTGACGCGTGCCCAGTAGTGTTGCGCGGACCGGCATGGGCCGGGGCAGGAAGACGCGCAACAACATGTTCAGTTTCGGGCTCAGCTCGTCTGATGAGGACACCGGCCGGCAGCCCAGCACCTGCGACACCACCTGCGGCAGCTTGACAGGCGCGCCGCAGTCCACGGACCGCGCCTGCATAAAAGCCATTGGAGAACACACGCGCCGCCACTTTCCTTGCCTTCAACTTGCGACCCCTACTAGCACGCTGCGCCCGTCACTCTGGTGCTCGCAGAGTGCTTCAGCAGAAGTGAGGGACGCTCCTGAGCAGGTGCGGGTACGGGGGCCTACCAGCTGCAGGCGACCTGCGCTGTGGTGGCCGGCGGCGTGTGCGCGCTCTCGGCGCCCTGCACAGCCGCACCTGGAGAGCTGGGCCGCGCCACGCTGTCGCAGCTCGACCAGTGCGCCCTTTCGCCACGGCACTGCTTTGCTTGCACTTCTGGATGTTTCGTGTACGTGAGGAGCGCTACTGACAGCAAGTGCGTGCTCCATCCCACAAGGCAGCACCCAGGTCAGCCGCTCACTCGCGTCCATCCCCGCAGGGGTCCCGCCTGGCCGCCAACACAGGCTCGCCGCACAGCATGCCTGCCACGCCCCAGCTAGCCCGGCCGGACGGGGCTCCGGGCGGGGCAGCCATATGCCTTTCCCCGGGGCAGCCCGGTGTGGGACACCGTGAGCGGACCGCGGGTAGCCGGGCGGCCGAGCTCGCCGCGCTGCTGGAAGCCAGCGAGGCGCGCGCCGGCGCGGTAGCCGCGGCGCTCGTGCAGCGGAGGGCCGACTCCCCCGCAGGGACGCCCGTCGGCACGCCCAGGTACAGACACAGTGACGTTGAACGCGTTTGCCAGGATGGTGCCCACTTGTTGAAGGTCAGGCGGGCAGCGCCCTCTGTGTACCTGTCGCCGGGCTCGCACGTCACGGTGCCAGCTCTCAGGGGACGCAGCAATGACAGCCGCAGAGAATGACTGGGAAACCCAGGGCCGCAGCGAGCTGCGCTGGACAGGGGGGCGGAAGCCAGAGCTCTAACGTGTGCTGGTCCGGCTGCAGGGCTGCGCCCGCCGTGTGCCTGTCGCCGGGCTCGCGCGCGGCGGCGGCCGGGCTGGCGGTGGAGGCGGCGCTGGCGGCCGCCGACGCGCGCGCCGGCGAGCTGACGGCCGCCGCGGGGGAGGCCGAGGCGCGCGCAGACGCGCTCGCCGGCGAACTGCGGGCGGCGCAGGCTGCTGCCGAGGCGCTGCGCACGGTGCGGGTCTGGCGCTGCGGCCCCGGTCGCTGCAACGTCCGGGGCCACGTCTGGACTCCACGAGCCGTCCAGCAAACACAAGCTTCTTTTTTTAGGGTTTTCAGCTCACTTGCTGTGCATAATTTAATTTGAACCCCTGCTGCGCCTGACACCCTAAGTCAGACGCCAAAGTGATTGACTAGCGTGCATCACATGGCACTCCATCTGTCCTGTGCAGACAAATCGCATCACTTGTATGAAAAGCCCCAGCTGTCGTGTATTGTGTGCTGTGCAGCCGGAGCCGGCAGCCAGGATGACCATGTCTTGACACGCTCCGCTACTGTGCTGCCGTGACTGGTAAGCCGGGCGTCAGTGCGGCCGGCGGCCATGCACGCAGGAGTTGGAGGCAAGGGAGGCCGAGCTGGCTGCGGCGCGCACGGGCGCGGCGGCGCTAGGCGGGGAGCTGGAGGCGAGGGAGGCCGAGCTGGCTACCGCGCGCGCGGGCGCCGCGGCTGCCGAGTCCGCGGCCGCGAGCGTCGCGGCGCTGGGCGCGGAGTTGGACGCGCGGAAGCGCGAGGCCGCCGAGCGCGCCGCGGAGGCCGCCGCCGCGCAGGCGGCTGAGGCCGCGGCGGCGACGGCGCTGGTGCGCTGCGGCCCGGCGCGGGCCGATCGGTGCCGAGAGCGGGCCGTGGGGCCGACATGTTCACAGGCAGCGACTGTCATGGCTGTGCTGGTGATCATGGCAAGCACATACTCACCAATCCACTTGTGCCAAGCGCGGGCCCGCCAACTGGCGGCGCCCGAGGCGCCCGTTCCCGGCCGCTGCCAGAGGCGGAGCCGCGTGCCGCAGGTCGCCGCCAGGCGGGAGCTGGCCGAGGCCGCCGCCGCCGCCGCCGGGCTGGAGGCGCAGCTGGGGGACGCGCGCGGCGCGGCGGACGCGAGCGCGGCCGCTGCGGCAGCGGCCAAGGTGCTGCTGGCCCCGCACTGCTGGCCTGGGCGCTGCGGCGGCGCTGCGCTGCGGGCGCGGGCGGCGTGGTTGCGCTGGGCATGCAATCTCAGCAGCCCCTGCTGCACATGGGCCCTGTGCGTGCATCAGGGCGTTCCTTGGGCCCGCCTGGCGCGCGCGCGCCTTTATGGTCGGGGGCAAGCGCCACAAGGCGAGCCACAGTACTGGGCATGGTCACACGTCAGAGCTGCATGTATCTCAGCTTCCTTGTAAGTTATCATTGCGTGCGCATGGCACTGTTGTGGGGCACCCACCGGAACAGAAGGGCATCCCTTCTTCACCTTACCCCTACACAGTGGCTGCAAACCCCAGGCGGATGCGGCCGCGGCGAGGAAGGAGGCCGCGGCCGCCAAGAAGGAGGCGGCGAAGCTGCGCAAGGACGCGCGCGCGGCCGAGGCGGCAGCCGCCGGCGCGGCGGCGGCCGCCGCCGCCGAAGCCGCGGCGGCCGCCGCTGCGGCGGAGGCCGCACATGGCGCGGCGCTGGAGGCGCGCGGCGCGGAGCTGGCGGCCGCCTCGGCGGCGCTGGCGGGCAGGGAGGCCGAGCTGGCGCAGGCATGCGCGGCGCTGGCGGGCAAGGAGGTCGCGCTGGCCGCTGTGGAGGCGGCTCGGGTGCGCTCCTTTTTCTCATGCATGCGCGCTTTTTGATGCAAAATGTTGCATGGTGGGGGGCAGGCTCTGACAACAACAACGCCATGTGACAGAGGCGAATCCGGGGGCACACGGTTGCAGCGCTCGTGGGCTAGGAGGCCAGCATGTAAGTCACAGACGTGGCCGCTTGCGGTCGATTACTTGTCGTGATGAAACGATTGCGTGTGCTCTGTGTCTGCTGTACCCGGCATGCTAGAGCGCGCCAGGCCCTTGTTCTGGACAAGGACAGTGTTGACATATTGATGTGCAAAGAGTTGAGGGCCGCGCAGGTGGCTGCGGCGGCAGAGGCCGCGGCGGCGGTGGAGGAAGCCAGGCGCGCCGTGGAGCTGGCTGCGAGCGCGGCGGAGCTGCAGCGCCACGGCGCCGACCTGCAGGCGCGTGCAGCCTGCTCGACATGTCATCATCTGCGCTGGGACACGCACAGCAGCCTTCTACACGGACTACCGTCGACCACGCCAGCTGTGTGTGAGCCTGCTTCCGTGTGCACACAGCACGGCGTCAGCTCGACGAGGTCTCCGCACGCCCGCGCCAAGCATGCTGTGGACCATCCAGGGTCGCCTGTAACCCAGCCCAGCGCGCGCAGCGCCGCCTGGCAGACGCGGAGGCCGCCGCGCGGCGCGCGGAGGCGGACCACGCGCGCCAGCTGCGCGAGCGCGACGCGGCCGCCGCGGCCGCGGCAGCCGACGCGGCGGCGGGCGCGGCGGAGCGCGCGCGCCTGGCCGCCGCGCTGGCGGCCGCCGCGGAGGCGCTGCGCGGCAAGGTGCGCCCTGACCGGGGTCCACCCTATCCCTAACCCAGCCACTTTGCGCTGCACGCACAGGCACTATATCCTGCACGCATGCATGCACCACATGCTGCCGCGCCGCATGTGACGAGACCCTGCTAGGGGTTGATTTGAGGGAGTGACGCACAGGATGCATACTGTGGGAGAGGGGCGCCGCACAGGAGGCCGAGCTGGCGCGCGCCGTGGCGGACAAGGCGGCGGTGACGCGCGCGATGTGGCAGGAGCTGCGCGACAAGGAGGCCGACCTCGGGCGCGCGCTCGCGCACGGCGCGCCCGGCGTGCGCGCCCCGCTCGTCCCCAAGGGGGGCGCTTGTGCACGCGGGCAGTAACTGGAGCGCGCTCTGGCGAGCTCCGTCCGCCTGCACTGCTCGCGTCGCTCCCACGGCCGGGTGTGTGGCGATTGGAGTTGGTCTTGCCTTCCTGATTACTCCTGAAGACTGCGAGCGAGAGGTGTGATGCGCAGGCCCGGACTCCACTCGGCCGCCGCGACGGTGGCGCCTCGCCCGCGCCGTCGGCCGGCGACTCGACCTCGCGCGCGCCGGGCTCGGCCGCGTCCGCCGCGGGCTCGCCCGCGGCCGCGCGCCCCGCGCTGGGCCCGCCGCCCAGCCTGGACCAGGTGCAGCGCGGGCGCTTCGTCGTGCTGTGCGCGCCCGCGCCCGGCGCGCACGCCGACGCCGGCCCCGGCGACGGCGGCGCCGACGCCGCGCTCGCCTTCGCCGTCGCGGGCACCCCGCTGTGGCTGGCCAAGGTGGTCGCGGCCGCGGGGGAGGGCGCCGGCACGGACGGGCCGGGGCCGGCCCCCGCGGCTGCCACGCCCGGCCCCAAGCTGCACCTCTTTGCGCGCGCGCCCGGCGCGCGGCACTTCTCGCCGGCAGTGGACGCGCGGGGCTACCCGCTGCTGCACCCGACCGCCGCGGCGCGCCCGCTCGGCGCGGGCGAGCTGCTCGCCGTCTTTGATGGTCTGGATCACGGGCGGCGGGGCGGCGGCGGGCGCCTGCCGCGCGCCGTCGCCGCCGAGCTGGCCGCGCGGCTGCAGGGGCGCAGCCCCGGGGCGCGCCGCCTGAGCAGCACCGAGGAGGCGGGTTCCGCCACCTCCGACAGCGACGGGGCCTAGCCTTGGGATGGAGCGGCAGGCCCCTGTGGCCGCGCGCGGCGCTCATCGGAGCGCGGCTGCCGGCGCGGCGGCGGCGGGCGCCCGCGCCGCGCAGCCGGGGCGGAGCCGGCCGGGCGGCTGCGGGGCCGCGCGCAGG
>JAABUV010003047.1_pt1 | contig 21797 bp, 31 predicted proteins | sample 5559971 | NCBI WGS metagenome assembly JAABUV01 (sample SAMN10711881, study PRJNA513362) | rock metagenome | isolation source: Antarctica rocks | place: Antarctica: Victoria Land, Knobhead nord | collected 2015-12-19
ATAGGCCATGCAGGCCTACGCCCGTAGGCTGCAAGCGCACATAGTCGGCAAGAGCGGGGCCAGGTCGGGCAGCCAATGGCTGCCCGACCTGGTCAACCGCATGGGCAGCCCACTCAGCATCACCATTGCCTTCGGCATGAGACACTACGCACGCATCGCAAGCACAGCGCTGAGCGCGCGGCCTGGGCTGCGAGCTGCAAGGGAGGCCGCGCCTGCGCATGCGCCAGTGCCGCAAAGAACATCTCCACGCAGATCAGGAACTCCTGCAGGCCGGCCGCTACGTCGTCCACATCGTACGTCGTCCAGTCCTGCCGCCCCGGCCGGCTGGGGTGAAGGACAGGCCGCTGTGATGAGCCTGCGTCACTCAAGGCGCGACGCGCATCCCTTCCCCGCGCTCTGGGTGAGGCAGGTGCTGCCGACTGTGCCGGGACCCGTCAAGGCAGCAACTATGCTCGGACCGCACCCTCGCAGTAGCACGCAGTACCCAGAGGCGCCCGACACGCCAGCGCACCACTGTAGCAAGAAGGCTGCGAAGGCAGCCATGCATGCAACCTTGGACATGCGAATGCATACAGGCATGCGGGCGCACAGCAGCGGCTCATGTACCCTACCCTAACCCTATCCCTGCGCACGCACGCGCGCCTTGGTCTGGATGACCTTGGCCCAGACGAGGATGGCGATGGCCACACCCTGCCAGTAGGTCAAGAACACGACCGCCTTGACGCACAGAAACTTGGCGATGGGCCGGATTGGCGCCAGCTCCGCCGCGGTCGCCTTGTAGAACAGGACGAGGCAGTAGAGCGCCCAGAACTGCGCGCGCCGGCCAGGCCTCGGCACCAGGAGCCTGCAGGAGAGGTATGTCGAGAGGAGTGGCTGCATGCGGACGGGCCCGCTGGTATGCGCGGCTGCTTGCTAGGCGCACAACCTGGGGCGCGCAGGCCCCTACGCAGGCACGCCGCAAGCGCATCTGCGCTCCTGGCCCCCCCCGCTGCAAGGCAGACGGGCATTGGCCTCGCAGCAGCGAGACGGAGACCACCGCAGACGGAGAGAGGTCTTGCCAAACCCCACACGTAGTCAACACACAATACAACGGCGCCCGCGCCCTGGCGCCGCACGGCGCGCCTGCGAGCAGGGTAAGAATAGGGTATCATGCGGCGCGCCTGCGAGAAATTTGATACAATGACGGTGTAGATGTAGACACGGTCGAAGCGCAGCGCGCCATCGCCGTACACGCCGCACAGCTGCGCGATGAAGCCCGTGGCCGTCATCATCGGGCGCAGGATGACGTAGCTCAGCACGCCCTGGCGCCGACAGCGCGGCGTCAGTGACGCGCCCGGCCATCTGTGACGTGCCGGACACGTCTGCATGAGCCTGTGGGCGCCCACGCGCGCGCGCGCTCGGCGGAACCCGTCTGTGCCGTGTCCGGCCACGGCGGACACGCTGGCTGCATGCGTCGCCCGGCGCGCGCTGGAGGTTGTCGCTTTACGCGCGCGCCTTGCTGGGAGGCACTCCAGAGCGGCGCCGGTCGGCCGCGTCTGCCGGGCCTGCTGCCGGCGCGGCGGGGCGGGGCGGCGCGCCTTCTTGCACTCCCAGAAGAACTCCTCGCCCATGCGCCAGGGCCGCACGAGGTACCCGAGGCCCCACAGGTGCGCGACGTCCTCCTTGGTGCTGAAGTACGCGTCCACGTCGCCAAACTCGTCCTCCAGGTACGCGACCAGGTACATGAAGAAGTTGTAGATCACGTACGCCTCGTAGCACTCGCGGATGACGTCCAGGTACAGCGCGGTGCCCTGCCGCGCGGCCGCGCCCGGCCTGACGCCAGTGGCGACACCGCTGCTTCTCCGAGCGCGTGGTGCTGAGCAAGCGCGGCTCTGTATCTGCAAGAGCTCGGCGCTCGGCCCAGTCACTGTATGCGGCGAGTCAGAGCAGGCCACTGTAAGGGTGACCCGGGCTGGCTGACCCCGCGGTAGGAATTGCAGGGAGGGGCAGGCGGGCGGCCGCGCCTTAAAGCGCAGCGCCAGCCAGGAGTCCAGCGCGTAGATGGGCACCATCCACAGGATGCGGATGACGCGGATCTGCAGCGTCGGCCGCGACAAGTACTCTAGGTGCATCGCCACCTCGTAGATGCTCACCGGCAGCGCCAGCAGCACGAAGATGCCCGCGACAAACCAGGCCTGCGCGCCGACAGGCAGCGCCTCTGTCATACCAGGCTCCGAGGTGCGCCGGTGGAGACGGCGAGCCGGCGCTGCTCGCTGGGAGGCCTGCGCAGAAGGCCGAGGCACAGCCGCCCTCCTCCCAGCCCCTCAGAGAGCCCGAGCTTGGACGCCGGGCCGGGCGCGGCCGCACATGGCAGCACGCGAGCAGCGGCGCACGCGGGCCGGGGCGCTCACCTGGTAGTGTATGGAGAAGTCTGCGTGGGTGAACTCGATGATGATCCATGGCAGGCCGCCGAGGCAGGCGGCCGCCAGGATGCACCAGAGCACGCGGAACCAGCGCCGCATCGGCCATTTCAGCAGCCACATGGCTGGCAGGCGCGCCGCTGCGCTGCCGGGCGCTACCTCATGCCCCGCTCGGCCAGGCGGACAACGCACGCGCTGGCTCGCAGGCGCTCACACGCGAGTCGTATAGACACACAGGCGACGAGTACGTGTGATACGCACGCTCGCTGGAGGCACCAAGCTGCCGCCCGGCCAACAACACCGTTCACCAGGCTTTGCAGTTGCTACTGAGTTTAGCACACGGGAGATGGAGGTGATAGCCTGGTGACCTCCAAGCAGCTTACAGCTCAGAAGGCTGACCGGCCTATGCTGCTACCGACGTCAGCTGCCCAGTCCTAGTCTTTTTGGTGCAGCCACACCTTTTGCTAAGGAAAACGAGGCTCAGTGAGACCCTAGACCTGAGCGCCTAGTCGTCACCAGGGTTTGCACGCTCAAACCCTTTTTCCTCGCTGCAAGACGTTGAAGAGGCAGCTACACGCCGCACCCGTGCGCCTCCTGAGAACGCAGGTAAAGTGCAAACGTTCAGAACAGAGGGGCAGGTTCACGCTCGACACACCACCAGCGCCTTCACAGTTCCTGGTGGTGCACGGTTCCAGTGGTGCGTCTTGTGACTGGCACTCCTGAATATGCTAGCGGCCGCTGTTCGCAGTACCGCGTGAGGGTCTCGCTGTCGGTGCTCCTCTGAGCAGAAACCATCTCGTGTACAATCAACATCGAGATGCCCTCGTCTGCAAGCCGCCTGCTGCGGGCGTGCGTCGCGGCTGCCGCTGTGCTGCTTCTCGTACAACCGGCTGCTTCGGCTCGCCACGGTGCGCTCACAGGGATGCTCTGGAGCGTAAGCTTGATGCATCAAACTGCGTTTAAGAAAAGGGCACCGTGCTGCCTCTGCAACAACCTTGTGCTGGCCAACTGGGGTACAAGGCTACGTTTGCAGCTCACTGTGTTTTGGGGCGCGCAGGGAGGGGCCTGGCCCAGTACGTTGACCCGTCCGCAGATGGCAGCGCGCCACCCTTTGCGGGCGACAACGCAGGTGACGCAGCCACACACACAGCGCACAGTCAGCCACTCATTCCTGACACATCAGTGGCCACTCAATGAGGCTCTGTGTGACTTGTGCACCCCTGAGGACAGAAGGGGTGTTGGACAGCGGGCGGGGGCGCCGCCTGCACTTTCGCTTCTCTTTTCAGCACACCCCTGAGCTTGTCAAGTCCGCGAGGCACCGCCGCCTGGAACACCTGCAAGTGCCCTAGCAGGCACAGAGCCGGTGTGCTGACGCTCCGGGCGCGCTCTTGCGGCGCAGACCCGTTCTCATCGTCCGGCGTGTCGACCGACGGCATGACGCAGGCCAGTGACGAGGCGCCCGCGTCGCCGAGCGACGCCGGCACGTCCGGCGCCGGCCCCGCCGCAGCGCCAAACCCGGGCGCACCCGCGGCAGCGCCGGACCTGGGCGTGCCCGCGGCTGCGCCAGCGGCTGCGCCCGACGCAGCCACGCCTGATGCGGCCACGCCCGACGCGGCTGCACCCGCCCCGGCCGCGCCCGCCCCGGCGCAGACTGACGTGCAGGCCGACGCTGCCGCCGCCCCGGTACCCGCGGCAAGCCCCGCCGGCGGCGCCGACGCCGCGGCGCCCGCTGCGGGCCCCGCGAGCGGCGCCGACGCCGCCTGCGTCGGCTGCTCGATCTCCAAATACGCCTGGGCGCAGGACATGTCGGCGGCGCCAGCAGGCCCGGCCGACAGCCCCGCCGCCGCGCCCGCCGCAAGCCCCGCGGCGCAGGACGCGCGCGCAGCCAGCCCCGCCGACCAGGCCTGGGCCGCGGCGGTGGTGTCGCCGGCCAACGCGTCCTCGCCGGACGCCGCGTCGCCGGACGGCGCCGCCGACGCCGCGAGCATGGCGCAGCTGGCCTCAGCCGCGGCCGCGCCGGGCGACGGCTGGGTGACCAGGAGTGCTGCTGGCCCGACGGCCTCGCCGCCAGCGGCGGGCGGAGTGGACTCGGCGGCGTCGAGCCTGGCAGGCTCGCTCGCGGCGGCGCTCGCGGAGGCCTTCGCCGGCGCGTTTGGCCCTGACAGCGCCGCGGCGTCTCCGTCCGGCGCGGCCGCGTCGCCCGACGCCTCTGCGCCAGCCCCGTACGCGGCCTCGCCGGCGGCCTCCGCGGCGGCGCCGAGCGCCTTTGGCGCGTCCTCGGCCGCATCGCCCGCCTCCGGCGGGAGCGGCGCCGCGCACGCGGACCGCCACGCCACCTCGGCGGCCGGTGACTCGCTCTACATGTCGGCTATGGCCGACCTGCCGACCGTGGCCTCCGTAGACGGTGCGACATCCTGCTGCGCTTTGAATGTATTAGCGACGTGCCTGCGGCCCCCTCACAGCAGGCCGATGCATGTGGTGCGAGCATAGGGCTGGGCTGTTGGTCAGGTCTACCTCGTGCTTCACATCCCCCCTGCCCGCCCGCCAAACAATCCGGCCGCGCTCAGCTGCTCCGCCGACGCACAGGCTCGGGCGCCGCGGACGGCCCGAGCGCGGCGCCGGCCGCCGCGCCGCGCGCGGCCGCGCCACTTGGCGCGCCGGCGGTCGACGCGGCGGCCGCGCGCGCGGACGACCCCAGCGGCTCCGACGGCGACACCGCGCCCGCGACCACGCCGGACCCAGTCGCGCCGCGCGCGCGCGCGCGGCCTGTCAACGGCACCACCGACCTGAGCGCTGCGTCCCCAGCCGTGGCTGCCGGCCCCGACGCGGCCGCGGCCGGGCCTGACGCGGCGGCGCCCAGTCCGTACGCGGCGGCCGGCGCGGGCGATGGAGCGGCCTCTGGGGTCACCGGGGACAGCTACCAGAGCTACGATGGCGGGGCCGGCGCGGGGGGCGTGACGGTGCTGTCGGCGCCCTGAGCGCGTGCACAAGCTCTTAGGCTTTCGCTGGGCCTCCTGATGCCGGGCGCCTGTTACCGGGGACTGTGCGCGTGTGCGCGTGCGCTGAGCCTCATCGTCAAGCTGTTCGGGCCATGTGAGCGCCCCGGTTTGCAGGTTTCAGCACAAGCAATGACTTGCCTGTACCAACAGACGTGCGTGATCTGGTTGGCAGGCCGCTGCGTCGGCCTGCAAGAGTCGAGCGGGCAGGCTTCCTGCTGCGAGGCGCATCGCCATACTGCCCCTGCCCTCCACCTCTGTGTGTCCGGCCAGCTAGGTGGCTTGTTCAACACGCACCCCTGACTGCTTGCGCTGCGGCACGGCAGGCTCGTAGGTTGGTCCCACGGCCATGAGCGGGAAAGTGTAATCCTAATTTTCTCTGTTGCATGCATTTGCTCCTGGTCATCAGCATGTGCCCTGAGTTTGGTGGCATGCAGTCTCTGCAATCCTGCGCGCCGCGGTGTCAGATCAAGGGGCTCCAAAACAGTCTCGCACTCTCGCCTGCCTGCAAAGTCCCCACAGCGTGCAGCACCAGCACGCACACGCCCACGTCACTCAGGTCAGCCCCACCTCCCAGCCACGCCCAAGACAGCCACCATACACTGCCGCCCAGGCTGGATGGTGACACTCGCTTCCCCATGCATGAGCCTGTTGCCGTTGAGATCTTCACCAAATCGAAGCTTCTGCCCAACAGACGCTGGCCTCAAGTAGCCGTTTTCTAGCGAAGCGTCAAGTTCACGGCATGAGTCAGCCAGATGTTGTTCAGGCCCGGACGGGAAGCAGGGACAAGGCCTGCACTTCACAAGCTGCGCGGAACTCCTGCAACCTGCTCAATCGTCCAAGGCTGTTCAATTGCCCAAAGCAGTCGACACAAGCACGCGGCCCGCGCCAGCGTCTCCAGCCACTCTTTCACAAGCGCCCAGCAGGCGAGTATCACCATGCGTGCCGCAGCACAAGCGGCCCTGCTCCTGCTCGCCCTGCTCGCGGTCCTGCGGACAGGCGTCGCCGCACGGCCAGGTGCCGCCCGTTGCCGCCCAGGCCCAGGCACAATGCCCAATGTGAGAGCGGTTGGTGATCCTTTCAGAGCCGGACTGAGAAATTTTGCAGTTCCAGCTCGCTAGTTCTAACGCGAGCTCGTGTGTGCGGAACAGGCCCTCTGGGCGAGGCTGCGGGGGCGGAGGTGGCCGGCATCATCGCCGCAGGCGACGCCGAGCACATGCGCGCGCTGCTGGCCTCGGCCTCGTCGATCATGTTCGACTCGGCGTTCGGCGACAGCGACGACGGCTTCTACACCACGTCCTGGGGCCGGCTGGAGAAGTCCACGCTCGGCCATGTGCAGGAGCCCTCGATCTTCCAGCAGAAGCGCACGCTGCTGGGCGCCAGGGAAGGCTAGCGGGCCTGAGCAGTGCTGGCGAGGCGAGCTCGCAAGCCGCCTGCTAGGAGCTGGCGGGGGCGGGCGCACGCTTCACTAGTTCGCAGGATGTAGTGATTCTTTTGCGCGCTGCACGCGGGCGCTGCGCTCTCGCTGCAAGCAGGCCCTGTCAGGCGCCCGCGTGGCTGGCCCAGGGTCTTCTTGCCGCGGGCTGATGTACTTGCTGGATAGGCTCGGCCCGGTTTGCTTAGGATAGCTACGAGTCGTGCGCACCGCGTGCTGCGGTGCGTGGGTGCGCCCGCCTGCGCGGCAGGCCAGCCGAGTTGATAGGCTGCTCATTTGGATCACTTGGGACTGACGGCACTGTGCACTGTTGACGTGGCAACTGACTGCATTGCTCTGTGACCAGCGATGCAGTCAGGCGGGGGCTCCTCTGCGCGCGCCCCGACTGCTCTCCCTCGTCATTCTGCGACTTGCTCGCTTCTGCGATTCGCACAGCATTGCGAGCGTGTAACATAGAAGTGACTGGCTCACTACTCCGTGACGTCCTGCAACTGCCTACTGTGCTCTCAATCCACCAAGGCATGGGCGATGCAAAATGCAGACATGGAGCCAGTGCTTTCAGCTTGTACGAGGTACAGACACGTAATCAAAGTGTCAGCAACAGGCAAAGGCGCTTGGCAGCGCGCGTCGCAGATGCAAACTTGGTGAATGCATATGTGGGAGGCGCAGCAGATAGGTATGCGTCCAGCTTCTGTGCTGACGTTCACACTGCCATCCTTCACCTGACGTGAGTGTGCCACATGCAAGCTGGCAGGAGCAACTGGGCTTGGGCAGCAGCCGGCTGTGCGGCCAAGCATCCAATGTGGGACAGGAATACTCAGCGTGGCTCATAGCAGCGCACTGGACAGCATTGCACGGCATTGCGCTCCCATATTTACAAAAACAAAGGTTGGACAGAGGTCTGTGTCACAGGCCTTGCATTCCACAAGAATGCTTGCCAGCACCCTACTATGCCGAAGCAGAGCAGCACCAGCAGAAGCGCATGCGAAGAGGTCAGCGGGCGGGTGCTCGCGAGCGCAGGTCAGGCCAGTCACGTGAGGCCCTTGGCAAAGTGGAAAGACCGGATCGTCATGCCGTGCGCGTGGTAGAACCTGTGGGCCTGCCCCCGCTCAGTGTTGGAGTCCAGCACCAACCTGCGCGCGCCGAGCGCACCGTTGGCACCGCACTGGTGAGGCGGGCACGACCGGCACGCAGCACAGCCGCACGAGCCACGACGGCACCTGGTGCAGCCGTGCGAGCGGGCCTCCGCCTCCAGCCACCGTATGAGCGCCGACCCGTGGCCGCCGCCCCGCGCCGCCTCGGCCGTCACGAGGTCGTGCACAAACAGGTCTCTGCAGTGCGTGGGCCGGCGCTGTGAAGACCGCCAGCCTGCTGCACTTGACCTATCACGCAGCAGGTGAGCCACGCAGGACGACGCAGCCACGGGGGCGCGCACCTGGGGTCTGCGCGCTCCATTGTCGAGTAGTATGCATACCCAGCGGCGGCCACTACCTGATCGCCAGCGCTCACGAAGGCGAGCTTGTACCCCTGCGCCGCCTCCAAGCCCCGCACCCGCTGCAGAAAGTCCTCCTCGCTGGCCAGGTACGTGCGCAGCTGGCGCATCACGGCAAAGCAGCTCCGCACGTCGGCGTCGCTGGCGGCCTGCCGCGGCGTCGGCTGGCCCATCTTGTTGTCTTGACACCCGCTAAAGTGGTATGACAGGTTTCTTACAAAGGTCGCAGAGCTGCTTGCGTCCTCTGAGCAAGGCACGTGCACTTGTCACCGCGTCACGTGCATTGGCATTGTTTGCAATGGCGTCTCACACTTTCATGCGCCTTGCTGCCCACAACCAGAGCTTCCAGAAAACAGCTATAACCTCCGGAACAATAACTTGAGCTGCATAACGAAGCTGCAGAAAAAAACCTCTAGAGATCTGGGTTTAGGCGACGCCAGCTGAGCTGGCCCAGCTCTACGCGATACAAACATATGAAGAATACACCAGGACAAAGCCAGACCTTGCCTTGGACTTTTGCAGGGACGGCACGATGATGGCGCTGCGGCCCATGGATATCCCCCTGGACCGGCTGCGGCTGCAATTTGAGGGCAGCGACGAGGACGGCGCCGCCTGCGAAACAGCCGCGCCCTCCCGTGCGGCGCATGCAGGACAGGCAGCAGAGGAGCGCACGCACGAGGCTGCTGAGGCGCTGGATGACGACGAGTGGGATGAGGACGAGGACGCTGAGGGCGGCTTGGACTGGGAAGTCTCGCGGGAAGGTGCTCGCCCGGCCACTCCTGTTCAGCTGGACCTGTTGCTGGCTGTGCGCCCGCCAAGCCCGCACTCTGAATTAAGCAACGCGCGCACAAGCGTCGGTGCGCATTCGCCCGCCTACGACTCGCGGCGTGTGCAGAGTACCTGGAGTGCGGCCACAGCGGCGTGAGCGCGGGTCTGCACGGCGCCGGGCCCAACGCGCAGGGCCGCGGCGCCGCCGGCCGGCAGGGCACGCTGCAGCCGCGCGCCAAGCTGGTGCAGGTAGGCGTCTGGGATGGCACCGCGCATGGGCAGTGTGTGCACCTATGCGTCGCTTCGCGCAGGGCGCAGGAGGGTACGTTCAGTGCACCCGCTTGCAAGGTCTGAGCAAGGCTGCCCGCGCGTCAGGCCGCGCTGTGACTGTGGGGCTTGCTGGGGCTTGGAGAAGTGGAGGGCGCAGCGAACATGGGCCGGGGTTGTCGTGCTATGCTGCAAGTGGCCCTCTGCAAGCAGCGACGGGTATCAACGTGGTGTGGTACACCTGCACTGGTTGCGTGCCCTTCGGCGGGTGCGCTCTGCTCCGCTTGAGACCTGGTCACTGGTATTTTGAACCACGCTGGTGCTCCCTGCTAGCCTGGATACCGGCCGCTTGCCAGCAGTGGCATGCAGCAGGCAGGCAAGGATGATACCGGCCGCTTGCCGGCAGTGACGTGCAGCAGGCAGGCAAGGAAAGCTGTGTGAACCCGCTGTGCTTGCCCCCGAGGCGCACCTTGGCCTGGCGCAGGGCGGGAGGGGCGGCATCAGCCTGGCAGGGGGTCCGCTGGCTGAGGGGTGACCAGCTAGCTGTTGGCATGCTGATGCGGCAGGGCATGGTAGGGTTGCATCAGCTCGGCGTCGGGGTCATGCTGACCAAAGGGCCTCACCTACGCTCTACCTATGCGCGTGGGGCTCGGCACGGAGGGCCTATCGCCGCTGCGCAGGTTTTGCTTGATGCGGCCGCGCTCAGCCGCGCGGCCGGGCGCGGCAGGGCATGGAGGGCCGCATCAGCCTGGCGCCGCTGCGCAGCGACGACACGCTGGCCGTGCTGGGCGGCGACTTTGCGATGGACGCGTCCGTGGCGACCGCGGTGCGCGGCAGCGCGCGCGCGCAGCTCGCCGGCGGCGCGCCGCGCGGCCGCGACAAGTCCGAGCGCGCCACCGTGGAGACCGTGCTGGACCCGCGCACGCGCATGGTGCGCAGCGCCTGCATATGCTCAAACCAGGACAAGCTGCGCAAGCATGAATTCAGAGAATGTGTTGTGGCGACTTGTGCGAGTGCTGGCGCTCTGTGGACAGCAGACGCAACCAAGCGCAAGCGGGTGCAGTAGATGCTGGACACATGTGCCGAGCAGCGACAGAAGGTGGCATGTTGCAGATGCTTGGTATTGCTTTGGGACGGACGTGTGCAAGCCTCACTGCTTGCTGCGGGCGCCTGTCGTGCCTGCCATGGGAAGCCTTCCGAGAGCGCCCACGTGCGCGCCCTCCACGCGCGCGCGGCCCCCGCGCGCGCCAGGTGCTCTTCAAGATGCTGAACAGCGGCTTCCTGGGCGAGATCAACGGCTGCGTGAGCACGGGCAAGGAGGCCAACGTGTACCACGCGACCGGCGCGGGCGGCGCCGACCTGGCGGTCAAGGTCTACAAGACGTCCATCCTGGCGTTCAAGGACCGCGACAGGCGCGCCCGGCCGCGCCGGGCAGGGCCGCAGGAGCGCCTGGGTGGGGTAGTGGGGTCGCGGGGTCGCGGGACGGCGTCTGCGTCCGAACAAGAGGGCGTCTGTACTAGACGAGAGAGGCAGCTGTATATTATAAGCAGGGTGGCTGTGTTCAAATAATCGGTCGGTCGGCCCAGGGGGCCCCTGGACCCAGCAATACAATACAAGGCTAAGCCAATGTACATAAGCCGCGGCTGCGGCGCAGGTATGTCACAGGCGACTTTCGTTTCCGCTTTGGCTACTGCAAGAGCAACCCGCGCAAGATGGTCAAGGCGCGCCCCTGCTGACCGTCGCCCTCACACGCGAGTCCCCCTGCCCGGCGCAATCCACTGTCCGACACACTAGCAGAACCATCCATGCTGGAATTAGAGCTTGGCCAAAGGGTGCCGGCGCACCGGGCAGCATCGCACCAGACACGCTGTGCGCCAGGAAGCCCTGCTCTGTCAACAAGGATAGGGCGTAGGGCGCTGCCCCGCACCCACGACCGGCCCCCGCCCATGACAGGTGTGGGCGGGAGTGGAGATGCGCCTGGCGCATCTACCTCATCTAGCCCTTTACACACACCCTAAACCCTAAATATCACAGGCCCTTGCCCGCGGCAGGTGTGGGCGGAGAAGGAGATGCGCAACCTGGCGCGCCTGCGCACGGCCGGCATCCGCGCGCCGCGGCCGCTGCAGCTGCGCGCGCACGTGCTCGTCATGGAGTTTGTCGGCGCCGGCGGCGTCGCCGCGCCGCGGCTCAAGGCGCGAGCGGCTCCCTGTCGCAGCGCAGCGTCGGCTCCCATGCCTTCTGCTGTGCAGGCGCTCCTATGCGCGCCGAGCACGCGAGTGCGGAGCAGAGGGGCTGCCAGTGGGCGCATAGCAGCGGCCTGGGCGCGCAAATCTGGCAAAAATGTCGAGCTGCCGAAGGCGTCGTATGCGCATGTCTTGCGAGCGTGGGGTGGCGGCCACAGCCAGGCCGCTGCTGCTGCGCACCTGATTGCGTCGCTTGGATCGAGGTGACGTCCATGAACAGGCGAGCGCGCGCGGGGCGGCAGGACGCGCGCGCGCCGCTGGCGGAGCTGCAGGTGTTCTACACGCAGCTGGTGCTGCTCGTGCGGCAGCTGTACCAGGAGTGCCGCCTGGTGCACGCCGACCTGTCCGAGTACAACATTCTCGTGCACCAGGCGCGGGATAGGTTTTAAAAGAGGGCCAATTGTAGGGTAGGCGGGCGCTGTGAGCTGCGGCGCATGACCACCGCGGCTCAGAGCGTTGGCGCAGCGGGATGCATGCGCTGTTGCCAATCCCTTCGCGCGTGGGGAGGCGCGGCGCGTGCGGCTGGCCTGGGTCTAGAGGTACCGCATGGCTGCAGTGCTCGAGCAGGCGCTCGGTTAGGCCGAGCGCGCGCGGCGTGAGCGCGCCTGGCCGCACGCGGCTTGTCCCCGCCCATCTAGCTACACCCTGCCCGCGTCACCTGTTTGTCCTGGGCACCGGCGCGCTGCCCACGGAGCGGGCGGGCGCTTTTGCGCGCCTCATACGGCAAGAGCGCGGGCGGGACGTGCGGCGCCGCCGCGCAGGGGCAGCTGTGGCTCATCGACGTCAGCCAGTCGGTGGACCTGGACCACCCGCGCGCACTCGACTTCCTGCGCGAGGTGCGGCGCTTGCGGGTCGTCAGAAGTCTGCTTGCTCATTCTAGTCTGTATCTTCTCTCATAGAGGGCTTGCTCCCGTGTGTGGTCGCTCGCCCTGTTCTTTTGGCGGCCTTCGCTGCTCCTGCGAGCTGCTCCTGCGAGATTCAAATAAGAGGCACACGCGGGCGCGCAGGACGCGGCGCACGTCAACGCGTTCTTCCGGCGCGCGGGCATCGCGACGCTGACCACGCGCGAGCTGTTCGACTTTGCGGTCGACCCCACGATCACGCCCGAGCGCCTGGACGGCGCGCTGGACGCGCTCGCGCGCCTGGCCGCCGCGCGGCCCGCCGGCGCCGCCGCCGAGGAGGACGCGGGCGTTGCCGCCCAGGCGCGCCTCTTCCTCCGCCATCTAGTAGAGAGGATGCCTGTGAAAACATGAGGATGAGACGTTTTGGCCTACAGTTTTAAGCCCAAGCATGGCGAATGAGCAACCGCTGGAGAGCTTGGCAGCGGCATATGACCCGCTCCCAGGAGCATTGCCAGCACCTGCCGAAACCTCTCAGGAGCCGTTGCCAGCACCTGCCGAAGCCTCACAGCGCTGTCCATCACAGTCCTGTCAGTCAGACCCGCGCGCGCGGCGCCGCAGGTGTTCCACCAGGCGTACATCCCGCGGCGCCTGGAGGAGGTGGAGGACCACGAGCGCGACTTCGACCGCCTGGCCGTCGGCGCCGGCGCGGCCGAGGGCATCTATTACCAGACGCTCGCCGGCATGCGGCCGGACATGACCGGCGCCGCGGCCAAGCCCGCCATTGTACAAGCGGCCGACGCCGCTGACGCCGCGCGCGCTGAGAGCGAGGGCGGCGCGCGCGGCGCTGCGGCTGCCGAGCCCGGCGATGGTGGCGGCGGCGCGGCGGGTGCCGGGCGGGGCGGGGGTGAGGTAGGCGGCGGGGCTGCAGCGGAGCATGCAGCGCGCAGCGGCGGCGGCAGCGGCAGCAGCTCTGCGGCCGACAGCGACAGCGAGGGCTCTGAGGGCGGGTCTGAGGGGCGCGCGCGCGGCGCGCCGGCGGACCCCGACGCGGCGCGCGCGGACCGCAAGGCGCACAAGGCCGCGGTCAAGGAGGCCAACCGCGAGCGCCGGAAGCACAAGGTGCCCAAGCACGTCAAGAAGCACGCGCTCGCCAGGCATAAGAAGAAGTAGGGCCCGCTGCCGCCCATCGCTTGGACAAGGTTCTGCGTCATGGGTGTGTGTGCCGCGCGGACTGTGCCGCAAACAAGCATGTAAACAGTGTTGCTGGTGGTCCCATCCGACTTCACCAATGTCTCTCACGTGTCCAGCATCTCATCACATGTCTACCCTAGCTAGTGAGAAGCACCGCACCGGCCAAGAGGTACGGCTACGCTCAAGCAAAGGCCGCTGGTGAGGTGTTCATGCAATGCGGTGCTCCTCAGACCTGGCCTAGCCTTGCCTACTGTCTACCTACCAATAGCAAGACGTGTGCAACCGATGTCCAAAACAGAGCAAGACACCCAGCATCCACACAGGGACGGAGAGCAGGCTCAATGGGCTGACAAGGCGCACAAGGCGGAAAATGCAGGGAGCGCAAGCATCTATCCAGAATCTATCCTACACCTAAGTCTGAACAAAAACCAGAAAGCCCGTGCAGAGCACATGACATGCGCCCTATGGCAACGACAGCAGATCACATCCGACACAGCGGCTATTTGGAAGAAGCTAAAAGGAGCATGGTCAGAAGGAGGGCTGGGCGGCTGCGACCCAACCTCACACCCAGGAGTGCTCGCCCAGCAGGCCGCCCCGCTGCGCGTCCAGCACATCCAGCAGCTCCTCGCCCACGACGTCCACCACCTGTCCGTGCCGCATGTCCTCAATGGCCTCACCCCATGCTGAGTCTTCCCTGGACTTGCTCGCCGCCCCAACTTCTGTCTGTGCGAGCAGGTGCCACAGGCATGAGGTCAGTATTCCAAATCAGCATCCGACCTTGTGAGAAGAAGCGTGACCGGAGGAACGTGCCCCGCCTGCCAACAGGCCGGCCGCGGCGCGCCTCGCGGAAGCGCGAGGACACAAAGTAGTGGTCGCCCATGACGGGCACGTTGCGGAAGCGCCCGCTCGTGTACGCCGCCCACTGCCCCATGGCCGCCGGGTCGATCGTCGCGTCCGCCAGGCCGTCCAGCGCCAGGATGGGCGTGCCGGCCAGCGGCGGGCGCGGCACGTGCTCGTAGCGCACGGCCATGGCGATGTCGGCGACGCCCATGGGCGCCACGCGCGCGAACAGCCGCTCGCTGCGCTTCATCTCCGCCAGGCCCGCGAAGTTGCCCTTCTCAAAGACCTGCATGGTGCCAGGGCCAGGGCTGCATGACCCTCAAACGCACACTGCGTGAGGCGCAGGGCGCGTGGCTCGCGAGGTGCCTGATGCCGTGGATGCGTGCGCTGGTCATGGGAGGCAAGTCTGAATGAATGCATGCTCTCAGGCAAGCAGGCGGTGACCAGCGCCAACGATCAGTTGTGCGCCTGCGCCATTAGGCCTTGTGCCTGCCAGCATGACTGGGTAGCCATAGCAGGCTAGCATTTGTGACGCACAATTGTGTTAGAAATGAACGTCCAAAAGGCAAGCGCGGCGTATCGGCGTTCCGCTCCCAGACCTGGGCGCTCTGCATCAAGCACGCGTGTGCACGGCGCTGCCCGACGCACCGCCGCGGCAAATTCAGACGACCCTGCAGCCCAGCCGTCCTAGCCTACACACAGGCCCTACCCGGCGCACCATCATGACGGTCTCGCGCGGCAGCGACTCCCAGCCGGCCAGCTGGGCGAGCACGCCCTCCTTCAGCGCGGCCGGGTCGGCCTCGGCGGGCCCGCCCGGCGGCAGGTACAGGCGCGTGACCGCCAGCGCGTACAGGTGCGGCGGCGAGACGGCCGCCACGGCGAGCAGCGCCGGCGGCGGCGCCAGCGCCTCCGCCTCGACCGCGCGCGCCAGCTCGTACGCCACGATCGCGCCCAGGCACGCGCCGAACAGCGCGTACGGCTTGTCCTGGGAGAGCATAGGGTAGGTTTAGGGCATGAGGGTTTCACTCTCAAGGGGGCTCATGACAGCGCGTGGCGCTGCGCCGTGCGCAGCCTTGCCTCTTCCCTCTCGAATGCCGAGCCCAAAATTCCGCAGCGCCCTGGCATGCAGTACCGCGGCGCCCTGCCACTTCCACAAGCCCTACACAATCTGGTATTTGACGGCGCGCAATTTGTACAGACAGGTCTGGATGATGCGTGCATGGGATGACGCGCGCCTGCAAAGGCAGGGAGCGCGCGAGCAAGCGCGCGAGCGCGGCCGCGTCGGAGGGCGCAGGCTCGCCCTCGCGCCGCCCGCGGCCGGGGATCTCCACCGGGCAGACCTGGATGCTGGGCGGCAGCAGCATGGCCCACCTGGCGCGCAGGCGCTGTGCTGAGGAGGGCTCGGCAAATGATGTGTTCCGGATGCTGTGCTGTAATTCCTCTGCGTGGCTTAAATACGAGAGTATGTTGGCATGCACAGGCATGCTGAGCAGCGGTGCTGTGCAATGATCTCCCTATATTGCCGTATGGTGGCATGCAGGCTCAAGTGCAGCGACAGCCGCATGCTGACATGAGCAGCGGCTGGTGCAGGGCTGTGCATGAGCGCACGCGGCGAGGGCGGCGCACCGCGCAAAGACGTTCTCCGACACGCCGCCCGCGTACGGCAGGCAGAACAGCCGCAGCCGGATGCTCGAGAGCGCCGGCGCAATCCAGAGCGAGCGCGCGTCCGGCGGCGCAGCGGCGCTGCCGCCGGCCGCCGCGGCCGCGGCCACGTCGGCAGCCAGGCGGCTGAGGGTGGCGCCCTCGGGGTCCTCCAGCAGCAGCGTCAGCTGCACGCCCAGCCGCTCCTGCCGGGCGCGGCCGCTCACGACCAGGGCAGCCTCCATGAATGCAAACATACATTGTGCAGGGCGGCGCCCAGTCTGCTGCATCTTGCGGCGCTGCAAGCAGCCAGTTGCACAGCCAGACTGCAACGCGTAGAGGACACGACATGTCACTCTGTGTTAACCTGTGAGAAAGTGCTTCAGCATGCTCCAGCGCGACGGCCGTGTCAGCCCCCCTCAAGTGCACAAGTGAGAGCCACACAATGAGTGATCTTGAGCTCCATGAGGCGAACGCGCGGCTCTAGCGCAGACAGCATCGCCTTAACACAGCATTGCCAGATCCGTCCGGAGGGAGGAAGGAAGCGCTGCTGCGGCGCGCTCGGTCCACCCATGCAGCGTGGCCATGGTGATCGGATCGACACGCATGTTCCAATCACGTCAGTAATCCGCCTGCAGAGCAGGTCCTTGAGCGCGCCTCGATGCGCCGGCGCAGCTCCAGCATGGCCAGCGAGTCCAGGCCCTGCGCGGCCAGCGGCGCGTCCTCGTCCACGGCGCCCTCCACGAAGCCGCCCACGAGCGCGCGCAGCTCCGCGCGCAGCTGCTCCGGGTCTCTCGGACCCTGGCCAGGGCCGCCGGGCTGGACGGCGTCGTCCGCAGAGCCGCCCGCGGGTGCGCGCGGCTCCGCGCGCAGCGCTCCCGGGTCGCCGACATCCTGGCTGGGGATGCCGGGGCTGTTCGTGGGTGCGCCTGGAGCGGAGGACGTCTGGGTTGCGCCTGAAGGCGTGGCGTCAGCTGCTGCGGCGCCACCTAGCGCGCCGGCCTGCGTGACAGCAGCAGCCTTATCAGTATACAGCCGACCCTGCATGCCGACCAAATGCAGGACTTATACACAACGCTCAGGTGCCTGCCACCTAGGGCTTGCTGAACACCTCCGCCCAACACATGAGCCTGTAGACACTCGGCAAGTGGCCGTCAGCGCAACACGCCTGTCACGCACATCGGCTCAACCGGTGGACAGCTTGCAGGCGGGTAGGGCATGCAAGGGCTCGCGGGCCAGCTCACCAGCGGAGGCGCGACGTGCGCGTCTGCGGGCGCGGCCACCCAGGAGTGGCCGGCGCCCAGCAGCCCGCCGCTGGCGCCGCGCTCCAGCGCGTCCAGCAGCTCATGCGCCACCACGTGCGTCACCTGGCGCGGCATGCGCCCTGGCTGTCAGCCTTCTTCCAGTGCAGCCTGATGCGCTGGCAGAGCGCCTGGTTTTTCGGCTGACGCTCAGGGCATGGAACACATCAGGGTGGCTGTTCGTGCTGGTCTAGAGCTTGCACTTTGCAGCACAAATGCCTGTCGTCAGCATCAGCTGTCAGTGCTCTGCCCCAAGTCCCTACCTGCGCGGAAGGCAGAAGCGGGGGCGCGCCTCGCGGAAGTGCGTGGTGACAAAGTAGTGGTCGCCCATGACGGGCACATGCCGGAAGGCGCCACCGGTGTAGCGGCCCCACTGCGCCATGTTGCCGCGCCCGATGGTCGCGTCGGCCAGGCCGTCAAAGGCGGTCAGCGGCACGCCGGCCAGCGGCGGGCGCGGCACGTGCTCGTAGCGCACGGCCATGGCGATGTCGGCGACGCCCATGGGCGCCACGCGCGCAAACAGCCGCTCGCTGCGCTTCATGGCCTCCAGGCCCGCAAAGTTGCCCTTCTCAAAGACCTGCGCGGTACCCCGACAAAGATAGGGTTAGGGCTAGTGACCCTTGTACGCCATCCACCGCATGAAGCAGCAGCGGGCACGAGCTTGTGCGTCGAATGTGGTGGCTTGACAGCGTGCACCGCATCACAGGCACACGCTGATCCTCTGGGACTGCGCGCTCGGGCGGCGCACCAGCATGAGCGTCTCGCGCGGCAGCGCCTCCCAGCCCGCCAGCTTGGCGAGCACCTCGGTGCGCGGTGACGGCTCGCCGTCGCCCAGCGGCCGCGTCAGATACAGCTTCATCACCGCGCGTGCGTAGAGGTCCGGCGGCGACACCGCCGCCACGAACAGGGCGATCGGTGGTGGCGCCAGCGCCCCGGCCTCGACCGCGCACACGAGCTCGTACGCCACAATCGCGCCCAGGCATGCGCCAAATAGCGCATACGGCTTGTCCTGAGGCCCAACGGCCCGTGTCGGGCCATGAATGGGTGATACATGCATTGGATACACGCCTTGGAAAGTCACTACAACGAGCAGCGCCACCAGCAGCAGCAGCGTGTTGCCATGAGTGTGCGTATGAGCTCGTATGCCGGCGCCCAAGCTCCATTGTTTTTTCGGAGCGCAGCGAATGGACGCATGGACACATGTATCTCGATTTTTGTGAGAAATTCGGATCACACACGACGCATTGTGATCGCAATGCACAAGTTTATGTGGTGTGCGGGCGTGCTGGGCGCGCCTGCAGGGGGAGGGAGCGCGCAAGCAAGCGCGCGAGCTCTGCAGCGTCCGTCAGCGCGGGCTCGCCCTCGCGGCGCCCGCGCCCGGGGATCTCGACTGGGCAGACCTGTATGCAGGCCGGGAGCAGCGTTGCCCACCTGCCGCGCGCAGGCCCCATCATTGAGGACCGGCAGCACCTGCAGTGCATGGGACTCTTGGCGCATGCCTCGTCAAGCATGGAGCAAGGCCTTAGCAGGTGCATATGACAACGTTTGGACCGTGACAGTGACATCCAGCATGGGTGCCCGAGCAGGACTGCCGGCGGCGAGCGCATGTAGGCACTCTCGCATTGCATGTAAGGTTGAGGGTGAGCAAGGTGCAGCCATGTGGCCCAGGCACCCAACTTGCCCCTGATTAGGCGCCAGCCTAAGCGCGTTGCAGGCTGCGTGGCGCGCTTGGCATAGACGTTCTCGGAGACGCCGCCCGCGTACGGCAGGCAGAACAGCCGCAGCCGGACCGACGCGGGCGCGGGCGCGATCCAGGCGCTGCGTGGCGCCGGCGCGACGCGGCCGGCGCCGCTGGCGCCCACCGCGGCGCTCTGCAGCAGCGCGCGCGCCTCGCGCGCCAGCCCGCGCACGGTCGCGCCCTCGGGGTCCTCCAGCAGCAGCGGCAGCTGAACGCCCAGCCGCTCCTGCCAAGCGCGCGCCAGGGTTTTGTGCACCCTAGCACCGTTGCCTTGAGAGCCCTGTGTCATTACCTGTCCACGCACGGGCGAGCCCGGGGATGGCGGACCTGGGATCGTCCGTGCCAGCATGACCAGCAGAGCAAGGCGCTGCATCGCAAGGAGGGAACCCTGCGCGTATGAGAGGGGCAGGTCGCGCCAGCATGCTGCCGGTGCTGCGGGGGCTCACCCAGCTGCTTCAGGCAGGGCAGGTGCACGCACTGTCCCTGCACACGGACGCATCGTGCACGTGTGAAGCAGCCGGCACCGCCTTGACTGGGCCAGCAAGCAAATGCCCCATGGCCTTGCATCCAGTACCCCGACAGACAGCCATGCTGAGCAGGTACAGACATGCTGAGCGTGTGGGGGCGCCTCGAGCTGCCGGCGCAGCTCCAGCGCGGCGAGCGAGTCGAGGCCCTGGCCGGCCAGCGGCGCGTCGGGCGCCACGCGCGCCCCCACCAGCTCGGCCACCACGCCCGCGATCGCAGCCTCGAGCTCCGCCGCGGATGCGAGGCCCCCACCGTGCGCTGTATGCCCCGCGCCGCGCGCTGCCAGCGAGCCCATGCCGCTGCCCGCCTGGCCGGACGTGCCGGCGGGGGCCGGCCCGCTGGAGGGCGGGCCCCCAACCAGGGCGGGCCAGCCGCCGGCGAGGCGGCCCTGCGCGTGCGCATCTGCACGCGAGGCCGCCAGGACCGCCGCAAACATGGCGGGCGGGCCCGCCGGCGCGCCCCGCAGCAGCGCGCGCCAGTATGCGGGGCCCGCCGCGCCGCGCACGCCCGCGTGCGCGCCCGTGGCGCCCAGCAGCATGGCCAGCGCGGCCATGCCGGCCGCCGGCGCCAGCATGCCCAGCTCGGGCGCGCCGCCCGCCACACTCCCGTGCGTCCTGGCAGCCATGCCTGCAAGCGGACGCCGGCAGCTATCTGCGGAGCATGGGCGTCCCAGTGCGGCAGGCATGCAGTTGCATGTCAACTCAGAGCTTTGGCGGGTGAGCCACGCAGGGTGCAGTCGTACACGTAACATGTCAGCAGGCACCTGCCGCGCACCTTACCGCTGCTTGACAGGTTAAACCCAATTAGAGCATGTGGCGGCTCAGGCAGGCAACTGCATGACGCAACCTGGCATAGCTCTTCTAGGAGTGCTCAGACCATGTGGTGCGCTTACGGCGGGTGTGTTGTGATGCAGCAGAATGTTGGTGCATGCACAGCTCGTGTCCGGGCGCACCCACGGCAGCCCAGGCGCCCCACTGCACGGCGAGCACGGGCGCGCCGCGGACGGCCGCCGCCGCTGCCAGCGCGTCGGCGGCGGCGTTGGCGGCGCAGTAGTTGGCGTGCCCAGCGAAGCCCGCGAGCGCGGACACGGAGGAGAACGTCGCCGCCCAGGCCACGGGCGCGCAGGGCGTCAGGGCCGCCAGGTTGCCGGCGCCGCCGAGCTTGGGCGCGAGCACGCGGCGCAGCGCCATGGGCGTCTGCTTCAGCAGGCGCGCGCCCACCTGCGCCCGGCCGATGAGGCACCGTCCTTGGCTTTTCACCAGGGCATGGGCAGGCGCAGGTGCGATTGCAACCAACGTCGCAATCGGCCTGCACCGCAAGGCGCCGCAGCCCACTCACAGACTTCCATTCCACGGCGGTCGGTTCCCACAGACAGTGTGCTCATACATGCGGCATGACACATTATTGTTGTTCAAGGCAACTAATACGAGCTTGCTACCATCGCCAGCGGCTGCCGGTCACCATGGCAGCGTGCGACGTCTCGGGCGCACCTGCACGCCGGCGGCGTGCAGCAGGCCGGTCAGGCCCGGCGCGCTGCTCCGCGCAGCCGCCGCCGCCGCCGCAGCCTCCTCCCAGCTCGCCACGTCCGCGCGCGCCGCGCGCACGAGGCAGCCGCACGCGCCGCCGTCCGCGGGCGCGTCCCCCAGCGACGCCAGGACGGCTGCGTCCCCCGCGCCCGCCGCGCGGCCGCTGCGGCCCAGCAGCAGCGCGCAGCGCGCGCCGGCCTGGCGCAGCCAGGCCGCCGCCAGCAGGCCCAGGCCGCCCGTGCCACCTGGCGCCGCGCGCGACCTCGTCAGCGGCGCGGCCCTGCGCGCGCGCGCGCACAGCAGCGACGGCGCCTGCCAGCTCGGCCAGGGTCGCCTGCGCCGCCCGGCACGGCACAAGCGCATCGACTGCGCCTCCCCCAAGCCGCACTGTGTTGGCAAGCGCTTGTCCTCGAGGGCAGCCTTCCCTCGTTTTGCTTCCCGGACCTGCCCTTGCGCGAGCAAGCTTCAGGAGCTCGACATGAAGCATGAGGCTGCTTTCGGGGGGCCGCTGCCGCACCTGTGACCAGGAACCCCTGCTGCGCGACGGCCACCCGTGCCAGCTCCCGTGGCCCGCGCCGGCCGCGGTACTGCAT
>JAABUV010003048.1_pt1 | contig 21794 bp, 42 predicted proteins | sample 5559971 | NCBI WGS metagenome assembly JAABUV01 (sample SAMN10711881, study PRJNA513362) | rock metagenome | isolation source: Antarctica rocks | place: Antarctica: Victoria Land, Knobhead nord | collected 2015-12-19
ATGAGATTGTTGTAAGTGTCTGTTTGGATAAGTAGGGAGCCTCACATGCTGCCTGCCTGCGTGGTGGTCCTGCGAGCGGCACGCGCTGCTCGGGCTAGGACGCCCAGGCTCAGGGCCGGCGCGCGCCCCGCAGGCGGGCCACGGCGGCTGGGTGGCCGACGCGGCGCTGGCGGCGGGTGGCGGCGCAGCGGTGACCGCCAGCGGCGACAAGCTGGCGGTCGTGTGGAATCTGGCGCACGGCGTGGCCGCCAACGTGCTGGAGGGCCACGCGGGCGAAGTGCGCTCGGTGGTGCTCACGCGGCGCGGCAGGCGCGCGGCCCGCGAATCCGCCGCGCCCCGCGCGGGGCTTTGAAGCCGCAGGACAGGCCTCCGGAGGCGATGCGTCCGGCTCCTTGCTGGCCCTGCGCGAGGGAGACCGGCCAGCTCACATTCGACACCTGGGATGGTGGCCATGGTGGCTGCGCGGGGTCTTCGTACAACCTCCCAGCCAGCCCCTCAGAGGAAGCGAGCAGCGCCTGCCTGTTCTTGGAAGTTGGCGCCGAGCGCACGGTCACCAGCGTGGCCGCACTGCTGCAACGCCCGGGAAGCGGCAGTGCTCCTGCGGCAGGTTTGCGGTGAGCGGCAGCGAGGACTCGACCGCGCGCGTGTGGGACCTGAAGGCCGGCAGCTTGCGCCAGCCGCGCGCGCACGGCGGCTGCGCGCACGGCGTAGTCGCGTCCGCCGACGGCATATCCGCCGTCTCTTTCGCGGACGACGGCGCGCTCGTGTGGGACGTTGCCAGCGGCGCGTGCGTGGCCGCGCTGGAGGGCCACGACGCGGCCGTGCGCTGGGCGGCCGCGGTGGCCGGCGGGCGCGTGGTGACCGCGAGCGCGGACCGCGCGGTCGGCGTGTGGGCGCTGCCGGGCGGCGCGCGCCTGGCCGCGCTGCCGGGCCAGCAGGTCCGCGCGCCCTGCCCCGCTGGAACGATGCTAGAACGATGCCTCAGTCGCGCTTGGGAGACCTGCGGGTTGAGCTGCGTATTATCATAGGCACCACTGCTGTGCGTGAAGGGAAACAGTACTTGGGGCGGAAACGACATAACCTTCTAGGACAGTGGGCGAGTGCCTTGGTGAAACGTAATGTGCCAAGGATGTGCCTGGTACTGATGGGTGTGGCAAACTGGGTACAGCAGAGCGAGTTTATTGTGAAGGCTGCGGCCAGCATTGTGACACCCGCGCCTTGTTGCGCGCAGGGCGTGCGTGTGAAGGCGTTCGCGGTGGCGGCCGACGGCTGCACGGCAGTCGCGGTGCTCTTTGACAGCAGCGTCACAGTCTGGGACTTGGCGACCGGCTGCCCACGGGCTGTGCTGCAGGCGAGCCTTGGCGCAGCTCTGTCGACTTTCTTGCTGTTGAAGATGCTCTGTCTGCAGCGCACTTGCAGCTTAAATGCGAGATGGTGTGGAAACGTGGTCAGTCACTTGGTGGTTAAATTTTAGAGGCCAGATTTATGCACGGGCCTCATACATGGGGTTCGCATAGGATCGTTGGCCCTTGTCTTTATTACACAGGTATCCGTCACGCAAGTCTTCTGTTCTTTCTGCGCTGAGCGGGGGCCGCCATGGCGCGCAGCGCCGCGGCGAGCGCGATGCGGCGACCGGCCACACGGGCGGCGTCAACGACGCGCTGATCACCGCCGACGGCGCGCGCGTGCTGACGCTCAGCAAGGACTGCACCGCGCGCGTGTGGGACGCCGCCACCGGGGCCTGCCTGCACGTCCTCGTCGGCCACTCGGACACGTGCGGCCCGGCCGGCCGCATCAGAAGCTGCTGGTGTCACATGCACTGGCGTGGCGGGCGCATTAAAGATATAAAGATTGTCAGTCGGTTGATATGAACAACTGACAGAAAGCTGATGTCGTTGCAATGGCTTTGTGTTATAAGACAGGCAGACAGTGCTCTGAGCTCGTGGGCGTGCTGCCAATGCGATCAGCGAAATGGTCGTGCGCGCAGCGTGAGCGCGGCCGCGCTGTCGGCGGACGGCACCACGGCGCTGACGATTGCATACGACCGCTCCGCGCGCGCGTGGGACCTGGCGTCCGGGCGCTGCCGCGGCGTCCTGGTCCCGCTGGACGGCGAGCAGGCGCGCTTGCACCATGATGGGTCAGTGAGTGATCTAGGTGTCGAGGAGGTGTGTGGGGCCTTGTGGGCAAGTCATTTGTCAGCACCTGCGCGCGGGCTGCCATGGCAGGCGGCTGGTTGGGAGGTTCGCTGAGACTGCGCCATGGCTGCATCCATTCGAGGAACCCAGGAATGGTTTTGGGTTATGCGGGCGCTCAGTGCCTGCGCCAAGCCCGCCTGCGGCACGTGCAGCAGAGAGCAGCACGCTGCTATTGCAAATGTGGCGGCAGTGGTGCGGCCGTGCCGGGTGCCGGTCGCCGCGCGACGGGCAGAACGAGCAGGTCAGTAAGGCTCGCACACATCGCAGGAGCCAACCCTGGCCCGCGCGCAGGCGGTGTCGGGCGCGCTGACGGCGGACGGCGCGCTGGCGGCGGTCGCCGCCGAGGGCGGCAGCGTGCAGCTGTGGGACGTGGCGGCGGGCCGGCCGGCGCACGTGCTGGCGGGCCACACGGCGGCGGCGGCGCAGGCGGTGTTCTCGACGGACGGCGCGCTGCTGGCGACGTGCTCTGCTGACTGCAGCCTGCGCGTGTGGGACGCGCACACAGGCGCGCGTCCCGCCCTGAGCGCGCCACGCGCTGGAGTGCGTGCAGCCAGTGCGAATGTGTGCACAGCATGCTCGGCAGCGTGTGTGGTGTCTACGGGAGAGTAGCCCCGCACATCTATGGTTTTCCGAGGAGCCACGGCCATGTGCTCCTGTTGTGTCCCAGTGCATCTGCCCGGGCTGTGCGCCCTGCGGGTGTGCTGACGCGCTCAGTGTGCGGCACAGGTGCGGCAGAGGGCATCTTTATGGCAGACGCAGGGCTGACCGGCTGCGCGTTCACGGGCGGCGCCGCGCCCGACGGTGTGGCCGCCGTCAGCGAGAACGGCGCCGTGCACTTCTTGCAGCTCGCTGTGTAGGCTGCGGCATGCGCACGGCCGGGAGACCTTGCCTGTGGGTCTGGAGGGGCAGCGCTGTGCGGGGTGACGCTCGCTTGTGCACTTTTCGAAGCTTTGTGCTTTTTTCCCAAGTAGGTGTGTGGCTCTGCTTCTGGCGCGCTTCTAGCTGCTGTATTATGACAAGGTTTTGCAGCGCATCTCCTGACCGAAATGGAAACACGCGATGTTTTGTGATAGAATCACCTGATGTTCAAGGAAGCAGGACGGGGTTGTGGCGCATGCAGGGGTGGCACGGTGAGTTGTTGAGACTGTGTGTGCAATGTTGAGGGTTCTGCGCCGCATGCAGAGCATTTGCTCTGACTGCTTGTTGTCGTATGCTTCTGCTCTAAGCATACGACAAGCCTGAGGCTGAGTGCGGCCGTGCTGTGCTTGCACCACACAAGCAGAGGCAGTGCTGCGGGGCCGTTGCATATTGGCGCGCAAGGCGCTGGGCGCTTGCTTTGCAGAACATGTGTCGGAGGGCAAGAGTGAAAACTGTACACTTGTGTGCAAGATCTGTAACAAGGCAGGTGCCAGACTAGGACAGCGCAGTGTGTTTGCATTTACTTGGGAGTCAGCACATGTACAAGCTAGTTGCTGCAAGGATGGAAAACCAGGGCCATATACGTGTCCATGTAGCAGACAGCATGCTCGAGCCCAGGGCACTATTGGAACTGGGACAACACGCCTGGGTCATGCACCAACCCCGAAGTGCGCCTACTAATTGACCACAAGCGGGGCATTAAGTCGGCGGGCTGGCAGCCCCTGCGCACGCCACCCCAAACGCTATACACGGGCGCCGCAGGCACTGGGCTATAGCAACAACCCGCCTACAGCATGGAGGCACCCAAGCTCCTGGTCCCACGTGCTGAGCCCAGCTGTGACCTCGTACAGGCCGTACTGGCCGTGCAAGTATATCCTGCTCTTGCGCTGGGCAGCATCCTGGCCGCGCCGCAACCACCAAGCGGCAGCTTGCCAGATTTGCAAGCCTGCTGGCGCCAGCCTCACCAGCGGTGCTTATGAGCAGGCTGTCCTTGCACGGCCTGTACAAGGTCATAGCTGGGCTGAGCACATAGGACCAGGGGTTTGAGCTGGCTAGCCACCTCTACGGGCCCGGCCTCCATGCTGCAGGGTGGCTGCCATAGCCCCTGGCCCGCGGAGTTGGAGTAGTTCATACGTATACGTATATATGTATATATTGTGAACGGGTGCTGGTCAGGTGGTTTTGGGCCTGTAACTCCGTGCTACCTGCACTGCACAGGTGTGTAACTGGAGATCCCGATGGCGTGCCATTATAAACAACGAAGCGTAAGCTTGCAAGCCCACTTGTATTTGGTAGCTGTGCAATAGGTAGCTTGCGAGCGGCGTCCAGGAAGTTACAGCATGCGTGTAACGCCCAGCTAGGTTAGGGCCAATGTGCACCATTGCTAGCAATTTATGGTGCACTCGAGGTTGCACATCTGCAAGGTCACACCAGCAAGATGGCCCCCTCTGCTGCGCTTGGACGCAGCGCCAATGCACCGAGCAGCTTCGCCTACAGGAGGTGCCTGCAGGGAGCACAGAGGGGCTGCAGCCGGGCCCGATGTGCACCAGTGACGCGGGCAGTCGCGGAGCCGCCCGTGAAGACCGCACCGGGCAGCAACGGGGCCACAGCCACCGAGGAGGAGCCCGGCCTCAAGGAGAACATCCTGCAGAACCTGCTGCTCACGGGCAGCTCGACGCACATCGAGGAGCTCAGCGCCAAGAACCTGTACCGCGGCGTGGCGCAGTCCGTGCGGCAGAAGCTGGTTGCGGCCTTCAACCGCACGCAGGAGTACTGGCGGTGCGATCAACGGCCACCGCACCAAGCAGCCTGCAAGATCTTGGTGCACCAGGCTTCCAAACTTGCAAGGGCTCCTGATCACCAGAAGCATACGCCGATCACCAGGCTGGTGGGTGATGCGGCTGCGGCGGGCTGACCGCGCGTCGCACTGCCCTAAGCAGCTCTGCATTGATGCGCCGCTTGTATGTAGTTGCTTGCGGGGCCTGAGCTGATGTAGGCTCACTGGCGGCCTGTGCTGCTGTGCAGTGACAAAACCAGCGTGGTTGGGACGGAACAATACAGCCGGAAGTGCTGCCAGTGGCTGGAGCCCTGCTTGCTGTGCTTGACGTACCGAGGCTTGACTGCACGCCAGGTTGACACACATAGATATACTAAGTAGGAAGGCCTAGCAGCGAGCACCCAGGTCTTCAAGGCCGCTCGGGGGCGGGCCAGCGCCCCTGCCTATAGACAGCTGAGCTCCTGGTTCATTGACCCATGCAAGCCAGCAGCCCCCACTTGGCAGACCGGCCTGGGACCGCGAGGCGGGGTGCGGGGCCGCGCGCCCGGGCCGGCGCGCCGGCCTGACCGGCGGCCGCGCCACCTACCCTAAACCAACCCCAGCCCTGCCCTGACCGGCGGCCCCGCGCGCGCGCGGCAGGAAGGAGGACCCCAAGTTCGTGTACTACCTGAGCGCCGAGTTCCTCATGGGCCGCTCGCTGCTCAACACGGTGCAGAACCTGGGCCTGGGCGGGCCGTACGGCGCCGCGCTGCGGCAGCTGGGCGTGCGCCTGGAGGCGCTGGTGGACGCGGAGCAGAATGCGGCGCTGGGCAACGGCGGCCTGGGCCGCCTGGCCGCCTGCTTCCTGGACTCCATCGCCACGCTGGACCTGCCGGGCTGGGGCTACGGCATCCGGTACATGTACGGCATGTTCAAGCAGGCGCGCCTGCGAGGGCTTCGGGTCGGCCAGGGGTGGGGAGGCCAGTGTGCGGGAGACGCGAGGCTGCACGCCTGCACAGGCAGCTCTGTGAGGTGTAAAGGTCCTTGGCAGCCGGCTGAATTGGACGTGCGGCGTAGTGCGCCCTTCCGGCTGGGGCAGCGGCATTCAATTTAGACTTTAGGGTTCAGTGAGCGTGCGTGCCACCTGTGATAAGTGCGGGGGGGGGGGAGAGGGGGCAGCTCAGCCACATCCGGGCGTGGGGCCGCGCTGCTGACCCGGGGCAAGCACGCGCAGCCGGCGGGCGCTAATGGACGTGTATGATACGTTCAGGGTTAGGGCCTGCTGAGCCCGAGCGCGCGCGCGGCGCCGGCAGGCGCTGAAAGACGGGTACCAGGACGAGCTGCCGGACATCTGGCTGACCAACGGCAACCCGTGGGAGATTGCGCGCCCGAACATCACCTACCGCGTCGGCTTCTACGGCACCGTGGACCAGTTCCAGTGGTCGCCGGCTGAGGAGGCGCGCCGCGCGCCGCCACCCGCCTGCAAGAGTCTGTGCGTCTGCTGCGCGGAGCTGGGGCAGGGGGCTGCGCCGCAGGCTGCCGTGGAGCGCCCGATGCGCGAGCGCGTGCGCGCGGACTCGTGCTTGGCTCCAGGCCCTAAGGTTGGGCCTGCGGAGTGAGCGCGCGGGGCTTATGAGGTTGTGCAGCGCCTGAGCGCAGGTCGTCCTCTTGCAGGCGCCGGGCCGCTGCCTGCCTTGCGGCGGCGCGACTGCCATGCCCTGGGTCCTGCAGGGCACGGGCCCATGCACACGCGGGGTAGGCGTCACGGGGGTTTTGCGCGGCAGGTCATTGCAAGGTGTATGGCAACCACACAGGGTAGGGTTAATGGGGGTTAGGGCGTGGCAGGTGGTTGCCAAGGCATACGACAACCCCATCCCGGGCTTCCAGACGGCCACGGTCGGCAACCTGCGCCTGTGGGAGGCTCTGCCGCTGCATGAGTTCGACCTGTCCGCCTTCAACAAGGGCGACTACGTCCAGGCACGGCGCCCTCCTGCCTCCGCCTCCGCCCTCCCGCCTCCGCCGCGGCGCGCACGCGCCACCATGCGCCTGCGCCCAGGCGCCAGGCGTGCAACACCCGGTGCTTGCCGCAGCTGCCTGCTGGCAGCGCGCGCACTCGCGACACGTTCTGCACGTGCCAACGTGCATGCAGAGCTGCAGGCGTCCACGCGCGCGCGCGCGCAGGCGGTGGAGGAGCGGCGCAAGGCGGAGGACATCAGCGCGGTGCTGTACCCTAACGATGCGACCGAGTACGGCAAGGAGCTGCGGCTCAAGCAGCAGTACTTTTTCGTGTCGGCCTCGCTGCAGGCGCGCGCTGCGCCGGCCGCTTTCGCGCGTTGTGCCTACAGTGCATGCGGCGGCTGGCCGCGGCGTTCTCGGCAGCAGTTTTGTATGCGCATGCGCAGGAGATGCTTTGTGCAGCAAATGCCTCACAAAGATGGCTCGAGCGTGGTTCCGCCGGTGCCTTCCTCGCACTCGTGTGCGCATGGGATTCATCGCAGCACGACCCACAACAGAACAGCTGAGCATCAGTCCTCCTCCATGCGCCCATGTGCGTGCTGCGGCTGTCCGCAAACTCCCAGGGTGAACCGGCGCGTGCGCGTCAAGGCTATTTAGGCTGCCGCTGCAAGCCAGCGCATGCGCGTTGAGGCTGCTTCGCGCGCTCGCGCTGTGACCAAGGCGGCGCGGCAGGATGTGCTGGCGCGCTTCCGCGAGCGCCACGGCGCGAACTGGCCGCTGCTGCCGGAGCGCGCGTGCTTCCAGATGAACGACACGCACCCGACCATCGCGGTGGCCGAGCTTATGCGCCTGCTCATCGACGGCGAGGGCCTGGGCTGGGACGCGGCATGGGGCATCACGCAGAAGGCGCGCGCGCGCGCGCCGGCCGGCCCCGATGCCGCTTACAACGGGCTAATGCGTCGCAGAGCTGGGCTTGCTTAGCGCAGCGCTCCAGCGGCGCTTTCAGGAGACACCTCAGTGAGGCGGCGGCTGTCTCTCTGGCTGGCGGGGGCCTCTGCTAGAATGGGCCCTCACCAGTCGCTGTCGAGGCAGCGACCACGGCTCAATGCAAAAGCTCTCCGCCACCGCGCTGCGGTGCTAGCGTGCAGCGTCAGGGCCTGACAGGCCGCGCGCGCGGGCCGCGCGCGCGCAGAGCCTGGCGTTCACCAATCACACGGTGATGCCGGAGGCGCTGGAGAAGTGGCCGGTGGCGGTGATCGGCAAGCTGCTGCCGCGGCACCTGGAGATCATCGACAAGATCGACACCATCTGGAAGGACTCGCTCAAGGCGCGCGCCCCCGGCAGGGTTTCAGTGAGGGGGGGTTGGCGGGATGAAGCGCCTGTGGGGCGCCTGGCGTGTTCGAGGGGCGTCCATCTTAATAAGGCCCTGCAATGTTGGGCCAGTGGCTTGCACAGCAGCTGCCAGGAGAAACATAGCAAAGGCGAGTCCCGTTGCGAGGGCTCGAGGTTTGAAAAAATACGAAGGAAAAAATACGAAGGTAAAAATACGAATATACGATTGATTGTCTATCAGCAGCTCGGAGCTGGGGCCCTTGAAAGGCGCATGAGCAATGCAGGTATCGTGATCAGGAGGAAGCATCTGCCGCATGGCTTGCATGTATCCCACTGCTGTATTCTGGCCAGCTACTGAGCAGCGCTTGGTCATGCGTCCTGACCACGGTTGGGCGGCATGGCATGCGCAGGAGAAGGTGCTGGCGCAGGTGGAGAGGGAGGCCAAGTCGGCGCCGCCCAAGCCCAAGAAGGAGCCCAAGCCCCGGGTGGCGAGCGTGGCGGACGCGCTGTCGTTCAAGGCGGGCGAGCCCGGGGAGCCGGACGAGGCGGAGGAGGAGGAGGAGGAGGACCCGGTGGAGGCCGCGCTCGCCAAGTACGGCATCATCACCGAGAACCCCTGGGAGAAGGGCGTCAAGTGCGCGGCCCGCCCCAGGCGGTGACATCAAGCGGCGCGCCCTGCCTGCTTGGTTCCGGCCCGAGTCACCTGGCAGCTTGTGCGACACTTCTCAAGCAGGTTTAGGCAAAATGTGCGCGCCGTGCTCCAGAACGAGGCACAGCGTGTCGCGGATGTCGCTGTCAGACACTAACGTGCCAGGCGCGTCCGCTCCTGTCCTGCCTCAAGGCGCGTCCGGCGCGGCGCAGGCTGGTCAACATGGCGTACCTGGCGGTCGTGGGCAGCAAGGCGGTCAACGGCGTGGCGGCCATCCACTCCGAGATCATCAAGGACACCATCTTCAAGGCGCGCCCCCCACCGCCGGCCACGCCGGCGCCGGGGCCCCCGCCTGGCACAGCATCTGCAGCGCACGAGCTGTCAGCGCATCCGCGGCCTGCGCTGGTGCTCCCTCTTCCCTGCGACATGACATGGTGTTGAGTGGGCCTCACGCCTGTCCGACAGCCTGACGCTCTGCCGCGGTCTGACGCACACACCGCACGCGATGCAGTCGGCGCGCTGGCCGCCCTCACCGCAGAGGGGACAGCAGCGGTGAGCGCAGCACAAAAAAACCGGGCTGACGCGCCACGGCGCCGCAGCGCAGGACTTCTACGACGTGATGCCGGAGAAGTTCCAGAACAAGACCAACGGCGTGACGCCGCGCCGCTGGCTGGCCTGGTGCAACCCGGCGCTGGCCGCGCTCATCACCGAGGCGCTCGGCAGCGACGAGTGGATCAACGACGCCACGCGCCTGGCCGGCCTGCGCAAGTTTGCGGACGACAGGGGCTTCCAGGCCAAGTGGCGCGCGATCAAGCACGAGAACAAGGAGCGGCTGGCGGCCAAGATCAAGGTGCGGGGTTAGGCGTAACCCTGACCCTATCCTTGTGGTGTGCCTTAAGCCGGCAGTCAAGGGCAGCATTGACTGGTGCGGCTGGCCGCGCTGACAGCGCTCATGCAAGCAGCACCAGTCCAAGCTGCGGTAAGCGTTGGAAGAGCTGCTGTGTCGTCACATGCATCCGTAATGTCTGACAGAACACTACGTGGTTGCACTGTGCGTTCAGCTTTGTGCGAGAGCAGCATCGGTGGAACATCGACGCAAGCAGCTCATCATGCACAAGTACGCGCAGTGCAGAGTACGCGCAGTGCAGCGCGCCGCCCACAGCCATTAGCCTGACTTGAGCGCCCGCCCCGTTGCAGGAGCGCACGGGCGTGACGCTGCCGACTGCGCCGCTGTACGACATCCAGATCAAGCGCATCCACGAGTACAAGCGCCAGTACCTCAACCTGCTCTCCGTGGCCTGGCGCTACCACCAGATCAAGGAGGCCACGCCGGCCGAGCGCCAGAAGTTTGTGCCGCGCGTCGTGATGATCGGCGGCAAGGCGCGCCCCGCGCCGCCGCGACCTGATCACGCCCTGCAGCTGGCCCTCATGCCGTGCGGCGAACTGCAGGCGCTGCTGTGCTATGCGCCCTGGCTGTTGGCAGCTGGGGGGGCTGGCTGAAGCGCCTTGCTGCACCGGGCAGCTGGGCCACATGCGGCATTGCGCAGCAGACCGTGCCTCAGGCCCGCATGCGCACGCTTATGCTCGGGCTGCGGCCATGTGCAGCCCCTGGTGCCGCTAAGAGCTTGGTTAATACGCCGCAGGCTGCGAGCGCGTACTACATGGCGAAGAAGATTGTACGTTTGACGACCGCCATTGGGGAGACTGTCAACAACGACCCTGACGTCTCTGATCTGTTGAAGGTGTGCTGTGAGCAACAGTTGTTACGGGTTGCGTGTGAACAGGGTGTATCTACCTGCTTGTGTCTTGGTGACCTGGGACCGTCCGTTGAGGTCTGCATGAAAAGTCAGGAGAGGCGCGCCTTGCCGCAAGGGGCGTCTGTGCTGCGTACCAACACCCTTCAACATGCTGATCAGCGGCCATTTCCAGACCATGCTAAGCGTGCGCAGGTGGTGTTCCTGCCGGACTACAACGTGGACTGGGCCGAGGTGATCATCCCGGGCTCGGAGCTGAGCCAGCACATCAGCACGGCCGGCACGGAGGCGTCGGGCACAAGCAACATGAAGTTCGCCATGAACGGCTGCCTCATCATCGGCACCATGGACGGCGCGAACATTGAGATCGCGGACGAGGTCGGCAAGGAGAACATGTTTGTGTTCGGCATGCCGGCCGAGGATGTGCAGGCACGGCACGTCTCGATTCGATGCCTCAAGTGCCGAGCTCATGTGAAAGTCAGGTGTGCCATGTGATGTATTGCCTGACACGGTGTTATGAACTGGCATGTTAAAAGGTACAATTGTGTACACAGTGATTCCTGGATGCAACAGCAATGCTGAAGAGGCATTTTTAGTGACGGTGGCAATTATTTGTGTTGCTGACACATCATGCTGCTTGCAAAGCAGACCTCCAGAAGAGTGAGTGGTGCGTGGACACCGCGCAGGGCTGGCGCGACGGCAAGCGCGCGGAGTGGAAGGGCTATGACCCGCGCTTCATGACAGCAATCAACATGATCAAGGATGGCGTGTTTGGCGACAAGGAGTACTTCCAGGTGCAGCCGTGCTACTAGCATCTGCAGACGATGCTACTCAGGGAAGCGTCTGTGCATGGACTTCTTCCCCTTCTGGAAGACCAGTGTATTGCGCCGGCATGACTCAGCCAGGCCTAGACGCAGACAGCAGCCACTGCTGCTAACGTTGAGCTGTGCCGAGCAGGACCTGGCGGACAGCATCAGCGACATGAGCAAGGGCAACGACTGGTTCCTGGTCGCCCCGGACTTCACTGACTACTTGCGTGCACAGGCTCGCCCGCACCATATCTCCTATCCACAATTCAGCGGCAGCACTAACTGGTTCTGGCTGTGCAGCACTACATGAATGTAGGAGGTACGGTATGGCTCTGACAAACCGCGCTTCTTGATGCACGATTACCTTTTTGGAAGCTTAGCAGACTGTTGTGTATGGCTGGCGTTGCATGCATCTGCACGCTGCGCAACATGCTGTGCACCGCTGGGAGTGGCGCATGCCCCCATCCTGAGCGCATGGCTGGCGCACCGACGCACTACGCGCGCCCCTGCAGCCAGGGTGACAGCTGCTCCTTGTTGCGCGATGCAGGCGGAGGTGGACAAGCTGTACCTGGACCAGGACGAGTGGACGCGGCGCAGCATCCTGTACACCGCCGGCAGCGGCTTCTTCTCCTCCGACCGCACCATCAAGCAGTACGCGGACGAGATCTGGGACGTGAAGCCCATGCCGCTGCCGTCCAGCTAGGCCGCTGCGCCTGCCACATAGCTAGGCCGCTGCTGCGCCCGGACATGCCCCTGCACTGCCCAGTGCTTGGGCTCGCTCGGTGCGAGCGTGCATCGCTGGTGCGGCGTGCAGCCCTCTGCGAGTGCATGAGGCCATGCAGGCTCTGTCTCCAGGTAGAGAGCGAGTCATGAAGGTGCACGCTGTATTGCTGCCAGCTGGGTCGCTGTATGCCCCTGGTGCGCCCTGTGCAGCCTGGTGCTTGTCATTGCAAGCTGCGACGTGCATCGCTGATGGCCCCTTGCCATGACGACGGCAGAAGCTGGGGTGTGCAGCTTGAAAGTCTGTTCGGTGCGCGTGTTCGTGGGTGCAGGTGGGGTGTCCAGGCATATGAGCCTGCAGGGAGCGGGGCGCGGCTGCCGCTGTGACTGTTCTTTCGGGACGCGTGTTGTGCCCCTGGCTGCCCCTTCGTGCCCTGCTTTGGTACTGTTTGTTCTGTTTTGATAGGGCGCCGTGATGGGTGAGGGATCGCTGTGCCTACAGGTTTGAGTGCTGTGCGATGCGATTGAATATGAGCGAGGACGTCCTGCCTCAGAACTGAATTGCATACCTCGTGGCCAACTGAGGCTGTTAGTCAGGGGCGTTGCAACCTCTCTGTGCTTGGGCTTTCACTTGTGCGTGGCGCCCCGAAGTCGCGCGCGGCCAACGCATGAGTGCAGGCTGGAAGCAGCTGGAGAAGCGTATGAGGTATATTCAGTGTTTGTCATCGGCAAGGACTGTGAGGGGGAAAGGGGGTGGATAGGTAGCAGGACGCATGTGCTGCCGCATGCGTCACATGCGAGCAGCCTGGCTGTGGCAGCCGTGCAGTGCACTTCACTTGTGACAGATCGCACTGTGCTCATTCATCCTAGGTCACAAGCCCGTTCCGCGCTCTACCTTTCATCAGCAGCACCAAAGTCCCAGGCAAATTCGCTGACACAACAAGAGCGATGCGAGATGCAAGCATACAGGACTACATGCAAGTAACCAGGATGTGCCACACATGTTGCCAGGATGGCACTCCCGCATTCCGACAAAACATCAGTACTGCGTTCCGATACGAATTTAGCATTGCATGGCGGTCGCACGGCGCATGCCGTGCCCCCGCAGCCGCGCTGCTGGGCCATGCAGCCCCCCGCCCTGCCAGTCCCGGCCCTCATCCGGCCGGGCGCCTGCGCCGCCTGGCCATCACCATGGGGCGGCTGGGGCGCGCTGCTGCGGCCGCCTCCGCTTCCTCCGCCGGCGGCAGCGGCTCCTCGGCCCCTGCAGCCGCGCTGGCCCCTGCAGCCGCGCTGCTGCCGGGACCCGCGGCTGCAGGGCCTCGACTGGCGCCAGGCGGTGCCGCATCGGGCATGTCCGCGTCGGCCGCATGCTCGGGCAGCTGCTGCGTGGACAGGCTCATGAATGCCTCTGCCGCGCCCCGGCACCCCCTGCGCTGAGCTCCTACGCAGCACACAGGCACGAGGTCTGCACAATCACTCACTGACTTACCACTCCAAGCCATGCAAGGCCAGCTGTGTTCCTACACCCTCGCTGCGTCAGCCCGCGCCTTCCACATGCAGGGCCCGGTGGCGCCGCGCCTCTGTTCATGCAGCCTGGCGCGTCCTTGGGGCGGTGCGCCGCGACTGCTGGCGCCCCGCGCTCCGCAGCATGCGCGCCCCCACCGTCGCGCGCCCAGACATCCGGCGCCCAGACATCCGGGGACGCTGCGCTGTCCCCGTTGGCTCCGGCCGCGCTCTGGCCGGCGGCGGCGCCGCTGCCGCTATACTCCGGCATGGACAGGACCATGTCGTCATCCCCTGCACGCATGGCTGTCTCCCGATTGGAGTCGCGAAACGGGGTCTCAGCAGCGGTGGGAGTATGCCTCCACCGTCATGAACGCAGCCGGACGTGTGCGCACCCTGCGAGGCCCCCTCGCGGCACTTCTGCACAACGCTGCCGCCCGCGCCGCTGCCGTCCGGCTTTGTGTCGTTGCTCGGCATGTCCTCGGCGCCACTGGGCTCCCCGTCGTCGGTGTTGACATCCTCCTGGGGCCGCGGCAATCTCATTGGTGAAAAGTATTCATACGGACATCTGCAAAGCGGACCTCAGACTGCACGCTTGGCCGGGGCCGGGTAGGGCGCACATCGCTGTCCTTCGCCTCGATCGGTGCCTCACGCGCGGCCTTAAGCTGAGCCTCCATCGTCATCAGTTGGGCCTTCTTCTTGCGCAGGAGACCCGTCAGCTGCGCGCCAGCAGCACAGCACAACTGGCTGCTCGTCTAGGGCGGCGTCCGCGCGCGCAGCGGTCCTTGGAGGCTAAAGCCTTCAGCGCGCTCTGGTGACCGAACGCACACGATCTACCACAGAGTGTGGCAGGCCAAACAACACTGACCGGCGCATCCCAGGCGGCTCTGGGCTGCCGTCGCCGCTGCTGCGCGGGTGGTGGGACCGCAAGAGAGCGCGTAGCAGAGGTGCTGCAGAGCGTGCCCAAGCGCACCTTGTCGATGAGCGCCCTGTCCCGCGGCCTCTGCACGTCGGTGTACCCAGCAAGCAGAGCACGTGCGGCGGCCATGCCGCCCTCCGCCTCGGTGGCCCGCGCCTTTGCCATTTGCAGCGCGCTCTGCCGCAGCCAGCACAGCCCGCATCGTGAAGCCCTTGTCGGGCGCGGGTCTGCCCAGGCGCTGTCCGGACAGGCCGGCGCCTGTGCTGGGCCAAGTGCAGCGCTGCCGGCGGCCCGCCGCACCTGCTGGCCGGCGACGACGCGCACGAGGGCGAGCGCCTGCCCGAACGCAAACCGCTCGGCGGCACTGGCGGGCTGGCAGCAGGGCTGCAGCAGCACGGGGTACCGCTGGCCGTGCCAGTCCAGGAACAGCTGCGGCGCGGACAGTGGGGCCGTCAAGCCAGCGTGCAGGCCGGCGAGCTGTGCAATGTTCGCAGCAGACTGTCAGATAAAAAGAGCGATTCGGGGTGTGGGACACGCGGCAAGAGCTTGTGTTGGCAAGGAGGGGTGCTGGTACTGCGGCCACACGTGCAGCGTGGCTGCAGGGCGGGCCGCGCCTTAGGGGGGCAGCCACTGATAAGCTTGAAAGCGTAACCTTCAGCACCAAGAAGACCGCCCGCCACCTTGGCCTCCCAAGTCGACGCTGGCTCTTCAGGCCTGCCGCTCGCGCCTGCGCCGCTGCTTGGCACGCCTTCAGCTGCAAAGCGCTGCAAGCATGCCTGCATGGAAAACGTGTACTCGGGGCGCACTGTCGGCGGTCCAGCTGAACGAGCCGTCGGTGAGCGCGAGCGCAAAGCGGGGCTGTGTGCCGGGGTCCTCGACGCTTGACACCAAGGTGTATGCTTTCCCGCTGTCCAAGAACTGAAACGCGTGGTGGCCAGGCATCGCCCTGCACTGCGGCTTTGCTGAGCTTGTGCTTGCAGTTTGCTTCACTACAGAGTCGCTTTTTCATTTCTTGCGCAGCACGAAACCGCAGAGAGAGCAAGCAAGCTTTGAAGGTAGGGTCTGCTGCTGGCTCCAAGGAGCAAGCAGGTGGACCGCCTGGCAGGACTGGACGACATGCAGCGGGCATGCGGATGGTGCGCCTAAGCACCAGGGTGCTTAGGCGCAGGTGCACAGTGGCGGTTGCGCAGCAGCGCCGAGCCTCCGCAGTGCTGGGCTTCGCTCAGCAGGCTGCCGACGCCCCACAGCATGGCAGCAGAGGCGCAGCACGCTGCCGGCGGCGTGCCTGCGCTGGACCGGGCAGCGTTTACGCAGGCGGTGCAAATACAAGCGCTCCGCGTGCCCACGCGCGACTGCCAGCGCTACTTGAGGCTCATGACTGGGTGAGGCTTGGCGCAAGCGGCGCACAGGCGTTGTGGCACTGCTCAGCTGCCTGCTATGGCAGCTTGGGGATGCTCGCTCTGATGCACCGAAGCACGCGCCCGTCCTTGTGCAGTCTTGTCGTCCCGTTTGACGAGGCAGGCCGTCATGGCTCAACAGGTACACTCTGGACAAGCCCAAGCTGCGCTGCATGGTGCACGACGAGGGCAGCCCTGACACGCGGCTGCTGCTGCTGCGCGAGGACCTCGGCACAGAAGGTGGGCGAGCTCTGGCACGTGAAAGGGCAGCGCCCTGCCTGAGGCGGCAGGGGGTGCTGCCACCCACTGTGCCGCGAGCATGCACCAAGACTGTGCAAGCATCACCCAGCCTCACCAACCAGCCGCAGGTGACTCGCCAAGGCAGGAGGCCACCGTCACCTGGTCATTATACTGACGAGGCCTGGCGGCCTTTCAAAAGAGTAGCAATATGGCAGGGCTGCGCGGTCTGTTGACACTGCTCATACTGGCCACGTCGCAGAGAGCTCAGTACCCAAAGTGCTGCACAGAAAAGGGGGAAGCCCGACAGCAGGGCGCCGCGCGGGGGCAGGCCTGCAGGGGCTGGGCGAGAAGCAGCGGGCGGCGGTGGAGGCGGCGGGCGTGCCGGTGGTGCCCTACGAGCTTGCGCTGGACTACTCGCACCACACTGTGGAGCAGGTTTTGCGGGTGCGGCGCCCCGACCACTGACATACCTGGTAGTGTCGAAGATGTGGGGCTGGGTGTCAGCTGGGATCCTCATAGCAGAGGTCCTGCCGGGACTCATAGCACGTGATTGCTATGGCCTCGGCTACCTCGGCAGCCCCGGTGGCACAGTGAGCACCTCAGTTGAGCAAACACGTGCGCAAACGCGGGCTTATCATTCACACGCGTCATCACCCGCGGTCGGGGGCAGCTGCTGGACGGTGCCACCATTCGACCTTGTCACGGAGCAACTGCGGTCGGTGCAGACGGAGCAGGGTCGCATCTGTGCAGTGGCGCACTCTGCACTCCTTGAAGTAGAGTTAGCGTGAAAAGCAGCCCCAAAAAGTCCGACAAGGAGGGCGTATGAAGAGGCGCCGCGCAGTGGCGCTCCCCTGATGGCTGGCCCGGCGCGGCAGAGGCTGCTGCCGCCGGGCGCGGAGGTGCCGAGCTCCTTTGAGACGGTCGGCCACATCGCGCACCTGAACCTGCGCGACGAGCTGCTGCCGTACAAGCACCTCGTCGGGCAGGTGCTGCTGGACAAGAACCCTAATATACGCACGGTCGTCAACAAGGCGCGTGCCCGTCACATCTGCTACCAGCCATACCGTCTCTCTTTCGACCAGTATCAACGATGAGTTGCTCCTTTGTCCAGCCAGTATTATCGCGGGCGGTCGTTGCGAGGCCACTTGCTGATCGGGTAGGGCCCCTCTTTCAGCACACCTCGGGCGTGGCAGCGCTGCCAGCGGCGCTCAGCGGCACACACGTGTTGCTGAGCATGGGAGTCATGCTCATGATCATCGCATCGGAAATGCGCCGCAGGTGCTGTAACGGCGCCAGCAGCGCCGCAGGTCGGCACGATCGAGAACGAGTTCCGCGTGTTTGCGATGGAGGTGCTTGCGGGGCCGCCCTCGCTGGAGGCGGAGGTGTCGCAGCACGGCGCGCGCTTCCGCCTCAACTTCGCAGAGGTGCGCGAAGCTGCAGGCGCAGGCTGGTACAGACAGGATAGGCGTGGCCCTCACGTAAAAAAACCAGGCGCGCGCAGCTTGCTGCAGTTGGCTGTCTGCATGAAGGGAGATAGCTGCGTCAGAATGATGCAACAAACTACTTGGCATATGTCAGCTGGCATGCGCCTCTGTGCGCTGTACGCATGCCATAAGTCATCGTGTGGGCCGAGACCCCTGGTTGCGAGGGTACACGCGACTGAACCCTGTGCGACCTGAACGGAAAGGTTCTCGGGCTGAGGGGTTCTGGATGCATGCGTAGCCTATATGGGATCAACCTCAAGCAGACCGCGCAAGGATAGGCCTGCATGCTCAGAGACGCGCGGCGGACACAAAGCCGCTGGGACCGGTGCCCGAGCCGGCCCCGCCCCGCGGGCGCGCGCGCAGGTGTACTGGAACTCGCGCCTGGAGGCCGAGCACAAGCGCCTGGTCGACGAGTTCCGCCCGGGCCAGGTTGTGGTCGACGTCATGGCCGGCATCGGCCCGTTCGCCGTGCCGGCCGCGCAGAAGGGCTGCTCCGTGCGCGCGCGCCCGCGTTCCCCACCCTGCCTGTGGCGACAGACGCTCCCTCCTGTTTGTCTGATTGCAAGCTGCCACATGAGGGGACTGCGAAGGTGCCACATGAGTGGACTGCGGATGAGGCTCACGGTGAGGGCGCGGCGTTGAGCAAGGACCCGCGCTGCTCTGCTGAGAGGGCGGGCTGTGCGACAGGTGTACGCCAACGACCTCAACCCCGCGAGCCACCGCTGGCTGGTTCACAACATCGCGCTGAACAAGGTGCGGGGCTGCCAAGCCAGCGCGTTCTCGAGGTTCAGGGTCGCCTCTGCTGCAGAGCAAACAGAGCTTAGCCCGCAGATGCACAGCTACATGAAAGTCCTGAGTGTGCAACTATTCCAGTGCGCCAGCGCCCATCATCAATGCCCAAGCAGCAGCTGCATAAATTTAAACATGGCGGGGAGTGGTACCCTCTGGGTGGGTTCTCGTGACGCAATTCACGCTTGCGCATGTGTCACGTGCACGCCGCTTCGTGCTGCCAAGCGGCCAGCCAGTTTGTCTGCATAGCGGGCGCCTGGCACGCCTCCCCACAGCGTGCGCGTGACGTTGCCATGGCCGCCAGGTGGCCAGCCGCGTCACGCCGTTCTGCATGGACGGCCGCTCGTTCGTGCGCCTGCTGCTTGGCGGCCCCGCGGGACCGGCCGCGTCGGCGGCCGCCGGCGCCGCCGCCCAGGCGCGCGGATTGCAGCCAAGCGAGCATGAGGCAGCGGCCCGCGATGACGCCTCCCCGGGCGCATGCGAGGGCGGCGAGGGCCCGCGCGAGGCCGGCGGGGCAGCGTTGGGCGGCGCGGGGGGTGACCACGAGACTTGTGCAGCGCCGGCGGGCGGCGCCCAGGGCGCCGTGCGGGGCGCGGCGGAGGGCGCCGGGGCGCCGCCAGGGCGCGTGCGCGCCGACCACGTCGTCATGAACCTGCCCGTGAGCGGCGTGGAGTTCCTGGACGCGTTCTGGGGCGTGCTGGCGTCTGCGCCCGCCGACGCGCCGCGGCCGCTGGTGCACTGCTACACCTTTGCGCGCGGCGACGAGTTCGAGCCGGGTGCGCCCGGGCGGCCCGCCGTGCGCGGGGGCGCGCACGCGGCGCGCGCCTGATTGCCGTGACCGCTGTCCGGCGCGGCGACGCAGGCGCTGCGCTTCGCACAGCGCTGGGCGGGCGACAGAGCGCACATGCAAGTCTGGTCCTTGCTCATGGGAACGCTCTTGGGCAAGCCAGGCCCCATCCCCGTTGCTGTGCTGCGGCGCCTACTATGCGGCACGCCGTACGGTCCTGCAAGGGCATGCAGTGTTGAGTTCCGGGGGAGCAGGCACCGTGGGCGTGCGCTCCACGGCGCGCCCTGGACTGTGCCTGCCGTGTATGACGCCCGGCTGCGCCAACATGCTGCGTGTGACGCCCGGCCGTGCAGACGTGCTGCGCGTGACGCCCGTCCGCGCTGACGTGTTGCGTGACACGCCCGGCCCGGCCGCGCAGACGTGCTGCGGCGCGTGGAGGCCGCGCTAGGTTGGCCACTGGAGGAGGCCGCGCGCGTGGCGCACGTGCGCGAGGTCGCGCCCAACAAGCGCATGCTCTGCGTCAGCTTCCGCCTGCCGGCCGGCGTGGCCTTTGCGCGCGGCCCGCGGCCCGGCCCCGGCGCCCCCGCAGTGGCGCACGCGTGCGGCGCGCCGGGCGGCGCCGGGGCCGCCGACGTGGGTGCAGAGCATTGCGCGGGGGCCGCGCCGGGCGGGGACGGCGGCGGCGCCGCTGCCGTGCCAGCCATCACAGCCAGCGCGAGCGCGGGCGGCGCCGCCAGCGCCTGCAGCGAGGCGGGCGCGGGCCTGCGCACGTCGGAACAGGCCGGCGCGGGGGGCGCTGCTGCGCTCGGCGGCCCTGACGCGCTCGGCGGAGCGACTGGGGCACTTCAGGGCGGGGAGCCGCGCGCGGCGGGGGGCGGGGCGGCTGGGCTCCTGTGCAAGGGTGTGTCGCAGGGCGGCGGGTGTGGCGCGGCTGAGGGAGAGCAGGGCGGCTCGAACGGCGTAAGACACTGGACAGCGGAGGCCTGAAGTGGCACCAGCACAGTGGCAGCTGCTGGGCCGCTTGTCCAGAGCAAGTGTTGTGTGCTGCAAGACAATTTGTGCGATGCATTGACCATAGACCATAGGAAAGGAAAAGGCTCTCGAGTGCATAGGTGGCTGCGGATCCTCTGCGGCAGCTCCAAATTTCCTCGGACCCTAACAGCTTCACCCGCCCAGGCCACCCAAACCGAGGCCTGTCAAGCTGCGGCCGCAGCTGGCCGATGGGACCTGAATCAACCCGCACGCTGGCAGCGATCCTCGTCAAGGGTGGCAGCACCAGCGCTGCCGACCTCGCCTGATGGGGCACCCGAGCGGCCCACCGGTGGCCAGGCTGGAGCGCAACCGCTGACCGCGCCACGGGCGGCATGAGCTCAATCTTCCGCCTGTTTCGCTCGTCGGAGCTCGCAGGTGCGCGGCGGGCCTGCGGCGCCCCAAGGCAGGAGGATGTACAGTGTAACCAGGCCCGCCAAGCGCCTGCGCTCGACAGGGCAGCATTGCTGAGCTCCGCTCCGGGCCCCCACATTGAAGCCCCTTGGACGCAAAGATGTTCTGCAGACGAGGACCGGGCGCGGCGAGTAGCGGGGACGTGCTCGCGTCCCAATGACCAAAAGGGCGGGCATCGCGCCGGGTGCTGGCACCCATGCAGCCGCTGCGGGCGGCGATGGGCTGCGCGGGCTCGCTGCTGACCGTCCGCGCTGCGCGATGCAGTGCGGCCCGGCGCGCAGCCCGCAGCCACCTCGGACATCCGGCATGAGAGCCCGGCGCGGCGGCGGCGCGGGCACCGCGCGCAGATCAACCCCGAGCTGGACATAGACATCCTCACGTCCATCGTGCCGCGCGTGCCCTTCCATGTGGTGCGCGGGCGATCCGCGCGGCCGCAGGTCCTGCGTCACATGAAGCTCCAGCGGCGGGGTCTGTTCCTGCTTGGCGCACCGGCTGGTGGCCATCAGGCGCCGCCTGCCTGTGCGCAAGCAGCCCGCCCCTTGGTCCGGGCGCTGAGGGCAGCGGCATGACTGCTTTGCGCTGCTTTACCGTGGCGCACGCAGCATGGCCTCGCGCGCGCCCGCCTGCTCCGCCGCTGCGCCCAGCTGCTCAGTCAGCTCGGCCTGCAGGGCGTCCGCCCGCGCCTCCGCCACGCCCAGATGCTGCCAAAGGCGCCTGTCACAGCAGCTGGGCGCGGCGGAGGCGCGGCGGAGGCGCGGCGGGCGCCCTGCAGGCCGACCTGGCACAGCCGCTGGGCGCAGCGACGGACCAGGCGGACAAGCGCGAGGCCGTGCTGCGGGGCGCCCGGCAAGTCGACGCTGTGCTGCTCGCATGTGGGGTCCCACCGGCACAGGATGGGGCCGTCCTGTGCCTTGAGCGCGCGAGCGGTGCCCGGCGAGCAGTGGTGCAGCGAGCGGTGGGGGGCGCGTCAGTGCCCCGACCTTGGGCCCGAGCGGGGGAGCGGCGCGCGCAGCAACTGCTGCGAGCGGGCGGGCTGGGGGCGCTGGCGCCGCGCGCGGCAGAGGCGGGCCCGACGTACGAGATGCTGCTCGCGCTGGACGCGAATAACCCGCGCCGCGGCGTGCGGCGCTCCGTGCTGGACAA
>JAABUV010003049.1_pt1 | contig 21793 bp, 19 predicted proteins | sample 5559971 | NCBI WGS metagenome assembly JAABUV01 (sample SAMN10711881, study PRJNA513362) | rock metagenome | isolation source: Antarctica rocks | place: Antarctica: Victoria Land, Knobhead nord | collected 2015-12-19
CAAACTTCTGAAAGTAAAGAAGTACTTAAACGAGAATCTGTCGAAGAAATTCATCACTTCTAGTCAGACTCTCTATTTCTTTCCCGTTCTATTCGCTCTCAAAGCAAATGAAGATCTTCGATTCTGCGTGAACTATCAAAAGCTAAATGTCATTTTCAAAAGAAATAGATATTCTCTATCGTTGATAGACGAGATCATTGATAAAATAGTGAGTTGCAAGCATCTGACTAGATTGAACATCATATTAGCGTTCAACAAACTTCGAATGCATCTTGATAGCGAGAATTACATCACTTTTATCACTGCTTTGAAAGCATATAAATACAAGATGCTATCATTCAAACTAACTAATGAATCGATCTTCTTTCAGCAATATATGAATGATGTTTTATGAGACTTTCTGAATGACTTTTGTCAAGTCTATCTAAATGACATTCTCATCTATAGCAAAACGAGAAAGAAACATAGAGATCACGTCAAACTAGTATTGAATCGACTACGCGAAGCTGAACTGCAGATGAATATTCAAAAGTGCAAATTCAATGTAAAAGAGACTGTCTTTCTAGAAGTCATCGTATCAGAACGAGATCTTCGTATAAATTTCAGCAAAGTGACAGTCATAGTCAGCTGAATCACTTCGATCAATCTAAAAGAAATTCAGAGCTTCGTGAAATTTGTTAACTTCTATCGTCGTTTCATTAAGAACTTCTCGAAGCTAGTCAAATCATTCACTCAGCTGACAAGAAAGAACACGTCTTTTGTTTGAAACAAGATCTGTGTTTAAGTCTTTGACAATCTAAAGAAATAAGTCAGCTCGATCTCAGTACTTCGTCACTTCAATTTCAAACGACAAGCTATTCTGAAGATCGATGCTTCGAACTATGTAAAAGGTGAAATACTATCTCAGTACAATGACGAGAAAGTTCTTCATTCGATGATCTTCTACAGTAAAAGCATGATTTTCGCTGAAATCAATTATCACATCTATGACAAGAAATTGCTAGTCATTATTCGATGCTTCAAACACTGATGACTCGAGCTGAAGTGCACTGAACTACTCATTCAGATATTCATCGATCATTAAGCTTTGAAGATCTTCATGAAAAATAAACAGTTGAGTCGATGACAAGTCAACTATCTGAACATTCTGTCGAAGTTCAACTTTCAGATCATCTTTAGATCAGGCAAAATGAATACTAAAGTCGATGCTTTAACTCGAATGTCTCTAGCGAACGTCTCTGAATCAGCTCAATGACTTGAAGATTGTTTTCAGACTATTCTGACTCTTGATAGAGTTGATGTTCTACTCGTTGAATCGGAAGCAAATCTCTATCAGCGAGTGTGTATGATCAATCAAATGAATGAGCTCTGCGATGAATATAGACAAGCTATGAACGAGAACAAGCTCAAATTTCATATCACTAAATTGAAGAACTGCGAAATCATTGACAGCGTTCTCTTTAGAAAAGACTTACTGTGAGTTCTTGAGAATATGCATACGAAACTGCTACAAGAAGTGCATGATCAACCTTCAATCTCTCATCTCGACAATAAATGAATCATTGATCTAGTTCAGCGTTTCTACTATTGATCAGATCATCAAGCTACTATTTGACGATACATTCAAGACTGTCATGCTTGTCAGCGAAGCAAAGTCTCTAGAAATAACATCAATGAACTTCATCATTCTCTCTCGATTTCACAGAAACGCTGAAAAGATATAGCTATGAATTTCATCACTGAACTATCTCTGTCAGAAGACTATAACGTCATTTGCACAATCATATGTCATCTCATCAAAGAACGTCACTATGTTTCCTGTCATTGAGAAGACGATGACATCTCAGTCGAAGAAACGGTTTGAATCATGCTATGAAACGTCTATCGACTGCATGATTTACTCAGTTCTATTGTTTTGAACAGAGACTCTCAATTCATATCAACTATGTGAAAGAGTCTTTGCAAGCGACTGAGAATCACAGCTAGTTTATTCACAGTCTATCATTCGAAGATCGACGATCAGACGAAACGAGTCAATCAAGACGTTGAACGCGAACTTAGAATCTACTGCAATTACATGCAGAACGACTGAGTCAAATGAATATCTATGATGAAATTCAGCGACAATTTCAATATCTTCTCGATCATCTCAATGATCTCTTTCTACTTCAATAAAGAATTTTATTCTCGAATGAGTTTCGATTCAGATACAACTAACTATGAAACAACTCGTGAACAACTTGAAGCTAGAAAAGCAGATGATATTGTCATTTGAATGAAAGAGCTACTGAGCTTCGATCGTCAACAATTGAAAAAGACGAAGCTGATCATCGAAGTTCAGATCAATAAACATAGACGAGACGTCATCTATGAAGTAGATGACTGAGTTTGACTATCTTTCAGAAACGTTAAGACAACGAGACTCTGCAAAGATTTGAAAGACAAACAACTAGAATTGTATCAGATCACTGTCAAAGCGAGAGTCTTCTATCATCTTTGTTTATCAGTCAGCATGAAGCATCTGCATTCGATGTTCAGCTCGAAGCTACTGCGATTGTATTCAGAAGACTCTCTATCAGAACAGCATGCAGAATCTCTCAGACTCATCATTATTGATGACGACGACGATAAACACTGAGAGATAGATGACATTCTGAACTTCAGATGCTATCGAGATCGAATACAGTACAAGGTCAAATGAAAAGATCTAGATAGAGACAATGAATGATACTATGTTGATAAAGGTGAATTCAATGACTTCGAGAAAGTTTTGAACGAATTTCATGCGCTATACTCAAGAAAGTCACGCTAGTATCGAAATAACTCAATAAGAAAGCAAGCAAACGAGCGACATTCATACGAACATGAATTTTCGAAGAGAGAAGTAATGTTACGAGCGTATCAAGGCTGAATAGAACTAGTCAGTGCCTCTAGCTCAGATCTGACTCAGTCTCTATTTTCTTTCATCAACATCTTTTTGTTCAACATCATCTTTCTTTCTACATCACATTCTACTCGTGTCACAAACACATTTTCTTCAAGCTTAGCGCAGTCTCTGAATATTACTTAAATAGAAGCTCTTGTATCAATCTTCTTCTGTATTCTTAATATTTAGTTATAGCTACCTCTAAAGATCAAGCACTATTCAACTCTGACTTTCGCTGATTGACTCATCTAGGCACGATTCTGACAGTTATCTAAATGAGAATCTGAGCAAAGATTTCATTCAAGTCAGTCGCTTTCAGACAATCATCTCTGTTCTTTTCGTCAAGAAATTCGAAGAAGAGCTTCACTTCTGCGTGAACTATTGAGATCTGAACGCTATCACAGTCAAGAATCGATATTCTCTGTCTTTGATCTCAGAAACGCTGAATCATCTAAGTCAAGCTAAAATCTTTATCAAGCTGAATATCATCTCTGCGTTCAATTGACTTCGAATCAAAGAAGAAGATGAAGCTCTCATTGTCTTTTGCACTCGATTTGAATTATTCAAGTATCTAGTCATGCTCTTTGATTTATGTAATGAGTCTGTCTCATTTCAGAAGTACATTAACAATACTCTTCATGAACATTTAAATAAGTTCTGTACAGCTTATCTGAATGACATTTTGATCTATTTCAACAATGAACTTAAGCATGAGATTCATGTCAAGCTCATTCTGCGAAAGCTGTAAGAAGCAGATCTTCAGATGAATATAATTAAATGCAAGTTTCACGTCACTCAAGTCTTGTATTTAGAATTGATAATCATCATTGAAGAGATCAAGATGAACTCTTTTAAGATAAACATCATTGTCAACTGACTTATTCTGATCAACGTTAAAGACATTCAAAGTTTTCTAGATTTCGCGAACTTCTATAAAAGATTCATCTATGACTATAGTAGAATAACTATCTCGCTCACTCGTTTCATCAGAAAAGATGTACTCTTTGTCTGATTTCAAAAATGTCAGATTGCATTTAACATTCTTAAGAAAGTCTTCACTTTCAAGATTATTCTTCGTCACTATAATTCAGATCACAAAATTGTGATAGAAATCAATGCTTTGAACTATGTGTTCAAAGACATTCTTTTTCAGTATGATGAGAACAAGATTCTTCATTTAATCGCTTACTTTTCGAAGAAGCATAACTCAGTCGAGTGTAACTATAAAATCTACGATAAAAAACTCATGATTATTGTTCATGCTTTTGAGAAATAATAATTGAAGCTTGAAGACTCTATCTACTTTGTTGAGATGATCACGAATCATAAAAACCTTGAGTATTTTATGTCAACTAAGCAGTTGAGTTATCATCAAGCTTGTTGAAGTGAGTTTCTGTCTAGATTCAACTATTGTATCGCTTATTGTTTCGACAAGATTGATGATAAGTTGAATGCTTTGACATGTTGCTCAGAAAATCTCTTTAAAAAGAAAAATACATTCAATTCTTGACATCAATATTAACATCAGACAATTCTGAAAACTCATGTTTTAGATCTTGATATTGTTAAGAATCTCGCTCTTGACGTCTTTGACATCAAAGTCATGAAGCTTCAGTCACAAATCATCACTTTAAATTCAGTTCAGTTACATCTGTTTTCTTTCAGTTCTTGAACGTCGTTGATGTAATGTTTTCATGAACTATGTAAATTCTTTATCGCTCAGTATCTTCATGAATATCACATATAAATATGTTCTAGTCTTTGTTGATCATCTTATCAAAATGAGACATTTAGTTCTCATCACTTTTATGAAAGTTGAAGAAGCTATCAATTGCTTTTATGCTCATGTTTGAAAACATCATGATTTACTTGAGTTCTTCATGTCTGATCAAGACACACAATTCATCTTCAATGTCTGAAAGCATATGTGTAAAATGCTGAAGATAAACGCTAAGTTATCAACAACGTATCACTCTGAAATCGATGATCAAATCAAGAGAATCAATGCTGTCATGAAGCATTATCTTCAAGTCTTTGTCAACTACATGCAGAATGACTGAACTAAGTGACTTTCTGAAGTTGAATTCGTCGTCAATAACGCATCATCATTAATCACTCTAGCATCATTCTTCTTGATCAATTCAAGTCAGAACTCACGTCTAAACTTTAAGTCTTCTGAGTCTTTGCTTGAGAATCTTACATCTCAAGCTTGAGACAAGTTAATCAATGTCAAAGAGTTCATCAAGAAGATGAAGAAACTAACTGAGCATCTACGTGATAAGATGTTTATAACTCAGATCATTTATCAATTCAATGTTAATCTTTCTCGTCGTTCTTGTTTTAAATACTTCGTCAAAGATGAAGTTTGACTGAATGCTTGCAATCTCAGCATCACTCATCTTGTTGTCAAGTTAGATGATCATAACGTTGATCTTTTCAAGATTAAGCGAATCTTTGAAAACAATCTTCTGATCATCAAGTTAAATCTTTCAGCATTCATGAAGATTCATTCAATCTTTTATGTCATTCTTTTGAGTCATATTGCAAGTGATTCTCTTTCAAGTCAATATCAGAAACTTCGAGAACTCATTATTGTTAAGAATGATGAAAGATTCTGATATGTAAACAGCATACTAAACTTCAAGCATGATAGATGCTATAATTCATCTTTGCTCAAGTATTATGTTGATTGAAAAGATCACTTTTCTACTTGAGAGTCTTTTCATCTTCTGAATAATTGTGAGCAAACGCTCAATGAATATCATCTTGTCAATTCTGCCGTCGAAGAATCACATGTACTGTCATGTGTAATGTTTCAATGTCAATGTCAAGAACTTTAAATTCAATCTTCATTGTTTCAATTCAGCTCAAATCTGACTCAGATCTTGCTTAAATTTGACTCAAACATCTTGTTTAAATCTGATTCAGATCTGACTTAAATGTATTTCAGTTTCATCTGTGCATCATCATATTAAACTGCATTTCGTCTTTCTCTTGCTCAGATCTGACTCAGATCTTGTTTAGATCTGACTCAGACATTTTATCTAAATCTGACTCAGATATGACTCAGATGTGTTTCAATTTCAGTGCTTCATTACTATAAAATGCGTCTCGCTTTATTATGTCTTGTCTTTATCTCGCTCTGTCTCACTCAAATCTGACTCAGATGTGACTCAGATGTGTTTCAATTTCAGTGCTTCATTACTATAAAATGCGTCTCGCTTTATTATGTCTCGTCTTTATCTCGCTCTGTCTCACTCAAATCTGACTCAGATGTGACTCAGATGTATTTTCATCTTGTCAATGCTTTATCACTATAAAATGCGTCTCGCTGTATCTCATCTCATCTCGTCTCGTTTAGTTTCAGTTCTCGTTGTCATTTTTAATTCTTTCTTATCTTATCTTGTTCTCTTCATCGTCTTGCAGAAGCTCAATCTTTGAGAGAAAAGTTACTGTCATGATGTCAGATCATTATTCTAGTTCAGAGCATAAAATATGTCATCAACTCAATCTAGTATCATCGATATTTTAGAAAGTCTTGATTCATTGAACTAAGTCATTAATCTAATCATCATCATTTTAATCTAGTCACATCAAAATCTGTTTTATGTCTTTGCAATCTTAAGTCATAAAACTGCTGCTCAGTTCTGACATTACTCAATTCATGTATATAGAAGTTGAATTCTTGTTCTTTTCTTTCGTTTCTTGTCTTTCGTCTTGTACATTATCTGATGTATTGTTCTGTATCTAGTTCAAGTAAAATAATAATCAATTCTTTATATTGATAGAATCTTTAGTCTAGTTTAGTCTCTGACACTTTTATTGAACAGATGAACATCTTGAAAGATAGTTTTCTTGTTGATATGAATCATGAGTTTTGATTTGAAACTATCTTCATAGTTGAAATCAAAGAATTCAACATCTGATGAGTTTCATCGTTTCTTTCATTGAGAGTTGAAATCAGACTCATCATCTGTAGTATCGCTGTTCTCATCATTATCATCTAAGTTTTCTTCATTTCTCTTTTCGCGTTATGATTATTGGTCTGAAATATTTCTTGCATCATTGCTTGAAGTGCTGTCATTTGAACGTTGTTGAAAGAAGCTGTCATTTCGAAATTGAGTTCAACTCTAGAATGAGCAGCTTTCAAGAGTTGACTGAATATTGTTTTCTTCGTTGATGTTTCTCTTGTAAATTCAATAATGATGAAAGAATGTCAACTTTGTTTGATGATGATATCTGAAATGATGCGTTGACGACGTTGTAAAGAAGATGAATCTCTAGATAGTGAAGATGATTTTCACGATAGTAAATTAATACTCTCTTTTCGAAAACAATTATGTTGTGAAGTCAATGACTTCAAGATTTCATTGATAGAAGTTCAATTCAATGTTGTTGTTGTTGAACTGCTTTTCTGAGAGTTTTGTGTATCACGTTGCTGCTCAGAAATAGTAGAAAGAAAGCTTTGATACGTTTAAGAGATATGAAATTCGATTGTGCTTTGAAAGAATGTTTACAGATAACGTAGAAAGACGAGTCTATCAATCGCTCAAAGCTTAAAAAATGATGACGATTTTAAGAAATTAAATTGTTGAGTGATATGATCTGTAAATCAATGTATAGTAACTGATCGTAGATTGATAGTTACTATGCTTTCAACAATAAGTCAAATTTCATTCAAGAATTTCTTAAAATAGTCTTGATTTTCTGCTCAAAGAAAAGCGTTAATAGAGAAGACTGCTTTAACAATGTCAAATGATTCAAATAATGTCAGCTTGACGAAAGATCTTGAGAGCGTCATTTAACAATGCACATTACGAAGCATCACTTTCGCTAAAGACGAAATCTACCTTCATTTAGATGTAGTCTGCTAACAAATACAGGTAGATTTCTCATCATATATAACATTTAATCTATTACGAATGTTAATTCAATAAGTCTCTTTTGTTAAGACTTTCTTTCATTCAATATTGCTGTCATCATTAAATTAAACTTAGATTTCTTTCTCATCAACTTCAAAGTCACTATCTTCAACGTAGATTTTCAGAAACAACGTCTAGATTGAGACTTCTGCTTTCATACAGTTGTTTTCTTCACTGCATGATCAGATTTGATTGTTTTAGACATCATAAATGAGACGAAAGAGAGTAAAGATTCATTGAAAGTAGTAGCAGTAGTAGTAGTAGTCAATGTGAGATTTTTACTATCTTTCGATCTACTTCGAAGCTTGAACGTCATAATGACGAAGAATGAAGCGAAGAAGTTCAATGACAGTGAGATCTCGCTGTTCTTCTTCTGTTGTTCTTTTTGCTTAGCAGTCTCACTGTTCTTTTTCTTTTGTGTATCTCTTTGCTTAGCATTCAACTCAGCTGCTTTCGCTGCAGTCAAAGCTTAAGCATTAACTCTATCATGTTTCTTCTTTTGATAAAGCTCAGCTCAAGCTTCTTTTCTTGTAGAAGATGAATTTGAAAGCATCATGAGAAGTCTCTGATTCACTTTCTGCAGTCTCTTGTATGTGACAGTCACGTTGATATGAAAGATAAACAGCTGATTGACTAGAAGATTGATCTGCTGACGTGATAACTTCTCATGCAGCTTCTGCAAGCTGACTGCTGCATAAAGAAATTTATTTTTACTAACATTGTGATATCTTGTTGAATTTACGTTATTTGAATTGATGAAGTCATCATAGTATTTAGTCTGTCAGTTGCTCGATGCTATAAAAGATTCATTCAGTTATCAGCAAGAATGAAGAAGCAATATTGAGATTGAAAATTCTTGTCTGCAAGCGCGTAAGAGATAATGTCTGCAGAGAAGTTCATATTTAATGTAAATATTACAGTCACATGAATCTGCAGTGATTGACTGAGTAGCAAACTTCTTGACTGTTATTCATTTAGAATTTATCTTTTCTAGAGCTCAGATAATCACATGACTCACAAGTAATTGAAATGCTTCAAAATCAACGACTCAAGATTTATTTATATGAGAAAGATTCAGCTTGACTGAAGACTATCAACAAGCGAAGATGACTAGTCAACTTGACTCAATCAATGTTAATCACTAAAGAACAAGAAGATTAAGCAGGAAAAAGAAAATAAATAGATCGTTTTTTCCTCTGTTTTTCTCATTATCTCTTTCTGTTTCTTCATTTCTTAGAATTCAGTCAGAAACGCGCTTTTGCATCTGCTACTCACTTTGCTACTCACTTTGCTATTCACTTTGCTACTCACTTTGCTACTCACTGCGCTACTCACTGTTGCTCACTTCACTGCTACTCACTGCTGCTACTGCTATTCACTACTTTCATTGCTATCAATGATCACTTCTACTCATCATCAGACTTGCATCAACGTTGACGTCATCATTGTTGTCACAAGCAAAAGAAGAAGTTGTTGTCGCTTTCTCTTTTCTTATGTGTTTCGCTCTCACTCATCTGCATCATCATCATCATTCTTGTCGAGTTCATCTGTTTCTTCAAGAGTCAACTTGAAACAAATTGTTGAAACATCAACTACTCTCATCATGTGACAGAGAATTAAGAACGTTCATCAAGCAAATATGAAACGCAAGCTGAAACAGAAGCTTCAACAACTAAAAGCTCAGAGTACAGCGCTGAATCAGTTGAAAAACAACTCAGTGATAGAGAACACTATCAGTCAAACATCAAATACTATCTTCTTAAGTGATTCTTGCATTCAAACAATGATATCTCGCTATCTCTTTATTGATATCACTCAACTGATTCTCATCTTCAAAAATGAATTTCAAGCTGTCAACATCTTCAAGCTGATCAACAATCATATATCAAACTCGCTTAACAAACAAGATCTGCAACTATCATGATTCAATGAGCTTCAAGCTCATGATGATGACATCACTCAGCAGAATCTCAAGAGCATGATTCTCTTTATACGTTGTCTAAAAGTATATAATCAATGTTTCATCAAGATGATCAATGATTAATTGAGACATTCTTTACAAGCAAGCTTAGCTTGATACATCAACTATCTGCTGAAGCTTCATCTGCATTACATCTTTGAATCTCTACGAATCTTTCACTTTCACTTTCATGAGATTCATATGATAAAAGAAGTCAATGACTTAAATGAGTGATATAACGCTGAAGATGAACTGATTGATCAAACACTGATAAAGAAAACATCTGCTATCATCTCTCAGACGAAATATCAGAGTCAGAGAATCAGAAAACAGTTCTATGATTTTAAACTTGAAGAGAAAAGCACATTGTTCTCAATATGCAACAAGTTCAACGTTGACAGCTGCATCTATTCTGATTGCACATATCAGCATATCTGCAGTGAATGTGATGAAACTCATGCTACTATTAATTGCAAAACATCGAATTCAAACAGTCAATTGATTGAAAGAAAATGACATTGAATTTTGATCTCACTGATATCAATATCGAAATTCTTTTCATATCAGCTCATGAAGATCAACGAAGTTTTCCTAGCGTACAGAGACTCTCTAAACGCAAGCGCATGATAAACACAACTAGTTGAACATTCTGATCATATATATGTTCAAACACTGCTGTTTATCATTGAACATGAAGCAAAAATTGAATATTGAAGCTTTGATTAACTGATTTTGAGCGAGAATCTTCTTTCAACAAACGAAGCTTCAGATACTCTTCAAGTTGACTTGACGCAGCAAGTTCGCTGTGATCAATTAATTGAGATTCATCATGTTTCTCATCGCTTTATATTCTCATCATTGAGACTAGTATCAAAGAAGAATGATTGCTGACGTCAAATACATCATTTATCATATTCAAAAGAAAGGTCAGTCAATTGCTTCATTCTCAAGAACTGAGAATCAATTGAATATTTCATCTTTGATCAAGCAATCATCGCTTTATGTGACGTTGATCGAAACGCAGTTCTCATTAAAAGAAATTTGATCAACGTCTTTTATCATGTGTCGATAGCAACATCAGATCACTGACTGCTCAAGTTCTTCTGAGAAGATAAGTACTGAATAAATCACTTTCTTCTCTTTGATTTATGCACGTCATCATATCTGTTTAATCTTTTCGCTAAGAATCTTTGCTGAATGCTCATAGTCACTTTGCAATGAGACTCAATGATACACTATCTGAATGACTTTCTAGTCATACAAGCAAACATGATCGAAGCTTGTAAATACGAAAGCGATTTCGATGATTTGTGCGCTCAGTTAGAATTTAGCGTTAATCTTAAAAAGAATCTTATCAACATCACATGCATCTTTTTGAGCATTGAGCTTGATTTAATCAATATAATGACTCATTTATCACTTGATAAGCATCAGAAGACAATTCAGCTCATTAACAACGCGCTTACAAAGAGTTTTTTATCATACAAGAAGTTACAAATGCTATTAAACTTTCTGTCATTTGCTGCAAAGATTGTAGTTTCTGAAAAAGTCTTTCTCAGATGACTGTTCAACGATTTAATCATCATCAAATCACGCAAGCAGCGCATCAATTACTCAATGCAACAAGATTTACTATGATGAAAGACGTTTCTTTTAGAGTGAAATAATGTACATCTACTTTGCAAACATGAATTCAAACATTCTTTATATCTCTGAATTAACACTTCAGATCTGCACGACATGAGAGATTACTATCTGCATCATTTCAACCTATCATCAGCTGCTAGTCAAACATTTTTCAATCGATTTAACATGCGCTTGAGTGACAAGCATATCAATGTCAAAGAAATGACGACAGTGCTTCAAGTTTTGATAGCATGACTTTTCGTTTTTGCAAAATGCAATCTCATTATATATGATGACAATGTAGCTGTTATCATTGACATTAACAAGATCTTCATGCGCGAAGAGACAATGCTGTATCTGCGATGAATAGTCTTGCTGACGACTGCACATGATATCTGCATACATGCTCTGTGAATTTCAATTCATGAAAATCGTCTAGCTGATTTGCTTTCTCAAGTGAAGTTCAGTACTATTGCTGACGAGTTTTCTCAGCTAGCTACACTTCAGTTAATCAGCGTGAGTCATTAAGCTTCTGATACAGCGAGGTTTCTCTTGATCATTCAGCAGTCAGATATCTTTGATGAAATCTAACAATGTTCATCAGAAATATCTACAATATAATCAAAAGAAGCTACTTCATGTTCTGCTTCTTGATCATCAAAGTCAAATATTCAACTTCAATCTCAAATCTGATCAGCTGATCAGTAAATCTAAAGAACAAGATGATCAAAGTCAAAATTATTAAGACTTATCTCATTGATTTATGATCATATCATATTGACGTTGAATATTCTGATATTGAGATTGAAACATTTCATCACTTTACATTACAGCGAATCATAGTTGAAATTTGACGACTTCAAGATGATGATCAGACTCGTAAGCAAAGATCTATAACATGAGATTTACTGTTACTATTGCTACGTCAATTTGATCAATTTATTATTGAAGAAGCAACATGACATGCGTCATTTTGCCTGATGTTTGCAAGCTTTCTGCACATGAATGAGTTTACATGAAGTCAATCAAATAAAACATCTGACTTCAAACAGTGACATTTAATCAGAAGTTTGATTATCTTTCAGAATAACTTTTTGCAACTCATTTTATCAAGCTTTAAAATCAATTCTTTCAGATGTGAAATGACATTGATCATCGCTGTTGTCAACGACGAAGCGTACGTTAAAAACTCACTCGTCAATCTGTTTTCAAAGTTTTCTGCATTTCTGCTGACGTCTTTGTTTGATTCAGAATATTCATACATGCAAACTCACGTCATCAAGATTCTGCGTAGAACGCTAGTCACACTGAGCATAGAAGATCGCTACTCAGATTACTTCTTTCATCGAGATGCTGCTATCTCAGCTCGTCAAGCAAAGCTTTTGAAGAATGAAATTCAGCTGTTAGAAAGATGAAAGTTCAACAGCTATTACTTATACATTGAAGCTCACTTTAGCTACATACTAAATGTCTCTAGAAGACATCAAAGATAGTCACTTTCAATCAGTCAACTAGAATCAGTTCTTGTTGATCTCAATACTTCGTATCAATGTTTCTGAAGTTGAGAGTGCTTAACATCTCAGAGCGGCTTTCGAGACAAATTTTAGCTCTGAAGATTGTCAGAGATCATCGAATTTACTCAAACACATATAATATATATTTGTTCAAATGAAGATGATGTTTGATAGAAGATTCAGCTTGACTGAAGACTATCAACAAACGAAGATGACTAATTGACTTGACTTGATCAATGTCAATCGCTAGAAAACAAGAAGATTAAGCAGGGAAAAAAAGATAAATAGGTCGTTTTTTCTTCTGTTTCTCTCATCATCTCTTTCTGTTTCTTCATCTTTTAGAATTCAGTCAGAAACGCGCTTTTGTCTCACTCACTCACTTCATAGACTCAGTCGCTTAGATAGAGAGAGTGCTTGACATTTCAAAGCGACTTTCGAAGCAAATTTTAGCTCTGAAGATTGTCAGAGATCATCGAGTTTGCTCAAACACATATAATATATATTCATTCAAACGAAGATGATGCTTGATAGTCTCTTATCAATCTCACGAATGAAGTGATATCACAGCTTCAGCTTGAACTTCATGAACTTAATGACATTCTCTAAAAACATCTGAGAATTCATGATAATCTTGAGAATAGAATGAAGATTCTCGTTTCGCTGTGAGATCACTGCTTCAAGATTACAATATCATCATGTATAACATAAAATCATCTATTTTTTCTTGAAGTATCAGTTGATTCAGAAGTAGTCTCGATCAGAAGAATATAGTAGCGTCAGCAATGCTGCTCAATTAACTTGCAGCTCAATAGTAGTACTGAATGTCACTCACTGTCATGTAGTATTCTTGATCTCTTTTTGACGCTCAAAGAAATAGTCGACTTTAAATTTAGCTACTCATGCTTGAATGTTTTCACAAACATGTCAATTGCATAGCTGAAACTAAATCTTGAGCATAGATATAAATAGCGAAGTCGTCAATCTCTTGCTCTGATTGACTATAATGACTCGTGAAGACAAGCAGTCATTAAAAAGTTCTTCATGCATACATTGAATGAAGAAATTGAACGTCTCTTCGAATTCTGATATAACAAATGAGAAGCAGACTGAAAAGATCATTGTCATGTTAATGACATTTACAGTCACGAAAAGAAGCATCTTCAGTGCATTGATATTAAAGATAGCATCTGTTTTCATCATAAAGTTGCTTATAAATCTTTTAGATAATTCTCGCTGATAGTTATTCAATAGAAATATCTGCTCAATATTCTTCTGAATCGAGACGTCAGCGTCATTTAGCGTGTAGAAATATCAAATTCAAACAATGAACATTGAATTATTGAGACATTAAAGTAGTCTCATAATGATTTTCTCTTTGAATCAAGTAATAGAAGATATCAAATTGTAGTACTGCTTTTTGAATAGATGAAATTTCTGATTATTATTCTTGAGAATATTTTCTAGCACACGTTCAGAAGCTCAATAAATGAGCTTGTTTAAGCGATTTGTTTTAATCAATTCAATTGTCTTTGCATGCTTCAACTGATACTTCTTATGAATCTCATAGAAAAGAGAATTGATGACAACATCATGACTATGAGTCTGATCTTGTACTCTCAGTACTCATGTTTTATTCTCAGCATCGCGATCAAGAGATTGATAGCTGATAAAGTAATGTTATTTGTAATCTTTGACTTTGATCTTAGTGAGTTTCTGCTTGCAATTCATACTATCGTCTTTGCTAGCATGATCATCAAGCTTTTAATAATTTTTGGTATCAATCTTGTGATGTATGCATGAATAATTTCTTCTGTCTTTTTCGCAGAACTCGATGACTATCTGAAATCTCTGGCTGAAAGCGTAGTTTTGTAGTCTTTCGTATGTCTCACTAGATATGTTGAAAAGCTCGTCTTCAGTCGAAAATTCTGTTATGAATCTGCATAAAGCGAATCATATGAGTGTATTCTAACTAGAAGTTCAAAGCTAAAGAAGAAAAAAGATGCAACACGTCATGAGTTTTACTCATGAAGACACACTAGGTCGCTAGCGTGTCAACATCAGCTCTATACTAGTCTATGATAGTTTGACATGATCTATGTTAGACTAATTCAAAGTGCACGCTCGCAACAGACTTTAAATGAGTCGAAAGTATTCTATCAATTGCTCGCTGAATAATGAGTATGAGACTAGAATTCAGATTAAGATGAAATTATCATGTAATAAACATGACGATGACGACGTGAATGTAGATAGATAGGTTGATAGATAGATAGATAGATAGATAGATAAATAAAGCATAGATTGTTTGAGAAGAAGATTGTTTGAGAGAAAGAATTGACGAAGCTCAAAAGTCATACTGAATGAGCGATGTGATAAAGAGTTTATGATGGAAAATCTACATGTATTTGTTAGCAAACTACATCTAAATGAAGATAGATCTCGCCTTTAGCGAAAGTGATGCTTCGTAATGTGCGTTGTTAAATGACGTTCTCAAGATCTTTCGTCAGCTTGACGTAGAGATTGCTACTGATACAAAGAGATCATAGAAGTGCTTGACTGAGCTTGACTGAGATAATCTAGTTCTAGATTTGATAAACAACTGAATTAATCAGAGTTAATGCTATCATTTGTTGAGATGTTTATAAAACAAGCAATAGTATTGATATTAATGGTAAAAGATAAAGAGCAAATCTGAGATAACGTCAGGTTTAAGCTCAACTAGCGCGTCGCTAAAGACTCTAGTGCGTCGTCATAAATATTAAGCTAGTAATTGACTACAGTGTTTAATTCATAACATGATTATTGTGTTTCAGATAGTCATTTCATGTCTCTAAAGTACTTTGCGTTTTTCATATGATTCATAGTTGTTGCAATTTCATCACGACTTTCAAGCAAATCTGATTTCAAAAGTCTCATGCTTGATTCAACAACTTTGCTTAAGAAGTAAACTTCTTGATGACTTTCTGTAATACATGAGTGATCTCAGCTACTCTGTCATTTATCGCTGTCTTGTCATTGAGAAAACAATCAATGAGAAGATGTATTCTTAAATGAGTGTTTAGTGCTTCTGTGTTTATTTTCTTTCATAATCAACGAGTCGTGAGTTGCATGAAAGATGTGCATAGACACAACTTCGTAATAATTGAAAGATGATCAGATTTCTGATGTAAATCAGTTCTCATCTTGCATTTGTATATCATGAATTGTATTTTCTTGCTGTCAAATGCTAGATTTATTGTTGTGAGCTGATTATGAATCTTTCTAGTAATTGTATCTGATTCAAGTAATAGCTTTAGTCTCACGTTCATAATGATGTTCAGTAGAACATCAGTTGCTGTGTGATGAATAAAGCATCTTTTGTCTTCTCAGTGTAAATGATGCAAATTGAAATCTTCTACAATTAGTTGTTTGCAATCATTTTTAATTAGTTCATTCAGATGAGAAATAGTACATAATTCTTCTGTGAAGATGATAAACAGTGAGCATGAATTGTAGATGTTTATGAGTCATAGCATCTGTATCTCATCTTTTGAGTTGCTAGTTTGTAGCTTAATTAAGCAAATGTTCAATTCAATGATTTTCATCACTCATTAATTGAATTTTAGATGCTTGTTGACATAAATGCATGTTCTTGCTTGAGATGATGAGTCTCTCACTAAATGAAAGAAGTTGTGAGTCAAGCTAAACATTTGTAAAACGTTAATGTTGCAATCTTGTTTCTGAATGACTATTATGTCAAATTTACGAACTTCTCTGTCTATCAGAAATGATTTCTGAATTTTTAATGATTTTCTAATATTATATTGTAGAATTCGCAGAAAGATTTGATTTATCATAGAGATATCTGTAGCTGCTGTTGACTTTGTGCAAAGACAACTTTTTGTATACTTTTAGTCATTGAGAGTCTTTCGCATTTTCTGATTTGACATTTCTGTGTCTGTTCAGACGTCAGATTTTCTGAGTCGTTAATCATGCATGAAGAGCGATTGACTCATCTCTTCTTGACTCTTATTACTTATCATGTTGACTCGTCAATGTCTCGACTGCTTGTTGTTGTTAAGATGTTCATTGAACTTGATGAATTCATTGAACTCACGACATTTATTGAACTCAAGAAGTTCAAAGAGAAAGAAGAGAATGAGTGATTATCTTTCAACACTTCAGAATATTTAATTAATTTATTTTGAAAGATTTCTTCTGATTGCTTTATCTGTAGTTTTCATCTGAAACATGAGCATCTTCAGAGTTCATAACTATCGTTGCAGTTCATGCATCATCTTTTATTCATCAACACAATGCACTTCTTAATGTGATGTTTGTCTGCACATTTGAAGCAACGCTCTTCGTTTTTGCAGAATATAGTCATATAATCAAAATCGAAGCATTTATAGCACTGTGTAATACAACAGTTCTTTTCAAACAACTTGCATGAGCATTCTTGATATGAATTCAGTATGCTTACGTTTAACAACTGATTCATCATCATTTTAAATGCAATCTTTACAATGAGTGATGAGTGAGTCTTCTTACTCTCAACTATATTCTTAAGTTAAGCTATTCTCAGCATTTTTAAATCTTCATGAAGTCTCATGTTGTTCTTCATTAATCTTTTGATGATTATTTTCTGATTGCTTGTGTTCAATGTAATGTGTACATCATGTGCTAATATCGCGAAGCTTCTACGCACTATATACGTTGAGCTTGCAATTTTCTTCACTTATGTTTGAGACTTTTCTAAAGCTGCTTAAGCTTTTGAGCTCATCACATGAAGTGCAATGTCTTTACTTTCAAGCTTGCGAAGCGACATTATTAGATCTCATTACGTCATCGACATGTTTGTGATTTCTTAAAAGATTTGATCAATCGATCTCTTTTGTATTTCTTTCATCTCTTTTCTTTTCACTATTTTCATTAGAATTTCACGTCTTTTGCAAAGTGATGACAAATTATCTCTGAGTCACTGCTTCTTTGTTGTCGCTTCTTCTCTTGCTACATTGACTCATGATGATGTTTTAAATGTGAAACGCGTATTTTCTTACATTTATAGTTGTTTATTAAAAAGTTGAATGAATGTCTTCAACTTTTATACATTTTACACAATGAATGCATCTTGACTTTCAATCTTCTTTTCTGAAACGTTTCGAAAATGTTGAATCAGCTTTAAGATCACTTCTTTTCATGAGTGATCTTTGCTTTTTTCTTTCTCTAACGTTGATGTCTGTGTTAATAGATCGATGATGCTGATAACTTTCGTCTCATCATTGCGTAAGCATTTAAACTTTGCGTTGCTGTCTCTCTGCAACAAGTCAACGCTTGTTATGAATTATGAGTTACGAATTTGTTTCTTGAAATTAGACTAGCGCTCGCTGAATGACGACACACTAGTGCTTCTAGCGACGCACTAGCTGTACTTTAATTTGACTTTCGCTTGATTTCACTTCATAACTTTTACATACTATCATAGACTATATCTATCAGATGTTATTTCATCACAAATGATAGCATCAACTGTTTTAACTATTAACTCAATATCATTCAGCTTGACTAGATTTTCTATTAGTTTATCAGTTTCATCGCTATTAAAACGTTATTCACTGATTAATTCGTGATTACGTCACTAGCGAAAATTTCTATTCGAAAATCAAAGAAACACTGAATGCTTTATCTTTATTACTTTCGTTAATGAGCTTCTCGTTTCTATCACTAATCAATCAATTCTCTATCTGATAAACTAACTGATGATTTCTTCTGAATCTAGTACAACAATCTGACGTTCAGCTCAAGCTCTCAGCTCATATTTCATCTGAACGAAGCAACTAAAAGTTTAACATTTCAGCTTAAAGTCTTTTTAGACACTGATCATCAGTATACTAAAGATCATAAGATTTTTTTGAAAGCAGATGTATGCATAGTCATCTGTATTACGTCGCTCTATCTTTGATCTGCTTATTTAAAAGATTCTATTGAAACAGTAAACTCTTTAAAATGTACTGAAAGATCTTCTGTCTTGATCAAATCAGTCTCTTTCAACATTGATTAAGCGATAGATCGATCTTTATTTCAAGCAGCGATCAATTTCTTTGCTCAAGATATTCAACAATTTCAAACTTCAGAAACTTATCTTGTCTGACATAATCAGCAATGTTCTATCACATCTTCTTCTACTTTCATTGATAGATCTAGAATTGAATTCACAGAAGAAGTTACTATAACAAATTTGCAGAACGTCATGACTGCATCTTTTACAGAAGCTAAGCAAGAGATGTTAAATTGAATTATCATTAAAAGTGTCAGAATCATGCCTAAATGATACAATCAATGAAGATCAGAATTGATAGTGCTTGATCTTTAAAGATAGTTATAACTGAATATTAAGAATACAGAAGAAGATGAGTACAAAAGCTTTTATTTAAGTAATATTCAGAGACTGCGCTAAGCTTGAAGAAAATGTGTTTGTGACATGAGTAGAATGTGATGTAGAAAGAAAGATGATGTTGAACAAAGAGATGTTGAGAAAAGAAAATAAAGACTGAGTCAGATCTGAGTCAGATCTTGATCAGATCTTGACTAAAGACATTGACTAGTTCTAATTAGTCTTGATACGCTCGTAACATTACTCTTCTCTTTGAAAATTCATGTTTGCATGAATGTAGCTTGTTTGCTTGCTTTCTTATTGAGTTATTTCGATACTAGCGTGACTTTCTTGAGTATAGCATATGAAATTCATTCAAAACTTTCTTGAAGTCATCAAATTCATCTTTATCAACATAGTATCATTCATCATTTCTATCTAGATTTTTTCATTTGATCTTGTACTGTATTCAATCTCAATAACGTCTGAAATTCAGAATGTCATCTATCTTTCAGTATTCATTGTCATCGTCATCAATAATGATGAATCTGAGAAATTCTGCATGCTGTTCTGATAGAAAATCTTCTGAATATGATTGCAGTAGCTTCAAGCTGAACATTGAATGCAGATGCTTCATGCTGACTGATAAATGAAGATGATAAAAGATTTTCGCTTTGACAATGATCTGATAAAATTCTAGTTGTTTGTCTTTCAAATCTTTGCATGATTTCGTGATTTTGACGTTTCTGAAAAATAGTCAAACTCAGTCATTTATCTCATAGATGACATCTCATCTATGTTTATTAATCTGTGCTTTGATGATCAACTTCGTCTTTTTCAATTGTTAATGATCAAAGCTCAGTAGTTCTTTCATTTGAATGACAATATCATCTGCTTTTCTAGCTTTTAGTCGTTCACAAGTGATTTCATAGTCAGTCGTATCTGAATTGAAACTCATTCAAGAGTGAAAATCTTTATTAAAGTAGAAAGAAATCATTGAAATGATCAAGAAGATATTGAAATTGTTGCTGAATTTCATCATAGATATTCATTTAACTCAGTCGTTCTGCATGTAACTGCAGTAAATTCTAAGTTCACATTCAACGTCTTGATTGACTCATTTCATCTGATCATCTATTTTCAAATGATAGACTGTGAATAAACTAGCTGTGATTCTCAGTCACTTGCAAAGTGTTGAAATCATGTCTAGAATCTAATCACACTGCAGCAAGATAGTGCGTAGCTGAATAGAATGTTTGATCAATAGAGATAGCTATAACTAGAATATTAAGAATACAGAAGAAATCAAAGAAAGATTTCGAGCTGTATTTATAGTAGAGCAAAACAAAGAAGACGAAGCAGATTTGCTCAAGTATCAAAAGCGCTAGAATAGAGTGTTGAGACTAGAGATTCAACATGAGTCAAAATCTCTAGAGCTTGTTGACTAGAAAACTCTATTCAATCTCGACATACTCGTAACATTATCTTCTTCTCTTTAAAAGTCATGTTTCTATGACTTGTAGTGTAGTTCATAGCACTGATGTAGAGTCTTGATGTCTGTCTTTCTATCAACCTTTCTATTGATTCAAATCAACTCGTCAAATGTCTATTGTAGCAGACTCACTATGTGAAATAAAGTGATCATTGAAGCAGACTCACTAGTCAACTTGCTCATTGAAAAGATTGACTATCAACTTGTCATTGAAGCAGACTCACTAGTTGCATGTGAACGTGAGGTAGATCGATTCACTGATAGATAGAGCGATGAGAATAGATATGTCATCGTATTGACGAAGAATGTTATTGAAGCAGACTCACTAGTCGACTTGCTCATTGAAGAGATTGACTATCGACTTGTCATTGAAGCAGGCTCACTAGTTGCATGTGAACGTGAGGTAGATCGATTCACTGATAGATAGAGCAATGAAAGTAGATATGTCATTGCATTGACGAAGAGTGTCATTGAAGCAGACTCACTACGAGAGCATCATTTGTAGCAAACTCACTAAATTGATCTGACGACACAGATTGTTTTGACTCGCCTGATTCACGAGCTTTCGAGACGAAGAGAGAAAGAGATTAAACAGATTGTTTTCACTCGTTTGCTTCATGAGAATGAGTTGATTCTCTAGCAATCAACGAAGATTCTTTATCGTTGATTCTATTGATCGAGTGAACTGTGCGTACTTAATGAGCGATAGATTCTCTAGCAATTCAAACAGTCTTGTCGTTGATTCTATTGACTCTCTGATGTTGTTCTGTTTTTCGATTGCGTCGATCATCAGGTAAAACAAATTTCTTTATACTCGTTTCGTTGTTCGTCGAGTAGCTTGAATGAGTAATGAAATCAATATTGTGTGATAAATGAATTCTTAATATAATGTTGAAATCGTGCCTAGAATCTAATCACACTGCAGCGAGATAGTGCGTAGCTGAATAGAATGTTTGATCAATAGAGATAGCTATAACTAGAATATTAAGAATACAGAAGAA
>JAABUV010003050.1_pt1 | contig 21792 bp, 23 predicted proteins | sample 5559971 | NCBI WGS metagenome assembly JAABUV01 (sample SAMN10711881, study PRJNA513362) | rock metagenome | isolation source: Antarctica rocks | place: Antarctica: Victoria Land, Knobhead nord | collected 2015-12-19
GATTGCTGACTCAATGAAACAGTTGTTCTTCGATGTTTATGTTTCATGAGATGACAGCTTTCTCAGCTTCGACTGAAGCATCGATGAGTAGAAGTGAAACTCTTCTATTGACAGTGCTTCTAAGCAGGCGAGTTGTTCGGGACTCAACTGACTCGACGTCGCGTGTCATGATGAGAGAAGATAGAAGTTGTTGAGGTAAGAATAGATGAGGGGTTGATGTTTTGAATTGATGTTTTTTGATGAGTGAAAATTCAAAGAATTTCTTGTGAATTTCAGGTAATAATTGAGTGCTTTATTCAAAGAATTTCTTGCGGATAGAATGGTGAAAATGAGTGTAGAACCGAAGAATCTCTTGCGATCTAAAATGGTGGTGCAAATTTGAAGAATTCCTTGCAAATTTTCCTTACTGAATAGATTGTTTCGTATCATCTATTCGTCGATAGCAGAATAGTAGATGATGAGCATTTATCTAATGTTAGAAGTCTGTCTAGAGCGAGTCAGATAGAAGTGTCATTTAACTAGAAGATAAATGCTAAGAAAGAAAGATAGCTACGAGAAAGAAGCTGACTACATATGTGTGTTTCTCAGTCGACGCTAGACTCAATAGAAACTAGTCAAGATGACGAAGCGAGAATAGGTCTGATAAGGCTAGAAGGCTGAGCCTGACAAGACTAGAATCATGACAGATTCAAAGATATAAAGAATGTCTGAATTTGCACTTGCAAAGTAAATGTACATCATTTCACTTTGAAAGAAACGTCTTTCATTATAATAAATTTTGTCACATTGAATAATTGATGCATTATTTATGTGATTTGATGATGATTAGATCATTGAACAATCATTTAAGAAAGATTCTTTCAGAAATCACAATCTTTGCAACAAATGACAGAAAGTCTAATAGTGTTTGCAACTTCTCATATGATAAAGAGTTCTTTGTAAACATGCTGTTGACAAGCTGAATTATCTTCTGCTGCTTGTCAGATAATAAATAAGTCATCATATTGATTGAATCAAGCTCAATGCTTAAAAAGATGCATATGATGTTAATAAGATTCTTTTTAAGATTAACGTTAAATTTTAACTAAGTGCACAGATTATTGAAATCAATCTCATATTTATGAGCTTCGATCATGTTCACTTATATGACTAGAAAGTCATTTAAATAATGTATCATTGAGTTTCATTACAAAGTGATTATGAGCATTCAGCAAAGATCTTTAGCGAAAAGATTAAATAAATATGATGATGTGCATAAATCAAAGAAAAGAAAGCAATTTATTCAATACTTATTTTTTCAGAAGAAATCAAGCAGTCAATGATCTGATGTTGCTATCAACACATGATAAAAGACATCAATCAAATTTCTTTTAATGAAAACTGCATTTCAATCAACATCACATAAAGTGATGATCACTTGATCAAAGATGAAATATTCAATTAATTCTCAGTTTTCAAGAATGAAGCAGTTGACTGATCTTTCTTTTGAACACAATAAATGATGTATTTGATGTCTGTCAGAAACTGAGCTAAACTAGAGATACTATCAATATAAAAGATTGATATTATTATTACTTTGATAAAATTTAAATACAAGACAATACATCAAATAATGTACAAGATAAAAAACAAAGAGCAAAAGAAAAGAATGAGAACTTAACTTCTATATACATGAATTGAGCAGAATCAAGACTAGATAGTAGTTTTATGATTTAAGATTGCAAAGATTCGCGCACATGATTGAAATGATTGAAACAGAATTGCTGAAACTAAATTAAGATGATGATGATTAAATTGATGACTTGATTCATTGAACTGCAAAGCAGATTCAATGAATCAAGATTATTTAAAACATCAATGATTTATATTTTAAATTGAATTGATGATCTGACATCATGACAGTAACTCTTCTCTTCAAGATTGAGCTTCTGCAAGATGATGAGAATAAATAAGATGAAATGAGAAAGAATTGAAGATGAAGATTGAAATGAAATGAAAATTGATGTGAACGCATTTTAATGTGATGAAGCACAGATGAGACTAGAATAAATCTGAGTCACATTTGAGTTAAATTTGAGCAAGATATCTGAAGAGCAAGACAAGATGAGACGCATTTTAATGTGATGATGCATAGCAAAATTGAAACACATCTGAATCACATTTGAGTCAGATTTAAACAAGATATCTGAGTCAGATCTAAACAAGATCTGAGTCAGATCTGAGTAAAAGAAAGATAAAATGCAGTTTAATGTGATGATGCATATCAAGACAAGACGCATTTTAACGTGATGATGCATGACAAGACAAGACGCATTTTAACATGATGATGCACAACAAGACTAGAATACATCTGAATCACATTTGAATCAAATTTAAACAAGAGATTTAAATCAGATTTAAACAAGATTTAAGTCAAATTTAAGCTGAATTGAGATGATGAAGATTGAATTTAATGTTCTTGACATTAACATTGAGACATCACACATGACAATATATGTGATTCTTTGACAACAGAATTGACGAGATGATATTCATCAAGCATTTGCTCACAATTATTCAGAAGATGAAAAGACTTTCAAGTAGAAAAATGATTTTTTCAATTGATGTAATACTTGAACAGAGATGAGTTATAACATCTATTACGCTTGAAGTTTAATATGCTGTTTACATATCAGAATCTTTCGTCATTCTTGATGATAATGAGTTCTCAAGATTTCTGATGTTGATTCAAAAGAAAGTCACTTGCAATATGATTCAAAAGAGTGACATGAAAGATTGAATGAATTTTCATGAATGCTGAAAGATTTAATTCAATGATCAGAGAATTGTTCTTGAAGACATGCTTAATCTTGAAGAAATCAACATTATGATCATTTAACTTGACAGCAAGACAAACGATGCTGAGATTGCGAGCATTCAATCAGACTTCATCTTCAATGAAGTATTTAAAACAAGAATGATGAGAGAAATTGACATTGAATTCATAAATGATCTGAGTTATAAGCATCTCATTACATAAATGCTCAGTTAGTTTCTTCATTTTCTTGATGAACTCTTTGACATTGATTAACTTGTTTCAAGCTTGAAACATAAAATTCTTGAGTAAAGACTCAAAAAACTTGAAGTTTAAACGTAAGTTCTGACTTAAATTGATCAAGAAGAATGATGTTAAAGTGATTAATGATGATATGTTATTGATGATGAATTCAACTTCAGAAAGTCACTTAGTTCAATCAATCTGCATGTAGTTAACAAAGATTCAAAGATAATGCTTCATGACAGCATTAACTTTCTTGATTTGATCATCGATTTCAAAGTGATACATCATTGATAACTTGATATTTATCTTCAACATTTTACACATATGCTTTCAGATATCAAAGATGAATTGTATATCTCAATCAGATATGAAGAACTTAAGTAAATCATGATGTTTTTAAACATGAGCATAGAAGTAATTGATAACTTCTTCAACTTTCATAGAAGTGATGAGAACTAAATGTCTCATTTTGATAAAATGATCAACAAAGATTAAAACATATTTATATGTGATACTAATGAAGATACTGAGCAATAAAGAATTTACATAATTCATGAAGATATCACATCAACAACGTTCAAGAACTGAAAGAAAACATAATCATTTTTGAGTTTGTTGTTTAAAAAGCTTGAAATGTGTGCATATGTGACAGTTTCATATGAAGTGTTGAACATACTTATAAATGTTTGATCATCAGTAAACTTGATTGATCAGTTCATAGCTTTTTACTCATTCTGAGTGATCATCAACGACATTATCATGAGTGAGCTGAATGATATGAAGATGTAGTTTATTTGAGTTAAGCATGTACTTTCTTTCTTGAAAGTACAGATGATTCTCATGTTCTTCACACTTAACTAGAAAAATCTTGTTGTAATATTGTGTTTCATTGCAAAGCACTTTGATTATCTGAGTTGCAAATTTATTATTGATTTCAACTTACTTTTACAATGTTTGAATGAAAATATCAGCAGAATCTTCATCAAGATTCAGAGTGTTTTGATTTAGCTGAAACTTGACATCTTCAATGTTGAATTCTTTGATTTCTAGATTCATGAAAGTTAAAATTTGCAAAAATGTTGAAATAACTGAGAACAAATGTAATTGAACTGAATCTAGAATGATGATTTGTGACTGAAGCTTCATGACTTTAATGTCAAAGATGTCAAGAGTGAGATTTTTAACAATATTAAAATCTAAAACATGAGTTTTCAGAATTTTTTGATGTTGATATTGATGTCAAGAATTGAATATATCTCTCTTTTTAAAAAGATCTTCTGAGCAATGTATCAAAGCATTCAACTTATCATCGATCTTGTCAAAATGATAAACGATGCAATAATTGAATTTAGACAGAAACTTACTTCAATGAGCTTGATGATGATTCAACTGCTTAATTGACATGAAATACTTAAGATTTTTGTGATTCATGATCATTTTGATAAAATAGATAAAGTTTTCAAGTTCTGATCATCATTTCTTGAAAGCGCAAACAATGATCATGAGTTCTTTATCATAAATTTTGTAGTTACACTCAACTGAGTTATGCTTCTTTGAAAAGTAAGTGATTGAATGAAGAATCTCATTCTCATCATATTGAAAGAGAATGTCTTTGAACACATAGTTCAAAGCATCAATTTCTATCACAATCTTGTGATCTGAATTATAGTGACAAAGAATAATCTTAAAAGTGAAGACTTTTTTAAAAGTGTTGAATACAATCTGACATTTCTGAAATCAGACAAAGAGTACATCTTTTCTGATGAAATGAGTGAGCGAGATAGTTATTCTACTATAGTCATAAATGAATCTTCTATAAAAGTTCGCGAAATCTAGAAAACTTTAAACGTCTTTAATGTTGATCAAGATGAATCAGTTGACAATGATGTTTATTTTAAAAGAATTCATCTTAACTTCTTCAATGATGATTATCAATTTTAAATACAAGACTTAAGTAACATGAAACTTGCATTTGATTATATTCATCTGAAGATCTGCTTCTTGCAGCTTTCGCAGAATGAGCTTGACATGAATCTCATGCTCAAGTTCATAACTTCATTGACGAAATAGATCAAAATGTCATTCAAATAAGCTGTACAGAACTTATCTAAATGTTCATGAAAAGTATTGTTGATGTACTTCTGAAACAAGACAGACTCATTACATAAATCAAAGAACATGATTAAATACTTGAATAATTCAAATTGAGTGTGAAAGATAATGAAAGCTTCATTTTCTTCTTTGATTTGAAGTCAGTTGAACGCAGAAATGATATTCAGCTTGATAAAGATTTTAGCTCGACTTAGATGATTCAGCGTTTCTGAGATCAAAGACAGAGAATATCAATTCTTGATTATGATAATGTTCAAATCTTGATAGTTCACGCAGAAGTAAAGTTCTTCTTCGAGTTTCTTGATGAAGAGAACAGAAGCAATCATCTGAAAGTGATTGATTTGAATGAAATCTTTGCTCAGATTCTCATTCAAATAATGATGAAGTTCTAAAATTTCATCATGATTCATGTTGTACAAAGCAAAGACTGAGAATTGAGCATCTTCTTTAAAATGTATGACATGATCATGAATTTGATGCAAAGACAAGATATCAACATTCTTCTTGAAGAAGATGTTTAAAAACTCAAAATATTTGAATGATAAAATTGTGATTGAATCGACGTTCTTACTTTATCAATAGACTTCAAGATCTTCTTGTGTTGTGAATACAGTCAAATGAGATTTCTTTGTCATTTGATAAAGATTCAGATGATGATTTTTATCATACATATTATCTTGAAAATAAAATAAGAACTGAGTAAGAGTTGAACTGTTCTTTGAATAAACAGTTAAAGTTGCATGACGCGATTTTGACTCATCAGAATCTAGACTAGAAGACAAGATTGATTCAAGATTCAAAAAGACATCAATTTTCTTTAAAATGATGTTAAACATTTCAATGTTTTTGACATGAGCAGCATGATCAAAGCTTTGAATTCTCAACTCAACTATATCAAGTTGTATAAAAGATTGATTGAATTGATCTGCTTGAGAAACAACAGAAGTTTTAAAGAGAAAAGAATTTCAACACTTAATTTTTGATGAATATTCTTTTTGAATGACTTGAAGAATACAATTAAAAGCTTCTTGTTTCAAATGAAAGACAAGGTTGAATGAAGTTTATTTCTTGTGAATAAGCTGAGTATTAATTGACTTCTCATGAGCAAACGAAAAGTTATATTACTTCTTATGAGCAGATGAGAAACTGAATTACTTCTTGCAAGCAAATTGAGAACTGAATTGCTTTTTATAAGTGAATTGAAAACTGAGTTACTTTTTATGAGCAAATTAAGAATTGAATTACTTCTTGTGAGTGAACTAAAAACTGAGTTACTTCTTTCAAGCAAATGAAAAATTTAATTGCTTCTTGCGAGCAAATTGAAAACTGAGTTACTTCTTTTAAGTAAATGAGAAACTAAATTACTTTTTGCAAGCAAATTGAGTGCTGAATTACTTCTTGTGAGCAATCTGTAAACTGAATTACTTCTTGTGAATGATTCATGAACTGAGTTACTTTTTGTGAGTGAATTGAGAGCGAGATTGAGAGAAAGTTACTTTGTTAACTTCAAATAAGAAATCTTCTTCTTGTTGATTAAAATCATAGATCTTGATGAAAGATGAACAATAATAATTAAGACAAAAGAAGAAAAACAAGATGAGAATATTGTGTTCAAAATTGACATCAATGACGTGATGATGAAGTCATGACAGATTCATGATGATGAGATATTGACTTAATTCAATAACATAAAAGAATAATCTTTCAATGTATTCATCAAGAATCATTGTGATTTTGATGATATGAATAATGTCATTGATTAAAGCGACTTGATAATCAAATTCTTGAAGTTTGCAAAAGTGAGTTAATTGATGCAAGAAAAGATGATGTTGTTATGTGAAGAATTTATTCATAAAAACATAAGCAAAGACTTCATTATCAATCAGGACGAGAGTGAAAACTTTAAATTAAGCTTGACGTAGAATATAAAATACTATCATGTGACTATTTTTGAATGTCAAATTGAATTCAAAGAGTTTCAAGACAGATTTAGCAGAAAACTTTCTATATGATTGAAGTGAGAGTGAAAAGATTGAGACTAGTAAACAAAATGATATATATACAGATCTTTGAGTGCAACTTAGCTTAAAAATTAAACTTTTCTTGCAGACAGCGAGACTTCTTCATTTATATTGACAACATCATTGTCATAAATGTTCATGATATGCAGAGTGAAAAACTTCTTATTTGAACATTCTTTAGCAATTTTGCTCAAATGTTGCAATTTGCAGTAGTAACACAGCTTTCACTTGTTGCAGATTTTCTTGATTTTAAAAATGATCAGAATCTTATCTTGAATGATGATAATGACAAAGCTTAAATTCATTGACTTATCAAGAAATGAGAGAGAAAGAGACAAAGATACTGTCAAAACAATAGTCACAAAGATGATGATCTTTGAATTCAAAAAGTTACTAGTCAATACAAAGACATTCTTGATTTTAATGAATGAGATAATAACAAAGATAAAGTGAGATTAATGATGTTTAAGCTGCTGAAACTTTTCATCAATGTCAGAAAATGCTTAAATTCATTAATGAAAGATGAATGATTAAGTTTCATCAAGATTTCATCAGAAGAAAATGATGATTTAAGTGAAATAATTGACATTGTGCTTCAAACAGTCAATTAATGAGAAATCTTTCATCAAAGAATGTTCTTTCTTTTGATAAAAGAAATTGTAGTAATTGACAAAGCTATTCATGTTTTACTTCAGAATTTCACGAAAATATAAATGAACATCTTCTGTCTCAAAAGAATTGTTGTAGTAATGACATAATTTATATTTTCAATCTGCAAAGATGAAAATGATGCAAAAATCATTGATTTAATATTGATTCATTAAATTATAAGTTTTCTTATTTATGATGAATCATGACTTGACATAAATGATCTTGACTCAATGAAAGAAATAATGATTGTCATTCACATTCATGCGCTGTATCATCTATCATTTGATGAAATCAGCTAAAACTAACTACAAGCTCATCAAGCTAGCATCAGTCAAAAATATTTGTTTAATCGAGCTTCTAGCTCACAAGCTCTAATAATCACTCATTAACAACTAATAGCTAGCTACAATCACTTGTAGCTCTTGATGACAGTCATTTGCTTTTTATGCTCAAATAATACAATGCGCAATGTGTGTCATCTGATCAGTGTTCACATTCAGCGCTCATTATTATCAGTATGTGAAATTTGTAATCTGTGCACGTTTCTTGACAAATACTTATCACGTCATTATTTCATGATAGATAAATTGAGATATTTTATTCAGATTTATTTCGTTGTCACATTGAAATATCATGTCATGCATTGCTCAAAAGTTTTAGTTTCTTGAAGACAAGCTTGTGTATTTCATAATGTTTTGTACGATTCTTCATTCTTGCAAGCACGTTGTATAAGTTACTCGCAATCAATAGAACTAAAAGCATCAAATCAACTCACGATTGTGTTCATTGTTCATATACAAAATATTCTACTACTATCACTCAAGTTCTATATAATCGCTCTTACTTTCTCGTTGAATGTCAACATTGACATTCAATTTCTTCTTTACTCTCTTCAGAAAAATCTGATACTCGTCTTCAAACATCAATACACATTCACTTTCATTTGCTCTTCAATAATACAAAGTCTTAGTATTTATCTTTAGCTGCTTGCGAAAGTTGTTGAATGATCAAACGTAACTCATTTTTCTACTATCTTTCATCTTCGATGTTCATAATTGATATGTATCTCTGACTTCGTCGAGCGAAATCTGATCAGATTCGACTTCAGTTGTGTCTTCAAATTCTTCGGACATTTATCTTGCATTAGTTATCACTCATTTCTATAGCTGAAAAATGAACGCTCACATCTGAATCATTCTTCTGATCTTGATTCTGTTCATCATTCAATATTTCTTGAAGTGTTTCATGTTCATCGTTATTCATCGATTCTGATTGATTTGTTGTATTCTTTGTCTTTTCTGTCGCGATTTCTGTGTTGTTTGACTTTTCAAGCTGCGATGTTCGATTTCTTATGAAACTAGAGATTTCATTTACAGAATACATTGATAAGTACTTCGAATCAGTGAAAAAAGAGAAAGAACGTTCTCTGATAATTTTTCAAGACGCGTTAATAGTCAGTAAATCAATCTATCTGATTGCAATTGAAATTATACGTCGCAGAGATGCTGTTGAATACGTTGTTTTCATGATATTCAACATGACTTACGATGCGTTCATGCAGCATGCTCAATATCAAATTTCTTCAAGTCTCAATTTGCTTTCATCAACTCTTAATCATTCACTTATGTGTTACTGTTGCATGTTAATCAATCATTGTTCAATCGTTTTAAAGATAAAGCATAAGAGAACATTGACAGTTGAAGTATTATACTCTCTACTGCAGTTTCTTCTCATTTCTCGATCTTCTTCTGATCACTTGTTCATTCACTAATGACATGTTGAATCGTGATTGCTATGAGTATCATGATTTCGTCTTTCAGCTCAGCAAACATGATTCTCGTGTTTGATAGTTGATCAAGACTACAATCTTCTTGATTGAAAAATGAGACAGCAGTGATCTTCATGATCATCGAGGCTAGAAAACGACATTCTTCAGACTAAGTACATGTCAGTCAACACATCACGTCTGTGAAGATGTTTATCTTTTCAATATCAGAACTGATGAAGTTATCATTAACTAACAATCTGATGACATAGTTCAATGTATTGACTTTTTTGTAAAAGACATAATAATTCTTCACTACATCTTGAATCTGAAACATTATTTGTGCTCGATATTGTTTGATAGAATCATATAACTGTGTCTGTCAATCTATTGATGATATGACAAGATTTGAGTTGCACATTATCTTTCAAGCTTCGTCTATTATTGATCTTTTCATGACAAAGTAGTTCGTTCATGATCTGTATTTTAATTGATGTGCGCGATCTCTGTTTCAGAGATTGTGCATGAGATTGCTCAAGAGAACTCATTGCAGCTCTGATCATGACATTATGCTTTTCTCTACTTCACACGTCATAATCGTTGTCAGTAGAATGAGTTCTATGTATCTAAGCACATCAACATAAGCTGCAGCAGAGACTGTTCTTGATCATCATCTGAATTCTGCTCAAAGAATTTCTTTAAAGTTGTCATCTAAATCATTAATCTGTGCTGCGTTGTATCATGAATTCAATGCAAAAGAACTTGATGAAAATTCTGTTGATCTTTGAAACTTTGAGATTCGTTCATTGAGCTGAGAAGATGACGAGATTGATAACAACGAGTGAGAATGCTGTTTACGCTGATGCATCTTTTTCTTTGACAAGATGTTCTTGAAAAATCGAATGATTCTAGTGAACTATGTTGAGATCATATTAGCTGAAAATATACATGATGATATTGACATTGATTTTGTCTTCTTCTACAATCGTTCTGCAGATCACTGTTTTTGAGATGATAAATCATCATTTGAGCTGTTCAACATGTCAAGAAATTCGCGTTCTTGTCTTTTAGATCTGAATTCAGATTCTTTCGATAATATGTTGAGATTATCGCTTGCTTTCTCAACTCTTCTTTTGACATCTCATTGATAAATGAACTAAACATGATTATTGAATCAGTTAACTGCGTGTCAACAATTCATAATACATGCTACGCATCTGACTATCAATCGCAGTGTTCGAGTTCTTCTTGTTCTTATTACTTGTCATGACAGTTCACTTAAAAGACGACGTGAAATAATGATTGATACATGATGAATTGATGAATGTGATCGAGTTCTGAGATAAAAGAGAAAAAGAGTGAAGAAGAAAAAGACACGACACGTACTTGAAGATATGCAATCTTTGAAAGCGTGTAACTCTGTTGTTGTTGACACTACTATGTTCGATTATTGACTGAGAATGAGTAAATTAGCATCTTAATGCTTATTTATTCTGTCAGATTCATGTTCTAACTTCGTTGCATTGAGATTGTGATAATGTTTTCATGACTTACTCAAAAGTGTAGATAAATTTGAAAATTTGCAATAATTTATCATTGCACATGCAAACTGAGAATGCGAACTGCGAATCTTATTGTCGAAGAACTCTGAGCTCAAGCTGACTATCTAAGATAAATTTAAGGAAAAATTTGATAAATTATCTTCGCACATTATGCAAAGTGAGAATGCGAACTGCGAATATTATTGCTGAAGAACTCTGATTATCAGAGATAAATTTCAAGTGATTTACAATAAATTTATCTTTGCATGTGCAAACTGAGAATGTGAACTGCACATTTTATTGCTGAAGAACTCTGATTACTCGAGATAAATTTCAAGAAATTTACGATAATTTGTCTTCGCATGTGCAAACTGAAAACGCGAACTGTGCATTTTATTGCTGAAGAACTCTGAGTCTCACTCGTCACATGATCAAGACTCAATGTACATGATGTCGCAGTTAGATTTAAACATGCAGTTTGCTTTTTATCACGCTTGATGACTTCGTAAATGAGAATGATGAACGAAGATGTATAAGAAGAATCGTGATATCTTTCATCGAGTTCATTTTCATCGTATCATGCTTGACGAAGCTCAGATCATCAAGAATCATCTGTTTCAGAACTTTATAGTCTGCAAAGATTTGATGAAAAAACATTATTGAATGATTAAAATTGAGTAGAAGAATTCTTTTCATTCTTCAAGTTTCTTTACGTTTTACATACAGAAACTGTTGAGATGTTCAAGAAGAATTTCATCAATTCAAGTAAAATACAGAATAAGATGAATAATGTTGTCTATGTGAGTGAAGTTGAATCAGCTGAGCTGAATGCGTGCGTGCATATGTGCATGCAGTGTGCAAACGACGTGTTCATTGCTGATTGAAAAGTACTAGAGAGCGAGAAAAGAAGAAAAGCGAAAAGAAAATAGCGATGTGAAAGAAACGATGTGTCAAAAGAAGAAAAAAAGAAGAAAAAAAGAACTTAGATTCATGAAATTACAATCAACATTTCTCTCATTCTCAACTCACAACTTCTCATTGCTGACATCTTTTCATTAACATTCTCATTCTTTTCGCTCTCATTCATCAGAATAAATGACTTCTTATTCTTTTTGACGCTCATCAACTCAAACAGTTGCATCAGCTTCATCAAGCTCAGCTGATTCAGCATCTTGACATCGTCAATGATGATATCAATGATCTTACGCTTGCTGTTCTGCAACGTCTGCAATTTCTCGTTGATGCTGTTCTTGATGATGAGATGAGTGATGAAGATTTCAAAGAATTGATTGATGTGAAAGACGCGACAGAAGACTTGTTGTTTCACGCTGCTGTTTCATCACAAATCGACGCAGATGACGTGCAAGATCAGTTTCTCATTAACATTGTTTTAAACAACATAATGAATGATGAAGATTTCAAATAATTGATCGATGTGAAAGACATGACAGAAGACTTGTTGTTTCATGCTGCTGTTTCATCACAGATCGACGCAGATGATGTGCAAGATCATGATGAGATTGAGTTCAACATCGTTGCATTTGAGAAAGATGATCATGATCTTCATGATCGAGTTGTCACGAAATGTGATGATGACGTGATCGCGAACTTTCTGACTCATTTTGTCGTGATAGTTGACAAAGACTCAGTCGCGCTGTTGAAAGAGATGACTCAGCACTTTCATGCTGTTTTGCAATTAGCTTGTTCTCAAGTCAGAGAACTCATGACATGATGAGAGCTTACAGCATGTGAAACTGAGTGAAGATGATGATCTTCTTGTTCAACTTCTTCATCAATCACAGCTTAATTTACGTTTGCATCATCATTGTTTTCAAAGATGAAAGAATCAAGTTATTGAAATTGATTCATTTAAGATCTTGTTCGAAATCTTTGCAAGTGCATGAGAAAGTTCTTTCACTGTTTTCAACATTCATCTGCAATTCTTTTAACTTGTTGCACAATCGAGACTTGATGTAAATGCTATTGCAATCTAAACATGCAGTTTGCTTTTCATCATGCTTGACGACTTCATAGACGAGAGCATTAAGACATTCTCTGCAGTAGACATGAAAACAACTGATTACTCAGAATTCATCTGAAGAATCATGACATTTGTGACAAAGACTTCTATTCTTGAGATCATCGTTAATATTCAAATTCAATTCTCAGTCTATCATTGAGTATATTCTCACACTTGTAGTTCTGTTCTTAAGTTTTGCTTGCATCTCTCTATACTTTACGACAATGAGACAGTTCACGTCTTGCACTTCATGAGAAGATAGCTTTGTACACAACGTGTTGAATCAATTCATGAATGATAGTCATCAAATCATGAGCACAGTGAGAAGTTTATCAAATCTTCTGATGATTTTCTGTAGATTGTCGTTCATTTTAACACTCTGCTTGCGTTTTAAAGTGTTGAAGATCGATCTATTCATAACTGCATCAATTTATCTAAGCTTTTTAACATTAGCAGAAATCTCATTTCATTGACGAAATTGCTTATGATCTTCGTTTGAAGAAGTAGTCGTGCTTGAACGAAGAGTTTGTAGAGCAGACATCGCAGATGACAATCTCATCACTGAAGATCTTGACAAAGACTGAGTAATGTTTATTGAAAGATCTCTTGATGATCAAGTGTCTTTTTCATGAATGTCAATTACTTCTTCTTCGCAAAATCTTTGTTGCTAGAGAGCAAGTTTTTGCTGACGATGTATCAAAGACTTTGCTTTAGAACTGAAACGTTGTGAATATTGTTAGTTCAAAAAGTAATAAAACTTTCGCTCATCAATCATGAAATCTTCTTTATGAACTTATATAGCACAGACATGATCTTTGCTGTTAATGAAATCAGAGCATCAACGTGTGCTTTCAATTATTCTTCTATTCTTCTTGAATTTTCATTCTTGAGTTCTGCGTGCATGTAGTCTTTCTTAATCTAGCTATTGCATCTCTTTTCAAGATCTTTCATGATCGCAGTTTGCGACGTTTGATTGATGACTCGAGCGTATTCTCAGATGTTGAAGTAGCGAAGATTGATTCTACTACTTTCAAAATCAGTGAATGAATTAATATAATCTTTACAATTTTCTAGTTACTGATCTGAAGAAAGTCGATCAATAATGAACTGAAAGCGACAGCAGCTCTTTGCTGTCATCTCTATCAACGCAGTCTGTCAGCATCGCTCATTTTCAATCTCAATTCGTCTCATATTTTCACTGTTGTAAAGAATTCTATTCTTCGTCACGTTGTAAATTCTCTTCTCAATCAATAATCTTTTGTATTCTTTGAATTGCATGTTCAGCAGATTGATCTCTTCTTGTCTTTTATTCATAGTTAAGTGAATAAAACTCATCAATGATGTTTGATTATCTGATTTCTTCATCATCAGCAATGTTGTAGCATTTCACGACATCAACGATAGTTGATCAGCATTGTCATCTTTAATCTCTTCTTGCGACTTTCTTTGACACTGAATGTTTTCATGTGTTTGCTCTTGATGTTGTATTCTTCATCTTTCATTGTTGTTCAGTCGCTGAGTCATGATCATCAATGTCTTGTGCAGTCAATTCTGTGATATGCTTTCAATCTCTTTGTCGAAGATGATGATAATCTTTGCAGTTATCGTTCAAAGCTTTTTCTTTGTCAGCTCACTATCAAGTTTTATGTCATATATTTTTGAAAATATTCTCTTCTTCTTCATTGTCATTACGATCTCACTTCATTTATCATCATCAATCATTAAGTCTTTCTGCATCATCTTTCTGATTCAATTATGTCACTGCAATTCATTGTAGAAGATCATTGAAGATCTTGTATTGAACATGTTGATTTTTCTTATGCAACAGAATCGCAGTGAGTCTTGAAAAGCATCAAAGACTTAGAAGAAACATGAATGTGATACAGATGCAATGTTGTCTATGCAACGAAGAATGCGCAGAAATGAGATGCTGTTATTTCGATTTTAAGACAGATTAATGATTTCTATTACACTTGAATTCTATGACTATCACAAAGTGTGATCACGAAAGCTGTGTTGATAGTTAAAAGACTTGATGATAATAATCTGATGAATACAAAGAGACGTAGCTTTAATTATGTTACAGTCACGTCGTAAGTCTTGCATAAATTTGATTCTAGTGATTTCTAGAATATCTAGAAAACACATTGCTAATGTAAAAACAGAGTAAGAAATGATAAATTATCATTTAACAAGATAACTCATTTGAATAATCAGAATAAAAAATGATAAATTGTCATATTTCTACGACAGTGAAAATATACACATGATGTTATTTTTTTCGCATTTTCAATATTTTCAAAACACAGCATCTTATTACTTATATCATCATGTCTATGCTTCTGCTGTCAACGATTACTTCTTTTGACTGAAAGAACTAACAACGATTCGCTGATAACAGTTAACAGACTATGAAGCAAAAGCACTAAACTAAAGTCTCTTACACAGTCTCTACTATCTGATTATTCTTTCTCATCTTCTCATCACTCATTTCTTTCACTTTACTATCATCATATGTATCATTTTGAAAGATCTGACGTCGCGTCTGATGATCTTTAATAAGTCTCTCGACATCAAATTTCGAAGTATAAAATTGATATGTTCACGTTTTCTTCACAATTTGATCATATCTACTGATTCAAAAAAAGTCTGCTGTTTCATTCAAATCATATAGTTGAGCTTCATCAGTATCATTCAAAACGTACAATAAAGAGTGTAATCTGTCTTTAGAACTTCAGTAGTTTCAATCAGAATATTGAAATCAGAATCATTCTCTTTCATATCTTGAAAACTATTGATTAAGCTCTGTCGATTTTGAAGACTTAAATTGCTATGAAAGAATGCAACGTTCATTTCACGAATCTTGATAAAATACTAGCTCGTTGTTAGTAAAGAAACAGATATACTCAACATTCAATGAGTTGAAAACATCATGCATAATGCAAAACATAGAAATTATGATCGAGAGAATTCAAGTAAACGTATCAATCAGACGATCTTCGCTATGATTGAAGAGAAGAACATTATCAGAATTCTCTTTCTCTGATCATCTTTAATGACTATAGATTTGTTCAATATCTTCATGACTCGTTATAATTTGCTGCTTGATTCATACAGTTTCTTGATATTATCATCATAGAGACAGTTATCAATGATTGTCAATCATTTATTATGAACAAGTTCAGTTCAGATAAACATCAAATCATGCTTTGTCTTCAATTTAACAAGATATAAGAATGTAATGCACAATCTCATCTGTCATGAGATCTGAACAAAGTCGAAGAAAAAGAACACAGACATCAATTTCTTCTTATCGTCTGATATTCAGTCATCAACATGTACTCGCAGCTCTTCTTTTACACTTCTTGCAGTCTTGCTCTTGAGTCTCGCATGCATCTTTTTATACTTCTCAATGATTAAACAGTTCACATCTTGCATCTCATAAGAAGATAGCTTCATGCAGAGAGTGTCGAATCAATTCATTGATGATAAACGTTGAATCATAAGAAGAGTGAGAAATCTATCAAATTTTCTTGCGATTTTCTGCAGTTCATCATTCATCTGTACATCATGCTTATGTTTTAATGCGTTGAACATCGATTTGTCTCATGACAGCACTTTCTCTGAATTGCTTGACTTTAGAATGTATTCATTCTTTCATTCATCAGAGTGCTTTAAAATCTTCACATAATGATTTAAATTGTCTGACGAGATCTCAAAAGATGTGCTTGAATAGATTCACAGTACGAAGTGCATGCGACGTTTGAATGCTCGTAAAATGTTTATGATCTTAAAATCTCTGCTCTTCTTCATGTGAAATTCATCTCTTAGTATTCGACTTCAGCATGTTCATGAATCATACAGAGTTACTCTTCTTTTACTTTTGTTGATTTCATTTCAAACATCTTTTTGATTGACAATGATACACTTCACATGTGTCTCGTACGACTTCGATTCAATCAGCACTACAAGTCGTTTCTGTTCTTCTATGAAAGTTATCACTGTCACGTCGATCTCATTCTCATCTGTTTCTATCTTCTTTCGATCTTGAAACAGCAACCAATCTTTTAAAAGAAGCTTGTTCTTTTCAGAGTGATGATTCACATACAGTTTGATATCAAGACGTGACACAGATGTTAATGTCTTTGCGAATTCACTCTGTCAATTTGATATCAAGATCAAAGACAGCAGAATCAAAATCAATTTAAGATTTGACTTTAACATCGTTGTGAGACTGTTCTTCATGCAGAAACAGATCATTGATCATGACTCATCTGATGAACATTTCGTCTCAAGATTCTGAGAAAATTTCTGAGATTCAATGAGCAGATGTTTATCATCAAGCTTCTCATGAAAGAGACTGACTTTCACATGAGCAAGATGAAGTCAACGCTTCATCACTATCAATTCTATGACTTGAATGATTTGTGAATGAAGAAAAGTAAGTATGTTATTCTGTTTATAGCTTCAAGAAGTGAAGAAAACTTATCTTTCTCATTCTCATCTGATTGCATTGAAATTCTTCGTATTAAATCATTCTTTCAACATGAAGTTGTCAATATATTTTCAACGCTTGTACGAGTAGTAGAATTTGTATCATACTCTTTACTTGCACATTTCAATCTGCATCTGCATCTTTGTCAATTTTCTTATCATCGATGTCTGTACAGCTTAGGTCGCGTTTTCAAAACTGCAAGACTTTGAGAAATATATTCTCATTCATTTGAGTGCATGCTTTTTGTTTCTGCAAATCTTTGAATCTATATCATGAAGTTAGCATGTTTTACTACATGATTGCTTTGCACTCGCATTTACATCTGAGTGATATCAATGAAGTTGATGACAAAAGACAGATCAATGTGCTCTTGATTGTATTTCATCACTTCTCTCATGTTCAAGTCATCATTAATTGTCAAAGAATCTGTTGTCAAAGAAAGTGACTCATTAAAACTGACAGTCTTGATGATGTTGAGAACTTCGAGAGTCACTATTGAAACATTGAGATGAACTTCTCTGCAAAGCTTTCGCTTCTTTGTGATGAGTTGTTCACTCTCATCTTCTGATGAGATCTTGAATAAAGTGAAGTTATCTGTACTTTTGACTGTGCTGCTCAAACACTGCATGAAATTCTCATGTTCACTTCTTTTATGTTTTTCTATAGCTTGAACTTGAAAGATGTAGTAGAATATTCTCTTCTTTGTCATATTTATCAATGCAACATGAAAGTTGACTGCATTCCTGATCTCAACTTTTTTGAAGTCTTCAACTTCATAAATAATTTTCTTCTTTTTAAAGTTGAACATTGTCTTGCTAACAAGCTGTCTTTAATAGTTATTGAAATTGACGTTCTTCAGAGTGAGATTGCTCTGCTTTTCATTTGCTATGAAAAGCTGTGAATGATGAATTATCTTATTATTCATCATATCATTCAAAGTCAAGATCATGTGATCAAAGTCAATCATCATCGATAAGATGAATGATGAGATTGAGCTGAATTGTGCTTGCTCAATCAGATAAGCAGATTTCTCTGTCTTTATGCTTATTGCTCTATCTCTCTTCTTACTGTTTCTTCATCTCACTCACTTTATAAGACATGCATCTTTTCATGTTACTTGATGATTTTCTATCAGAGAGTGCAAGAATTCATCATCTATGATGATCATAATCTTTCTGACTGTCTCTTTTTCAAATTTATTATCAAGTGATGTTTCAAGTAATCTTGTGTTTCTCAACATTTGTTTAATGTGTATCTTCAATGCATCATACTTATCATCATCAATGACAAAATCTTGAGTGATCATCATCTTGATTCAATTTAACAAAATCTCATCATAATTGAAGTCTGCAAGCGTATCTGAAATTGACTTGAGTTTTCGTGACATATTGAAAGATTAGCAGATATGCAAACATTGTTGTCAGTTCTGAGAATTTCTAAAAGTCATATGATAGAATGTGAGATAATTACTATCATGATGTTGAGAAGTGAGATAAGAGTACATGTGACATTTTCTCTATTTTGAATCACTTACAGATTTCACTACATGCTGATGACAGATGATGTACACACTGAGCTTTGCAATAGATAGAGTGAAAGTGCTTATCATGACAATGAGTATCAGAAGAACAAAGAGTTGTGAATTGATAAGTTAAAGATGAAGCAAAGATCAACTTTCGTTCTCATGTTGCAAATTATGTTGAGCGAAAGCAAATTTGCTCACAACACACTTTGACAACGAATTAATTATATTCATCTTCTCATCAATTTGAAGAGTACTGCACGTTAGATTCTCTCTATATAAAATGATTTCTAATATTCTACAGAATTATCAAAGCGCAGAGACTATGACTATGACATACTAGCTGATTAAGCATTTTGTGAAAGCATTTCAAATTTACGATAATTTATCTCAAATCGATGATAATCTAGGGAAATTTGCTTTCAACTCACAAATTTCGAAGTAAATATTAAAATGTGCAAAGCATTTCAAATTTATGATAATTTATCTCAAATCAATGATAATCTAGGAAAATTTGCTTTCAACTCACAAATTTCGATGTAAATATTGAGATGTGCAAAGCATTTCAAATTTACGATAATTTATCTTAAACTCGCTGTAATTCAGAAAAATTTGCTTTCAACTCACAAATTTCAATGTAAATATTGAGATGTGTAAAGCATTTCAAATTTACGACAATTTATCTTAAACTCGCTGTAATTCAGAAAAATTTGCTTTCATCAGAAAGCTTCGAGTAAAAAAGAACAAATTGCTTGATCAAAAGTAAAACAAGAATTATCGCTTCTACTGCTATATCAGATCTCATTAATTTCTGATCATTCTATTCTTTGTATTGCATGCTATTTTGACATTTCGTAGTTCAACGTACTTGTATCGATAGAAATTCTGATTAGAAATAGCGACAGCGCAATACAATTTGTTAAATGCATCAATCAATATTCTTTGTTGTTTCTCTCACTACAATCTACTTCATCAAAATCAGCTTCAAGCATGAAGCGAAACTGTCATGCATGTGAAATGATATTGAGAATCACACGAAATCTGATATATCACTTTAATCACTGCTCAACGCTGCGAAATGACGTGCAGTTCTTCGAGAAATATTTAAGAAAAGAGAACTCAGCAATCAATAAATATACAGACATATGCAAATACTCTCAGACTGATTTATGACATGAAACAATCATGATGAATGATATTGACGTTTCTGACTTCGAGCAAAGTACAGATGAAAACGTAGAAACTTCAGATGATCAGAAGCATTTTTGAAATTCAATTGCATGAATATCACTTGATCTCAAAAAATTTATCAATTCATCATGTACTTTCTCATTCATCAAAGTAGACAATTATGATGAAACGAATGATACAAAGAAACGAAGCGTCGATGAATTGCTAAAACAATATATCAGACTCATAAGAATCATTTCAAACTACAGTAAACTTAAGCAAGATTCACGATCATCTTTAAATGACAGTTTTCAATCAGAGTGACTTCTCTTTTTGAACGAGAAAGATTTTTCTCTTGCACAGTGATTTCTGAACGCGAAAGTCAGTAGCGAAGATATTAATCAATACTTCAAGATCTCGTTTCAGAAGACTCATCATGTTGATTGTATCTTCAAGAATGCAGATCAATTTAGAAGCATTCTACACAATATATTTTATGAAATATCTGATGATAATTGATTCAAAACATCTTTGAAGATCTCATCGATGAATTCAAAGATTGAAACAGATATATTCAAGATTCAGTACAGAAATTGTCACGATTTTAGCATGTGTTACTTGAAAAATGTTGAGAAAAGAGATGTTAGATCACTTAGATGATGTTGAACAATATTATAGATGATGATAGACGTGAGATTATCAATGATGTTATGAGAGTCTCTCGATATGAATGATACTCAGCGTTCATGAGGTATAAGAATCTCTGAATGATCTCTTTCTTTTCTTTCTTCTTCGTGCAACGTCTTGTATCTAAAATCTAGTTATTAGAATTTCATTCTGATTTCATTCAGTTCTCAGTTCGTGACATTACGTTGCATCACACTACATCATGAGTCAATTCGAGAATATCAGCAACATTCTGTCGTCGACATCTCTAGTCTCGATCAACGAACTCATCACTGTCGCTCAGTTTCGAACTCACGTCAACAATGCATTCGAAGCGTGATACACTTTTCTGATCGAACTTCAAACTTGGTTCAACGACATCATCACTCAGTATATCAACTGAGTCTCAGTCTGTCAACAAGAACATGAGCGAACTTAGATCGAACTTAAGCAGTCTCAGATCAATAATAAAACCTTGTCAGAAATGATTCAAGAACTCAAGAGCATGAGCAGAATTGATATCAAATCAGAGAAATATTCGAATTCAGAACTCTATATCGAAGAGCGAGAAGACAAGCTAAATCAGTTCATCTTCGAACTGATCAGCAAGCTGAAGTTGAACGTGAATCGTTATTCAACTTTCGAGTCTCGTCTTCTGTATGAGTACAGTCGCTTATCGAGAAACGCTGTCGCTCAAGCGTTGTCGCGTATGACTGCTCAGCATGACAAGCTAGTCACGATTGAGCAATTAGTTGTCTTGTTAAGACAAGTCTTCGATGATTCAGACAA
>JAABUV010003051.1_pt1 | contig 21788 bp, 10 predicted proteins | sample 5559971 | NCBI WGS metagenome assembly JAABUV01 (sample SAMN10711881, study PRJNA513362) | rock metagenome | isolation source: Antarctica rocks | place: Antarctica: Victoria Land, Knobhead nord | collected 2015-12-19
GAGGCTGATGTGGTCAGTCACACGAACGCCGGCTGGCAAGCCGGCAGGAACACGCGCCATCGCTGTCAATCCCAGAAAACCCTGTCAGTGATATGGGGCTTCTGAACTCCTAAATGAACGGTATTGATCCTAACCCGCATTATTCACGAGAAATGCGCGATCAAAGCCAAACCGTTGATATCGCTCACAACTATGCGAATGGGCTGTTTGATGAAGTTTTTTGCAATGAAATTTCTGGCCCAGGTGTTTGGTGGCCTAGGCCGATTTCGGGCGGTCCGATGAATTATTCGGGCTAACAGCCCTGACATCGCCGGCTATCTGATGCCGGAACCGGCCGATGCCGAGCAGCCGTTCGACGGAACTCCAGAAAGCTATCCCGAGGATTGGACGGAGCAGGGGCCCTCCGGACTGCGGCTGCGTTCCGGCCGGAGCAAGCTGGCGCCAATGTGGCACGAAGTGCTGCCCTCTGGCCATGCAGGCACGCCAGGCCGGGTCGTTTGGTTTTCCCCGGGTAAATTCCGGTTTTGCCCAACATGCGGCCATCAACCTCCCCAGCAGGCGCGCGAGCGCAACAAGCTCGCCGGGCTTTCGGCAGAGGGACGCAGTTCAGCCACGACGCTTCTGGTATCCAGCGTGCTGCGCTGGTTGAACCAGCAGGGCGACGCAATCCCCGAGGTGCGCCGCAAGCTGCTAGGGTTCACCGACAACCGGCAGGATGCCGCACTTCAGGCCGGGCACTTCAACGATTTCCTGTTCGTGACCCTGCTGCGGGCCGCGACCCTGTCCGCCGTGCGCACGGCCGGCCCGGACGGCCTAGCGCCCGACGAATTCGGCCGGCGTGTCGTCCAGGCCCTCGGCTTCACCGCTTCGAACCGTCCACGCCGGGTGGAGTGGATGAACGACCCCGAGGCAAAAGGGGTTGGCCAGGTCGACGCCGAGCGCGCCCTGGCGCAGGTGCTCACCCATCGGGTCTGGGCCGACCAGCGGCGCGGATGGCGGTTCACCAACCCGAACCTTGAGGAGCTGGGGCTGATCAAGGCCGGCTACGCGTCGCTGGACGAGCTCGCCGCGGACGACGATGCGTTCAAAAGCGGCCCGGATGAATTGACGCGGGCGCACGTCGCCGCACGGCGCACGGCGCTGCTCATCCTGCTCGAGGCCATGCGCAGCGGCCTCGCCGTCCAGGTAGAGGCCCTCGATCCGCTTGCGACCGACGCCCTCAAGAACCGCGCGCGTACCGTGCTCCGCGAACCATGGACGTTCTCCTCGCAAGAAGCGCCCCGGGAAGCGACGGCCCTGATGGTGGAGGCACCGAAGAAGAAGCAGATCGGATTGCGCAATGAGACCCTGATTGTCCGTGCCGGCCCACGCAGCGCCCTCGCGCGAAAGCTCCGGCGCGGCAGCCTATGGGGCCAACCTACAGCCCTTCCGGAGAAAACTTACCTGTCGCTGATCGAGGCGCTGCTCCAGGCCGCCTCCAGCTACGCGCTCGTGCTCGCCGTCGATACCGGGTTCGACATGCCAGGCTGGCGCCTCGCGCCCAACGGCCTTCGCCTCGAACCGTCCAGCGCACGGGCGGATGAGCGCACGCCGAATCCATATTTCAGGACGCTTTACACCTCGCTTGCCGATGCCCTTCCAAGCGCGAGCAGCTTCTTCGGCCTCGAAGGACGGGAACATACCGCACAGGTGGATCAAAAGCGCCGCATCTGGCGCGAGCAACGGTTCCGCTGGGGTCAGGACGATCAGGCCAAGCTGGTCGAGGAAAAGCCCGAGCTCGTCCAGGCCGAAGAGCCGCGGACCCGACTGCCGGCGCTGTTCTGTTCCCCGACCATGGAGCTCGGCGTGGACATCTCGGCGCTCAACGCCGTCTACATGCGTAACATCCCGCCAACGCCTGCCAACTATGCGCAGCGCGCCGGCCGCGCCGGGCGATCGGGCCAGGCCGCACTGGTCGTGTCCTACTGCGCAGCACAAAGCCCGCACGACCAATACTACTTCCGCGAGCCCGCCCGCATGGTCAGCGGCATCGTCCGCCCGCCGACGCTCGAGTTGGCGAACCGTGACCTCGTGCGCGCTCACCTGCACGCCGTCTGGCTCGCGGAAGCAGGATTGGAGCTTGCCGGGGAGATCCCGGCCCTGCTCGACCGCTCGGGCGACGCCCTGCCGTTGCGCGACGACCTGATCGCCCAGTTCCAGGACCCGGACCTGACCCAGCGCGCCGCCACGGCAATGGAGGCGCTGCTTGGCACCATTCAGGCCGAACTGCCCCCTGAGAAGGCGCCTTGGGCGATCGATCGCCACAGCTTCGCCGCCGCCACCGCAACCGATGCGTTTGACCAGTTCCATGACGCGTTCGAGCGCTGGCGGCAGCTCTACCGTTCCGCCCGCCTTCAGCTCAGGGACGCAAACCGGCGGTCGGAGATGCATGGGCTGAGCGCGCAGGACCGCGGCGAGGCCAAGCTGCAGCAGCTTCAGGCGAACGAGCAGATCACCCTGCTCGAGCGCGGCAGCAACAGCGGCAGCTCGGATTTCTACACTTACCGCTACCTAGCCACCGAGGGCTTCCTGCCCGGCTACAATTTCCCTCGGCTGCCGCTCTACGCCTATGTCCCGAGCGGCTCGGGCAAGGGGTCGGCCGCCTACCTCCAGCGCGCCCGCTTCCTCGCGATCGCCGAGTTCGGTCCACGCAGCCTAGTCTACCACGAGGGCCGCGCCTACCGGGTCTACAAGGCAAAGCTGCCGCCGAACGTCAAGGACTCGGAGGGCCGGCTCGCGACGAGCACGATGTACGTCTGCACGATGTGCGGCGCCGGGCACGAGATCCATCTCGAACGCTGTCATTCGTGCTCCGCCTCCATGGCCGGATGCCAGGCCATCCCCCACGTGTTCCGCATCGACAACGTCGAGACCAAGGTCCAGGAGCGCATCACCGCAAACGACGAGGATCGGCAGCGCCAGGGCTTCGATATCCAGACCGTGTTCGCCTGGCCGCGGCGGGACGGCGCCATCGACGTGATGCGCGCCGGCATCGCCGACACCGATGGCTCGGCCGGCCAGATCGACTACGCGACCGGCACCACCATAAGCCGCCTGAACAAGGGGCTGCGCCGCCGCGCCATAAAGGCCAATCTCGGCTTTTGGATTGATCCCGCCAACGGTAACTGGGTCGCCGAGGATGACGACGACAACCAAGACGACCGCGCAACGCGGACCATCCGCCCTCAGCCCATCGTTCCGATCGTGCAGGACCATAAGAACGCAGCCCTTCTGCGCCTCGCCGGCGAGCATTTTTCCCAGACCAGCATGGCCACGATCCAGCACGCGCTCACCCGTGGGCTGGAGCTTTGCTTCCAGGTCGAGGAGGGCGAGGTCCTCGTCGAACCCACTCCCTCCCGCGACGATCGCCGCGCCTTGCTGGCCTACGAGGCCTCGGAAGGCGGCGCCGGCGTGCTCGGACGCTTGGCTTCCGAACCCGGCATGCTGGCCGAGGTCGCCCGCAAGGCGCTGGAGCTGATGCACTACGAGGGCCTGGACGCCGCAATTGCCGCCGCCGACCCAGCCCAGTTGCACGAAACTCCAGGCGCGGACTGCGTCAGGGGCTGCTACCGGTGCCTGCTATCCTACTACAACCAACCCGACCACGAGCTGATCGACCGCACGGACGACGTAGCCCGGCGCGTGCTGCTCCGCTGGGCACGGTCCACCATCACGTTGCAGCCGAAGGCCAGCAGCGGGTCCTGGCGGGATGCGATGGCCAAGTGGGGCGCGCCCCGTCCAGACGACGCGTCGATCACCCTGTCCGGCGTCACCCTGCCGCTCGCCTGGCGCGGGCACCTGGTCGCCGCCGGGCCGCCGGACGGGATGGCGGCGGCGCAGGCGGCGGCGGCGGCTCAGGGCTACACCTTGTTCGGCGTCTCTCCCGAGCCCGGCGACGATCCCCCGCCCGGCTTGCTTGAAGCGCTCGGAGTCGTCTTATGAGCCACGCCTTCACCCCGGGCGATCTCATCCGCGCCCGTGGCCGCGAATGGGTCGTGCTGCCGTCCTCCGAGCCGGAACTGCTGCGCCTGCGCCCCTTTTCCGGCGCGGAAAGTAACGTCCAGGTGCTGCACCCCGCGCTGGAGCGGCATCCCGTGCAGCCCGCGAGTTTCGGACTGCCGCCGCTGGAACCCCTCTCCACCCAGGACGGCGCCCGCCTGCTGTCCGACGCCACCCGCCTATCGCTTCGCCGCGGCGCCGGGCCGTTCCGCTCCGCCGCCCGCATCGCGCTCGAGCCCCGTGCCTACCAGCTCGTCCCATTGCTAATGGCCCTCCGCCTCCCCATCGCCCGCCTGCTGATCGCGGACGACGTCGGCGTCGGCAAGACGGTCGAAGCCGGCCTGATCGCCCGCGAGCTGCACGACCGCGGCGAGCTGGACCGCCTCGCCGTCCTCTGCCCGCCGCACCTTGTGGACCAATGGACCACCGAACTGCGCACCCGATTCGACTTCGACCCCGTTGCCGTCACCGCCGCCTCCGTGCCGCGGCTGGAACGCGGCCTGCCGCCCAGCCAGACGCTGTTCGACGCCTATCCCTGCACCGTCGTCAGCCTCGACTATATCAAGGCCGACAAGCGTCGCGAGAGCTTCGCCCAGTCCTGCCCGCCGCTCGTCATCGTCGACGAGGCACACGCCTGCATCGGCGGCGAGCGTGGCCGCCATCAACGCTACGAACTCTTGCAACGGATCGCCGAGGACCCGGCCCGCCACCTGCTCCTGCTGACCGCGACCCCCCACAGCGGCAACGACGCCGCGTTCGACCGCCTGCTCGGCCTGCTCGAACCGTCGCTCGCCGGCGGCGTCGCCTTCACGACCGACGCCGGCCGCATCCGCCTCGCCCGGCACTTCATCCAGCGCCGCCGGGTCGACATCATCGGCCAGGACTGGGGCGAGGACCGCGCGTTTCCCAAGCACGAGACCGCCGACCATCCCTACCGGCTCGATCCGGCGCACCAGGCCTTTCACGACGCCGTCCTGGAATGGTGCCTCGGCGTCGTCGAGCGCGCCGGCGGCAAGGCACGGCTCGCGTTCTGGGGCGTATTGGCGCTCATGCGCTGCGTCGGCTCCTCTCCCGCCGCCGCCGCCGCCGCGCTCCGGAACCGGCTGGCCGCCGACCCGGACCGCCTGCCCGACCAGGTGCTGGATGAGGACGACGACACCGACGCCGTCGACGTTGCCCCGTCGTTCGACCTTGGGACCGCAACCGACCCGGCCCTCGCCGACCTCACGGCCCAGGCAGAAAAGCTGATCCTAGCCCCGGACCCAAAGCTCAAGGCGCTTGCCGCCCTGCTCCGCCCGCTGTTGGACCAAGGCGCCAACCCGGTCGTGTTCTGCCGCTATCTCGCGACCGCCGACCACGTCCGCGACGGCCTGCAACGCCTGTTCCCCAAACTCCGCATCGAGGCCATCACCGGCGCCATGCCGCCCGACGACCGGCAAGCGCGGGTCGAGGCCATGGGCGAGCCCAACGACGACGGCGCCGTGCCGCAGCGCCTGCTGGTTGCCACCGACTGCCTATCCGAGGGCATCAACCTCCAAGCCCTGTTCGACTCCGTGGTGCACTACGACCTGTCCTGGAACCCGACCCGGCACCAGCAGCGCGAGGGCCGCGTCGACCGCTTCGGCCAGCCCGCCCCGCTGGTGCGCACCGCCCTGATGTTCTCGCCCGACAGCGCGATCGACGGCGCCGTGCTCGAAGTCATCTTGCGCAAGGCCGAGGCGATCCGGAAACGGACCGGCGTGTCCGTGCCGCTGCCGGAGGAGCGCGCGGCCGTCTCCGGCGCATTGCTGAACGCCGTCCTGCTGCGCCGCGGCCGCACCAAGCAGCTCTCGCTCGACTTCGGCCTTGCCGCCGACGCTGCCGCCGTCGACACGAGCTGGCGCGATGCCGAGGAGGGGGAGCGCCGCTCCCGCGCTCGCTTCGCCCAGAATGCCATGCGCCCCGACGAGGTCGCCCCCGAGTGGCGGCGCTGGCGAGACGTCCTCGGCACCCCCGCCGAGGTGCAGCGCTTCACCGAGCGCGCGCTGCGCCGGATACACGCGGCGCTGGAGCCGGTCCGCAGCGGCGGCTTCAGCCTGTCTATGACCCTCCTGCCGCCGGCTCTGGCAGAGCGCCTGGCGGCACGCGGCCTGCGCGGGACCGTGCGGCTCAGCTTCGACGACCGCGCCATCCTCGCCCAGCGCATCACGCGAAGCCATCCGCTGCCCTCCATCCTGGCCGACACCCTGCTGGAGGGCGCGCTCGATACCCAATCCAACGCGCTGCCGCCGTTGGGCCGGGTTGGCGCCTGGCCGACTCCGGCGGTCGCGGTTGTCACGACCGTCGTATTGCTGCGACTCCGCTTCAAGCTGACGCCGCCGGCCCGGGGCGGCCGCCTGCTGCTGGCGGAGGAGGCCGAGGCGGTCGCCCTCGCGCCGGACGGCGCCGTTCTCCTGACCAGCGAGCCTGCCCGCGCGTTGCTGGAAACCGAGGCTGCTGGCGACCTGGCCCCTGTTGCGCGCGACCGGCTCCTGACGGCGGCCCACGCCCGGGTCGCGGGCGCGCTGCCGGGTCCGATTGCGGACCACGCCCATGCACGCGCCGCGGCGCTGGCCGAGGATCATGACCGTGTGCGCGCCGCGGACGGGCGTCGCGGTGTCGGGGCCGGCCTGCTGGTCGAGCCCGTGCTGCCCGCCGACGTGGTCGGGTTCTATGTTCTCGTGCCGGCGCTCTGAGCATGGCCCGCCTTGCCCGCGCAACGCGGCCCGCCGCCGCGAAGGCTCACGCCGGCAGCCGCAACCCGCTCGCTTTCGACGCCCTCCTGGTCGAGGGCGCGTTGATCGCACCGGCGCAACTGGCCCGCATCGCCGCCCTGGACGCCGGCACGCAGGCGCCTGCCGACTACGCCGTACGCAAAGGCCTGGCGCTGCGTGACGAAATCCCGCTCGCCTACCGCGTCGGCCAGACACTCTTTGCCGAACTGGCCGCCGCCCCGAACCCGTCCCAGGCGGCGACCGTCGCCTTCACCCAGGCGCTGCTGCGCGACGTGCTCGGCTTCACCGACCTCGCGCCCTGCCCCGGCGTGACGTTGGCAGCCCTTGGTGGCCGCGTCCCGGTCGTCGTCGTCCTCCCCGCCGACGGGCTAGACCGCCCCAGCGCCGCGCTCTTCGCCGCAGCCGGAGGCCGCACCTCGGCCGCCTTGGCCTTGCAGGACTGGCTCAACGCGCAGGACGGCGCGCTATGGGGCCTCGCCTGCAACGGCGAGCGGCTGCGGCTGCTGCGCGACAACCCCAGCCTGACCCGGCCCGCCTACATCGAGGCCGACCTGCGCCGCATCTTCGAGGCCGACGCCCTGGCCGACTTTTCGGCGCTCTGGCTGCTGATGCACGCCACCCGCTTCGGCCAGCCCGGCGCCCCCGCCGCCGATTGCATCCTGGAACGCTGGCGCGACGCCGGGCAAAAAGCGGGGGAGGCCGCGCGAGAGCGCCTGCGCGACGGCGTGGAGCAGGCGCTTGCCCGCATCGGCGACGGCCTGCTGCGCCATCCCGCGAACCGCCCGTTGCGCGACCGCCTGGCCGCCGGCGACCTGCCCTTGCCGGAGTTCTTTGGTCAGTTGCTCCGCCTGGTGTATCGCATGATCTTCCTGCTGGCGGCGGAGGACCGCGGACTGTTGCATCCGCCCGAAACCGGCGCGGCGGCGCGGACCTTGTATGCCCAGGGCTACAGCCTGTCCCGCCTGCGCGCCCGCGCCGTGCGCCCGGCGGCCTGGGACTCGCACGATGACCTGTGGGAGGGCATCTGCATCCTGTTCGGCGCCCTGGCGCGCGGCGAGCCGCGGCTCGGCCTGCCGGCGCTCGACGGGCTGTTCGCCCCCGGCGGCACCCCGGCGCTCGACGGCGCGATCCTGTCCAACAAGGCGCTGCTGCGCGCCGTGCGCGGCCTGGCCTGGCTGGAGGGCGCCGCCGGCCCGGTCCCGGTTAACTGGCGCGACATGCAGACGGAGGAGCTGGGTTCGGTCTATGAGGCACTGCTGGAACTGACCCCGCTCCTCACCGACGACGGCCACGGCTTCGCATTCGCCGAGGGCGCCGAAACCCGCGGCAACCAGCGCAAGACCACCGGCAGCTATTACACGCCGGACAGCCTGGTGCAGGCGCTGCTCGCCTCGGCGCTAGACCCGGTGCTGGACCGCGTCCAGGCCGAGGCCGAGGACCCCGCCGCCGCGCTGCTCGGCGTGCGCGTGCTCGACCCCGCCTGCGGCTCCGGCCACTTCTTGCTGGCGGCCGGGCGGCGCGTCGCGGTGCGGCTGGCGCGGCTGCGGGCGGGCGGCACGGCGGGGTCGGAGGAATACCGCCACGCCCTGCGCGACGTGGCCCGCGACTGCCTTTATGGAGTGGACCGCAACCCGATGGCGGTCGAGCTGGCCAAGGTGGCGCTGTGGATCGAGACGGTGGAGCCCGGCAAGCCGCTCGGCTTCCTCGACGCCAACCTGCGCTGCGGCGACGCGCTGCTGGGCGTGTTTGACCTGGACGCGCTGCGCCTGGGCATCCCCGACGCGGCGTTCAAGCCGCTGGCCGGAGACGACAGGATCGCCTGCCGGGCGCTGGACGCGCGCAACAAGTCGGAGCGCCGGGGCCAGGGCACGCTGAACCTCGGCGGCGCCGGCGGCCGGCTGCCACCCGCGGCGCCGCTGGCCCTGGCCGACAAGGCCTGGCGTGCCCTGCCGGAGGACAGCCCGGCCGAGATCGCGGCCAAACGCGCCCGGTTCGAGGCGGCTCGCGCCGCGTCGGACTCCTATGCGCTGCAGGTGGCATGCGACCTGTATGTGGCGGCCTTCTTGTCGCCCAAGCCGGCGGGGGCGGAGGCGACGCCGCGCACGTCCCTGGTGCCGACGACGGCCGCGGTATGGGCGCGCGCCGCGGGCGCCCAGGTTTTTGGGCCGCTAGAGGGCCGCGCGGTGGATTTGACGCGGGCGGCGCGAGCGTTCCATTGGCCGCTGGAGTTCCCGTATGTCATGGACGCGGGCGGCTTCGACGTCGTGCTGGGCAACCCACCCTGGGATCGCATTAAGCTGCAGGAGCAGGAGTTCTTCGCCGCCGTGGCGCCGGACGTGGCAGCCGCGCCGAATGCGGCGGAACGCAGCCGACGGATTGCGGCGTTGCAGCAAGCCCCGGATGGCAGCCGGGACCGACTTCTGTTCGAAAGGTTCGAGATCGCCAAGCGCGTGTCGGAATCGTCGTCGGTGTTCGCTCGGCTACCGGAGGAACAAGCTGGGCGGTTCCCGCTTACCGGGCGAGGAGACGTTAACACCTATAGCCTGTTCGCGGAGCTGTTCACCCATGCGACGAGTCGCCACGGCCGCGCTGGAGTGATCGTACCAACGGGCATTGCGACAGATGGGACCACTGCACCGTTCTTCGCATCCCTAATTGCGCGTAAGCGACTGATCAGTTTGCTTGATTTTGAAAATCGACAACGGTTGTTCCCGGCAGTTGATAGTCGGATGAAGTTTTGCTTACTAACCACGGGACATAATCCTGACGATGTAGATTTTGCTTTTTTTCTTACTGATACGGCCCAGTTAACGGAAACGGAAAGGCGGTTTTCACTATCTCTGGAAAATATCGCCAAGCTAAATCCAAATTCGCTCACGGCTCCGGTTCTACGGTCTAGGAAAGATGTTGAGTTATCGGCAAAGATTGTCGAAGCAACTCCAATTCTTTCGGCAGACAGAGGTTCTAACCCTTGGTCATTTGATTATATGACTAAGATGTTTGATATGGCTGATAGTAGTGACTTTTTCTGGACATCTGCCAAATTGCAAAAGTGTGGTGCTGAGCGGGACGGCTTAACCTGGACGCTAAATGGGACTTTGTACACTGCCTTATACGAGGCAAAAATGGTTACATTTTTTGATCACCGGGCAGCTTCTTATGCTAAACGCGGAGATGAACGCGGATATCGCGTCTTACCCGAGACAACCGAAAGTGAGCACAGCGATCCGACATACGAAGTTGAGCCGTTTTATTGGCTAGAAGAGAAAAGGCTACAGGAGCGCCTTTCTGATCGCTCCTGGTGCAGACCTTGGTTGATGGGCTGGAAGGACATTGCTGCTGTTACTAACGAAAGAACCGCTACAGCCGCTATTTTTCCAAAAGTAGCAGTCGGACACACGATCCGTGTCATGTTTGCCGATAGTACAAACGTCAACCCAGCAATGCTGGTTGCAAATCTGAATTCCCTTGTTGTTGACTACATGGCTCGGCTTAAGTTTGGAGGCCTTCACCTCACAGTCGAGATCTTGAGGCAACTGCCCGTCCTTCCCCCCTCCGCCTACTCCCCCGCCGCGCTAGCCTTCATCGTCCCCCGCGTTCTCGAACTCACCTATACCAGCCACAGCCTCGCCCCCTTCGCCCGCGACCTCGGCCACCAAGGGCCGCCTTTCGCGTGGGACCCGCCCCGCCGCGCCCTGCTCCGCGCTGAACTCGACGCCTGGTATGCCCGCGCCTACGGCCTCACCCGTGACGAGCTGCGCTATGTGCTTGACCCCGCCGACGTTTACGGACCCGACTACCCGTCGGAAACCTTCCGCGTCCTCCGCGACAACGAAGTCCGCCGCTACGGCGAATACCGCACCCAGCGCCTCGTGCTCGAAGCCTGGGACAACCTCGGCGACGAAACCCGGTGACACCCGAAAGCCCGCCCGGCTTCATCGTCCGCACCGAGGCGCAAAAAGTCACGTACGAGCGCGGCTTCCGGCTCGAACGCGGAGTCGAGGGCCCCTGGCTGCGCTACGCCTCCACCACCGCGCCCGGCGAGGTCTGGCTCGCCGGCGTCGCGCCGTCCGGGCCATGGTTCCTCGCCATCAACCACCCCGGCGTCGCTACGGAGCTTGCAGCCACCGACACCACCGCCGCCCTGTCCGGACCCGGAGTCGCCCGCTTTGAATACGCCAGGCTGCGCGCGTTGTACGACGCGCTCGACCGCGTGTATCGCCTCGCCCGCAGCCTCCCCACCGTCCCGCTCGCCCACTTCCAGCAAGCGGCCGCCGGCCTGCCCCGCAGCACCGAGGCCGAGCGCATGACCATCCAACGCATCGGCCAAAACCTCTTCCGCACAGCACTGATGGAGTGCTGGGACGGGCGCTGCCCACTGACGGGCATCACCGACCCGGCCCTGCTCCGCGCCTCCCACATCGTGCCCTGGGCGTCCTGCGACAGCGACGCGCAGCGCCTCGACGTGCACAATGGCTTGCTGCTCTCCGCGCTATGGGACGCTGCCTTCGACGCCGGGCTGGTGAGCTTCGTCGACAGCGGTGCTATGCTGATCGCCGCTACCCTGTCCCAGGCTGCCCAGGTGGCGCTGTGCCGTCCTACGGAACCGGCGGCGCTCACGCTCACACCAGCGCACCGCGTCCATCTGCGGCATCACCGGGCGAGCCATGGGTTCTAACCACCATCCTGCCAGTTGAATGGAAACGTCCAATGCTGCCTGAGCATATTCCAGTGGGCGACCTGTTCGCCAAGGATTGCACCTATTCCGTCCCGTTGTTCCAACGGCCGTACGTGTGGGACAAGGAGCGATGGGAGCCGCTTTGGGAGGACGTGAGCCGCGTGGCGGACGAGGCATTGTCCGGCACTGATACGGTGCGACCGCATTTCCTAGGCTCAGTCGTTCTGCAACAACGCCTTGGCGGCATCAAGCAGGGACCGCGGCGCGAGGTGATCGATGGCCAACAGCGCCTGACTACTTTGCAGTTGCTACTGAAAGCCGCGGCCGATGCGATGGCCGAGAATGAAGCGACCGAAGACGCGGCCCGCCCCCTGCGCGCATTGTTGGCTAACCAATTTCCGCCAAAAGGCGATCCGGAGGCGGCCTACAAGGTATGGCCCACCAATGTGGACCGCCCGGGGTTTCGCATCGTCATGGATGGCGGCGTTGCCGTTGGCAGGATCGCGGAGGCCTATGCCTATTTCCGCGGAATGGCGGCGGAATGGCTCAACGACGGGATTGGTTCGGATGCGTTGGCGAACCGGGCCGATGCGCTGTCCGCGACACTGCGCCAACGACTGTGGATCATTGCATTGAACCTGGGCGAGGAAGACCAGGCACAGGTCATCTTCGAGACGCTGAACGCTCGCGGCACCCCGCTGCTGCCGGCTGACCTAGTGAAGAACCTTCTGCTCCGCCAAGCCGAGGCGGAGGGGGCGGACACGGCCAGCCTGTATGCAGCGCATTGGCAACCGTTCGACGAGGACCCGTTCTGGCGCATCGAGATCGGACGCGGCCATGCGGCCCGCGCCAGGGTCGACGTATTCCTGCAGCATGCCTTGCAGGTCACGATCCATGACGATGTGGCGCCGGCCAATCTGTATGACGACTTCCGTAAGCACCTGGATGGCAAGAAACCCGGTCTGGCGCCGCGTCCGGCGGCGGAGTACCTCGGCTCGCTCGCCAAGCTCGCGGTGTCTGCCCGACATCTGTATGTGGCCGAGGAGAGCGATACTGACCGCGCTCGATGCACCGCCGCACGACTTCGGGCGATGGATTTCCAGACCGCCTTTCCGGTCGTGCTGGACCTCTACACGCGGCCGGGCTTGGCAGTGGCCGACGTGGCGATGGCCTGCATTTGGCTGGAGAGCTTCCTCGTGCGCCGGCTGGTTTGCGGGCTGAATACGCGTGGCTACAACAAGTTCTCCGTTTCGCTTTTGAAGGCAATCGCTGGTCAGGACCCGGCCGCTCCGGCCCTACGGGACCGGTTGCTGGCGTCCGAGCTCGAAAGTGAGCGCTGGCCCACAGACGCCGAGTTTGGGGAAGCGTGGCGGAACTCGCCCATATACCGCACGCTGCGGCGTGACCGGCTGACCATGATCCTGCGCGCGCTCGAAATGGAGCTGCACGATTCCGATAAGACGGATCCGATTACCATTCCAAAGACCCTGCATATCGAACATATCATGCCCCGCGCCTGGCAGGCACACTGGCCCATGCCGGACGACGCCGACACCAGCGCGATAGAACGCCGAAACAAGCTGTTGGACACCATCGGCAATCTCACGCTCTTGAAAGCCGCGCTGAACCAGACACTTTCCAACGCCCCTTGGACGGCAATGGAGGGCGGCATGGCCAAATTAGATGCGCTAAAAAGCCACGGGTTGCTTCGCCTGAACCTCATGCTCTCTCAAGCGAGTTCATGGGATGAGACGGCCATTGCTGGCCGGACGGAAACATTGCTTAGCCATGCAATTAAGATCTGGCCACGGCCAACATGATAAAGGCTTCTGCAAAGCAGGGGCGAGGCTTTGATTGCATCATATTCATATAGCAGCAAGTAGTTCTAAAAACGCTCCAGAATACCACTCGATGTCCGTTTCCAGCATTCCTTCAGGAAACATCCTAAGCATTAGGCTCAGGACGGCGTTGATGCGCGGATGGCCGGGTAGCCGGACCCTGGTGGTAGCTGCTCATCTCCCCCGTCGACCTGGAGTGTTTGGCGCTGCGCGTGATGCGGCTTGACGTGATTGGGATAGTTGGGATTCAAGGTCTGGGATGACCGAGCTTCCTGATCTCAGCCAGCTAACCCATGACGAGAAGGACGCGCTGATCCGGGCGCTGTGGGCGCAGGTTCAGGCGCTGACCGTGCAGGTCCAGGCACTGGCGGCACGGGTGGCAGAGCTGGAAGCAAAGCTCGGAACGCCTCCGAAGACGCCGGACAACTCCAGCCTGCCGCCGTCACAGGGCAAGAAGCCGAACCGGGCGGAGAAGGTGGCGCGCCGCGGTCCGCGCCCCGGCAGCCTGGGCCGCATGGGCGGTGGACGGGCACTGACTGAGAACCCTGACGAGATCGTCGCTGCCCGGCCGGTGCGGTGCGCACACTGCCAGGCGGCGTTCGGCGAGGCGGACCATGTCCTGCATGGGCGCTACGACAAGATCGACTTGCCCCAGGTCGCGCCCGTGGTAACGCGGGTGGAGCGCTATGCGGGCCGGTGCCGCTGCTGCGGCGGCACGACGCTTGCGCCGGTGCCTGAGGGCCTGGAGCCGGGCACGCCGTTCAGCGTGGGCATCGTGGCTTTGGCGATGTATTTGCGTTTCGTGCACGCGATCAGCTACCAGCGGCTGAGCCGGCTGTTGGGCGAGCTGTTCGGCCTGGCCATCAGCGAGGGCGCGCTCGACGCTGCGTTCCGCCGGGGCAAGCCGCACTTCGACGCCGATGTCGCCGCCATTCTTGCCCGGCTGCGCCGCGCCCGCGTGATTTGCTCGGACGAGACCAGCGTGCGCATTGATGGCCGCACCTGCTGGAACTGGGTCTTTCAAAACGACGAGGTGGTGATCCATGTCATCCGCCGCAGCCGCGGCGCCGGCGTGGTGGCCGAAGTGCTGGACGGGCACCGGCCGGCGCTCTGGGTGTCCGATCTTTACAGCGCGCAGCAGGGCCATGCCGAGGAATGGCAGATCTGCCTGGCGCATCAGCTGCGCGACTGCACTTACGCCATCGAGGCCGGCGATGACGTGTTTGCCCCGCGCATGAAGGCGCTGCTGCTGCGGGCCGCCGTGCTCGCGCGACGCCACCGCAACCTGGCGCCGAGCACCCGGCGTGAATACCGCCGGCGCCTCGAGTGCGCGCTCGACGCTGTCATGGACCTGGCGCCCACCCACCGCGACGGCCAGCGCCTGCGACGGCGATACGGCAAGCTCCGCTCGCACCTGTTCACCTTCCTCGACCATCCCGAACTGCCCGCCGACAACAACAGCAGCGAACGCGAACTGCGCCCGACAGCCACCTACCGCAAGGTCACCGGCGGGTTCCGCTCCGATTGGGGGGCCGACCTGTTCGCAGGCGTGCGCTCCGTCGTCGGCACCGCCGCACGACGCGGCGTGGGCGCCTACCAAGCCATCCAGCAAACCCTACGCGGACAGGCCTCCTCCTACCTGGGTTGAGCAGAGACCCCTGGTGGGGCAGGTATGTTCCCGTCATGCCGTTCAGACACAACGCCGCGCGCCGCCACCGCATTCCGCAGGCGAGCTACCGGGTCACGAATTGGCCGTCCTACGAGGCGGGACTACGCCAGCGAGGTAACCTGACACTTTGGGTGGAGGAAGCAGCGCTGGCGAGATGGCAAGCACCGCGCCGCAGCACGCCGGGCGGGCAGCCGCTCTACTCGGCTCTGGCCATCGAGTTGGTGCTGACGCTGCGGCTCGTGTTCTACCTAGCCCTGCGGCAAGCAGAAGGGTTCGCCCGCAGCATGCTGAAGCTGCTCGGCATGGCGCTACCGGACCATACCACTCTGAGCCGACGGGGAGGCGCTTTCGCGGGACGCCAGCCGCGTGTGCAGGCCGGTTCCGGGCCGGTCCACCTCGTTCTGGACAGCACGGGCCTTGAGCTGTTCGGCCGGGGCGAGTGGTGTGCGGCCAAGCACGGCACGCTGCGCAGGCGCTGGCTCAAGCTGCACCTGGGCGTGGACGCCGGCACGGGTGAGATCGCCATACATGTGCTGACGGACGGAGACGAAGACGATGCGGTGCAAGCGCCTGCCCTGCTGCGCCAGTGCGAGGGCACCTTGGCCAGCGTCACCGCGGACGGCACCTACGACCGTAATCCCGTCTACTGGGCCGCCGCTGCCCGGCAGCCCGGGTCACCGCCCGAGGTGGTCATCCCGCCTCGCGCCGACGCCGTGCCGAGCACAGGTGATCCGGACCGGCAAAGCCCGCGCGACCGCCACATCCGGCTCATGGCCGAGCGCGGCCGCATCGATTGGCCACGTGCCACCGGATACGGAAAACGCAATCAGGCCGAAACCGCCACGGGTCGCTACAAGCACTTGATCGGGCCCAAGCTCCGTGCCCGCAGCCGGCCCGCCCAGCGTGGCGAGGTCGCCCTCGCTGTCCAGGTGCTCAACCGCATGATCCGCACCGCCAAGCCCGTCTCCGTCCGTCGCTGAACCGTATGGGTCACGGTCCCTGACCATCCTCCTCAGGTCTGTGCTCCAACGCCGTGTTGCGTGCAACCCTGGGCGTGGCCGGATACGTGATCTTTGCGCCTTATATCTCTACGCCTCATTAGAGCGTCCTCAGGCTGACTAGAATCGAAAAAGCCCTTGCGATTGGTGTCCAATTGCGATTCGAAGATCCCCGGTTGGTTTTGGCCGGAGGGTTGGAATGCAGTGGCGGCGTGGCAAGGCGTATTCTCACGACCTGCGCGAACGGGTGTTTGCGTGTGCGATGCCGGGGAGGCTGTCGGCGAAGTCGCCGAAGCTTTGTGTGTCAGCGTTTCCTATGTTTCGAAGGCCCTCAGCCGAAGGCGGGACACGGGCGAGACAGCGGCACGCGCGCAGCGGTGCCATGTGCCGCCGAAGCTGTTCGGGCTTTACGACGCGATCCGGGCTGAGGTGGCGTCGCGTCCGGACGCCACCCTGGCCGAGCTGCGCCGATGGCTCGGCGAGGTGCATGGCGTTTCGGCCAGCGACGGGCTGATGCACGGCACACTCGCCAAGCTTGGGCTGACGCATAAAAAAAGACGCTGCATGCCGCCGAGCAGGACCGTCCGGATGTCGCGGCTGCGCGTGCGGACTGGAAGGAGAAGCAGCCCAGCCTGACCCCGGACAGGCTGTTCTTCCTGGACGAGACCTCGGTCAAGACCAACATGGTTCGCGAACACGGCTGGGCACCCCGGGGCGAGCGCCTGGTTGCCAGCGTGCCGCACGGCCACCGTAAGACATCGACGTTCATCGGCTGCCTGTACGAAGGCGGCATGGTGGCGCCCTACGTGCTCGACGGGGCGGTCAACGGCGAGCTGTTCGTCGCCTACATCGAGCAGCAGGTTGTCCCTAGCCTGGCACGCGGCGACGTCTTGATCATGGACAACCTGCCTGTCCACAAGGCTGCTGGCGTCCGCCATGCCCTTGAGGCCGCCGGAATAACGCTGCTGTTCCTGCCCGCCTATAGCCCTGACCTGAACCCGATTGAGATGGTGTTCGCGAAGACAAAGGCACTGCTGCGCAAAGCAGCCATCCGGACGGTCGATGCGCTGTGGCGGGCGCTCGGCAAGATTTCGGAATCCCTGACACGGGAGGAATGCGTCAACTATTTCCGGCACTGTGGTTATAGCCAGTCAGGCTGAAAACGCTCTAAATGGTTGGTGTCGGCCATCACGACATAGCCGTGCGCTTGGAGTTCGAGAGCCACGGCACCGTAAACGAGAGCCACGGCACCGTAAAATTGAAGGTCGGCCAGGACCCCGAAATGCGAGTGCAGCCCGCTGCCCTCGCCCACGCATGGCGTCTTCAGCACGCCTCCCTCGTCCCAAGTGATACCTCCTGGCGTCAACCTGATGCTGAGACAACTCAGCGGTAACGCAATGAGAAAAATGGTTGAAGGAGATGCGAGGAAAGGGGAATGGATGGACTGCCGGCTCGTGCCGTCCCGTGCAACGGGTGGGTCCTCCCCATGCTCCCCGGGCCAAGTGGCCCGGCTGCGCGTGGGTCCGGTCCCGCGCCGAAGCGGTCGCGCCGTTGCACGGGACGGCACGAGCCGGCCGATCGGGGAAGTCTTCAGGAAGAAGACGAAGAGTGGAGATCCCCGACATGAATGCCGCGACAAATCCGATCAAGTTCCTCGAAGCCGCCTGGAAAGAACGGTGGATCGCCTCCGAAGGCGGTCAGCACCCGAATGACGGTGCCGTGGTCCAGCTGCAACAATTGGACTCTCCCAAGCCCGACGCCATGACCTTCGCCGAGAACGGGGTGCCCTGCAGCGCCTGGTAGCCCGCTCTTGAACCGACCCGGCTAACAGCTGATCCATCCGCTCGCCCTCAGCAGGCGAGCCTCATCCGTATCCGATCCCCCGGCCGCCTCCCCAGGCAGCCGGGCGGTCGGCGTTCGTCCGAAAGGCTGACACCCTATGTCCCAGCTCACTCTCTCGCTGTTCGACACCACCGCTTTGTCTGGCGGTCTCACGCTGGAAGCCACCGCCAGCCCGCGCTTCCGTAAGGACATCGTGGACGTTCCTCCGGCCCCCATACCGGAGCGCATCCCGGCCCGCACCTACCGCCTGGACGGCGAGCGTTCTCTTGCGAAGGGCTGGAAGGCCCGTGCTGCCGACAACGTCGCAGCCATCCGCCTGCTGCGGGAGATCGAGGCCGAGGACCGCCATGCCACAGCCGACGAGCAGGACCGGCTGATCCGCTTCGTGGGCTTCGGCGCGAGCGATCTGGCCAACACCCTGTTCCGCCGCGCCGGGGAGGCGTTCCGTACCGGCTGGGAGGATGTCGGCAACGAGCTTGAGCAACTGGTGTCGCCGGCCGAAATGGCGGCGCTCGCGCGCTCGACCCAGTATGCCCACTACACGCCGGAGTTCATGGTGCGGGCGGTGTGGGTCGCACTGGCACGCATGGGCTTTGCAGGCGGCAGCGTGCTGGAGCCCGGCTGCGGCAGCGGCCTGTTCCTGGCGATGATGCCGGAAAAGGTGGCCGCGAAGTCGGCCGCGACCGGCATCGAGATGGACCCGACCACGGCGCGGATCGCCAGGCTGCTCTACCCGGAAGCGTGGATCAGGAACGAGGATTTCACCAAGGCTCGCCTGCCCGAGAGCTTCGACCTCGTGGTCGGCAACCCGCCGTTCAGCGACCGGACGGTGCGGGCGGACGATCCGGCCGGCAAGCTCGGCCTCAGCCTGCACGACTACTTCATCGCGCGCTCGATCGAGCGGTTGAAGCCAGGCGGCCTGGCGGCTTTCGTGACCAGCCGGTACACGATGGACAAGTCGGACCCGAAGGCGCGGGCGCACATCGCCTCCATGGCCGACCTGGTTGGTGCGGTCCGGATGCCGCAGGGTGCCATGTCGGCAGCGTCCGGCACCGATGTTGTGGTGGATGTGCTGTTCTTCCAGCGCCGCCAGGCGGAGCAGCCGCCGAACGGCATTGCGTGGTTGGACCTGGTGGACGTGCTCCCTCCGCAGGCATTTCCATCGGCTGCGCCGCTGGAACCTTCGCCTGCTACGCCCGAGGAGGACGGCGAGCCGGCGCTGGCGGTGAACCGCTACTTCGCCGAGCACCCGCACATGGTCCTGGGCTGGCACGGCCGCACCACCAGCCCGTTCGGGGTCGTGTACACCTGCCACTACTACCCGTCCGTGTCGCTGGACGCCGACCTTGGCGCTGCCCTGGAGCGTCTGCCGCGGGGCATCCACGTTCCTGGCGTGTCACAAGAGTCCACACCCGTCCGTCAGCCCGACCGCCCGCGCATCAAGGTGGGCACCGCAGCCGAGGGTGCCACGGTCAAGGAGGGCAGCTACCTCGTGCTGGACGGCGTGCTGACGCAGGTGATCGACGGCGTGCCGCAGCGCGTGGCCGTGAAGTCGGCCGCGGTGAAGGAGGGCATCTTCGCCAGGCACGCCCGCATCATCCAGTCGCTGCTGCCGGTGCGTGACGCCGTGCGTGCGGTGCTGCGGGCGCAGGAGGCGAACGAGCCCTGGGGATTGCTGCAGGGCCGGCTGCGCACGGCCTACCAATCCTTCGTGCGGCAGTTCGGGCCGATCAACCTCACCACCGTCAGCACGAGCACGGACCCTAAGACGGGCGAGGCCCGCGAGACGGTGCGCCGGCCGAACCTGTCGCCGTTCCTGGACGACCCCGACGTGTGGCTGGTGTCCTCAATCGAGCAGTATGACGAGGAGCGCGGCACCGCGAAGATGGGGCCGATCTTCTCCGAGCGGGTGATCCATCCGCCCAGCGAACCCGTCATCACCTCGGCCGCCGATGCGCTGGCGGTGACGCTGCACAAGGTCGGCCACGTCGATGTCGCCCGCGTCGCCGAGATGCTGGGCCGTCCGCGCGAGCAGGTGCTGGCCGAGTTGGGCGATGCGGTGTTCCTCAATCCGCAGGGCACCACTATGGCGCATGAGGCGTGGGAGACGGCCGACGCCTACCTGTCGGGGCCGGTCCGCACCAAGCTCGCGGCTGCGGTGGCCGCCGCGGCGCTCGATCCGCGCTATGCCCGGAACGTCGACGCCCTGCAGCGCGTGCAGCCCGAGGACCTGAAGCCCTCCGAGATCACCGCACGCCTCGGGGCACCCTGGATCCCGGCCAGCGTGGTGGAGCGGTTCTCGGCCGAGGTGATCGGCGTCGCGACGCGGGTGCGCCACACCGTAGAAGTGGCGGCGTGGTCCATCGACGTGGACGCCTTCGCAGGCCAGGCCGCCGCCACCTCCGAATGGGGCACCGCCCGGCGGCACGCGGGCGAGCTGCTGCACGACGCGCTGAACGCCTGCATCCCGCAAATCTACGACACCTGGCGCGATGCGGACGGCGACCACCGCGAGCTGAACGCGTCGGAGACGGAGGCGGCGAGGGAGAAGCTCGGGAAGATCAAGCAGGCGTTCGAGCGCTGGATCTGGACCGACGTGGAGCGCACCGAGCGGCTGGCCCGACTGTATAACGACCGCTTCAACAACCTTCGGCCGCGGACGTTTGATGGGCGGCACCTGCAGCTCCCGGGGGCCAGCAGCGTCATCAGCCTACGCGAGCACCAGAAGCGGGTGATCTGGCGCATCGTCAGCGCCGGCGGCACCTACATCGCCCACGCGGTCGGGGCCGGCAAGACCTTCAGCATGGCCGCGGCCGTGATGGAGCAGAAGCGCCTAGGGCTGATCAGTAAGGCCATGATGGTGGTGCCCGGCCACTGCCTGGCGCAGGCATCGCGCGAGTTCCTGCTGCTCTACCCGAACGCCCGCATCCTGGTGGCCGACGAGACCAACTTCAGCAAGGACAAGCGGCAGCGCTTCCTCGCCCGGGCCGCGACGGCGACGTGGGATTGCATCATCATCACGCACTCGGCGTTCAAGTTCATCCCGGCGCCGGCCAAGTTCGAGAGACGGCTGATCCAGGACGCGCTGGCGAGCTATGCCACGCTGCTGGAGAAGGTGGACGGCGACGACCGCCTGACCCGCAAGCGCATCGAGCGCATGAAGGAGGGCCTGGAAGCCAAGCTGGAGGCGCTTGGCGCACGCAAGGACGACCTGCTGACCATCGCCGAGATCGGCGTCGACCAGCTGGTCGTGGACGAGGCGCAGGAGTTCAGGAAGCTGTCGTTCGCCACCAACATGAGCGGCCTGAAGGGGGTCGCCCCGGACGGCTCGCAGCGGGCGTGGGACCTGCACGCCAAGGCCCGCTTCATCGCGCAGGCGCAGCCGACCCGCCCGCTGATCCTGGCGTCAGGCACTCCGATCACCAACACGCTGGGGGAGATGTTCACCCTGCAGCGCTTCATGCAGCCCGACGTGCTGGCCGAGCGCGGCATTCACGAGTTCGACGCCTGGGCGTCGTCCTTCGGCGACACGCGCACCGAGCTGGAGCTGCAGCCGTCCGGCGCCTACAAGCCGGTCACCCGGTTTGCCGAGTTCGTGAACGTCCCCGAGCTGATCAGCATGTTCCGCTCGGTCGCCGACGTCGTGCTGATGAGCGACCTACGCGAATACCTGCGCTTGCCCGGCCTGCGCACCGGCAAGCGGCAGATCGTCACCGCCAAGGCGAGCCCTGCGTTCCGGGCCTACCAGACGGTGCTGGCTGAGCGCATCCGCAGGATCGAGGAGCGGAAAGGCCGCGTCGAGAAGGGCGATGACATCCTGCTCTCCGTCATCACCGACGGCCGGCACGCCGCGATCGACACCCGGTTCGTGCTCATGCCCGACACCGCGGAGGACCCGCATGCTGGCGACGAGCCGGGCAACAAGCTGAACGCGCTGATCGGCAACGTGCATCGCATCTGGCTGGACACGGC
>JAABUV010003053.1_pt1 | contig 21773 bp, 34 predicted proteins | sample 5559971 | NCBI WGS metagenome assembly JAABUV01 (sample SAMN10711881, study PRJNA513362) | rock metagenome | isolation source: Antarctica rocks | place: Antarctica: Victoria Land, Knobhead nord | collected 2015-12-19
CGGCAGCGCTGCGGCCGGCGCCGGCGCCGGCGCCGGCGCGCCGTTGGCCCAGCGGCTCGCGCTTGACGTCCACACCGACCACGCCCTGCCGGCCGCTCACAGCAAGGTCGGACTTTAGGGGTGGGAAACCCACAAGCTTCAGGGACCAGGTCATCGACCTGCACAAGACAAGCGTGTGCGCGACGCGCGACCATAGGCAGCAGGCTGACAGCACCTCCCGGCAGCGGCTGCAACGCCCCCCACGCCCTGCCCTTCATGTGAGTCCCCAATGTCGCAGGGCCATGGGTGCGCACCGCGTGGGGCTGCGCGTCGGGCATGTCGTGGTCGCAGTGGCGCAGCGGCCGCGCCGCCTCGTCGTCCTCGGACTCGTAGCCGGCGCGCGTCACGCGCGCGTCCTCCGCCGCCGCGCCGCCGCCGCGCACGTCCATGTCCTCCTCAATCTCGCGGTTCACCTGCGCCAGTCCGCAGACACAAGCTTCATCACTTGCCGCCACTGATCAACACCATCTGTCACAAGAGGTGACTCATACCAACACCACTGTGGAACAGTGGTCCGCAAGCCCGGTGCCCCATCAGCGCCCGAATCCGGCCAACCTGCAGGCTGATGTCAACACCTGCAACACGTTTTGGTCGCCTAAGCTCTGCCGCCTTAAGGCAACCCCACCTGCCACCCTTAGCATCACCACTCCATCATGCCAGCTGCCTGCGTCTGGCAGGCAGCATGCGCGCGGCGCCCCGGGCGCGCACGCGGAAGTTGGACGGCGGGCGCGGCGCGAGCGGCGCGCTGGGCGCGGCCGGCAGCTTGCTCAAGTTGGACAGCACGGACACGCGGATGGCCTCCAGCTTGTCGCGCGTGTTGGCATTTTTCATGTTGCTCACGCTGATGCGCAGCCGGTGCGTGTCCATGTAGAAGTCGTACTCCGACAGCGCCTCCATCGGCAGCCTGCCGCCGCCGCGCGCGCGTGAGCCATGCGCGCTTGCCTGCAGGCGCTTGCTTGCCTCGCGCACTGCCGTGCGTTGTGGCCCCATCGTGAGCCCAGAGCGACCTGGGCCCACTTCATCCGCTCGCGCGCCGGCCTTGTCGCTGCGTACCTGCCCTCCGCCAGCCAGCGTTGCATGCACTCATTTGTCTTTTGAGTCCTCAAAGCACCCCTGCATGTGGCCCTGCAAAGACCACGAAGGCGGCAGCCGCGTAGACCACAGATCGGGGGTGCTGCGCTGCATGCGGAGCGCCCATGCAGTTCACGTGCAGAGAAATGCGCGCGGGGGGCCCGGGCGCGCACTCGTCGGGCAGCTCCTGGCCCAGCAGGCGGCCGGTCTCGTACGCCCAGCAGCGCGCCACGTTGCGCATGGTGTAGCCGCCGCCGCCCAGCACCAGCATCGGCACGCCGAAGCGCGCCAGGAAGTCCATGCAGTGCGCGTGGCCGTCCAGGCTCAGGTTGAAGCAGCCCAGGCGGTCGCCCGACAGGCTGTCCGCGCCGCCGCACACCACGATCGCGCCCGGCTGGTACACGTCCATCACCTGCCGCGCGCGCAGCCGCCCTTGTAGCAGGCCCAGCATTAGATACCCTAATCCTACTCAACCCGTTCAGCACACCCCTTTGCCCCGGCTGGTCCACGTCCATCACCTGCCGCGCCCGCGGCCGCGCCCGCCGTCCGAGCACGCCCCAGCACTATCCTTCCATATTCGTCCTACCCCGTCCAACACCGCCGTGCCTTGGTTGGCTTCACGCAGGCTGCTGCAGCCGCCGCATGCCGCCCGGCTAGTGGCCGTCTGCCGCTGGGATCCCCGTCCAGGCGTAAGAAAGCGTTCCTGAGAGGCGCACCGCGGCGCCCCCAGCACAGTGGCCTCGCCAGCTGGTGGAGACCAGTCAGGACTGCCAGCTAAGTGCGCTGCAGAGGGCCCATCGTGTGACCACTTTCTCGACACTAATGCCGTACTCGACTGCTGCATGTCAGTCGCATGTTGTTTGCGACGCGGGGCTGCGCGCCTTCTGCATGATGGGCTCGAACACGTAGCGGTAGCTCTCGTCGTCCATGCCCTCCTGCAGCGGCACGTTGACGGAGTAGCGCGCGCCCGCGCCGGCGCCCACGTCGCCCAGCGCGCCCGTGCCCGGGAAGAAGTCGCCGTACTTGTGGAAGCTGACCGTCATCACGCTGCGCGCCCCCGCGCGCGCGCCGCGTGAGCAGGCGTGCTTGACACAGGCCGCCTTTCTAAGACATGCTGTTTTCAACACAACATACTGCGGGGTCTGCAGGCTATTTATAAGGCTGTTTTAAAACCACACTGCAGAGGCATGCAGATGGAAGCGCGCGACAGGCTGTGCCGAGCTTGATGGCGGGAGGGCGGCGGGAAAAAGGTCTCTTTAACAGCATGGGCTGCGCAAACATCCAGGGCATTGTTTCGCAGAGAATTCACCGTGCGCAGACTGGGGATGCAGCGGTGCAGGCAGACTCGCTGAAAAGTGACATAGCTGTGCGCTGCCAGGCGTGAAGTTATGACGCGCACCGGTCGGTCAGGTAGAAGGCCTCCTCGACGCCGTCGCCGTGGTGGATGTCGATGTCCACGTACAGCACCCTGCGCGGGCGCCCAGTGAGGTCTGCTGGCGCATGCTACACTGTAGGTTGGCGTGTGAAAGCTTGCGGTATGATGTCGGCATGTGCGGGCTGTAGAACAAAGCTCTTGGAAATCCGCCTCCCCGGCACACTCTGCGGGGCGCACCGCTGGTGCACGCGCAGGAGCTCCAGGATGGCCAGCACGATGTCGTTCACGTAGCAGAAGCCGGACGCCTCTGCCTTCTTCGCATGGTGCATGCCGCCTGCGCGCCCGCCCAAGCAGCGGTGGAAGAGCCGCGTGTAGCCGCCCGTGCGCAAGGCTCATTCTGATATGGTGAAAGGTAGCTACTGCAGTGAAGAGGGTCCGTCGGTCGCCAGTGCACCATCCAGTCTGCCAGCCGCCTCACGATTACAGTCCAAAGCGGGCTGCCTACCCGCGCCTCCCTGGCTCCATGAGCAGCAGTGCATGGCCGCCCGACCCACACGCTAGCTGGCTTCCCGCTTCCAGCGGACGGACAGGCAGCAGGCGCCGCAGGCGTGGCCATAGCGCACCTGCCCAGTTGACACACACGTCTGCCCTGCCCTCGTTGAGCAGCGCGGCGCCGCCCACGGAGCCGCCGCTGTACACCTGCGGCAGGCAGGTGCCATCAAGCGCATGAGCGCGTTGGTCTAGGCAGCTAGGCGGCAGAGCTATGTTGCCAGGAGGGCAGGTTTGTGCGGGCTCGCTCTGCTTGCACGGCATAGAAGTGCTGCTTCGCTCATGGTATGCTTGGTGAAGCTGCTGAAACTGCAGCCTTGCTTACGGGTCACTAATTAAATTGCAGAACAAACCATTCACTCTCCAGCCTATAAAGCAAAGAATTGCTGCTGCCCGCGGCAGTGGAAAAGCCCCGTTTAGGCCAGTGAGCAGGCCTCGCACCGCGCAGTACTCGAACATCCCGTCAAAGACCGGGCAGTCCGCCTCGCCCACCGGGCCCAGGTTGAAGCGCCGCATCTGCGTCATGTACTCGTCCTGGTTGTCCGGCGTGACGTTCTTGAGGAAGCTGACATAATCTGCGCGGCGCGCGCGCCGCTCGCATTACAGTTCTCCGCATCGCACACAGCAGGGCCCTTGACCGGGCAGCGCCGCAGCGAGCGGGCCGCACCGTCGGCGTGGAACATCTCCAGCTCGTCATCGTTGCGCGGCTGCGGCCGGTGGACCAGCAGGCGCTTATTTAGGCCGTAGTTCTTGACCAGGCTGTGCGTGAGCCGCACGCGGTGCGGTCGCATTGGGTTGCCACCGCCATAGTTGAAGTTTGCTGCGCGCGCAGCGACGGCGCCCCCGTCAGGCCGCGCCGCCAGCTCATCGGCAGGATGCTTTCAAGCGCAGCAGCGGGCTCGGCCCCAGTTAAAACCACGCTGTGCCAAAGCAGCTCCGTAAGATGCAGAGCCTGAGCAGCTTGTCAGCTGCGCAAATTAGTACGCGGTGACCCCGTGCACGGCGCGCATAGCCCGACAAAACTACAGGCAGCGCGACTCCCGCGAACGCACTCAGCTCCTCGTCGTAGAAGTACCCGACGGTCTTCTCTTTCACGCTCATGCCGCCGCGACTTGTAAGGCTAGCGGATCACTGACATGCCGCGGCGGTACGCGCTGGTAGGACCGGTGACCAGGTCGCTGCGCCTGAGAGTGCTGGCAGGCAGGCCACAAGCAGTCTCAGCAGTCTGACACCTCACCGCTGCAGCGGATTGCTTAGACAGCCCTTTCACCAACACACAAACTTTATAGCTTGCCTCAAGTAGGCTGTGCAGCGTGCAGCTGGCTACTAGCACGAGGTCTCGGCTTGCTGTTCACATGAGTGGGTCCAGGGCTAGGGCGGTCAAGCAGGGTGTCTCGCAGTTTACGGACTGAGCTTTCCGTAGACGGTTGTAGTACGCTTGCGCTGATAGACTTGCTACATCTTCCTTTGCGCTCCCCAACCAAGTGCTGCACCACCAAAATAGTGTCTTCCTGTATCTAGATCCCCTTCTTTTGGTCTGGCAGTGTTGATCGTGTGGCGTAGAACGGGTGTTTGGAGCAGCCTGTAGGCAAGGTCTGTGCTTGCTCTATCCCCGGAGCACTGATGCCAGCGGGTCTACATGATGAGGCTGGAAAGGACCGCGTATGTAGCGCTGGGCGCGTTTGTTACTGCCGCCGTGTTTGGCGCAAGGGGTGCGCGGCCCGCGTGGCGCGCAGGATCAGCGCACCCGTTGAAGTATCTCTCTGCCTCGTCATCTGCTGATGACAGCCCGGGAAATGCAGGTCGCTTGCCGCACACCTGGACAGGCGCCCGCGTGGTGCCGGGTACCACCAGCAACGAGGAAGTCAGCATCACAGTGCACCCAAGCCCAGGTGCCTGCAACTGGCACCGCAGCCCCTTTATGTATGAATCAAGATTTGTGCAGCTCCCAGCCTCTAGCAGACGCAAATTCTGGCTGCGACCCGCTATAACAAGCGCACGTGTGCTGCGGCGGCAGCCGGCGCGCCGGCCGAGCCCGCCCTGGTGACGCACGAGGGCCTGGTCGCGCTAGCGCGGCGCGACCCTGGCTTTGCGCCGCTGCTGCCGCCATGGATGCTGGAGGACGCTGACAGCGTCGCGCTGCTGGGGCCGCCCGTCGGCCACGCCGGCGACCTGCGCCGCTTCGGCGCCAAGATCCGGGCGGCCCGGGCCGGCGGGCGGGCGCTGCGCGTCACCGTGCTCGGCGGCAGCATCAGCGCCTGCGTGCTCCTGGCCGACCCGGGCGCCGAGTGCTGGGCCGCGCGCGTGGCGCGCTGGTTCAACGCGCGCGCGCGCGTCAGCGTCGCGCTGCGCAACAGCGCCGTGCGCGCCACCTCCTCCAGCTTCGCCGCGCAGTGCCTGAGCAGCCTGGTGGCCGACGACGCCGACTTTGTGTTTGTCGAGTACACCGCCAACGACGGCTACCACGGCAACAAGGTGGACCCCGGCGCGCTCTGCGCCGGCAACGCGACCGCACCCCGCCTGGACGACATGAGCCGGCTGGACACGCCGGTCAACCGCGGCCTGGAGCGCCTCATCCGCAAGCTGCTGCGCCTGCCCGGCGCGCCGGTCGTCGTCCTGGTGCAGTGGTGCGCCGCCTGGCGCGGTGCGCGCGAGCGCGCGCCCCGCGCACCCTGGGTGCGGGAGACGGCGCGTGGCGCAGGCGCGGAGCGAAACTGCAAAGGCTGCTCAGCATAGGCTGCTGCGGCTGGGCGGCAGCGGGTGTCCCTCTTGAGCGCATACAGGGTCTTACATGCCGCTCAGGCCCGCCACCAAACCCTGCGCGGCGCCGGCGCGCCGCGCAGGTACACGGCCGCACTGTCGCGCTCCTTCCTGCAGGAGGCGCGCTTCTGGCAGACCGCCGAGCGCGACTCGGCCACGCTGGCGGGCTACTACGACGTCGCCTCCGCCAGCGCGCGCAACGCATTCTTCCACCTACACGCCGCCGGCGCGGAGGGCGTGGCCGGCGGCCGCAACGAGTCCGCCGCGCTTGTCGACCACGTGCACCCCAACGCGCTCGGCCACGCGCACCTGGCGTATCCCGTCATCTTCTATCTGGAGCAGGCGCTGCGGCTGACCCAACCCAACCCTGACCCTACCCTAACCGAGCCAGAGCTCGCGGGGGCGGGGCCCGCGGCCGGGCCAGCGCGGCTGCCGCCGCCCATGTTCCCCGGCAACCATGACTTCGCGACGTTCTGCCGCGCCGGCGAGGCGCTGCGCGCGCTGGCGGACGCGCAGCAGGGCTGGGAATGGGAGCCGGGCGACAAGGCGGGCTTCGCGACGCACGCGGGTCTGCCCGCCGGCGACCTGGTGCTCGCCTTCGACCTGGCCGGCGCGCCCGCGGGCGCGTCCGCGCAGCTGGGCCTGGGCGTGCTGGTCTCCAACTGGTCCGCCATGGGCGCGGCGCACGGCCGCTGCTCGGGCGGCTGCGCGTGCGCGGCGCCCTGGGCGCTCGACGGCCGCAGCGCCAGCCCGGGCTCGCAGCAGCAGATTCGGTACCACGCGCTGCGGGTGCTCGACCCGGGCGCGGCGTGCACGGTGTCGCTGCGGCGTGCGCCCGAGGCGGGCGCCGACGCGGCCGGGGGCGGCTACTTCCGGGTCATGTCGCTGTCGTATGGCGAGCAGCCCCTACCTACCTGGCCGACTCGGGCTGGCACTTTTAGGGGCCGCGCAGGGTGCACTCGGGGGGTAACGAAGCCCTTTACATTCAGCCAGCGCAGGAAAACCGCGCAACTCCCATACCATTGCTAGCTTCTCGCTGACACACTTGGCAGGGTTGTGCAGGAGCAAACCCCGCCCCACATGTGCAGAGTTTTGGCTGCGCGAGCGCTCCTGGCGCCCATGAATTAATAAGCTGTGACAGCTGCTTTTGTCTTCTGAGCACCTGGAGCGCTCCTGTGCCTGGACGCCGAGGGCACTGGGTGTGCACTGCATCGCTTCTGGGTGTATGCAGTGCATCACTTCTTAGCTCATGTGTTGGGCGACGCTGTAGTTGTGACAGCATCGCATGCTGACTCTGCTAACTGCTGCTTGAGTTTTGCCAACAGGCGCAGCCGTGCACTAGTGTCTCATGCACTGGCCTGCTTTGGGCGGGCCTTATGCTTGCGCAGCACTGCTTCTCATGCACTTGCCGGGCGTGATGCGTTCTTGCTCCTCCTACTGGTAAGTGCATGCAGATGTACAACGGCCTTCAGGGTTCATGTCAGTGCTGGGGCGGCCGGAAGAAGTTTCATCCCATTTGATGCTAGGGGAAAACTTTGCCACCATGGCTCTGTAACCGTGCATCCCCTTGTAACTCCTCACTTGGCGTCAGGCAATGATCGTTGCAGCGCGGCCCAGGCAGGCGGACGATGCAAGCCTCAGGTGCTCCCGGGCTCCTTGCTGTGTTCTCATAAAGCCACAAGTCGCTTAGCAGCTGACCCCTGCGGCTGCCAGCAGGCGCCTGCGCTCCGGCCACCTCAAGGGCAGGGCCGATGCTGCCCTGGTCCTCAAGAACTACAAGGATGCGGCGGCCCTGTGCGCAGCGCAACCCAGCTGCATGCCCACCCTCACCCCTGGCTGATGGCCGCTGCTCAGCACACGGTGCTGCAAGTGTCCTGCGGCAGACGCTCGCAGCACACCTGACCTGCACAGAGCTGCGCAGGTATGCCGACGCGCTCGCGGCACTGCCGGAGGGCGACTCGCGGCACAAGCTGCTGTGCAACCGCTCGCTCGCGCTGGGCAAGGCGCTGCGGCACGCTGAGGCGCTCGCCGCGGCGGACGCGGCAGCTGCGGCCGGCCCCGCCTGGCCCAAGGCACACTGGCGGCGCGGCAGCGCGCTGCGGGGCCTGCAGCGGTTCCAAGAAGCCGCGCTCGCCTTCCTGGAGGCCTGGCGCCTGTCTGGCGGTGCGCCAGTGCCGCCTCTGCCCACTGGCAGGGCGCTCCGAGCTGCGCCGCTTTCTCCGGTCTGCGCACGGCTGTGTAACCTGCTTTTGGCGATGGTTGGCACGAGCGCCTTTCCCGCAGGCCGGGAGCAGGTGCACCGCCCGACGCGCGGGAAGCTCTGGTGACCCTGCGTTATATGCAGGTGACGGAGAGTGCGAGGTGGCGCTGCGCGCAAGCGTGCAGCGCCTGACGCGCGAGCAGCTCGCCCTGGGCCTGCTGCGCCTGCTCGCGGACCTGGAGGCGCACGCGCGTCCAACGCACATTAAACACACTTTGAGCATTCGGGGTCTTAGTGACACTGTGCACTTGCAGGTTTTGTTGCTTCCCGAGCCAAGTGGGTTGAGGCTGCACGCCAGCTTGGCATGTGCTCTCAGGCGCGTATGTGATAGAGCAGCAGCGTATGTCCGTGGTGAGGCGAGACAGCTCATGCACTGGACAGTGAGCGCATGTTATTGCTCCGTCTGCTCATGCTGCAGAGTGCAGCAGCAGCACAGCTGGAACGGACGCACGGCAGCTCAAGCGCGCTGGTCAGCTGTGCGCAGGGCGCGCTGGAGCCAGCACAAGCAGAGGCGCCGGGGCGCGCCGCGCTGGAGGAGGGCGCATTCCGGCTCGTCAAGGACGCGCACACAGGCGGCGGCTCCCGCCCAGGGGCGTACCATGCAGCCTACCTGCACTGGCTGCAGCGCGGGCTCCCGACGGCGCAGGCCTACACCGAGCGGTCGGCCGTGCACGCGCGCGCCTGCTGCTTCCTGCAGGTACGCGCCTCTCCTCACGCACGTGCAGGCCACTGTCCCACAACATGATCCATACGCAGTCCAGTTAGAGGCTGGCAGGGAGCGTGGCTGGGCACGAGCACACGTCACATGTAAGGTCTGCTTATTCAGTGAGCACTTGCGCACACTGGCAGATGTAGTACTGTGCAAGCATACCAATCTCAGAATGCAAGTATGCAAGCACGCCAACGTTACACTAGAGCTGGCATGCTTAGAACAGGGACCCCTGAGCATTGCAGCCCTGTCGCCCGGCCGCAGGCTCGCGAAGACGCGCGCCTGGCCATCGCGGCGCACGCCGCGCAGCCCGCCAGCAGCCTTGAGGACTGCCTGCGCCCTGCGAGCGCCGATGCGGAGTGGGCCGCAGCTGGGGGCCTGGCGGCAGGGGCCGCGGGCGCATACCTGCGCCTGGGCGAGGCGCTCATGGCCGAGGCCGATCACCCGCACCGTGACGCAGCCGGCGCCGCAGAGGTGCGCTCCCCAGCAGTGCGATACGCTGCAAAAGGACGAGCTGCGGGCAAGCGCGGGGCATGGCAGTGCGGGCCTCGCTGTTGATAGCGTGCGCGCATACTCAAGGGCGCGCATTTCCTGAGCAGGGTCGGAGCCGCCATGCAAAACGGCCTGCAGATCGCACAGGCGACACGGGCATACCAACTTGGGCCCTGCAGTGTATGGGTACGGCATAACCCCAAGCCTACTCTGCCGGTGCAGGCCTTTGCGCGCGGGCTGGACCTGGCGCCGTCCTGCGAGCGGCTGCAGGCGGGCCTGACTGAGGCCGGCCAGGCGCTGGACGGGCGCGCGCTGGTTGCGGCGCTGGGCGCTGCGGCGCTGGGCCGCGCCCGACGCCCGCGCCGCGCCGCCGGGCGCCCTGGCAGCGGGCGGCAGCACGGGGCTGCCTGCGAGGGCCAGCGCGCCGGGGCAGCGGCGGCCATCCGCGCCCGGCGGCCGGGCGTTCCAGCTGAACGTAGAGCTGCGCCTGCTCAGGGCGCGCCGACCCTTGCTGCCTACGTGCTATCGCATCCCTGACCTCGTAGGTTGTGCGATCTGGCTACCGCTAAGCACTCCTCCCCGTGCTGCAGTGCCTTGCGGTGCACTCGATCGCCCAGCTTCATGGGTCGGGGCCCCCTGCGCACGCCTCTCTGGCGTGTCCGCGCTAAACATGAGTGCAAGAGGATGTGCTTGACTTCACAGCCATGGAGTATTGCTGTCATCCACAAACCCTAACAACAGCAACTGTTGCAGGCGCGGCCGGCGGACATGGGCGCGGCGGAGCGCGGCGCGCTCAGGGCCCGGCTGGCGGCGCTGGCGGGTGCGGCCCTGCCGGCCGTCGCCATCACGGGCGTGCGCGCGGTGGCGGCCAAGGCCGGCGCGGGCGGCCTGCTGGTCTCGCTGGCGGTCGCGCTTGGCGGCGACCCTGCAGCGGGGCGGCGGCTGGCCGCGCAGCTGCGGGTGCGCTTGGCTCTTTGTGAAATAAGTCATCGTGCTGGGCTCAGTTGACTTTAGTTGACTTTCTGGGAGTGGTCAGCACGCTGCAACAGGAAGGGCAATCAGCACACGGGCCGCACAGGCCTGTAAGATGCGCATGATCCGCATAGGTACTTGTTGATAGCCGCGCATGCACACGTTGTGGGGGGGTGACATGTGCCATGCATCACATCAGCCCTCTGCTCACTGCTTACAAGGCCCTTTCTGCGCTCAGAGTGTTCAGAGGTCAGACACAGCAGGTTCTCATGCGTAATGGCGTATTGCAGCATTCTTGCAGCATATGTGGCCAATGAGAGGCAGCGTGCGCAGGACGGCTCTGTGTCGGCTGCGGCGCTGGCGGCCGGCTGCGCGGGCGAGGTGCAGAGCGCCGATGCGGACGTTGCTGACGTCACGCCGGCTTCAGCGCGCGCACTGGGCGCAGCGCCGGGCGGCGAGCCGGCGCATGCGGCTAGTCAGCTGCCCGCAGCCGCCGCTTCACCTGTGCCTGCTGATTCCATGAGCGAGCGGCCGACCACGCCCGAGCTGGCAGAACGCCGGCTGACAGTGGTGCGCCCACCCAGCAATGCATCACTGGTACGGACAGCGAGAACAGCGCGTTGAAGGCTTCCTGTAAGCGCACGTGTGCCTGTGTTGTTGTGACATGCATTCTGCTACCTGTCTCGATTGCAATTGCCTGCCTATTATTTTCAGAGAGTATATGTTGAAATTTGGGAAAGCATCAACAAACAACCCGTTCACAGTATCAACAACCAACCCATCACAGTAAGCGTGCATTTCAAGAGGCCTGCCGCAGGCAAGCGGCATGCCTGCAAGAGCGACGCGCACCATGGCAACTTCTGCCATATGTGCAAAGCTGCTGCCTTCAGCAGCTGTCTTCATGCAGTGGCGAGGGTGCTGCGGGGACTGGGCAGGTGCCGCCGCCTAAGCAGGCGCTGGCGCTGCCGTACGGCGCCTATCGCATCGTGCGCGCAGACGGCAGCGCGCCGGAGCGCGTCAACAAGCACCCGTTCTGCATGTCGCGCGTGTTCTACGACGCGGCCGAGCGGCCGGAGGAGCGCTGGGCGCAGCTCGCGGACGGCAGCTGCCGCTGGCGCCAGAGCGGCTCGGAGGTCAAAGTCATCGCGCTGCGGGTGCTGCCCTGCATGGCGCTGGCAGCGTATTTCTTAGCCAAATTCAGCGCCTGCTTGATCCATGTACAGTTCTCACGAGCTTACTTCCCAGTGTGAGAGGTATGGAAACTCCGCCTGTGGCGCTGCCAGCCAGGTGCCCAAGGACGTGCCGCCGCGCGCGCTGGACGTCACGCTGGAGCCCTACGCGCTGCGCGTTGCGCATCGCATCACGTGTGCCTCCCCTGCTATGATGCATGTCGGGAAGCGTGCCTGGTGCCGGGGTGTGTGCAACAATGTGGTGGCACATACTCTGCATGGGAATTGTTGGTCAGGTGCCGAGTTCTGGTATAAGGGAACATGTTTAAAGAATACTGGAGTAGGATGCTTCGAGACGTGATGTGTGGCTGAATACAAACTTGAGACCATGCTGCAGATAGCCAGCATTGCTGAGTGAGTTGCGGCAAGGGCAAGGCATGCCATGGGTTTCCCAGTGGCAGCAACACATGACATGACAGGGAAGTCCCTTGCTCCATGGCCCACTGGCCATCTGGTCAACGTCGTGCAGGGGCGAAGTGTACCTGGCTGGGGAGCTGGTGCGCGGCATTGTGCCCGACGAGTCCGTCTGGCTGCACGGCGGCGGCGAGGGCGAGGACGGCTGCCTGCTGCTCCTGCGCAAGATGAACCTGGAGCTTCTGCGCCAGTGCGCGCACAGAGCCCCTGCTGCGCTGCCGCCTGAGCTGATGGCAGGTTGATTGTGCAATGTCACGGAATCTTGCAGCCAATGCGGTGATAAGCTCTTCCTCAAGCTGCCTGCAGGCGGAGTCCTTCATATGGAGTTCTGGCCCTCCCATGTCACTGCACCAATCTGCCCCGTCTCAGCAAGCACAGCATGTGCAGATTGCGATCATGTTACCACCGTATAGCACATGGGCCCCATGGCGCGCAGGCACTGGCTGCACAGCGAGATGTGGTGGCCGCGCCTGCTGGTTCACCAGCCCGCTGTGGCCTGGGACGACTATGAAAAGGACTACAGCGACCTCCCACGCGAGGCATGCCCCACCTGTTGCGGAACCATCTTGCAACCCTGTGTGACTGGATAATGTGCTGTTTGCTGGCACCCAACGCACTCGTGCGTGTGTTCGTGTGTATGCACAGCACGGTGGGGCCTCCAAAAGTGCCAACTCCTGCTTTTAGCCTAATCGGGGAAACATGCAGGAGGCTGTTACACCAAAAATATTGATTGGCCTAAGGGCGCCTGCTGGACCTTGGCCAGCAGCACATGCAATGAAAGCAGGACCTGTTAGTGTATGGCATGAGGGTGCAGCATGCGCGCCATGCAAGTGCAGATGATGGTGAAACAGGGTGATACTTAAGGCACATATAATCACCAGCCGTGTGCTACCTGCTGACATGTAAACCTGTTGGCAATCCAAGACGCCTACTGGCAGCACGTGCGCAGGTGCTGGCGCAGCATGCCGTCGTGGAGGCGGCGCGCGACGACGTCCGGCGGCTGGAGGCCCGCGAGCGCGACGTGCGCGAGGTGCTGCAGGCGCGGGCTTGCACAATCTAGACGCAGTTCTAGGGATGGTTGCCTCCACGTAAGAGCTGACTTGCCTGGCTGGACAGGCTCGAGGGGCGGTGCGCGGGCGATGCCGCAGGCTGCGCGGCTGGCAAGCATGCGGCCAGGGCTGTAGGGCAGCCTGGTGTCGCTGAGTAATTGCCACTGGACACAATTGTCAGCTGCGTCCTTTGCTAAAATCACCCTCAGCAAGCGCTGGCATGGCTGGCAGCACATGCTGCTTGCATGCTCTGCGGTCCCTGGCAGCAGCAAGTACGACAAGCACAAGCCGAAACAGAAATGCATCGCAGGAGCGGGACGACCTGCGGAAGCGCACACGCCAGGAGCGGCTGCGCGACATGCGGTTCGGCAGGCACAGCGCGGTGAAGGCCATCACAGCGTCGCCCTTCTTACATCGCAGCACCCTGCTGGCCGCGTTGGGTGGTGTGGAGGCGCGTGCCAGCACCATGGCAGCAGGTGATGTTTAACGAATTGAAGCCTTTGTGAGATCACCTATTTGACAGGTCTGGGATCAGCATGTCAGTGGTGCGTTGCTAGGTCCGGCTGGCATTTACAAGCATGTGCAAGCACGCCAGTCCAGATGTGCAGAGCGCTGCTCCTGCGCCAGAAAACAGGCGGAACGCCGCGCTCACGCTATGAAGTAGCAACCCAAAAGACAACAACGCTGACCTGGCAACCCAAGCAGACGCGCCTGCGGGCGTCGCGCGCCAGCGAGGCGACAACGCATGCAGTGCTGCTCACAAAACTGTCCAACCCTGGTGCTCGCACCCAACAGACCCATCCAAGTCGGGCTGACAGCCCAGGCACTCTGCCTGTGCGAGATGCGACACGCAGGACGGGCGGCGCCGCCCTTGCGAGTACGGCAGGCGGGCGTGTGGGCACGCGGGAGGCAGAGGAGGCGGTCAGAGCAACACGCTGGCGTCCCAATCGGATAGGATCAGATGCACGCTTTGGGAGTCCGCTATTGTTGCCATGGGTATCGCAGACGAGCCCGGGCCCGCAGCACGGCCCCAACGCCCCAATGCCAATGCCTGGGTTCGTCAGCTACACCCGCTGCCAGTCCCCATGCCTTAGCGCCCTCAAGCCACAGGCACTGCGTCTGCCACAGCTGCCCCGCCTGCACACACCGCAGCGCCTCGCACGCTGTTGAGCCACACGCCCGCCAGGCCACAGCCTGCAGCTCCCGCATGCTGGCTGTGACGTTGCCCACCAGCCATGCCTGCACCACATGGGGGAGCGCTCCCGCCCGCGCGCCGTGGGCGGCCCTCCCAGAACCATGGCCGGCTCGCCGGCCACTTGGCGCCTCGTCCCGGGCTCACCGGTCTGAGCTATGGCATTGTGGCGCACAAGCAAGCTGCCCACACCCACGATACGATGCTGGTCGTATCACCTGGGGGCAGGCCGCCCCCGCCTGACAGGGGACCTGCGCGGCAGTGGCGATGCATTCCTCACCGCCTGGCACGCCCAGCAGCCTGTCGCCTGGCCGCTCTGCTTGGCCCGCGCGTCTCCATGACAAGGGTGCGCGTCAGCCCGCATCACTGCCTGGCCGCATCACTTGGCCTTGGTCGCCTCGGTCACGACCGTCGTCGTCGTGCTGACGACGGCCGGCTCGGCCGCCACCGCGCGCGGCTTGGCGCGCGGCTTGGCGCGCGCGTCGCCAAAGTTGGCGTTGGTGCCCTTGAGCCACTGCGAGGCATCGGTGTCGGCCTTGGGCGCCGGCTCCACGCGCTTCTTCTGCTTGCCCTTGGTCGCGTTCTTGACCACGGCCATGCCGGACACGTTGCTGTACACCACGTACCCTGCGCGGCTCGTGCTGTCAGGCTGCTGCCCTCTCCGGCATCGCCCCTGCCATCAGCTGCCCCCGCTTTTCCTCCTGGGCCCGCTCGCATCACTCACAGCAGGCATGCCCACCATGCTGCTGCAGACACACACCGTGCTCATAGCAGCCAACAGTTATCTTTTCTCAGAAACGCCCTCGCTATGCGGACACTGCGCAAACTTAAGCAAAACAAGCGGCAGAGTGCCATCACACCATCGTTCATGCATACCAACCACAGGGCTGAACGAGGAGAGCGGGGTTCAGGTCTCTGAGGCGGAGCCGCTCTGTCGCAGCCGCCGCATCGCCTCACCCTGCATGGGCGCCTGTACCGCCCGGGGCATGGGCTAGTCAATTCGCGCGCGCGTGGGGCGCGCACCCAGGCCGGCGAGCAGCGCGGCGATGGTCGCGTACAGTGAGATAAGCTCTACATCCACCAGCTTCTTCGTCTCCACGATGTCGATCGTCTGGTTGAAGAATGTGGTTGCAAACACGTCCGGGAAGACGTCCGCGCCGTCCGCCGTCTGGTAGAACGCCGTCAGCGCCACCTGGCCGCGCCGGCGCGCGTCGGCGCGCGGGCGGCCGCCGGCGCCTTGCCCATGTGCCAGCATGCTCGCCGCCGTGGCGCCGAGGTGCGGCGCAGGGACGGGGCGGGGGCAGGGCCGACCGCGCTGTGCAGCTCGGCACGCTGCCCACTGGATGCTAGTCGTGCTGCTGGGCCCGTAAGCTTGCGTCCTGCATATGCATGAAATTGCATATGCATTGGAATTTTGGGTGCAAGCGTCTTTGCGAGCGATCTTAGCATCATACAGCTCGCAAGCAGTGTCAAGGTAAGCAGGAGGAATAGCCAGTAGATAAATGTATGGCAGGCAGAAGTTCAGGCGACCACGACTGAAACATCGTTGGAGCAGAGTGGTACGCACCCGGAACTCCCGTGGCGGCAGGCTGGGGTCGGGCATCAGCCAGTAGCTGAGCGACAGCGCCTCGCCAGCCTTCAGCGGGATGCCCTTCTGGTACGGGCCCTGGCGCTGCGCGCCCCGGGCACACAGCTCGAGTCGCTTCATGAGCTGCCGCACTCTCTTCATTTCCTGGCTACCGACAACCACACCTCCGCACACATGCTCGCTGGCAGCCGCATCGAGGCTCAACCCCACTCCCTTCACTCCCCAGCGCGCCGCAGCGCGCCGCGCCGCCGCCGCCGCGGCCCGCCGCGCACCTGCTCGGTGAAGTTCTGGAAGTACATGGCAAAGTTCTGCACCGAGTTGAGCGAGCCCTGCAGCGTGGTGACGTTGAGGTCGGACGCGCCGCGGTTGTGCAGCCCGACCACGACCTCCACCTGCGCGGGGTCACAAACCCTCTGTCATGACCTCAGCGCTGCAGCAGCACGCGCACGCAGTCACTGCGCCCGGCCGGCAACCCCGCTGCCGCGCTGGAAAAGCGCGGCGGGCCTGCCGTGTGCGCACAGACCGCTGTTCCACCTGCGCCGTGCGCGCTGACAGCGCCGCGCAAACCTGCCTTCAGCACGGTGCAAGCCCATCGCTGCCGCGTCTCAAGGCAGGCTGCCACTGCCTGAACTCTGACGGTGTGCCTGGCTACGCAGGTCTGGCGGTGTGCATCGCGGCCCGCGCCATCCGCTTGCAAGTAACAGTGACGTAGTGCAAAGGCACATAAAGCGCAGCAGCTGGAAGGCCGCAAGACTGCCCCTTTCACCTTCAGGACAAACACGGTACAGGCGCACTGAGCTGCCTCAAAATAGCACGCCGCTTGGAGTTGACAACAACAAGGCTTTGGTCCATGGCTTACCTTGAAAGGCTTTTTGAGCATAGTTGAGACAAACAACCCAAGCCGTGCGGCAGTGCTGCAGCGCTGCTTCCCAGCACAAGGCAGCCCGCGTAACAGGTGCGGAACCTGCAGGGCGGCGTCTATGCACCGCGAGAGCAAGAGGCTGCCAAGCAGCGCCAGGATCACAGCAGAGGCGCTCACGCCAGCCCCCGGGAGAACGAGATCACCACGCCGCGCGCTGCACTTTTGTGCGCTGATCACGGCAGGCCTGGCGCGCCTTGTCGCCCGCCGGAAACTGCAACTCTGGGTACTTTGGTACCCAGTACTGAGAGTGCACATCCGTGGATGCAGCCGGCAGGTCCGTCAGCAGATGTTTGGCACCAGGCTGTCCACTTGCGCCGCCTGCACAGCAGCTTGCGCATCAGGTGTTAGCCTTCATACAAAACGGACAGACTGAGCTCCGAGATGATCAGGCAGAACAAGCTTGCGTGAATTGGCAGCGGTGAGCTCCACCTTGCAGCGACAGGCACGCTGCTGCCACGAACAGGCCCACGCGCATCATCCTGCCTACTCCACCGGGTCTATCTGGTTGTCCTTTCCAAACACCGGCATCGCGCCTGATGGGGGCTGGGGGCACATTAGGACACATTCGAAGGCCCTTGCCAGCACCATGCAAGGCTCACTCATGAACGACAGAGGTTGGAACGGGTGGCAAGGTAGTCGAATTTACACAGGCTGCACAGGTACTTCACAACATGCAAGTGCTGAGCGGCTAAGAAAGGCACACAGAGGATGGTGTCACGCAACGACGCGTCCCGCCCTGGAGTGAGCGGCTGACTCACCAACAGGCATACAGTTTACGGCATACTTGCAGGCAGGCAGCCGCAAGGCTGCCCGCCTGCCTGCCTCTGAAGTATTCCAACAGACCATACGTGAAAGCTTGAGAACCTGTGTCTCAGATATCCTTGGCTGCGCGCACCCCCACTCCCGGCCGCAGGATTCCACCAGCGCGCTTCCCCATGCCCTGCCCTGCCCCCAGCTGCTGCTTTACACGTGTATGCTGTGCGTACAGCATGCACAAGAGCCCCACTGACAGCATTGTACATGCAGCGGCGGCAGGACGTGAGCTCAGAGCGCTCTCGCTGAGCTGGCGCGCACGGCCGCGAGCGCCCCGGCGCGCGTCCCCTTGGCCGCCGGCCGCGTCTTGGCAGCACGCGCGTGCCGCGCCGGGCCAGCCGCCCCGTTGGTGGCCCCGCCGGCGCGCCCCGTCGCGCACAGCATCGCGTGCGCCAGCGAGCCCACGGCGCTGGTCAGGCCGAGCCAGAACACGAGCTCCGGCACGCTGAATGGCTTCCATGTGCAGCGGGCGTCCGTGTCGGGGTCTGCAGGGTCTGTGGGGTCGCCTGCGCGCCGCGCGCCGCCGCTGCGCGCGGGCCGAGCCGGCGCTATGAAGCCCGAGGCAGGCATACCGGCCATGGCGGCCAGGATCTCGGCGGTGTCGGCGTCCGCCTCCGCGGTGATGCGCTGCGCCTTGCGCCCGGCACCGCGCGGGCGCCCGCGACGCGGCCGCTCTGCGGCGGGCGAGCAGACGTCAGCATGCGCTCACGCACTGTGCAATACGTGGCGGTCACGTGCAGGAACACTGCGCTGCCAACGCGGCTTGTTGCACAGCTGCACAGCACAGCTGCACAGCACTTTGTAAGGTAGCTCACCAATGCTCAATGTGTGCTGGCTCCAGGCCAACTGGGGGTTTCAAATGCAAGCATGCGTGTGCTTTATGAGCACGTGCGTCAAGAGCTGCCCGGTGCTTAATGATGCTAAGGAACAGCACAAAAACTAAAAAAAAAATGCTCTCACTGGCAACTCTGACCAAGTGTGCAAGCAGACCCAGACGGTACTCAGATCACTCAGATCACGGATCCCTCTGCGTGTCTCGCAGCACTCGGCTCTGCTGCACACGTGCGGCAAAGGGCGCCAGCGCAGCGCCGGGCATGCGGCGCGGCCTGGGTGGAGGCCGGCGGGCGCGCGCCGTCGGCCTCGCGCGCCGCGACGGCCTGCGGCGCCGCGCGGCGCTTGGTGCCGCGCGGCTTGGGCGCCTCGCGGCCGGGGCGCTGGAAGTCCGGCGCGTCCGCGTCGCGGCGCCAGGCGGTGGACGCGGCCAGCGCGGACGCGCGCCGCTCGCCGCCGTCGCGGCCCAGCGTCACCTGCGCGCGCGCGGCCGCGCTCGCCGGGGCCGCCACCCAGCGTCTCTGCACTGTGGTCAGCGCGCCGGGCCCGGGGTTGCGCGCGGCCGCTTGCAGGGTCAAAGCCCCAGCATGTCCTAATCTCTCGTGCTCCCCGCGGTAACATCAGGACAAGGCAGTGGATGCAGCTTCATTCATAACGCAAATCAGCATGTGAGGTATCACAATGCAGGAATGTGACTGCATGCGCGCCTCGCACGCAATCGCAAAATCGCGAGATGGCCGTACAAGTGACAATGGGGATGAAGATGAAGCAATTTTGTTAGAGACAAAGGGATAGGAGAGAAAGCAAACAGCAGCCCGTCGCATCTGACCGGCAAGCAGGGCGGCAGCGCAAAGACGCTGCAATTCCGCCACACATGCATGTGATATCGAGCCCCACACAGCCAGACCAGGTCGTGGGGCGCTGGCACCCCGCTCACCGGGCCGCTCGGCTTTGGCGGCGGCGCGGCCGGCGCGGGCTCGGGCGCCTTGATGATGGCTGCGTCGCGCAGCCAGGCCTCAAACGCGCGCTCGTTGGGCTCGCCCTCCTCCATCATGCCCGGCGGCTTCAGGCCCAGCCGCTCGCGCCTGAAAAGGCGCAGCACAGCCCCATGAGCGGCCAGGTCTGCGGGGTCCGCGTGCAGCCTGCGGGTTCCCGCCGGCGACAGCGCACCAGCGCAACGGGCCATCACAGGCCGCCGTGCTGCACAGCAGACCAGCACAGGATGCGGACCAAGCCAGAGCACTTTGAATGAGCTGGAAAGGCGCGACTGCTGCTGCCTGAGCGAGAGCCGGGCGGGGCGGCGGGGCGGGGCGCGCACTCCTCGAACTCGGCCAGCTCGGCGGTGTACTGCATGGACGGGAAGTTGGTGGCGGCCGCCGCGCCGGTCAGCAGCACGAGCGCGCGGTCGTACACCTTGGCCGCGTCCACCTCGCTCGTGTGCAGGCCCAGGTACACGTGCTTGCTGCCCTTCAGGCCGATGCGCACCTCCCAGCGCCCTGCGTTAGGGTGGGGTTAGGGTGAGACCTTGGCCGCATCCACCTCGCTGGTGTGCAGGCCCAGGTACACGTGTTTGAAGCCCTTCAGGCCGATGCGCACCTCCCAGCGCCCTGCGTTAGGGCAGGGTCAGGGCACAGGGCAGGCGGACCGCGCCGCGCCCCCGCGGCCGGCCGCGCCGCGCGAGCGCGCGTGCGGGCGCGGGCGTGCCTGCTTCTGCGCTGGACAAAGCGCCGTTCTCACGTGCGTCACCGGCATGGCTGCCAGCGCTGCGCAGCCTGGCGACCCGGCGGCGCTGCGGCCCGCCGTCGCGCCCGGGGCCAGGCAGCGCAGCGCTGGCACCTGCGCTGGGCACAGATGTAAGAATGGCACGTTGCCCTGCCCGGGGGGCCCCGCACCGGTCTTGTGCTGGGTGACGCCGCGGAAGGCGGACGAGCCGCGCGTGAAGCCCTGGCTCTGCCGCCGGATGGCCATGACCAGCTCGCTCATGGGCACCTGGTCCAGGCAGTCCAGCAGCGGCGCGTACCTGGCCGGGAGCCCCAGCGGCGCACGTCATTGGGTGCTCGTGCGAGGATATGATAAATTCGTGTGAGCACGGTCTGGGTGACCCAGTAGCGGCGCGCACGTCGCCAGGCGCCCCATGAGGCACACTTTCAGGGCGCAATTATGTGGACATGGTCTGCGTGATCCAGCAGCGGCGCGTGAGCTGGCCGAACGCCCCGCGGCCCCCCGAACGCGCCACAGAGCGGGGGACCCACGGGGGCCCCATGGGGTCGTGTGTGGTGGGAGGCAGGCGCAGGCAGGGCTGCCGCCGCCCGCGCGCCGCGCGCCGCCCGGGCGGGCGCGCCGCACCGGCTCAGGTGGAAGTTGGTCTTGGCCTTCAGGCCGTGGCACTTGAGCGCCGCGACGTCGTGCGCCTCGGCCGCCTCCTCCTCCGTGGAGTACCTGCGCAGCAGGTTTTAGATCCACTCTGGCCGAATTTCAGTCTTTTCATCGACCATTTTCATTGCATCTGACTAGCAGCCGGCCTTCTGCGTCTTGCATGGTCCTGCCGGCATGCGCGAGCGCCGGCTGTGTTGGGCAGGTGCTGCTGCGCACCCTGCTCGTCCAGGGCGGTGCTCGTGTCACGGGGCAGGGCAGGGGCAGCGCCGGACGCCGCCCCCACACGGATGCTCCTGAACGAGGACAACGGACCGCTGGCACCGCGCCATGCTGCCTGAGTAGCCCACCCCGTCACCGCCTGCGGCGCTCACATGCACTCCGCCAAGCCGGATGCAAGGCAGCGCGCGGGCGGATGGGGGCCGCGCGCCCGCCCAGGTAGGCCTGCTTGCCCTCCTCGCGGACCCACACGTGCGCCTCCCAGCGCCCGCTGCGCCGGTGCTTGGTCACGCCCTTGAACTTGCTCGTGCGCGGCAGCGGCCCGCGCGGCTTGTCCGCGTCCTCGCCCGCCACGAACGCGCCGTCGCCGTCGCCGCCCGGCGAGCCGCCCGCCGCCGGCGACTCGTCGCCGGGGCCCTCCGCCGCCAGGCCCTGGAGCGCCTCCGCCCAGCTGGCGGACGCGGCCGCGAGGGCGCCGCCCCCGCGCGCGCGCTTGCTGGCGGGCTCGGCGCCGCCGCTGGCACCCCCGACAGACCCCGCGGCCTCGCCGCCCGCCATCCCGGCGGCCGAGTTAGGCCTGATGACCGCCCGGCGCCGCGGTGCGCCGCGGGGCGCGCCGCCGGACGCGGGGCGCGCCGCGTCAGCCGGCGCGCCGGCGCCGGGGTCTGCGGCATGCTCGCACGGCGTGGCGTCGCCCTGCGGCGCGCCCTGCTGCTGCCAGAGCGCCTCGGGCGCCGCCTGCGGGAGCTGCGCGGCGAATGCGGGCGCCGGCAGCGCCTGCACCGGCGCCGCCGCGGGCGCGGGCGCGGGCGCGGGCGCGGGCGCCATGCTCGCGTGGCTGGCACGCACGCCCGCCACCAGGCCCGCCAGCCGCGGCTCCTGCACGCTGTCCGGCGGCGGGTCCGGCGCGCCCGCG
>JAABUV010003055.1_pt1 | contig 21767 bp, 20 predicted proteins | sample 5559971 | NCBI WGS metagenome assembly JAABUV01 (sample SAMN10711881, study PRJNA513362) | rock metagenome | isolation source: Antarctica rocks | place: Antarctica: Victoria Land, Knobhead nord | collected 2015-12-19
GCTCCTTGTGGCGCTGACCGATCGGCGCTCCCGCGAATCCGTCGCCATACCGCGGGCGCAACTCGGCCCGTGGGATGGCTACCGTGAACTCTAACGCCTTTTTTGCACTATTGTGGGAGGGGTGCCTTCGCCCCTGCTCGCGTCCATCGCCTTGCATGGACTCGAAACGGCGGTCAGGACGGCCTTTCCCCGGACCCATGCGGTCGACGGGAAAAGGTATCAAGACTGGCAACCGGTCGTCATTCGTTATGCGGATGATCTGGTGATCCTGCACGAAGATGAAGCGATCATTGCACAGGCGCAGCGTATCGCGGCCATGTGGTTAGCAGGGATGGGCCTGGAATTCAAGCCGAGCAAAACCCGCATCACCCATACCCTTCACCCCCACGAAGGGCAGGTCGGTTTCGACTTCTTGGGTTTTGGGGTGCGCCAACACCCGGTTGGGAAAACGCACACCGGACGTAATGGGCGGGGAACTCCGCTCGGCTACAAGACCATCATCACGCCCAGCAAGACAGCGCAACAGCGACATCTGCACGCTATCGGCGACATCATCCGTCAGGCGCAGTCGAAGACCCAAGGGGAACTCATCGAGCGCCTCAACCGCCTCAACAGCGGCTGGGTTAACTACTACGCCACGGTCGCGTCGAAACGCACGTTCGCCAGGATGGATGCCCTGATGTTCGCCAAGCTCTTGCGCTGGGCCAAACGTCGTCACCCTACCAAGGGCGCACGTTGGATTGTCGCCAAGTATTGGCGACTGGAATGCGGGTCTTGGACGTTCGGTGTCAAAGGCGGTCCCGTCTTGCACAGGCATGCCGGCAAACCGATTCGGCGACACGCAAAGGTTCAGGGCACGAAAAGCGTATACGACGGCGATTGGCCGTACTGGGCGCGCCGGCTGGGGCAGTACCCGAACCTGCCACGCGAGGTGGCACGCCTCCTCAAGCGACAAGACGGGAAATGCGCCGCCTGTGGACTGTATTTTCGAGTTGACGACCTGATCGAATGCGACCACCTCGTGCCCCTCGCCTGCGGGGGACAGGAGCGACCGAGCAATCGTCAACTCCTGCACAGACATTGCCACGACCAAAAGACCGCGCACGATGGGAGCAGCGCGGCCAGCGGTGCCCATTGACAAGGGCCACGCGTTGAGGAGCCGGGTGCGGGGAAAACTCGCACGCCCGGTTTTGAAGGGAGGCGGGCGTCGGCAACGGCGCTCGCCCACCCATCCAGCATGATCTGGCGCTCCTGCTCGCCGTGGACCCCGCCGCGCCTGACGGAGACCGCGTCATCGGCTACCAGTTGGTGCGCGACGGCGTCGACGCCGTGGTGGTTGAGCGTTTTCTGGCGCGATTGGCCGCAACTGGTATCCAGCCCGACGAGGTGATCACCGATGGCTCGACGCTCTATCCCGGCGTGCTGGCCACCGTGTGGCCGCAGGCAGCGCATCAACTCTGCCTGTTCCACGAAACCCGTCGCTTGACGACGGCGGCCCAAGAGGTGATCCGCCAGGTCCGGCGGGCGCTACCGACACCTCCTCCTGCGGCGACGTATGGCTGGGGCGGGCCGTTGCGCGCACAGCCGCCCAGCGATAACCAAGCCGATCCCGCCGTCCAACGTTGGCAGGCGCGGCAGGATGCGCGCCGTGCCGGGATCGCCCAGGTTCAAGCCCTAGCCCGCCAGGGCCTCTCGTTGCGGGCCATTGCCCGGCAACGGGGCCTCCATCGGCGCACGGTGCGCTCGTGGCTGCGTCCTGCGCTTCCTCCTGCGGGCGACCTCCACCTCCACATCGTCGAGCCCGCGGCGTCCTCGCCCACGCGCCCGTACCACCGGCGGACGCCCGCTCTCGTCGCGCAGATCCAACAGCTCTCCGCGCAGGGGCTCTCCTACGTCGAGATTGCCCGGCACACGGGTGTCCACCGGGTCAGCGTGTCCGCCTGGCTGCGGGAGCAGGGCCAGGAGGAAGAGCACTCTCTCCCTGAACCGGTCGCCGCGGCGGACACCCTACCCCCACCGAGCCAGGACGCCCCCCGGACTGACATCCCTCCGGCTTCGGTGTTGCCGCCCGCGCCCTGGACGAACTGGGAGGAGGTACGCCAGGTCCGGGAAGCGCTCAAGGAGCAGCGGGGCCTCTTACTACGGCGGCCTGACCACCTCAGCTCACGGCAGCAGGCGCAGGTGGAGGTGCTCTTGGCGAGCCCGGTCGGACCGACCTTGACCGTCGCGCGCGCCTTTCTCACCGACTGGTACACCCTCTTCAGGGATGAGCGGGGACGGAAGCGGAGCGTGGACGAGGCGCAGACGCGCTACGATCTGTGGCGTCACGACGAGCGCTACGAGGAGGTGGCTCCGTTACGACGCGCGCGGGCACAGATAACCCCCGATCGTTTTATCCATCTGAGCCAGTTCTTACGCCATCCGGCCTGGGAGGCGACGAACAACGGGGCGGAGCGGGCCGGGCGGGACTTTCGACATGGGCAAGGGCCACACTTCAACTTGCGCAGTGTCGCCTCGATCGAAGGCGCGCTCAAAGTACGCGCGTATCGCCGGAAAGAAACTGCGGACACCCTGCCACCGCCCGTGGCCCTGTGTCGTCGCGGGCGGCGGCTGGATGGACGGATTGAGGGCCGCCTGGCCGCCTAATCGCCGGAGGCTTGCAGACCGTTGCCAACGTCAAGTACGCACTCTCGAGGGGTGGTACATCTACGGTCGACGCTTGACATAAGCGGACGTGGCGCTATCGCTACCCCGCCCATAGCTCGTGTTGGGGGCTACCGTGTCCGCTCACGCTTGCTGATCCGGCTGCGGTGCGCGTCCTCAACGGGTTGTGACATCGTTGCGCCGACGGCTTGCATCGCTCGACGGCGGGAAGATCTTGCACGCCTGGATGGCCGGCGCCTATCACACAACCGCCACGACCATTGCTTCTGCCATCGTCCTGGCGACTCCCCACAGGCGCCGTGTCCACGGGTTGGGTGCAGCCGGCGATGCGACCATCGTTAGCGGATGAGGCCTGTCGTCCGTACAGGCGTCTATGCGTATGGTCGATCAACCAATCCGAACACAGCAGGGGGTAGGCGTGCGGTTTCGGCTATTCCCCTGGCCGCCTCATTATTGTACAACCACCGCCCATCAGGACTCTCCAGTTACAACGCCGCGTCCGTTGCTCACCACCACGAGCCGCCTGTCAGCACGCCCTTCCGTCAGGGCGTCCGCTCAAGGCCTCGCCTCGGACGTCGGCGTTCCGCGCGATCAGGGTCACCCCACCCGCCCACATCTGGCCGCGCCTCCGCGTCCGTGCCCGCGCCGCCGTCCGATCGCCCGCTGGCACGCCGTGCAGTAGGCAAGGCCCGCCGCGCGGAACGCGTCCCGACACTGCGGGCACCGGTCCACCGGCTTGACGCTGCATCGCATCGTCATCGCGCCCTCTCTCCGCTCCCCTGCGTGTCCCTCGTTACCGTCGCTATCGACCAGCGAGACGCGCGCCCGCCTACGCCATTCCATGGGGCCACGGTGCCGCACTCCTGTGACGCAGGTCGTACGACGCTATCCAGGCGACGCGCTTCCGTGGTCAGGGTCCCCTCATCGGGTGGCATCTCGTGCCCCTTGAGGCATGGGTCATGTGACGCTCGGTTAAGCTCGACAGCGTGAGCCTCCCGCAGGCACCACACGGTCACGTCCGTTTGACCCATGGCGTAGCCAAACAGGTGGATAAACGCTCCCTCTTGGGTGATTGCGCGTGGTCCACCGCCGCACTGATAGTGAGAGCATGACCAAGAGAACAGACGAGACGCGCACCGTCACCGGAGAGAGGGTATCCATGGTCACCCACACGCATCCCGATCTCGCCACGGTGCTCGCCTGGTTCGTGGGCGACATCGACGGCAGAGATCTTCTCGTCAACATCAAAGATCTGCACAGAGATCCAGACTGGCGCGTCCAATCTATCCTGGGCCGCACGCTCTGGGACATCGACCTCATCTACTGGCCGACTAGGTCCACGTACAACATGCGCCTGGAACCGGTGGCAGGAAGCAACGACGAGGTGTGGCGACAAGCTGCGGCCTAACACGACGACACGCCGTGCATCGTCACCTGCCCCTGTCATCGCCGCTCCGTCACCCATCCACACGGTCGCCAGCGCGGGCTCAATCTCGCCCAGGCCACGCAGGGAGGCCCCAGCCGCGCCGACATCCCTCGTTGCCCCGCCACCACCATGCGACTCCGGACGCCGGACGTGGGGCGCCCTCGCTCCCGCTTCTCGGCTCCCCTGGCCGGTAAGAGCAGCATCTGTCCCAACCCGCGGGCGCCTCTTTTCATCGGCGATGGTGCTCCGCAGGGGCATGAAGGTCTGCCATGCTCGTCCTATGTGGCGATCCTAACGCACGTTGTGTGTCCGTGCCACGCACACGCTCGCCGGCAGCGGCAGGACGCCTACCAAGCCCCGACGGTGTGACCGGAGACTCGTCATGACCTGTTCCATGCGTGCAACCAGATGCTCCACGACACCGTCCCGCGTCTGGAGGTGCGCTTGGATCGTGGTCGCCTCCGCAAAGATGACCTCGGCGTCCTCATGAGGGTGGATGGCCCGCTTGTCCGACATGCCCGGTCTTCGGCACGACGCCGGGCCAGTCCGCCAACACGCCGCTGTGGCAAGAGGTGTGCGTGACCGGGAAGAACCCTGCCGCGGCCAGTGCGCTTGGCTCCGACACCCCGAGCAACGCCTTGGCCGCAGCGAGCAAGCTCACGCTGACCATGACCGGCGTCGTGCTCAATGGCCCGATCATCAGGGGCACGATGTAAGAAGATGATCCACGGCGCGTGCTCGCGCGTACTCATTGGTAGGACCTCCCGCAATTGAACAAACGCGGGACGTACGACGCATAAGGAGGAGGCAGAACATGGCACTGTACGAGACCCCGGAAGAGGTGCGCGAGGCGATCATCGACGCGTTCGATAAGCAGACGGGGCGTGGCGACTTCCTGCGCAAGATGCTGCTCGTCGGCGCCGGTGTCGCCGCCGGTAGCACGGCCCTGATGAGCGGCACCGTGCCGGCCCTAGCCGCCGAGATGGAGCCTGGCCGCACGCGCGCTGGCATCGCGAAGAGCGACTTCCAGATTCTGAACTACGCCTTGACCCTGGAGCATCTCGAGGCCACGTTCTACCGCACGGCGGCGCGCCCGTCCAATGCGCAGATCGCGCGGTACATCGACGTCGTGGCCGCGAACGAGCAGACCCACGTCGACGCCTTGACGACGGTGATCCAGAACGCCGGCGGCACGCCCGTGCACGAGGCCCGGTATAAATTCCCCCCGTTCAGCCTACCGTTCGCCATAATCTTAGAGAACACGGGCGTGCACGCCTACCTGGGCACGGCTCCGCTCGTCAAGTCGTCGGCCCTCCTGTTGACCGCCGCGAGCATCGTGACCGTGGAGGCGCGCCACGCGGCGGCCTGGATGACGCTCAACAAGCAGAACCCGACGCTGGGCGCCTTTGACACCGGCTTGAGCATGGCGGCGGTCGTGAACGCGGTCACGCCCCTCTTCGCCAAATAGCGCGCGTTTCGGCGCGCCGCGCGACGACCCGCGCGACGACCCCTATGTACGGCGATTCAGCACACTTTCGATCCGCAGTGCGGAGAAAGGATCACACCATGGCACTGTACGAGACACACGAGGAGATGCGCGAGATCATCATCGACGCGTTCGATAAGCAGACCGGGCGCGGCGATTTCCTCCGCAAGCTGCTGCTGGCCGGCGGCGTGGGGGGCGCAGTCTTGGCGACGGGCGCCGCGCCGGCCCTCGCCGCCGAACTCACGCCCGGCCACACGCGTACCGGCCTGCCCAAGAGCGATCTCGACATCCTGAACTATGCCCTGACCCTGGAGCACATCGAGGCCACGTTCTATCGCACGACCCAGCGGCCAGCCGGTCAGGTGGGCGCGCTCGTGGGCATCCTGGCCTCGGACGAGAAGCAGCATGTGGATGCGCTCACGGCGGCGATCAAGGCGAACGGAGGCACGCCGGTCGCTGAGGGCACGTACAGCTTCCCGCCGCTCTCCCTAGGGTTCGGCATCGTCGTGGAGAATCTGGGCGTGCACGCCTATCTGGGCCAAGCCGCCCTGATCAAGACGCCAGCGATCTTGTTGACGGCGGCGAGCATCGTGACGGTCGAGGCGCGCCACGCGGCAGCCTGGATGACGCTGGCGGGCCAGGACCCGACGCTTGGCCCCTTCGATGGCGGTTTCGACATGGCCACGGTGGTCGCCCAGGTGACCCCGTTCTTCGCCAAGTAACAGACCGAAAATCGGTTATCGTGGCACGGGGCGCGGGCCATGGAGAGCATCACCGAACGGTGGCCTCGATGGCCCGCCTCCTGGGAGGTAGGGATCGCCTGCGGTCCCATCAGCGGCGGCGTCAGCACACCGGCTACTTTGTCGAACGCACAGTCTCCCCATTCCACCACAGTGTCAACACCTGTGGTGGGGGAGGGTGACGACGCCCTCGGGTCCATGCACGATCCGCTGCGCGAGCGTAGCCGCGATCTCGGGGTCGCGGGCGGCGGACAGACACAGCCGGCGGCGGGTCCAGGCGATCAACTCATCCTGCCGCGTGCACGGATTGAACGCCGACGCCACCCCACTGCTCCCGTCGCGGCGCGAGGCCCGCCTGTCCCAGGACCTGTGTTGGCCGAAAAGTCCATCTGAACACGTTGCGCCCTGGGAAAAGGCTGCGTGATGATAGACATGCGCGCCTCGCTCACGCCCGCGCGCTCCCGTCGCCGGAGCGGCACGTAACCCCTTCCGGCGCTGCCATGCGCGAGCCGTTCATGCATGCTCATGCGGCGAGTTGCATACTCATCCATGCCCCACGCGTTCCCGTGCTCCTCAGCACGGTTGCGTCCCTGGCCGCAGCCCTTTTCGCGCTCTGGCACGCTGGCTAACGCACGCCGACCCACTCACGATGCAGCTTCCCACCCAACCATGAAGTCGTTGCGCCGCGCCCCTTCACGATGCTTTGAACGACATCGGCGAAACGACTACATGCCGGGGCGCAGGATATGATCGCCGCTTCCGCTACCGTCGCGATTCGCTCCACTATGATCGCGCCCCCCGCCGCGTGACCTGTGGCCCATGCGAGGAAAGTATGTTAGCAGACAGCGGGAGCCCTCGATGATCTTGGCGCAGTGGATAGGTATGCAACAGCGTCATGCCTGAGTAGGCGGCCCATCGACGGTACTCAGTCTATTCCTGGGCAGTCGTTAGCATGTCTACGCGCATGATGGACACCGATATCTTGCACGTTGCTGTTGTCGTGCGACAAACCCTTGCAGGCTTGTTCAGCACGACCGGAACACGTCATCAACTAACACCATCGCTTACACAATCACTCAGCGAACATCGCTTATCAATCAAGCAGTCATGTAGTACCTGGGTGTGGAGGGGCACCCCCTAACGGGACCCTTTGGTATAGCGTCAAGCCTTACTCTGCGGGTGGCGCGGGCTGAGTTAGTCCTTGGGCCGGTCCTATCCAGAGTGTCTGTACGTTGACAAACTCGTGGATGCCGAACGACGAGAGTTCGCGTCCGTAGCCGCTGTGTTTGACGCCACCGAATGGCAGCCGCGGGTCCGAGGCCGTCATGCCGTTGATGAACACGGAGCCCGACTCGATGCGCCGCGCGAGGGCCTTGCCCTTTTCGACGTCACGCGTCCATAGGTTCCCGCCCAGGCCGTACGCGGAGTTGTTGGCCGTGGCCACGGCCTCCTCGGCGTCGCGCACCCGGATGATAGCCGCGACGGGGCCGAAGACCTCTTCTCGGAAGGCCGGCATCGCGGGCCGCACGTCCGCGAGCACGGTCGGGGCATAGTAGTGACCCGGCTGGTTGAGGGCATTGCCCCCTGTGAGGACATGCGCCCCTTGCGTGACCGACTCCCGGACCTGCCGCTTCACCTCCGCGCGCAGATCCTCCCGCGCCATCGGCCCGACCTGCGTCTCGCGCCTCGTCGGATCGCCCACACGCAGACCGGCCACCACCTCTGTGAAGCGGCTCTCAAATGCATCGGCGATCTCTCCGACGACGATGAACCGCTTGGCGGCGATGCAACTCTGCCCCGCGTTTTGATAGCGCGACCGCACGGCGTAGTCCACCGCGCCGTCGAGGTCAGCGTCGGGGAGCACGATAAATGGGTCGGAGCCACCGAGTTCGAGCACCGTCTTTTTGAGCGCGGCGCCGGCCGCCGCAGCCACGGCGCGGCCCGCGCCGACGCTGCCGGTGAGCGTGACGGCGGCGATACGATCATCGGCGATGATACCCGGGATGGGATCCGTCCCGATCAACAAGGTCTGGAATGCACCGTCGGGGAGGCCGGCAGCGCGAAAGACCTCTTCAATCGCGCGGGCACACTGCGGGACGTTAGGCGCAGGCTTCAAGACGGCCGTGTTGCCGGCCATCAGCGCCGGGGCGGCGAAGCGCACGACCTGCCAGAAGGGGAAGTTCCAGGGTATGATCGCCAGCACGGGTCCGAGCGGCAGGAAGGCCACGAGGCTCTGGCGCGCGTTCGTGGCCACCGGCTGGTCCGCGATAAAAGTGGCCGCGTGATCGGCGTAGAAGTCGCAGCATACGGCGCATTTCTCGATCTCCGCTTCCGCTTCGATGATTGGCTTACCCATCTCGGCGGTGATCAAGGCGGCGAACGTCTCCTTGTTGGCGCGCACGTATCCTGCCGCGTCGTGGAGCGCTCTTGATCGCTCAGCGATGCTTGTCGCTCGCCACTGAGAGAACCCAGCACGCGCAGCCGTGAGCGCCTCGTCGATCTGCGGGGGCGTGGCCTCGTCGAACGTGGCCAGCACCTCCTCGGTCGCGGGGTTCATCGATTGGATGGTCATCACAGTCTCCTTTCAAGACAGTTAGAGCTTACTCCTGTGAGCTATGACGCGGTAACGGCCGCTTCGGTGAGCCCTTTGCCGGATTGTTGACGCCAGCGCGTATACCGTTGAGTGGGCGAATCAGGTGAGATGGCTGGCTTGCTCGATGATCGTTTTATAAGCGCACAGCGCACTATTCGGTTATCTCTTAACTACGCAACTTTGTCGATCACCGCCAGCAATGCCATGATATAGCCCGTCGCGTAGGCCCGCCCGCGATGTCCCCACTCGGTGTCGTCGACGATGTGCGGCACATGGTCGTCGAGCATGAAGCCGGTGAAGCCGACCTCTTTCAGCGCCTGCATGGCCGCGATGATGTCGACGTTGCCTTCGCCCAGGAAACACTCCTGGAAGCGCGGCACGGTCCCCTGTACATCGCGAAAATGGACGTACACGATCTTTCCGCTCCGGCCGAAGTGGCGAATAGCCGGGATCACACCAGGTCCCGTCTCCGGTCCCATCTCGGACCAACAGCCCATACAGAAATCGAGTCCGTGGTTCGGGCTTGGCGCGATGTCCTCTACCGCCCGTCGGAACCCAGCAAACGAGGAGAAGAGGCGCGCGATACCGCCGAGGGAGGAGACGGGCGGATCATCGGGGTGCACGGCGAGCGTGACCCCCGCTTCCTCCGCGACCGGGACCACGGCCTGGATGAAATAGCGATAGTTCGCCCACATCTCGTCCTCATCGATGGCGCCACCGTGCAGCAAAGGATGCTCCTTGAGGCCATGCGCCAAGGGCTGATCGCGGGCCAGGTCCTGGTCGAACGAGCTGACGAGCGCCCCGCCGCGTCCAGGGGTCGTGAAAGATGTGCGCCAGACGTGGGTCGGCATCCAGTGGTAGCCCAGGATCGGGATACCCGCCCGTCCCATGTGGCGAATGGTGTTCTGATAGTTCTCGATCTGTTCGTCGCGCCCAGGGAGGCCGAGCATCGCTTTGTCGTAGAAGGTGGTCGGCACATTCTCGATCGCCTCGAGCCGGAGTCCATAGCTCTCGCACCGCGTCCGCAGCCAGCGCAGGTCGGCCTCCTCCCAACGTGCGGCGCCGGGGAGGACAGGGCTGTTGAGCTGAATGCCGCCCACACCCAGTTGTTTGGCGAAGGTCAACCGCTCGTGGGTCACCTCGTTGAATTGACCAATCGCGACGCGCATCGTCCCGTCCATCTGGTTTCACTCCTTGCTCTCTCTCGTCACGTCTTTCGTTGCGTCACTGGCGGGCTTACGTGGGCTGGTAGAGGTGTTGCGCCGCGAAGCCCAGCGCCTGCATTGCCCGCGTACAGTCGTGGAATGACCAAGTGGCGTCATCGTCGCCGTGGATGCGCTCAAGCGTCGGGAAGTGCCGCCGGGCTAGATCAGCGCTTGGCCGCGCCATGAATGTGCGCGGCGCGGCCACGTAGAAGACATCGTCCTTGACGTCGGGCGCCTCCAGGGCGAGGCGACAGGCCCGCGCGGCGTCACGGACATCGATATACGACCACAAGGTATGCCGCCCCTCGACTTCATCGGCGGCGAGGCGTTCCAGAAGATCGGGGGCCGCATCCTGATCCCAGATGAGCGGGAAGCGCAGGCTCAGAGTTGCTCCACCCGTGCGGCGGTGGTAAGCGTGGAAGATTTCTTCCCCCACGAGCTTGGATAGGCCATACGCATCCTGGGGCAAGAGGGGGTGCGCCTCATCGATGGGGACGTAGCGCAGCGGCACGGGGAGCCGCGTCGCGTAGGCGACGCCAAGCGCCGAGGCCGACGACGCGCCGATCACGCGTGTGATCCCGAGGAGGGCCGCCGCCTCGACGACGTTAAAAGTCCCCAGGACGTTGACGGCGAAGACCTCCTCCTGGGGGTACCCACGGGGACTCGGGATCGCGGCCAGGTGGAGCACCGCGTCGCAGCCGTGCAGGGCGCCGCAGACTTGGCCGAGGTCGCGGATGTCGGCGATGTGCGAGGGGCATAGGTCCATCGCCGGACGTACCCGGTCGATAGCACGGACGTCATGGCCCGCGCTGAGCGCCTCGATGACGGCGCGCCGACCCAGGTGGCCGGCGGCTCCGGTGATCGCGACATGCATCGCCACTACTCCTTTATGGGTGAACGGTGACGCGGTGCACCGCCGACCGCCTGGGTCGGCATGACACCGGGCGCGTGCCGTGGCTACCGTGTCCCGCTAGCATCGAACGGCGTCAACCACTCCTGGGGAATGTCCAACCCAAAGCCCGGCGCATCGCTCGGCGTGATCCAGCCATCTTTGGGCAGCGCCATGCCGGGGAGCGCCCAGCCCTCTTCCAGCGGCACGCCGGGCGCTGTCCCGACGAAGTACTCGCACCAGGGGACCGCTGACGTCGCATAGCTGAAGTGCTGGCCGAAAGCGGTGATGCCGCCGGCGTGCAGGATGACGCGTGTCCCCGCCGCATCCGCTGCCGCCGCGATCTTCTGGCACGTCGTCAGGCCGCCACACCAGGAGATGTCGGGTTGCAGGATGTCCGCTACGCGATGGCTCACCGCCCACTGGAAGGGGACATGCGTATACCAGTGTTCGCCCGTGGCCAGGGTCTGCCAGGGTAGCCGTTCCCGTAAGGCGACATGGGCGTCGAAGTCTTCCGGGATCAAGCATTCTTCGATCCAGGCGAGCCGGTACGGACGCAACGCCTCGGCCAGCCGCACCGTGTACTCCACATCAAAGGCCATCCAACAGTCCAGCATCAACTCACAGTCGTCGCCGATTTGCTCGCGCGCCTGCGCGACAAATTCGATGTTCTTGTGAAGACCGTCCAGCCCGTCGGCAGGGCCATAGGGGCAGGCGAGCTTGAAGGCGCGAAAGCCCAACTCCTTGTACCAGTCGACGTCGTTTCCGGTCACGTAACAGAAGAGGCGGTCTTTCTGTGGGCCACCCAGCAGCGCGTACACCGGCTGACCCAGGACCTTGCCGCGCGCGTCCCACAGCGCTAGATCGATGGCGCTGGCCGCGTACGAAGCCAGTCCGGTAGATCCATAAGGTTTGGTGAGGCGGAAGAGCATATCGGCCACTTTCTCGCCAGCCATGATGTCTTGTCCCACCAGTTGCGGACCCAGGTGATCGTCGATCACGGCGGCCACGGGCCGACCGTTCGAGGTTTGGCCGAGGCCCCAGGTCCCATCGTCCAGTGTGACCATGCACCACACGTTCTCCCAGTGCGGCGTCCAGAGGCTGCGATGCGCCTTGACCGCGGGGTAGCGCGACATGGGGTTGGCGACCTCGGCCGTTTCCGTCCACGACGCGCGCCGCGCGGCCACGTCGGACGAGCGAGGCGGCATGGTGAGCCGCATGGCGCGGACCGATGTAATCTTCATGAACTCTCTCCTTGTGTATGACGATGATGAGGGACGGCCGATAGACCACGCGCGCTTAGGCGGCCTGGTGGGTCCAATCGATGATGACCCCCAGATGGGCGGCAGGATCGTCGAGCAGGTGGCGGTAGGCCGTCGCGGCGTCGGCCGGAGTGATCGTGTCCGTGATGAGCTCGTCCACGCGCAAGCTACCCTCGCGCAGGCAGGAAAGCACCCAGTCCGTACACCCGGCGATAGAGCCGCCAGGCTCATCGCCGTAGAGTGGGAGTTGCCACTCCCAGCCGCTGCGCAGCGTCAGATACTTGTCGAAGATCGGCCGCACGATATCCGTCGCCAACACCTCCGTGTCGTGGCGCCAGGCCGCGCCGACCAGCACGACCTCCCCGCGCCGCGCCGCGAGCGCCAGGCCGGTCTCGACGCCGCGTGGTTGCCCTGAACACTCCAGGATCAGCCGGCACCCCCCGGTCTGCCGGGCGACCGCATCCAGGGCGCCCTCTTGCCGTGGATCGACGACCATGGTGATACCGTAGCGTGCGGCCAGGGCGCGACGATGCGGGGCGGTCTCTACACCGACGACGCGCATACCGGCGGCCCGCAGCAACTGCGCCGCGCACGCCCCGACCAGGCCCAGGCCAATCACCGCCGCCCAATCGCCAGCGCGGGCGGCGCTGGTGCGGATGCCGACCGCGCTGACCTGGCCCAGCCGTCCCATCGTGGCGGCGACAGGTGGGACGCCGTCCGGGATACGCAGGCAGACGCGACGCTGGCTATCGAAGCGAACCGCCGATTGATGGGGCGTGTGGGCCAAGACCAGGTCACCCGTGGCGACACTGGCGTCCGCGCCCGCGGCCATGACCTCGCCGACGGCCGCGTAGCCCGGAAACCACGGGTAGGGGTGCGCCGCTATGTGCCGCCCCAAGTCCGATGTCCCCATGTAGTGGGCCAACTCCGTGCCGGGACTGATCAAGCTGTAGTGCGTCCGTAACACCACCTCGTGCATGGCTAACGGCCCGTCCTCCAGGGTCTCGCGCACGATCTCCACCGCGCGCGGGCCGGTCATGACCACGCGTTGAATCTCCATCACTCACCCCTCACTCTTGTATGTGACACAAAGCCATGGCGGGGAATGCCCCGCCACTGCATCAATCAATCCCGACGTCATCTATAGTGCCCGCGTCACCGGCGAGGCCAGCCTGCGCGGAACGGAACACCTCACGTAGTTGCACGACCTCGGACACCACATCGACCGGTTGCCCCCCACCCCAGCCATCTCCTGATGTGGGCTCCAGGCAGATATCGCCGCGATAGCCACACGCGTGCAAACGACGGTAGATGTCGCCAAAATCGAGCTCGCTGTCTCGCGTTTGTGTCTGTAGATGGCCGCGTGCCGCGTGGCGCGCGTGGAAGTGCCCGGCGAACGGCAAGAGCGGATGGACATCATCTGGCCCGTCGCCGTGAGCGAGGAAGTGCGAGTAGTCGAGCGTCAGCCGTAACCCCGGCGTCCGTGCGACGAGCGCCCGCGCCCGCTCTGGTGTATCGGCCACCGAGTCGAGGTGCGGCTCAACCTGCAGGGGCAGCCCCGCGTCACCCGCGATGTCCACCAGCGGGCGTAGCGCGCGCGCGGCCATCTCGAGTGAGCGCTCCGGACCCAACTCCGGCCAGACTACGCCGGGCAGGGTGGTAAGCCCTTGTGCACCGCAGTGCCGCGCGCAGGTAGCCATCGCGCGCGTAATCCGTTCGTTTTCGTGCTGGACGGCGGCGTCGGGCGAGTTCGCGGCGCGGTCAGCGAAATGGAGGCCGAATGTGAAGAACAATTGCGAGACGCCGACACCGGCGTCCTCGGTCGCGCGGCGGATGCGCGCGGCGGCGGCGTGTGGGTCGGCGGCAACCTCGGAGGCCGGCACATGGCGACTGCTCATGTAGCAATCGACATCCACGCGCTCTAGATCGAGGAGCGCGATCAGCCGGACCGCCCGCTCGAACGGCAACGCGGAGAACGAAAAGGTGACACACGTAAACATAAACCCTACCCACTGCTCTGCTATTCCCAGGTGTGAGGCCACGGCCGCCCGGTCGTGCTCCGATGTGTCGCCACGTCCGGTCGCCGCAGCGATCAGTCGATCAGTAGGTGGCGCGGCCGCCGCTGATATCCAGGCACTGCCCAGTGGTGAAACTGCACTCGTCGCTAGCGAGCCAGTGGATGAGCGCGGCAACCTCTGCGGGCTGTCCCACCCGCCCCATGGGGATACGCTCGACCATGTACGCCAGGACATCGGGCGGCGTCGCGTCGTTGATCCGCGTCGCGATGACAGCCGGGGCGATCGCGTTGACAAAGATATTTTGGCGCGCCACCTCTTTAGCCAGTGACTTGGTGAACCCGATCACGCCCGCTTTGGACGCCGAGTAGGCGGACAGCCGGGGATTCCCTTCTTTGCCGGCGATGGAGGCCACGTTGACGATGCGGCCGCGTCCCAGCGCCTGCATGCCGGGCAGCACGAAGCGACAGCAGAGGAAGACCCCGCGCAGGTTCACCGCGATGGTGCGGTCCCAGGCGGCGATGTCAAAATCCTGGACCTCGTTGGCGCCGCCGGTGATGCCGGCGTTATTGATCAGGATCTCGGCGTCCCCCAGCCCGTCGCGCACGCTTCGCACCATCTTCCGGACCGCCTGCTCGTCCGACACATCCACCGCGACGGCGATGGCGCGCCCGCCATCCCGCGTGAGTTGCGCCGCCGCTTGCGCGGCGGCCGCGCCGTCGAGATCAGCCACGGCGACCGCGGCGCCGGCCTCAGCCAGGCGTCGCGCCGTGGCAAACCCAATGCCTTCGGCTGCGCCGGTCACGATAGCGACTTTGCCGGTCAGGTTACGCTCCATCACCCACGTCTCCTTACTATCATTCGTCCCTCGACCACCATGCGACTCAGCGCGCGAGAAAGAGGGCCGCGGGAGGACAACCATCTCGTTATCGGCGCGCTTCTATCGTCTTGAACAGGTCCTCATTGAGGGTCAATCCAAAGCCGGGCGCCTCGGGCGGGACAAGGTAGCCGTCCTTGGGGCGCGCTCCCCCCAGCAGCAGTCCGGGCTGCTCGTCCTCGACGCGTACCCCCGGCTCGATAAAGGTTTCGGCCCACGGGCAATTGACGTTGGCCATGATCAGGTGTATCCCCCATGGGCTGCCGCCCCCGTGAGGGATCACCGGCAACCCCGCCGCCGCCGCCATGTGGCAGATCTTGATTGACTCGGAGAGACCGCCGACCCAGTTGATGTCGGGCTGCAGGATGTCGGCGGCCTTGCGATCGATCAACTCACGGAAGCCAAAGCGCGTGTATTCGTGCTCGCCGGTCGCGGTGGCCAGGCCGCGCACGCGCCGTTTGACCTCGGCATAGCCCTCGATATCGTCGGGCGGCAGGAACTCCTCGATCCAGCGCACCCGGTACGGCTCCAGCATCTCGGCCATGCGCACGCTATACTCGACGGTCCAGGCCATGTAGCAATCGAGCATCAACTCGGCGTCGAGCCCGATCTCCTCACGGGCCAGGCGCACCAACTCCATGTTGGCGCGCATGCCCGCGTAGCCGTCGGCGGGGCCGTGCGGCATAGCCAGCTTGAAGCCGCGATAGCCGTGCGCTTTGTACCACTCGACGTGGTTGCCGGTCCCATAGACGGGGATGCGTTCCTTGGTCTGACCGCCGATCAGGCGATAGACCGGCTGGTTCATGGCCTTGCCGACGATGTCCCACAATGCCAGGTCGACCCCGCTGATCGCCATGATCGCCGTGCCCTTGCGCCCATAAGGCAGCGAGGCGCGGAACATCTGGTCCCACAACAGTTCGATATTGAAGGGGTCCGCGCCATGCAGGAACGTCGTGAAGTGCGTCTCGATGATCAGCGCGGCCGGCGCGCCGCCGCCGCCCATGCCGATCCCGGTGATGCCCTCGTCGGTCTCCACGAGCACCAGGACGCCACCCTGCGGCGGCCCGTTCCAACTGGAGCGGCGGTCATGAAAACGAGGGTAGATCGACATGGGGTTGGCGATCAGCGTCTCGCTGAGCCAGGAGTGCGACTCCTCCCAGAGATCATAAGCCGTCACCGCCGTGATACGCATCGCTCCGTCCTCCTCCTCGTTATCCGCATCCGATGCCAATTGTTAGGAGAGGGTCAGGGAGCCGCGATCGCGGCTCCCTCCCACACCCATGTCCCATCACCTCAAGCGATCCGCTATTTCGCCCAGGGTTCACTATGCCATTGGGGGTTGAGCTGTACCTGATACGTCGCGGCGCGTTGCCAGGACGCCTGCAAGGCGGTTTGGGTCTGGGACAAGCTCGTCGACCCCAGTAGATAGCCTTGCATGATCTGCTGGAACTCTGTATTGTTCTGCGGCGAGAGACTGGTGAGCAAGCCAGGGTTAGCGGTCTGCGGCACGCCCCAGGCGCCCGTCGAGAAAGCGGAGATCTGCGCGGGCGCCTTCACCGTCTGCACGGCGGGTGTGGCCGATGTCGCCGTGATCCAGGCCTGATTGTTCCGTGGCGCCGTGACGAACTGCATGAACCTGATGGCGTACGCGAGCTTGTCGCCCTTGGTCGTGGCCGGGATCATGTAGCTGGTTCCTCCCGCCGTCACGCCATACTGCGCCGGCGCATTGGTGGAGAGACGTGTCGTCGCCTTGGTAATGGTCGGCCACCCCATACTGCCGATTTTGAAGGAGGTATGGGCGTTCACGAGCGCGGCCGCCCCGAAGTCAACACCCCAGGCCATGGCCGCCTTCCCGGCGATGAAGTCCTGTAGGTTGACGCCGGTGCCGGAGAGTCCCTTGATTCCGGACCAGTTCGGGGTCACCGCGGTGTCGAACACCTCCTTGGTCAGGGTCAGCGCCTCAGCCATTTCGGGGAGGCGGCCGAGGTTAACACCCGTCTTGAGGGCGCGCGCATAATCCTCGATCGTCAGTTGGTTGTTCTGTCCGTGCGCGCCGTTCGCCAGGTACACGTTCCAGTTTTTCACGTACTTCATCAGCAACATGTTGGCGATAGTACTGAACGTCCAGTCGATGCCCAGGTAGGACCCATCCATGGCCAGGGGCGTGTAGCCGGCGGCTTTCAGCTTCTTGATCGCCGTACGCCAGTCTTCCCATGTCGCGATCGGCATCTTGACCCCGGCCTTGGCGAACGCTGTCTGGTTGACGAACAATCCGAGGTCGACGAAGTTGAAGGGGACCCAGTCCCAGCGGCCGAGCGGATCTTGTTGCCGGGTGCTGAAGCCCCGTGGATCGAACCAATCGAGCCAGGTCTTGCGTCCGGGCGCGTACGGGTTGGGCTGCATCAGATATTTGTTCAGAGAGACGACCTGCACTGGCTTGTAGTTTGTTTGGTTGAAGATGAGCTCGGGGGCGCTGCCGGCTTGCAGCAGCGTGGACTCGGTCTGGAAGAAGCTGGTCAGCGGCAACACGTTTGTCTTGACGGTCACGCCGGGGTTGGCGGCCTCGAATTGGGCCACCAACCGCTCCCAGGCTGGCCCGAAACTGGTCCCGCTGTTGTTCCACTGGTTCGGTCCGGCTAGCGTGATGGCCACGCTGACCTGGCGGCTATGGCTCGTCTGCGCCGCAGCGCGCGGCGCCAAGCGGACCGGCGCCGCCACGACGCCAAGCGCAAAGATGGCGAGAAGGCTCGCCCGCACAGCGCGCGAGAAGCGCCCGCGTCTTGTCGTGCCACTTGTTTTCATCATCAACGTCCTTTCACATCTCACATCGAACTGTCCGCGCCATCGCATCCGCGATGTGTCGGCATGTGCGGCCACACGGTCTCTTGCCGTTATCCCTCCTTCCCTGGGTGCGTCGTCCCATGGGTGCGTCGTCGCGATCGATGAAACCGCCGAACGCCCGATCGGTGCGTTGGGAGGTGACGAGCTACAGCGCGGCTACAGCTTGACGCTGCCCGCCTGGAGTCCGGCCACGTAATAGCGAGAGGTGAAGATGAACGCCAGCAGCAGGGGTAAACTGGCCAGAATATACCCGGCGAAGAGCGGACCGTACGAGGTCGTCTGCTCGTTGGTGTAATACTGCAATCCCGTGCCGATGGTGCGCTTGGTCGGGTCGTTGATGACCAGAAACGCCCAGATGTACTCGTTCCACACGCCCGTCAGCGTGGTCATGACCACCGTCCCCATAACGGGGAAGGACAACGGCAACACGATACGCAGGTAGACCTGCGGTCCGGAGGCTCCGTCGATCCGCGCCGCCTCGAACATCTCGTCATTGATCGCCTTGATGGCGTTGCGCAGCAGATAAACCGTGACGTAGAGGTTGCCCACCGTGTACACCACGATCAGCGCCCACTTGCTGTCGATCAAGCCCAACGACTTGACCAGCAGGAACAGTGGCACCAGGTTCACGATGCCGGGTACGGCCAGCAGGATGATGATCAGGAAAAAGAACAGGTTGCGCCCAGGGAACTCGTAGCGCGCGAACACGAAGCCGGAGACCGACCCCAGGACCAAGATGGTCGCCGTCGTCGCCAGCGCCACGATGATGCTGTTGACCCAATAGATGCTGATTTGGCCCCACGCGTTGCCGTAGTTCTCGAAGTGCAGCGGTAGGGCGGGCAGCCAATAGGTGTGCGCGAATTGGTCATCGGTCTTGAACGAACCGATCAAGGCGAAGGCGAAGGGGAACAGGCCCAGGAACGCCAGGACGCTCAGGATGCCACCGATCCCCAGGTCGGTCAGGAGGCGTGGCCGTAGCAGCCTGCGGCGCGCGGTCGGTTGTCTTATCACCATCGGTCCCATCCTTTCCACTGGTCGTATCACGGCCTTCTAAGACAGCACGAGGCCCGCGCGCAGGCGCCGGACACCCAGGAAGGTCATGCTAAGCGCGACCGACACGACGAAGAGCACGACGCCCATTGCGGCGCCGTAGCCGAAGTTGCCGGCGTTAATCCCGGACTGGATCAGCCACACGAGAGGCGTCATCGTCGCATACGCCGGGCCGCCGCTGGTCGTCAACAACAAGGTGATGGCGCCGGCCTGGGTAAAGCCGACGAGGGCCAGCATAAACAGCAGGCTGAACTGCGAGCCTAGCAGCGGCAGATCGATCGCGACGATACGACGAAAGCGGCCGCAGCCGTCGATGGAGGCGGCTTCCAGGACTTCCCGTTCGATGTTCTGCAAACCGGCCAGCAGCAGCAGGAACGGCAGGCCGCCGCCGCCGGAGATGAACATGATGGGAAAGCCGATCACCATCAGCGCGCCGAGCGCGGTGTGGGGATCGCCCAGCCAATTGTGGGCCAACCCACCGAGGCCGACCCCCTTCAGAAACGCGTTGAAGACCCCCACATTGGGGTCGTACAGGAAGGACCACACGAACCCGAACACCGCCGCCGGGAAGGCCATGGGCAGGATGAGGGCGGTGCGCAGGATGTATTGCACGCGCACACTGGAGAGGGTGATCAAGAGTTCGGCGGTCACGAACGGGAGGATCCAGCCGACGGTGATCCCGAACACAAAGTATTTGATCGCATTGAGAAACCCGCCCCAGAAGACGCTGTCGTTCAAGAGCTGACTGTAGTTGTCCAGGCCGACGAACACGTTGACCTGTGTGTTGGTGGAACTGAAGAAGGACTGGATGAAGCCGTTGACCGTCGGCCAGTAGGCAAAGACGGCGATCAGTAGCAGCGTGGGCGCGAGCGCGAGATACAGTCCCCAGGATCGACGGACTCTGGTCAAGAGTGAGACACGACGGCGTCTAGTCACCGTAGAACGAGCGCGAGGGCTGGACGCCACCGCCTCACCATGCATGGTCGGCGTCGGCAGTGTCCCGGAGTCTCGTGGCGACAATGACATCGTGAAGCCCCTTCCTCGATCGCTGCACTGCTGAGGTGATTGGCCCAGGCCGCGCATCGACGCACCGGCCCTTTGGTGGAATTGTGATAGGAGCGATTAGCCTCCGACGGCAGTCAGGCGCTCCTCCGTCGCGCTCCGTGCGTCGCCAAACTGAGTCAACGCATCGTGAGCCGTTAATCGGTTGGTCAGACGTCCCAGGAGCGGATCAATGTCGGAGCAGCCCAGGCGGCGCGACAACGCGAGACTGGCCGTGGCCAGGCAACTGAGCGCCGCGGCGCACTCGGCGACCGAGGCGCGCATGATGGGGATCGACACGCTCATGGCGGCGCTGGGCCGCCCGTATACATCGTAAACCGGGACGGCCACGCAGCGCAGACCCGGCGTGTATTCCTGGTCATCCACGGCGAAGCCGCGTGCGCGTACCGCGGCCAGTTCCGCACCGAGTGCGGCGAGGTCGGTTATAGTACGCGGGGTATAACGCACCAGCGCCTGTCCTCCGAGGCGTGTGTCACGCTCCGCGACCGGGAGGTAGGCCAGCAACACTTTGCCCAGACCGGTGGCGTGCGCGGACAAGCGCTTGCCGACCTCCGACTGCAGCCGCAACGGGTGCGAGCAATCGACCCTGCCCAGGTAGACGTTCTCGATACCGTCCAGGACCGCCAGTTGCACCGTCTCATTGAGTTCGTCGACGATGCCTTGCATCACCGCGTGCGCCTCGCCGACCAACTCATGGTGGCGGAGGTAGGCCTGCCCGCTCTCCCAGACGCGGACCCCCAGCGTATAGAGGCGGCTGGCCTCGTCATACTGGACGTATCCACGCTCCACCAAGACCGCTAGTAGCTCGTGCAGGCTGCTCTTCGGGATGCCCAGTAACCGCAACAAATCGGTGAAGCTCAGCCCCCTGGACTCCCGTACCAGCGCCTCTAGCACATCCAGGGCGCGCGCGGCCGACTTGGCCTGACTTCTCTCTTGCGAACCGCTGTTCTTCATGACGCATACTTTAGCACGAACCGCTCGCCCCTGTCAATGGACCGCGCCACCCGATATCGAGCGGGTATATGGGGCTGTTGAGCTTGTTAGGACGATGCTATGTCGATAGAGCAGCATTTTGGTCACGTATACGTATACACGTATCTGACGTTTTGATATAAGGCATGGTTCAAACGGACTTGACAGTGTTACGCCTGATGAAGGCTCAAACTGTCAAGCGGCGCCAGGTGTACACTGAACCATGTCTAAGGGCCAAATGCCCTGGGGCGACGAACAACTTGCGGTTTGTATGGCGGCTCAGGCTGGTCGATTGCGCTTTGTCGGGCGACATCACCCGGCCCATGGCGTTTTGTCGCGCGGCCTATTGTGTCCTGCATGGCAATACAGCCGAATCTGCTACGGCGACAACTTGACCATAACCCTTATATCAAAATATCAGTACACGTATACGGTCTGGTGATTACCCACATCTTGTCGGTGGAAGTGGGCAAGGCTCCGGCTACCGTTGTACCTTGGACGTGTTACAACAAACCACGGACAGCGGAGGCGGAGCCATGGACAAGATACAGGATCGGGAGGGGATTGCCAACCTGCCGGTGACGGAGTTGGAGGACGCGCTGAAGGAGTTCCTCGCGCCAGTGGCCGCTCAGTTGCCCGACGTGCGCTTGCGGCGGGTGCTGGGGCAGGCGGTCCAAGGGATCGT
>JAABUV010003056.1_pt1 | contig 21765 bp, 17 predicted proteins | sample 5559971 | NCBI WGS metagenome assembly JAABUV01 (sample SAMN10711881, study PRJNA513362) | rock metagenome | isolation source: Antarctica rocks | place: Antarctica: Victoria Land, Knobhead nord | collected 2015-12-19
CGGCCACCTGCAAGATCCTGCGCGAGGAGCTATGGCGCTCCATCGCGCGCGACAACGCCGCAGCCGCGGGCGCGGGCGTCCCGCCAGGCGCCTTCGCTCAACTGCTGCGGCACAATACCGCCGAGTAAACATCCCCTCCTCGGCCGCATTCTGAAGGTCTCGGCGCAATCCGTGTGGTACTAACCTGCATTATTCATGAAGGGGAGAGCCCACTGGGACCGCCGGCGGTCCCAGTGGGCGCGCGTTGGCGGCGCTACTGCTGCCACGGCAACTGCCCCGGTCGCGCGGCGGAGAGTTGCTCCATCTCCTCGTCGCTCAGGCCCTCCGGTACGCCGAACGCGGCGCTCACGTCATGCAGCTTGTCCGCGGCGCGGATCGCCCGCACGCGCTCGCGCACGCGCTCGACTTCGGCGAGCGGGATCATGGCGCCATTACCCCGCTGCACGCTCGCCAGGAATCCGTTGCGGCGCCACAGCTTCACGGTGTTGATGGAGCGCACGCCGAGCGCTTCGGCGGCCTCTGTTGTCGTGAGCAGTCGGTCGCTCTCCAACTCTTGCAGCGCCTTTTGGGCCGTGGGCGCCACCTCGGCGGTGTTGCCCGCCTCAGCTTGCTCGATGCGGAAGCCTGTCTCCGCTATGCCGGCGAACAGTTCGGCGATCCAGTTGGCGCCGGCGCCAGTGGTCTCGCGGCGGAGCACGACATCGCCCGCGCGGTACGTCCGCCCTTCCCCACCGGGCAAGAGCACGACAGGGCGGTCGACGTCGAAGGCGCGCGCGACGGATTCGTCCAGGAGGACGATCCTGTCATCATGTGCAGCGCGGTGGGTCATACTCCTATGGTAGCGCATCTAGAGTATGCTACGGGCATGACGATTCAACCTGCCCTCTCGCGCGAGACACTGCGCGACGCCCGTGACGCCGCGCACGGCCTGGCCCTCTTGCGCGGCGTCCTCGACGACGCGCCCGGCCGGGCTGTGCTGGCCCTACTCGCCGCGCTGACGATGTCCGCACCCGACGCGGCGGCCGTCGCCGACGCCTACACCGCTGCTTTCCGCGCCCTAGCCGTGGCGGCGAACGACGATCCGCTTGACGGGTTGCCCGACGCCTGGCAGTCCCACCTCGTCGCGCGCCTGCTCGACGACGACGATCCGTGGAGCGCCCAGGCCGAAACGGCGCGCGCCAGGGGCGTTCGCTCACCGGAGTCCACTGCCGGCGCTATCGCGCCGGGGTTGCGGGCGGCGGCGCGCCAGGAGTTGCGCGCGCTGCGTCTGCTCTACGACCTCGACGCCACGGCGTTATGGGACTCCGCGCGAGATGCCGTCGCGGAGTCCATGCCGGCCTTGCGGGATGCGTGGGTCCCGTGGCGCGACCTGACGCCGCCCCTGTTTGCACATAATAATCTAGATCCGCGCCGCGCCATGGCACGGCGCCTAGCCTGCGTGGACGATTGGGCGGACTTGACCGACGAGCTCGCGGCCCATTGGTCTCGTCACGGCACCGGCATGCTGGCGCGCTACCGTGTGCTACGGTGGGAAGGGCGTGGCGCGCACGGGTCGGGCGGGGCGGGGTTGCGTCCCGTCGCGCACCCCGACCCAGCGCGGCTCGACGGGCTGATCGGCTACGAGCGCGAGCAAAAGGCGCTGGCGTCCAATATCGAGCGTTTCCTGGCCGGCCTGCCCGCGCAGCACGCCCTGTTGTACGGTCCGCCCGGTACCGGCAAGTCGTCGACGGTCAAGGCGCTCGCCACCTACTACGCTCCGCACGGGCTGCGCCTAGTCGAGCTGCGTAAGGGCGATAGCGAGGACCTGCCGGCCATCGCGGCGGCGGTGCGCGGGCGCGCGCCGCATTTCCTGATCTATGTCGACGACCTCTCCTTCGAGGAGCACGAGACCGCGTATAAGGCGCTCAAAGCGCTGCTCGAAGGGACGGCCGAGGCGCGTCCGGACAACATGATCCTTTACGCCACCACCAACCGCCGCAATCTGGTCCGTGAAACGTTCGCCGAGCGCGGCGCGCCGGGTGACGACCCTCATGGGCGCGACACGATGGGCGAGAAGATCTCGCTGGCCGCGCGCTTCGGCCTGCGCGTGACCTTCCCGGCCCCCGACCAGGAGCGCTACGTCGCTATCGCCACGGCGCTGGCGCGCTCACGCGGGCTCACCTCTCAGGATATGCCGGATGACGAGTTGCGCCGCCGCGCCTTGCTATGGGAGCGCCAACATCCCGGCCGCTCGGGGCGTACCGCGCGACAATTCGTCGACGACCTGGAGGCCGAGTCGCGCTCCCCCTGACGCCCTACATCCTACGTGCTAATGTAAATGAGTTTTGCATCATGTACGCCGCCGCCCTTTTCCCTACACTGGGCATATGAGGGTGTGAGTCATGCGAGCCCTCAGCCTAGCCGCTCTTTAATTACGCGTTTTGTTCGTTATTGGGCTGGGTACACGCCGCATGGGCGCATGCGTGATGGGAAGCTAGCGCCATCATGCTCGCCCTCGGCGCGGAGAGGTGACAGAGGAGAAAAGGGATGAGCGCGAAACATAGGTTGGGGACGCCACTGGCTATCCTACTCGCGGGAAGCTTGCTCTCGACGGGCGCGGCCGCTATGCCGATGGCGTCGCGTCAGGGAGCGGCGTCAGGGACGTCACATGCGTCCCTGGCTTTTCAGACGCCAGCCGGCGCATTGACTCCGGCGGCGACAGCGACGGGGACGGCGGCGACCGCGACGACGACGGCGCCGCCCACGGCGACCAGTTCGGCCACGGCCAGCCCGACGACGACCAGTACCAGTTCGCCGACCGCCACCGCGACGGCGACCAATTCGGCTACGGCCAGCCCGACAGCCACACGTACGGCGACGCCGCTCCCGACGGCCACACGTACGGCGACGCCGCGTCCAACCGCGACGCGGACCCCCGCGCCCATCATGGCGCGCTTTAGTGTCACGCCCGCGACCGCCGCGCCGGGGAGCGTCATCATTGTCAGCGGCGGCAATTTCGCGGCCAGCGAGCGCATCAGCATTAGCTTGAGCGGCGCGCGCAGCGGCGTGGCCACGCTGCAGGCCGACCGCTACGGCAACCTCTACAGAACCTCGGTCACCGTGCCCTACAACGCGGTCGCCGGGGCGCAGACGCTCACGGCGCGGGGCCTGAGCAGCCGGCGCACGGCCGCGGCGCCGTTGACGATCATCGCGGTCTACGCCACACTGGCGGTCACGCCGGCGGTGACCAACCGGGGCGGCGTCATCACGATCTCCGGCGGCTCCTACGCCCCGAATGAGAAGCTTACCGTGACGATCGATGGCTTTGCCGCGTCGCTGGCTACGATCACGGCGACGGTCACCGGCGCGATCACGCCGACCGGTGTCAGCATCCCCTATACCCTACCCGATGGTCCCCACCTCCTGCGCGTAAGCGGGGCCGTGAGCGGGCGCACGGCCACGGCGGCTATCACCGTGGCGGCGCTGGCGCCAAGCATCGGGCTCAGTCTGCCCATCGCCAACCCTGGGACCACCATCACGGTGACGGGGCGCAGCTTCGGGCGGCAAGAGCGCGTGACCCTGGCCCTCAACGGCGCCGCGCTGGTCACCTCGCCGGCGGTCATTACCACCACGAACGGTCTCTTCACGGCGTCGTTCGTCGTGCCGGCGTCGGTGCTGCGCGGCCCCAACACGGTCAGCGCGATCGGCAACACGAGCCGCGTGAGCGCGGTCGCCACGCTGACCGGTGTCCTGGCGGTCGCCAGCAGCTTCTACTTCGCCGGCGCCTCCACGCTGAACGGCGAGGCAGCCACGCTGCCGATCCTCAACCCCAACGCGCAGCCCACGCACATCGACTTTACCTTCTACTATGGCGCGAGCATGACCGGGACGGCCACGCTCGACGTGCCGGCGCACAGCCGCGGGACGGCCGACCTGAACGCGCTGGCCGGCGCCGGGCGCGTCTTCGGGGTCAAGATGGTGGCCGACCGCGTAGTGCAGGCGCAGTTGCGCGAGGCGCGCGCCGGGCGCGACGACTTCGGCCTGCTGGGCGTTTCGGCGCCGAGTACGACATGGTACCTGGCCGAAGGCTACACCGGCCTCACCTTCCACGAGACCGTGTCCATCCTCAACCCCGGCGCGACGGTGGCGGCGGTGCGGCTGCGGTTGCTGCCGTTCGGCGGCCGCGCGGCGCGGGTGGTCACCCTCGACGTGGCCCCGCAAAGCATCCAGGAGGTCGACGTCAACCGGCTGCTGCCGAACCAGTCGCTCAGCGTGATCGCCGACGCCAGCGCGCCGGTCGTGGTCGAGCGCACATTGACCTTCAGCAACGACGGCTTCGGCGTCACCGCGCAGGCGGGCATCAACACGGCGGCCACGAGCTGGATCTTCGCCGAGGGCACCACGACCACGCGCTTCCAGACCTTCTTCACCATTCTCAATCCCAACGCGGTGAGCAGTCTCGTCACGGCCACCTTCTACGACCCGCGCGGCGTGCCGCTCGATAGCCGCACCATCCTCGTGCCGGGCCTGAGTCGCGCCAACATCAAGCTCAACGATGTGTTGCGCGCCAGCGGCATCGCCACGGTCGTTACCGCCAACCTGCCGGTCGTGGTCGAGCGCCCCGAGTACTTCGGCAGCCCCAACGTGCCGTACGTGGCGGGCAGCGATGTGTTCGGGCGCAATGGCGCGGGCCTGAGTTGGGCCTTCCCCGGCGGGACCACGACCAATCGCCGCGAGTTCCTGCTGATCTACAACCCCTCGGCCAAGACCGTCATCATCAACGCGACGTTCTACGGGTCCGATGGCTCGGTGGTAACGCGGAGTTTCGCCGTGCCGCCGACGGTGCGCTATAACCTCGACATCAACCGGCTGTTGCCGGGCCTCATGCCCGAGCACAGCATCGTGTTGAGCGCGGCCAACGGGGTGGGCTTCGTGGCCGAGCAGACCGTCTTCGCGCCGGACTTCAGCGCCCTCGACAGCACGCAGGGCTTCGCGCAGTAAGCCTTTTAATGACAGCGTTACTCGTCGTGGTCATGTGCGTCGGGGTCGTTGCGCGCCATGTCTAGCGGGGCCGTCCCCATCATGTCGCCGTCGGCCATGTTGGCCATCATCGGCGTGCCGCCGACGGCGCCGGGGCCGCGCAGGCTTGGCGTGTTGGCGGCGCAGACGGTCCCGAAACGCGGCTGGCCGTAGGGGAGGTGCGTGTCGCCGCGCGCCAGGATGTGCGCGTGGTTGGTCGACCCGCCCTCGGCATCGCCACTATCGTGGCCCCACAAGGTGAAGCTGCGCGCATTGGCGTAGTGCCCGACGAAGGAGCGGCGGAAGCGGTCCGTCGCGCGGTTGCGGTGCGAGCGGTGCAGCACATGGCCGCCGAAGAAGGCCACGTCGCCCGGCTCCATCACGGCCGGGACCTCCGCGCCAGGGTACCTGGCGGCGACGCGCGAGAGTGTGTTGGCCTCCTCGTCGGTGTTGCTGACCTGCGCCACGACCGCCAGATCGGCCAGCGCGTCGCCGTGATTCTGGCGCTCCAGCCCCGCCGTCGGATAGATCGGCTCGTCTTGCGTCCCCGGCGTGAACCACATGCAGCCGTTCTCCTCGTCGGCGCGGTCGACGGCGAGCCACGCCCCGCACAGGGTGTCCGGCACGGTGGGGATGTAGTAGGCGTCCTGGTGGTAGCCCTGTCCCGCGCCCCCCGGGAACTTGAGGAAGAACATACTCTGCATGGCCATCACGTCGGGCCCGATCAGGGCTTCCAACACATCGAGCACACGCGGATGCAGCAGGAAGCGTTCGTGGATCTCCAGCACACGATGGAGCATATGGATGCGCAGGTAGCGCCGCTCGATCTCCTCCGGCGTGGCACCCGGCGGGGGCGGTTCGATGCCGGGAGCCGTGACGCGCCCGTACATCAGATCCTCGCTGTGCTGGACCAGTTCCCGCACGTCCTCGGGCGGGACGAGCCCGCGCACGATCAGGAAGCCCTGGCGGTGGAAGGTGACGTACTCCGCGACGCTGACGCGGTAGCGTGGGTACTCCTTTAGAGGCTTGACCGGCGTCGTCCCCGGAGCGGGCGCCGCGCTCGCGGGGATCGCCCTGACGCCCACAGCCCCGTTGGCGTCGCGCGCCTTATCGATTGGCTTGGTCGCGGCCATGACCGCGCCTGTGCCCATGCTGCTGCCGGCGTCACCCGGAGCCATGTCCATATTGCTACGTATCGTCGTCTCCATCGCTCGCGCCTCCCTATCTTTCATCGTTCCCACTTTTTATGTCTTTACCGCAGCCGATGATGTATGCTCACTTAGTACAATATGATATGGAGCGCCGCGAGGAAAGCCACATGGTTGATCGGCCTGTGCCTATTTCTGATCGCGACCCGGATGCGGCGCCGCGCGCGCTGCCGAACACCGGGTGCGTCGTCTACCCGCCGCGCGCGACCTTCGGGCCGCGCCTGCAGCTCGACTACCAGCTCGTGCTCGTCCACGTCGGGGTGGCGCGTGTCACGGTCGACGGCGCGGAGCGCGACATACCGAGCGGGCACGTCGGTCTGCTGCGGCCGGGGCACGAGGAGGTCTACGCCTTCAGGCGCGACGGGGAGACACGCCACTCCTGGATCGCCGTCCCCCCGCGCGCGTTAGATGACGCGGCGCGCGCCGCGCTGGACGCCGCGCCGGACCTGCTGCCGCTCTCGACGGCGCTAGAGGCGTGCGTCGAGATTGGGCGCGGCACGGTGGCGGTCGACGAGCCGGAGCGCCGTCCCGTGCTGGCGGCGGTGGGCCGCGCCGCGCTCGCGCTCTACGTCGCGGAGGGCGCACATGCGCCGACGGCGCGGACGCGCGTGCATCCGGCCGTGGCACGGGCGCGCCTACTGGCGCGAGAGCGCGCCCACGAGGGCATCAAGGTGGACGAACTCGCGCGGGACGTGGGCGTGTCGCCCGAACACCTGGTGCGGCTCTTCCGGCGCGACCTGGCTACCACGCCCGGCGCCATCCTGCGCGCGGAACGGCTGGCCCACGCCACGCGCCTGCTTGCGCAGACGGGCCTGAGCGTGGCCGAGGTGGCGCACCGCTCCGGTTTCGCCAGCCCGCATCACCTGGCGCGCTGCCTGCGCGCCGCCACGGGCCGGACGCCAACCGAGTTGCGCGCCCAAAGTTGGGCGGCCCGCGAGGCATGAAACACAAAATGGATGGAGTGTCACTCTCCACCGCTATCCAGTTGCCATGGACTGCGCGAACAGCCATGCGAGGGGCACCCCATCCAGACAACACGATAGGTGGCAAGCGTACCTAGCACCGGGTTGTCGGGGGTGTGTGGCAGCAATGAGCGTAGAAACGCCACGCGGAGCAGAGGCGCCACCAAGACATTGCGCGGGCCAGACGCGAGAGCTAGTCCCCCGCTGCCGTTACCTGCCTGGCCGGTACTTGTAAGCACGAAATCCGCGATGGGCTGCATAGGGGCTGGCCGCAGGACGCCACGTATAAAGAACACGCTCGTGTGCGTCGTCGTCCACAAAGGACCTGTTCCAGTTTGCACAAATTGCGCGACTAAGTACACCCGCCCTACTCTCAGCGGCTGAGCCCGTGCCTGTGGCCCGAGTCGTGTTGCTATCACTAGGGTGAGGATGACAACAGCGCCCAGGATAATCCGCCTCATGCGTGTCATGGTTAGACGGTACTGCGCGTGCTGCAATCTGTCAAGGGCTTGGCTCGGGTAATCGGGTTGACAGGCCCATTCCTGTTGACAATCGTCCGTCCGTGTGGTACCGTCTCAATCAATAAGCCCCGCGACCGTAACCGCTACCGAAACAGTGGTATCGTTATGACAGAGAAAGGGGGTGATACGCGGCAGTAGGTAGATGGTAGCGAGATCGCGCCAAGCGCGGCGAAACGCTCATCATGGCACTCATTAACGGGTAGCGCCGTTTCGGACACCTCGCTCTCGCCGGTCGTTGGCTGGCATCAGCGCATTTCTTAATACTACAACGTTACTTGTCTCCTAAGGCCGTGCTAACGACCTGGAAGCAGGCGTGCAACCGGTCAGTTTAGCGGCAGGATGGCCCCTTTGTCTGACGGTCGCTATGGGTGATTCTAGCGAAGTAACGTTGTAGTATTAAGGAAGCAACAATGAAGTGTATTAAACCCGCGCGGGTCACGATTCCCGCGGTGGTTAGCATGGCGGCGCTCGGCAGCGCCCTTCTTCCCGCGTCGCTCACTCCGCACACGGTCAAGGCGGCGAGCCCTATTTATATGGTCTCGGACGACGCATTCCACCCCACCGGCTTCACCCGCCTCTTCAGCCCTTATATCGCCACGACGATGGACTACACCTGGGGCGCCGTCTTCGAGCCGCTCATGATCATCACCCCCGTGGGCGGCGGCCACACCTATCCCTGGTTGGCTAGCGGCTACACGTACGGCGACAGCGGCAAGACGCTGACCGTCACGCTACGCCCCAACCTCAAGTGGTCCGACGGGCAGCCGCTGACGGCCTCGGACGTGGCCTTCACGTTCAACTACGGCAAGAAATACACGGCCGCCGACCAGAACGGCCTGTGGGCCGGCAAGTACCTGCAGAGCGTTAGCGCGACGAATCCGACCACGGTCGTGTTCAAGCTGACCAGCGCGGACTCGACGCTGCTGCCGAATATCGTCAGCAACATCAAGATCATCCCCGAGCACCAGTGGTCCAAGATCACGAACCCCGGCACGTACGCCAACCCGAACCCCGTGGGTTCGGGGCCGTTCGCCAACGTGACCAATTTCACCAGCCAGGAGTTCATCTACGCCAAGAACAAGTACTACTGGCAGCCGCTGGCCTACGATGGCATCAAGGTGCCGAACTTCCTGGACAACAATGGCGCCAACACGGCCATGGAGCACGGCGACCTCGACTGGACGGGCAACTTCGTCGCCGATATCCAGCGCGCCTATGTCGCCAAGGACCCGGCCCACTTCCACTACTACTTCGCGCAGACGAATCCACTGGGCCTGTGGTTCAACGACCTGAAGTACCCCTACAGTCTGGTCGGCTTCCGTAAGGCGTTGAGTTACGCCGTCGATCGCCAGCGCATCTCGAACTTCGCCGAGAACGGCTACGAGTTGCCGGCCGACGCGACGGGGATCAAGCGCATCTTCCCCACCTGGTACAACAGTACCCTCGATGCGCAGTCTACCGCGCTGTCCAGCTACAACCCGTCCAAGGCCCAGCAACTGCTCCTGAGCATGGGCTTCAAGATGAAGAACGGCCAGCTCTACGACCCGCACGGCGCCAAGGTGTCGTTCACCATGGTCGTGCCGACCGGCTGGTCGGACTGGGTGCTCACGCTGCAACTCCTGGCCCAGGACTTCAAGAAGATCGGCATCGACGCGTCGTACAAGACGATCGATCAGGCCACCTGGTTCAGCAAGTCGCAAGCGGGCCAGCTCGACGCGCACATCCACTGGACTGGGTACAACGTGTCGCCGTACTACACCTACTATAGCTACATGTCGCGGCAGTCGTTCACCCCGATAGGGACCGACGCCAGCCTGAACGGCCAGAACAACTGGGAACGCTACACCAGCTCTGAGGCGACGAACCTGTTCGCGCAGTACCGCGCCACGACCGATCTGCAGAAGCAGAAGCAGCTCATCGACCAGATACAGCGCATCCAGCTACGGGATTTCCCGTATATCCCGATCATGTTCAGCGCCGACTGGTACACGTACAGCATGCTGCACTTCACCGGCTGGCCGACCGCGCAGAACTTCTACGTGCGTGGCTCGTCCAACGATTATCCCGACCGGACCATGGTCATGACCCGGCTGAAGCCCGTCATGTAACGGGCGGCGCCCCCGGCGCCCGTTCACTTGATGCATACCCTGCTCTCCCCGGAGAGGATGATCCATGCGGTACCTATATCGGCGCATCGTTTTCTACCTAATCGCCCTGTGGGCGTCGCTCACGTTGAATTTCTTCCTGCCGCGGCTGATGCCGGGGAGCCCCATCGACTATTTCGCGGCGACGCACCACAACGAACTAGAAAACAATCCGCATCTCCTAGACTCTTTACGCGTCGCGCTTGGCGGATCGAACGAGCCCTTACCGCTGCAATATCTGCACTATCTCCTCAATATCAGCCACGGCGATTTCGGCGTCTCATATAGTCAATATCCCCTGCCGGTCAGCGGCATCCTGGCCGCCACGATCCCCTGGACCCTGTTCCTCGCCGGCGTCTCGACAGTCGTCGCCTTCTTCATCGGCACGCTCCTCGGCGTCGTGGCGTCGTGGCGGCGAGGGGGTGCCCTCGACACCATCCTGACGCCCTTCACCATGTTCGTCTATTCGTTCCCACCTTTCTTCGTGGCGATGCTGCTGCTCTACTTCCTCGGGTTCATCGCCGGCTGGTTCCCCCTCAACCACAACTACGGCGACACGGTCCACCCCGGCTTCAACCTGCCCTTCTTCGGCGACGCCTTGCGGCACGCCGCGATGCCCCTGCTGGCTATCATGCTGGCCTCGGTCGGCGGCTGGCTGCTCGGCATGCGCAACGTGATGATCAACACGCTCTCCGAGGAGTTCGTGACGATGGCGCAGGCCAAGGGGCTCACGGAGCGACGCGTTATGCTGACGTACGCGGCGCGCAACGCCCTCTTGCCGCAAATCACCAGCTTCGCCATCTCACTGGGCTACGTGGTCACCGGCCTCGTCCTGATTGAGTCGGTCTTCACCTATCAGGGCGTCGGCTTCGCCCTCTTCACCGCCGTGCAGGCGCACGATTACCCGCTCATCCAGGCCCTGTTCCTTTTCATCACCGTGGCCATGCTCTGCGCCAACTTTGTGGCCGATCTGCTCTACACGCGCCTCGATCCGCGCGTGCGCACCGCGTAATGCCGTCATGCGTAGCCTAGACAGGAGGTAAGGGCGGTGCAACTCGATAACGCGCCTTCCACACTGGCATCCAACCAGGACACGATCCCCGCCGTACCAGTCGCCGCGGCGTCGGTCGCCACGACGGCGAACGCTCCCCTCACCAGCGCGCGCGCGCGGGGGCGCGGGATCGCCCTGCCCACCTGGGTCAAGCTGTTGCTAGGTACCCCGCTGGCCGCGACGGGCATAGTCGTCGTACTGATCTTTATCCTGGCCGCCATCTTCGCGCCGCTGATCACCCCCAATGACCCGACGAACATCGGCGGCTTCGACCGCTACCTCGCGCCCAGCCTCGCCCACCCCTTCGGGACCGACTACTCCGGCATCGATGTCTTCGCCGAGGTGCTCTACGGGGCGCGCGCGTCGCTGGCCGTGGGCGCCGTCACCGGCATCGTGACCACGTTCCTCTCCATCGTCATCGGGATGACGGCGGGCTACATCGGCGGCTGGTTCGACGACATACTCGGCGTGGTGATGAACGTGTTCCTGGTCATCCCGCAACTCCCGCTGCTGCTGGTCTTCGCGGCCTACCTGCCGATCAAAGGCCCGCTCTCCATCATCCTGGTCATCTCGATCACGGGGTGGGCCTGGGGCGCGCGCGTCCTGCGCAGCCAGACGTTGTCGCTGCGCAACCGCGACTTCGTGCAGGCGGCGTACATGAGCGGCGAATCGACCTGGCGCATCATCTTCCGGGAAGTCTTGCCCAACATGATCAGCCTAACCGTTTCCAGCTTCATCTTCGCCGTCATCGGCGCCATCTTCACCGAGTCATCCCTGGAGTTCCTCGGCCTCGGCGACGTAAACGCCGTGTCGTGGGGCACTATCCTCTACAACGCGCAGCAATTCACGGCGCTGCAAGTCGGCGCCTGGTGGAATTTCGTGTTCCCCGGCCTGGCCATCGCCGTGATCGTGACGGCGTGCGTGTTCGTCAACTACGGCATCGACGCGATCAGTAATCCGCGCCTGCGCGTGGTCAAAGCGGGGAAAGCGCATCGCCAGGCCGCGAAGGCGCGCGCGGCGGCGACGAACGCGGGGGTGGCGCGGTGAGCGCGATCACTCCCCTCCCCCCCGCGGGTCCGGGCGCGAGACCAAGCGATACCGAGACGCTGCTCGACGTGCGCGGCCTCGTGGTCGACTACCTGACGCCGCGCGGCCCCGCGCGCGCCGTCGATGGCGTCTCCTTCGCCATCAAACGGGGCGAGGTGTTCGGCCTTGCCGGCGAGTCGGGCTGCGGCAAGAGCACCATCGCCCACGCCATCATGCGGCTGATCAAAGCGCCCGGACAGATCAGCGGCGGCCAGATGGTGTTCGATGGTCAGGACATCTTGAGCCTCTCGCCCCAGGCCCTGCGGCGGTTCCGCTGGAGCCGGGCCTCGATCGTGTTCCAGAGCGCCATGACCGCGCTCAACCCGGTCATCAACCTCGGCGAGCAGCTCGTCGACGCGATCATGGCGCACGATTCGATGAGCAAGCGACAGGCATTGGAGCGCGCGGCCGAGCTATTCAAGCTCGTGGGCATCGAGAGCAAGCGCATTAAGAGCTTCCCGCACGAGTTATCCGGCGGCATGCGCCAGCGCGCCGTGATCGCTATGGCCCTGGCGCTCAACCCCGATCTCGTGATCATGGACGAGCCGACGACGGCGCTCGACGTGGTGGTGCAGCGCGACATCCTGCAGCAGATCCAAGACTTGCAGGAACAATTCGGCTTCTCGATTTTGTTCATCACGCACGACCTCTCGCTGCTGGTCGAGTTCAGCAATCGTATCGCCATCATGTACGCGGGCAAAATCGCCGAGTTGGCTCCGTCCGACCGCTTGTTTCACGAACCCAAGCACCCCTACACGGTCGGGCTGATGAACTCGTTTCCCTCGATCAGCGGCGAAAAGCGCCGGCTGCAGGGCATCCCTGGGTCGCCGCCCGACCTCGTCACGCCGCCGCCGGGCTGCCCGTTCGCGCCGCGTTGCCCCCATGTCATGGCAGAATGCATGCGCGTCTACCCTACCTTACGACCAGTCGGCCCCGGTCAGTTCACGGCCTGTCACTTGTACAAGGAGAAAGAGGAGGCCCATGCAGTTGTCTAATACGGGGGCCATAGGGGCGAACGGCGCCGTCGTCCTCGATGTGCGCGGGTTGAGCAAGTTTTTCCCGGCCGGCGGCGGCCTTTTCGGGGGTGAACGCCGGCGAGTGCATGCTGTTGAGGAGGTGTCCTTCACGTTGGCTCGCGGGCAGATCCTGGCCCTGGTGGGCGAGAGCGGCAGCGGGAAGAGTACCATTGCCCGGCTCATCGCGGGCCTCTATCCCGCGACCGCTGGCCAGGTCGTGTTCCACGATCAGGACGTGCTCAGGCTGCACGGCCGCGCGCAACTGCTGCGCTACCGCAACCAGGTGCAGATGGTGTTCCAGGACCCTTTCGGATCACTGAACCCCGTCAAGTCGATCGCGCACCACATCGAGCGCCCACTGCGGATACACAAACAGACGCGGGGGACCGGCGAAACGCGCGCGCGCGTCCACGAGTTGTTGGACACCGTTGGGCTCACGCCCCCCGACGAGGTGGCGGCCAAGTTCCCACACCAACTCTCAGGCGGCCAGCGCCAGCGCGTCTCGTTCGCCCGCGCCCTGGCGGTCAACCCCGAGGTCATCCTGGCCGACGAGCCGATCAGCATGCTCGACGTGTCGATCCGCATGGGCATCCTCAATCTGATGGAGAAACTGCGCGACGAGCGCGGGCTCTCCTATCTCTATATCACGCACGATCTGGCCAGCACGCGCTACATCGCCGACGACACGCTGGTCCTGTATGCGGGACACCTGGTCGAGGCCGCGGAGAGCGAAGAGGTGATGCGGGAGCCGCTACACCCCTACACGCAACTGCTGCTCTCGGCCGTCCCCGACCCTGGGACGGCCTTAGCGAAGAAGCGTGTGGAGGCGCGCGGCGAGATCCCGACCGTGATCAACCCGGCGCCGGGCTGCCGCTTCGCCAACCGTTGTCCCCATGTGATGGATGTCTGCCGGCGGCAGACGCCGCCATTGATCGCGATCGCGCCCAAGCACCGCGTGCGCTGCCATCTCTACGGCCCCGCACAGGCCTCGACGGCGCCGGTCTAGCGTTTCAGACCAAGGATGGAGCCTATGGAGCATGGGAATGCGCGTCGAGGGGAGAGAGGGATGGGCCGTGGGAGCGCGGACGTTGTGGGTGTGGTGCGACAGGTCGTCCGCTACCCGGTCAAGTCGATGGCCGGTGAGGAAGTCGCTGCCTCGCGCGTGGGGTGGCATGGGTTGCTCGGCGACCGCCACTACGCCTTCGTGCGCACCGGCAATACCACGCATTTCCCGTGGCTGACCGCGCGCCAGGCGCCCGTGCTGCTGCGCCACGTCCCCTCCTACGAGGACCCGTCCGACCCCCTCACCTCTCCTCTCGTGGTGCGGACACCGGACGGCCGCGTCCTGCCGGTGGAGGATGTCGCCCTATGCGACAGCCTCGCGGCCGCGTACCGCGCCCCGGTGCATCTGATGCGGCTCGATCGCGGCGCCTTCGATAGCATGCCCCTGTCCGTGACCAGCACGGCCTCGCTCGCGCATCTTGGCGCGCGCGGCGGCCACGGCCAGCCCCTCGATTATCGCCGCTTCCGCCAGAACGTGCTCGTGGAGACCTATGACGGGCGCCCCTATGCCGAGGACGATTGGGTGGGCGGTCTGTTGGTTCTGGGCGAGGGGCCGGATCAGGTGCGCGTGCGCCTCGCCCGGCGCATCCCGCGTTGCATGATGATCAACCTGCACCCGGACACGGGCGAGCAGGACCCGCGCGTGCTGCGGGACGTCGTACGCTCGCGCGACAGCTGCTCGGGGGTGTACGGGAGTATCGACCGTATCGGCACGCTGCGGGTCGGCGACGCGGTGCGTCTCATGCGGGATTAAAGAGGGGGACGTCAACCGGTCGCTGCCGGGCCTCACCCTTTGTCCAGCACGATGATCCCGCGCTCGACGGCGACACGGAACGCCTCGGAGCGCGAGCGGACATCCAGCTTGACCAGGATGTTGCTCATGTAGGTATCCACCGTCGACGGCTTGATGCCGATTTTCGTGCCGATCTCCTTGTTGCGCAGGCCCTGACCCACCAGCGTCAGCACCTCCCGCTCGCGGTCGGAGAGCGTCCCCGTGGCGACGATGCCGGAGCGCGACGTGGCGGCCTTGAGTTGCGCGGTGATCTCGGCGCTGAGCGCGTCCCCCCCGCGCGCCACCTCGCGGACCGCCGCGATCAACTCCAGGGCCGGGTCGCTCTTGAGCAGGTAGCCGTTGACGCCGATGGCGAAGAGGGCGCGGACGTACTGCTCGTAGTTGTAGCCGGTCAGGACCAGGATCTTGACCTCCGGCAGGTCCTGGCTCAGCGCGCGGGCGACCTCGACGCCGTTGAGGTCTGGCAAGCTAATATCGAGCAGGACCACGTCGGGGCGCATGGTCTCAGCCAGGGCCAGCGCCTCGCGCCCGCTGGCCGACTCGGCCACGACCTCGATGTCCGTGGCCTCGCCCAGCAGGCTGCGCGTCCCCGCACGCAGCGGCATATGGTCGTCGACCAGGAGCACGCGGATCATGCCACCACCTCCTCCGGCGTCTCCGCGAGTGGAAGATCGACCCGCACGGTGGTCCCCGCGCCGGGCGAGGAGGTGACGTGCAGCGAGCCGCCGGCGTGCCGGACGCGCACGCACAGGCCGGCCAAGCCCAGATGCCCCGACAGCGCGAGCTCCTCGAAATGGGCGGGGACGGCGAAGCCCACGCCGTCGTCGGCCACGTCGAGTTGCGCCCCGTCGCCCTGGCGGCACAGGGTGATGCGCACCGCGCGCGGCCGTGCGTGGCGCAGACAGTTGTTCAGGGCCTCCTGGGCCGCGCGATAGAGGACAAGCTCCGCCGCCGCCGGCACGTCCAACTCCATGATCTCGGGGTCCGCGTCGACCATGATGGGGACGCCCGCGCGCGCGCCGCGCTCACGCGCCAACTGGTCGAGGGCCGCATGCAGACCGAGATGGTCCAGGGCGGGCGGCCGCGTGGCGGTGCAGAGGGCGCGCAGTTGCGCGATCAGATCCCGACTGATGGCGATGTGGCGGGCCGTCGCGGCGCGGCCGTGGCCATCGATGACGATCTGGCGCTGGAGGTCGAGGGCCGTCTGCAACGGCTCGTCGTGCAGGTCGGCGGCCAGGCGCGCCCGCTCCTCCTCCTGCGTGCGGCTTAGGCGTTCGTTGAGCGCGTCGAGCGCGCGGGCCTGGCCGCGCAGGTCGTCGACGAGGTGGGCGTTGTGCACGATCGCGGCAAGGTGGCCGCTGAGCGTGGCGAGCAGGGCGCGATCCTCGGCGCGGAAAGGCTCACCCGTAGCCTTCGGGCCAAGGCAGAGGTGGCCGGCGAGCACGTCCTGGGTGCGCAGCGGCACGACCAGGACGGTGAGATAGCCATACTCCAGGGACACCGCGCGCGGCTCGTCCCGCACGTCCGCCGCGGCCACGGCCAGCGCGGGAAGCAGCGCGGGCTGGTACGCGCCCGCCGCCGCGCGGACGCCGAGTCCGTCCCCGTCCCTGACGAGCAGCGCGGCGAAATCGAGGTTCATCAGCCGGTGGAGCGTCGCCGGAAGCCGCGTGCCCAGGGTGTCAAGGTCCCCGGCCAGGGATAGGTCGCGGCTCAAGCCCTCCAACGAGGCGCGATAATCGTAACTGTCCTTGAAGATCAGGCGATCACCGAGGCGCCGCAGCCGGCCGTGCAGCGGGCCGAACGCGACCGCGGCCATAGCCGCGAGCAGGATAGCCACGGCAATGCCGCCGCCCAGGCTGGACAGAACGCCGCTGGGTCGGGTGCGCAGGGCGTAGGCGACGGCCGCGAGGGGCGCGAGCAACAGGGCCCAGAGCAGGCCGTGGACGAGCCAGCGCTGCACCAGGTGGACGTTGAGGACTCCGTGGCGCGGGATGGCGTAGACGAAGCCGGCGGGCAGGAGCAACAAGCCGATGATGGCCTGCTCCGAGGATAGCAGCGGCGGCCGCCTGAGCACGGTGGGCACGAGGTAGAATGTCACGAAAGGCAGGATGGAGGCGGCTGTACTCGCGCTGATAATCGCCAATCCCCGTCGCGTCTCCCGATCAGACGCCGTGACGAAAGAGTAGACCAGGAGCCCGACCCCGGCAAGCAAGTAGACCAGCAGGACCGCCATGCGCGTGAGGTAGGCCGGGCCGTACAGCGCCGGCCAGAGAAACGCGGCGAGACCGCCCAGGACGCCGATGAACGGCGGCGCGAACAGCCAGGCGCGGAGGCGGCTTGTCCCGCGCGGCGTGGGGAAAGCCAGGAAGAAAATGACGAAAGAGGCGGCCAACAGGACGTTTACGGCCCACTCGGCGACGGTGGCCGCCACGCCATTGGCATCCGATCCCGGGGCGAGCGCGAAGGCGAAAGCCAGGCTGCCGAAGAGGGCATAGCCCGCACGCCCTTGGGCGGGCCGCTTGGCCCCCAGCGCGATGATCGTCCCCAGGAGCAAGAACCAGGGGCTGAGCAGCAAGAGCGGCCATGTGTCGTGACCACTCCGAATCCCGGACGCAGCGGCCACAATCAGGCGGTGTGTCCCCGTGCGCACCGTCAGACGCTGCCCGACCCATGTCCCGTCGGTCCCGCGCGTGGGCCAATTGCCGTCGCTCGCGAGGACAAGGTCGCCCACGCGCACACCGCGATCCCACAGCGTGCCCCCCGGCATGACCCACGCCACCCGCGCACGGCCGGTCACCGGCGTCCTGAGCACAAGCGTGAGTTGGGGCGGCGCCAGCGCCGTCGCGACATTGAGCGCCAGGACGGCTGCGTAGACCAGACTGACCAGCACAACCACGACCGTCAGGATACGGGGATATCCGACCGCGCGCGGCGTGGCGCGATGCAACACCGCCTGTCCTATGACCATGTTCTCATCTTCCTCAGTCCCCCTATGACGCGATACTCTTATTGTAACCGCACCAGCGCGGCGAGGGCGGCGCGGCTGGTGGGGTCGTCCGTCAACCGTGAGATCATATCAAGCGCGCGGCGGCGATAGGTCTCCGCCACGGCCCAGGTCAACTGGATTGGTCCCCGCGCCCAGAGGCCGGTGCGCATATCGACGTCGCGGACAGGGGCGTCAGGGGCGAGCAACGCCGCGTAGGCAAGGGGTAAGGTCGGCCGGCCCAACGCGATGTCCGTCTTGCCCGTCGCCTCGGGGCGTATGGCCGTGAGATCGTTGAGTAACTGCGCCACCATCCCCGCGTACCCGCCGAAACGCGCGTACAACTCCTGCGTCGGGGAGTCCGCCCCCGCGCAGAGGGCGCCGAGTTGACAGGCCACGGCGACGAGAGGCGCCGACTTCCCCGCCGCCACGGCCAAAGAGTCATCCAGGCCGCCGCGCCGCTCCGCTGGCGGGGCCAGATCGGCGTGTTGTCCGCCGCACGCGCACAGACCGGCGCCGAGGAGGATAGCGCCAGCCGCGGCGCCGTGTTCGGCGGTCAACAGGCTTCGTTGCGCCAAAAAGAGCAACCCCGTCGACACGTTTAGGGTACGCGCCTGTCCCCACTCAGCCTGTAGGGGACCATCTTCGGCATCCTCCACATCATCGAGCACGTCCAGGGCGACCATAAAGAGTTCGAGCGCTGTCGCCACCGGCACGGCCCGCGTCCAATCACCGGCCGCCGCGACACAACAGGTCCAGACGGGGCGCGCCCAACGCAGATCGGGCGCGTCGGAGAGGATGTTGCCCGGCAGCGCCAACGCCGCCGTTACAGCGGCCCCGTACGCCTGATCAAGCGGGGCCGCACACAGCATAGCGCGCGCGGCGCCGCACACAGCCGTGTGCGGCGCCGCATGTGTGTTGGGGGCGTCCACTGCTCGTGCTATCCCCAATTAGACGTGGTCGTCCCGAGCAGGCCGACGCCCCCTGTGCATAAGCGTGCGCGGAGATTCTCCAACGCCGCACACTCGTGCGCGTCCAAGCCAGCAGCCTCGGCGCGCTCGCGCAACCGCCGACTATCGTGTAGATAGGCGGCGGCGCCAGCGACAAGATCATGGACAATGTCCGCCATGGCGGTTACATTCACCCGCTGCTCCATCACCAGTTCGTCGTACATAGCTGTGTTCATCGTAGGGGCCTTCTCTTTCCGCCCGCTTGCGGGCGCTAATCTAGCGGCGCGTCACGCCGTACATCCAGCATATCCGTCTGCTGAGATCGCCGGTATCCCCTAAATACAGGAGGGGTAAACACAGGTCCATAAGTTACAGGATACCTGCGGCGCTTTGGAGGCTGTACATTGACTATCAACGGGCGCCACACAGGGCGGCGACGGAGCGAAAGGGGGAAATGAGGGGAATGAGGAGCAGGTCCACCGAAGCGACACATAGGGAGGCGCCGGAGCATGACAATGCAAGACCCACCTGGATATCCATTGCCACCAATGCACGGTACGGTAATGTCGGTACAGCAGCGTTCACTCAGTCGGCTAGCAGTAGCGACCATTCGTCGCACAAACACGCAGTGATCCACAGAGGAGGAAATCCATGAACGTGAAACGCTATCTCATGCCAGCAGTAGCAGCAACAATGCTGTCCCTGCCCGGTTCCGGTTTCGCCCATGCAGCCTCGGGGCCGGCCAGCAGTATCCAGCCTTTCTGCAGCGGCTCGAATAACTCCATCACGCTATCGCCGGGTAGCCAGACGACGATCAACCCCGCGCATGTGCATGGTCAATGGTCATGTGGAGTGGCTGGCTACTTCACTGGCGTTAACCTGACGTACTACTGGGGGGATGGGACGCAAACCTTGTACGGGTGTGGCAAGAACTGTGGCACCGGCGGCGATGACGAATCACACAGTTATCCACACGCTGGCACCTACCATGCCTATGTCAATATGGCCTCTAGCGATGACCCACACGTCTATACCTCGAACACCGTGACGATCAACATTCAATAGCCGGTGGGCTCGCCAGTCCTGTAACGAACAGGGTGGAGATCGGTTCGCACCCCCGAGTGCCTTTTAGAAGGCCCTTGGGGGTGCGAGCATTTCGCCATCGTCGTCATGTAATCCATCGTCTATCCGTTGTTTCTATTGATCTTCGATGACCAAAACAGAAACTACAACTGTAGAAGATCATACAGTCAAGGCCTTGATGTCTCGCCTGATCACTAGGTTGGGACTACGTCTACATCCACATGAACCAATGTGCTTCCCATCTTGTACCGTAGGTAGAAAACCCGCAGGGAATGAGATGCTTTGATCTCTCGCCCGTACATGGAGACTATATGATTGCAGACGAGGATTTGATGCGCGAGTGGCAGCAAGGCAGCGCTGGCGCGCTGGAGGCCCTGGTACAACGCCACCATGCACCGCTTTTGGCGCACCTCGTCCGCCTCACGGGCGAGGTCCACCTCGCTGAAGATCTGGCGCAAGAGACATTCGTGCGCTTGGTCCGCGAGGCGCGCACGTACCGTTACCCGCGCCCCTTCAAGCCCTGGTTTTACACCATCGCGCGCCATCTGGCGCGCAATCACTGGCAGAGCGCCTACCATCGCCATGTGGAGGTGGACACGAACAAGGCATCTGCGGATCGCCCCGGAGGCGACCCAGACCCGGCCGACTGGTTCGATCGACTGGAGCGACACGAGGGCATGCAGGCGGCGCTAGGCGGGTTGAGCTTCGACCAGCGCGAGGCTCTCAGCCTGCGCTTCGGGCAGGACTTGAGCATCGAGGAGACGGCCGTGGTGATCGGCGTGCCCACCGGGACGGTCAAAAGCCGTACCTTCACGGCACTGCGCCGACTGCGCGACCGTCTGGAGCAGGCGGACGCCAAGACAGATGACACGCGAGAAGGCCACATTTATGGATGAGAGAGACTCGCAGGGCATGTATCCGTCCAGACGTCCGGCCGGTGGTGACGAGTTGCCGCCGGAACTGCGCGCGGTCGCGGAGCGCTACGCGGCCCAGCCCGTGCCACGCCCGACGCCCGCCGACACGGCGCGGCTGATTGCGCGCCTGCTGGCGGAGGAGCCGGGTGTCGCCCTCGCGGCCTTGGCCCACCGACAGCGTGTCCTGCCGGCCGTGCGCGTGGCGCGTTGGCGCTTGCGCTTGCTTGGCCCGTGGTTCTGGATCGCCGGCGTGCTCTTACTCGCGCTCGGGGCGGCGGTCACACCCCTCATAGGCGAGGCTAGCGCCCCCCTTCCCCTGATCGCGCTTGTCCCGCTGACCGCGGTACTAGGCCTCGCGCACGCCCTACGCACGCCCTCGGGCGGCCTGCGCGCGGTCGAAGCGAGCGCGCCGATAGGGTTCGTCGAAGTGACGACGGGCTTGGTGTTAGCTATCGTCGCTTACGACAGCACGCTGGGCGTCGCGGCAACGGCGGTGGTGGCGCTGGCGCGATGGGCGCCGTTCGCGCCGCTCCTCGTCGCATGGCTTGGTCCGCTGCTGTTGCTCGCGGGCATCTCGCTCCCGATCGCGCTGCGCTGGGGGACCGTCCCAGCCATGGTGATCGGCGCGGGGCCGTGGCTGGCGCTCACACTCGTCGCGGCGCTCCAGCCGGCAGGGGCGGGAGCGCTCATCTTCGCCCTGCCGCACGACGCCACCTCCGTGTGCGCGCACATCGCCGCGGCCACCCTCGGCGGCGCGCTCTTCCTGCTCACCCTTGTCCGCGGAAGGACATGGCGATCGTTGGCGCTGCCACAACGGGTCTGACACGGGCCGGGTGTCGGCCACACAGTAGGCAATGGAAAAATGAAATGGGTGTGTTTCAGGTGAGTTAAAAGGTGAGGTGACAGGTGGGCCAGCCTACGGCAAGATGAGAGAGTCAACAACCCATCTAGCTGAAGGAGAGCCACGATGCCTGCCACCTCTGCCCCGAGTGTA
>JAABUV010003059.1_pt1 | contig 21737 bp, 20 predicted proteins | sample 5559971 | NCBI WGS metagenome assembly JAABUV01 (sample SAMN10711881, study PRJNA513362) | rock metagenome | isolation source: Antarctica rocks | place: Antarctica: Victoria Land, Knobhead nord | collected 2015-12-19
AGTTCTTTGACTACACCCCCGTGATCCGGGTGATCGAGCCGGTCCTCGTCGCGGCCGGGGACGGCAGCGTCGTCCTGCGGGTCGACACCGACGGGCGCCGCGAGGAAGCCGACCTGAGGGCCGGCGACGAGCCGTGACCGGCGGGGTCGGCGGGGTCGGTGGGCCGTGGGCCTCCGGGCCGGTGACCGAGCGCGCGCGGTGCGTGCTCGCTCCCAACCCCGGGCCGATGACCCTCGACGGGACGAACACCTGGGTCCTGCTCGAACCGGGTGCGACGCAGGCTGTGGTCATCGACCCGGGGCCGCTGGACGAGGCTCACCTGCAAGCCGTCCTGGAGACCGTCGACCGCCTCGGAGCGCACGTGGCTCTGACGCTGCTCACCCACGGCCACGCCGACCACGCCGGGTCGGCCGTCCGGTTCGGCGAGCTGACGCACGCTCCCGTGCTGCGGCTCGGCCCCGGCGGCGACGACCTTCGCCAGGGGGAGCTGGTGACCGTCGGCGGGCTCGAGGTCCTGGTCGTGGCCACCCCGGGTCACACGAGCGACTCGCTCTCCTTTCTCCTGCCCGCGGAGAACGCCCTGCTCACCGGCGACACGATCCTCGGGCGGGGCACCACGGTGGTCGCCTGGCCGGATGGTGAGCTCGCGGCATACCTCGCCTCGCTGGAGCGCATCGAGGAGCTCACCGGCTCCGGCGAGGTGCTGCGGATCCTCCCCGGCCACGGGCCGCAGCGCACTGATGCGGCGGCCGTGGTGCAGCACTACCGCCAACACCGCGCCGAGCGGCTGGCGCAGGTGCGGGCTGCCGTCGCGCAGGGCGCCGTGTTCCCCCGCAGCGTCGTCGAGCTGGTCTACGCCGACGTGCCGCGCGAGGTGTGGCCGGCCGCCGAGCTCAGCGTCCGGGCCCAGCTGGACTACCTCGGGCTGCACCCGTCCGGCGCCTGACCCGGGGTTGGGTCCCGTCGGATCCGGACGTATCGTCGTGAGGTGGTCGACACCTCCCGCCATCCCGAACCCGCCACCATCGGTCAGCTGCGTGCCAGCGGCTATCGTTCCCGCAGCGTCAAGGCGGAGATCCGGGAGAACCTCGTCGTGGCCCTACGCTCCGGCGCGGACGCCTTCCCCGGCATCGTCGGCTTCGATGAGACCGTCCTTCCGGACGTGCAGCGGGCGCTGCTGGCCGGGCACGACTTCGTCCTGCTCGGCGAGCGCGGCCAGGGCAAGACCCGGCTGATGCGCACCGTCGTCGGGCTGCTCGATGAGTGGTCGCCGGTCGTCGCCGGCTGCGAGATCCACGACGATCCTGGTCAGCCGATCTGCGCGCGCTGCCGTGCGCTGGTGCTCGCCGACGGCGACGACGTCCCCATCGAGTGGCGTCACCGGGACGACCGCTACACCGAGAAGCTGGCCACGCCGGACACGAGCGTCGGTGACCTCGTCGGTGACGTCGACCCGACGAAGGTCGCCGAGGGCCGCACGCTGGGTGACCCGGAGACGATCCACTACGGCCTGCTCCCGCGGGCCAACCGCGGGGTCTTCGCCCTCAACGAGCTGCCCGACCTCGCCGAGCGGATCCAGGTGGCGCTCTTCAACGTCCTCGAGGAGCGGGACATCCAGGTGCGGGGGTATGCCGTGCGGCTGCCGCTCGACGTGCTGGTCCTGGCCTCGGCGAACCCCGAGGACTACACCAACCGCGGACGGATCATCACCCCGCTCAAGGACCGCTTCGGGGCGGAGGTGCGCACGCACTACCTCGACGACGTCGACGAGGAGGTCGCCCTCGTCCGGCAGGAGGCGGATCTCGTCGCGGCCGTGCCCGAGCACGTCCTCGAGATCATCGCCCGGCTCGTCATGGAGCTGCGGACGTCGTCCTCGGTCGACCAGCGCTCGGGAGTCTCCGCGCGGTTCGCCATCGCCGCGGCCGAGGGGACGGCAGCGAGCGCGCTACGCCGCGCTGCCCTGACCGGCGAGGTCGACGCGGTCGCCCGGATCGGCGACCTGGCCGACGTCCTGCCGACGCTGCGCGGCAAGGTGGAGTTCGAGATGGGCGAGGAGGGGCGCGAGCTCGAGGTCATCGGGCACCTGCTCCGGCTCGCGACAGCGGCGACGTTCCGTGACCGGGTGGTCGGCAGCGACCTCAGTGGCTTCACGAGCCACTTCGAGGACGGCTCGACGGTGGAGACCGGTGACCTGGTGCCGGCGCTGAGCCTCCTGGAGCAGCTCGGGACGACGCCGGGGCTGGCCGCCGTCCTCGAGCGGGTTGGCATCGACGAGGAGTCCGTCTCGCCCGGTCAGGTCGCAGCCGCAGTGGAGTTCGTCCTCGAGGGCTTGCACCTGACCCGGCGGCTGTCGAAGATCCAGGCCGACGGCCAGACCATCTACGGGAGCTGAGACATGGCGCGCTCGCGTCGGCATGCCGGCCGCTACCGGTACGGGTCGTGGGACGGGGGCGCGGACCCGCTGGCCCCGCCGTTCGACGTGCGCGCCGCGATGGACCAGATCGGCCGGGACGTGCTGGGTGGCTCGAGCCTGTCCGAGGCGCTGGAGCGGCTGACGCGTCGGGGGCTCGGCGACCGGTCCGGGCTCGATGCGTTGCGGCGCGAGATCGCCCGGCGCCGCAGACAGGTCGAGCGGCGCGGTGACCTCGCCGGCACGATGAGCAAGGTGCGTGAGGAGCTCGACCGGGCGCTCGATGCGGAGCGGGGCTTCCTGGCCGGCCGTGAGGGTGACGAGGCAAGGCTCGCCGAGATGACCCTCGACGCCCTGCCGCCGGACACGGCGGGAGCCGTGCGGGAGCTGGCGGACTACCGGTGGAGCAGCGCGCAGGGCCAGGAGCACTACGCCAACGTCCTGAGGATGCTGCGCGAGGAGGTCCTCGACGCCCAGTTCGCCGGGATGAAGCAGGCGCTGAGCGGGGCGGACCCGGCGGCGATGGAGGCCGTGCGCGAGATGGTCGCCGACCTCAACGCGCTGCTGGCGGCGCACGCCCGGGGAGAGGACACCACCGAGGCGTTCGAGCGGTTCATGGACAAGCACGGCGACTTCTTTCCTGACCAGCCGCGCAACGTCGACGAGCTCATCGACTCGCTGGCCCGCCGCCAGGCCGCCGCCCAGCGGATGCTCGACTCCCTCTCGCCGGCGCAGCGCGACGAGCTCGCGTCGCTGATGGCCCAGGCGATGCAGGACGTCGGACTCGAGAGCGAGATGGGCCAGCTCGGGGACAACCTGCGGGCGCTGCGGCCGGGAATGTTCCGCGGTCGGGGAGGGGCGGACATCAACGGGCCCGAGCCGCTCGGCTTCTCCGACGCGGTCGGTGCCGTGGCCGACCTCGCCGACCTCGAGGCGCTGGAACAGCAGCTGGCGCAGGGTTATCCGGGCGCCTCGCTCGACGACGTCGACGTCGAGGCGCTCGAGCGGCAGCTGCCCGCGCAGTCGGTGCGCGACCTCGCCGCGCTGCGTGACCTCACCGCCGAGCTCGAGCGCCAGGGCTACGTGCAGCCCGGCGGCGACGGTCTGGCCCTGACCCCCAAGGCGTTGCGCCGACTCGGGGAGACGGCCCTGCGTCGGATCTTCCAGCACCTCGACGCCGAAGCCGTCGGGAGCCACCACGATCCCGCCTCGGGCGGGGCCGACGAGCGGACGGGCGCCTACCTGCCGTGGCAGTTCGGCGACGAGCGGCCGATCGACGCGGTCCGGACGGTCCAGAACGCGGTGCTGCGCAGAGCCGCGGGCGCCGGCGCGGCCGGGAGGGCGGCCACGGAGCGGGCCGGACGGCATACCGGCGCTGTCGGGCCCGTCGGATCTGCCGGGCGAGCGGCGCTCCGGCTCGACGTCGAGGACTTCGCGGTCGCCGAGACGACCCGACGGACCGGCGCCGCCGTCGCGCTCTGCGTCGACCTGTCCTTCTCGATGATCCAGGAGGAGCGCTGGGGGCCGATGAAGCAGACGGCGCTCGCGCTCGCCCACCTGGTGTCGACCCGGTTCCGCCAGGACGCCCTGCAGATCATCGGGTTCAACCGCGTCGCGCGGCCGTTGACGGCGATGCAGCTGGCCGAGGTGGAGCCGGAGTGGATCCAGGGCACGAACCTGCACCACGCGCTGCTCCTGGCCGGGCGCCATCTGCGGCGGCACCCCGACGCGGAGCCGGTCGTGCTCGTCGTCACGGACGGTGAGCCGACGGCCCACCTCGAGCAGGACGGGAGCCCGACGTTCCACTGGCCGACGACCCCGGCCACGGTGCGGGCGACGGTCGGTGAGGTCGACGCGATGACCCGCTACGGCGCCGCCCTGAACTTCTTCCTCCTCGGCGACGACCCCGGCCTGGCGCGCTTCGTCGACTCGGTGGCCCGGCGGGGCGGCGGCCGGGTCTTCACCCCCGAGCTGGGCCAGCTCGGCGAGTTCGTCGTCGCCGACTACCTGCGCGCCCGGCGTGGCCGTCGACGCTCCGCCTGACCCTGCGCTCTGCCCAGATCGACATTGGCCTCAGTTTCGCCCCACTCCGCCATGCCGCTTTGACAGCGATGTGGGGTCGGGTCAGCGGGCGCGGCGCTGGAGGCGTTCGACGTCGAGAATGCGGACCGCACGGGCCTCGAGCTTGAGCCAGCCGCGCGTCGCGAAGTCGGCGAGCGCCTTGTTGACCGTCTCGCGGGATGCGCCGACGAGCTGGGCGAGCTCCTCCTGGGTCAGGTCGTGGCTGACCATGACGCCGTCCTCGACGGGCCGGCCGAACCGGTCGGCGAGGTCGAGCAGCGCCTTGGCGACCCGACCCGGGACGTCGGTGAAGACGAGGTCGGCGAGCTGCTCGTTGGTCCGGCGCAGGCGCTGGGCCAAGGCGGCGAGCAGAGTCTTGGACACCTCCGGACGGCCCGAGAGCAGCCCCGTCAGGGAGTCGTTGCGCAGCCCCATGAGCTGGGTCTCGGCCACCGCCGTGGCGGTCATCGTGCGCGGGCCGGGGTCGAAGAGGCTCAGCTCGCCGAACATCTCACCCGGGCCGAGGATGGCGACGAGGTTCTCCCGGCCGTCGGCGCTGGTCCGGCCGAGCTTGATCTTGCCCTCACCGATCACGTAGAGGCTGTCGCCCGGGTCACCCTCGCGGAAGAGGACGTCGCCGCGCTCCATCCCGGTGGTGCCCATCTCCGCGAGCAGCGCCTGGCCGGCCTCGTCGTCGAGCGCGGCGAACAGCGGCGCCCGTCGCACAACCTCGTGGTCCACGTCGCACAGTCTGCCATGACGCGGTGCTGGTGCCGGGGAGCGGCCACGTACCCTGAGGAAGTGTCCGCCGCCCCCACCACCGACTCCCCCGTGGCGCTGACCCGTCGGGCCCGGAAGATGTACCGCCTCCTGCACGAGCGCTATCCGTACGCCCACTGCGAGCTCGACTTCACCACGCCCCTCGAGCTGCTCGTCGCGACGGTCCTGTCGGCGCAGACGACGGACGCGCGGGTCAACCTCGTCACGCCCACGCTGTTCGCGAGGTACCCCGCCGCCGCCGACTACGCGGCTGCCGACCGGGCGGAGATGGAGACGATCATCGCGTCGACGGGGTTCTTCCGGGCCAAGACGCACTCGCTGGTCAGCTTGGGGGCCGCCCTCGTCGAGCGCTTCGGCGGTGAGGTCCCGCGGCGGCTGGCGGACCTCGTCACGCTGCCCGGGGTCGGTCGCAAGACGGCCAACGTGGTCCTCGGGAACGCCTTCGGGACCCCGGGGGTCACCGTCGACACCCACGTCGGCCGGCTCGTGCGCCGGTTCGGGTGGACGGCCGAGGAGGACCCTGTCAAGGTCGAGCACGCCGTGGGGGCCCTCATCCAGAAGAGGGACTGGACGATGCTCAGCCACGTCCTGATCTTCCACGGCCGGCGCACCTGCCACGCCAGGCGGCCCGCGTGCGGCGCCTGCCCGCTCGCCCGGATGTGCCCGAGCTACGGCATCGGCGAGACCGATCCCGACCGAGCGGCGAAGCTGCTGACGTACGAGCTGGCCCCCGGCGCACAGCTCGCCCGATGACCCGTATGCCGTCCCTTGCCGGACCGGGGGAGAGCCTCACCCCCCGGTCCGGGCGGGATGGCGCCGGGCACCCGGAGTGGCTCGACACCCTCATGCTCAACGCCGCCCGGGTGGATCCGTCATGGTTCAGCAGGTTCCTGCCACCCGATGGGGGCGGGCGTGAGTCAGCCGTCCTCCTCCTTTTCGGTCCAGACCCGTCCGGTGCGGACTCGGTGCTCCTTCTCGAACGCAGCCACGACATGCGCAGCCACCCCGGCCAGGTCGCCCTGCCCGGCGGGGCAGCCGACCCGGGGGATGACGACGTCATCGCCACGGCACTGCGCGAGGCCCACGAGGAGGTCAACCTCGAGCCGTCAGGAGTCGAGGTGCTCGGGACCCTGCCGCCGCTCTTCCTGCCGCCGAGCGGGTTCGTCGTGACGACCGTCGTCAGCTGGTGGCGCGACCCGTCTCCCGTCTCCGTCGGGGACCCGGCCGAGGTCGCCCAGGTGGCGCTGGTCCCGGTGGACTTCCTCGTGGACCCGGCCACCCGGCATACGGTCGTCCACCCGTCGGGATACCGGGGGCCGGCCTTCGCCCTCGGTGAGGACCTGCTCCTCTGGGGCTTCACCGGGGGCATCGTCACCAAGGCGCTCGAGCTGGCCGGGCTCGACCGGCCCTGGGACGCCACGGTGACCAGGGCCCTGCCCGACCGGTTGACCCGAGACCGCCGATGACCGGCAGTCTCCTGCTCGACATCCTCCTTGTCCTGCTCCTGGTCAGCTACGCCGTGACCGGCTACCGGCAGGGGCTGGTGGTCAGCGCCCTGTCGCTGCTCGGGTTCCTCGGTGGGGGAGCGCTCGGTATGTGGCTCCTGCCGTCGCTGCTCCGGAACTCGCAGTGGCTGACCGACCGCGAGGTCGTCCGGATCGTCGTCCTCGTCATGGGAGTCTTCCTCTTCGCCTCGCTCGGCCAGGGGATCATGGTCGCCGTCGGCCGGCGCGTGCGCTCGCGCGTGCGGGCCAGGCCGCTGCGGGTCACCGACTCGCTGCTCGGATCCGTCGCCGTCGTCGTCGCCGTCTCGATCCTCGTCTGGTTTCTCGCCGGAGCCGTCCGAGGTGGAGCTCCCGCACCGCTGGCCCGGGCGATCGGCGAGTCCCAGGTGCTGCGGACGATCGACCGGGCCGTGCCGCCGGCGACGGGCCGGCTCTTCGCCGGTTTTCGCACGATGCTCGACCGCAACGGCTTCCCGCGGGTCTTCGAGGGCCTGTCGCCGGAGCCGATCCAGGCGGTGCAGCCGCCGGACGGGGCCGCATCGGTCGCACCGGAGATCCGGGCTGCTGCCGGGTCGATCGTCAAGATCACCGGCGTCGCCGAGGCGTGCAACCGCGGCCAGGAGGGCAGCGGCTGGGTCACCTCACCCGAGAAGGTGGTCACCAACGCCCACGTCGTTGCCGGCGTGAACGCGGCGCTGGTGAAGGTGCAGGGGGTGGGGCGGTCCTACCCCGCGTCCGTCGTCGTCTTCGACCCGGGGCGCGACCTCGCCGTTCTCGACGTGCCGGGACTCCCGGCGCCCGCCCTGAAGGGGGGTGGCGCGCTGAACCAGGGGGACAGCGCGGTCGTGGCGGGGTTCCCGCTGGACGGGCCGTTCCGGCTGGACGCCGCGCGGGTGCGCCGCACCCTCACGGCCACCGGCTCCGACATCTACGGCCAGCCGGGCGTCTCCCGGGAGATCTACTCGCTCTTCGCCCGGGTCGAGCCCGGCAACAGCGGCGGTCCACTGCTGTCCGAGAGGGGCCAGGTCGTCGGCATCGTCTTCGCGAAGTCCCTCGATGACGAGTCCACCGGCTATGCGTTGACGCTGAAGGAGGCGCAGCCCGTGCTCGACGCGGCGCAGGGGGCGATGAACCGGGTTGCCACTGGGGGCTGCTCGACCGGCTAGCCAGCCGGTCGGGGTGGGCTGCCAGAACCGCCGTCAGCCGAGCAGCAGGGCCAGCGAGGCGCCGACGCCGCGCATGGCGGCGCCGACGTCCGTGCCGTGTTCCGCCAGGTCCGAGTCCCAGTTCGCCAGCACAGCGAACGAGTATGCCGTGCCGGCGCGGGAGACGTGCCCGACGTCGGCCCGGACACCGTCGTCGGTCCCGGTCTTGTTCCACAACCGGATTCGGGGCCGGTCGGCCGTGCGGTGGGCGAGCGGGTCGAGGTCGAACGCCCCGGCGACCATGGACAGGTCGGTGTTGCCGGACAGCCAGCGCACAACCTGCTCCGAGCCCGGAGCCGGCTCTGGGCCGCGCTCCATCCGGTGGACGAGCCGGCTCAGCTCGTCGGCGCGTCCGGTGGAGAGGGTGGGCGGGTCGGCCGCACCTCGCCGCGGGCGCACCTCGTCGAGCAGGCGGGTGTCGCGCAGGCCGACGCTCCGGCGGAGGGCGTCCACCGACGCCAGCCCGACGTGCCGCAAAAGGACGTTGGTCGCCAGGTTGTCGCTGAGCGCCCCGACGAGGGCCGCCACGTCGTGCAGCGGGAGCAGTCCGGTGCGCAGGACGTGCCAGATGCCGGAGTCGCCGACCGGGTCGTCGCCCCGGGACAGCAGGATGCCGGGGTCGAGAGCTCCACCGGCCAGCTCGCGAGCGGTCTCCAGGAGCAGGAGGATCTTGCCGACGCTGGCCGTGCGCAGGACCTGAGCCGGGTCGTGCTGCCAGACGACGGCACCGGACGCATCGCGCACGCACGCTGACCACCGCAGCCCTTCGCCGAGCGGAAGAGGTGGGATGCTGACCAGGCGTTCCTTCGGGCGCGGGTCCTGCGTCGGCTCGATCTCAGCCGTCCAGGGTGTCGAGCCAGTCGACGATGGCGGCGCTGACCCGGTCCGGGGACTCCTCGGTGAGGAAGTGCCCGGCGCCCTCGACGAGCTGGTGGGTGTAGGGACCCGTGACGTAGCGGGCGGACCCGTCGGTGGCCCGGGCCACGACGCATCCGTCCTCCGTGCCCTGCAGGTGCAGGACCGGCTGCTCGATCGGACGACGGACCCGGCGGTTGAAGAGCGGGCCGTCCTGCCGGAACTGGCTCCGCCCGAACCAGCGGTAGTGCTCGGCGGCGGAGTGCGCCACGAACGGCATGGCCATGGCGTTCGCGTAGCGCGTCGCGTCCTGGGGCGAGGGATACTCACCGAAGGGTGAGGCCCACTCAGCCAACAGGTGCTCGACGTAGCTCCCGTCGCGGGTCATGGCCCGTTCCGGCACGAACGGCCGCTGCATCTCGAGGAGGTAGTGGTTGGCCCGACGTTGTTCCATCGAGCGGTAGGAGGCCCGACGCATGACTCGCGGATGCGGCATCGAGAGCGACGCGACGGCCCTGGCCGTCCCGGGCTGGAGGCTCGGCATGGACCAGGCGACGAAGCCTCCCAGCCCCTGACCGAGGATGACCGCGCTCTCCTCCCCGAGGGAGCGGACCAGCTTTGCTGCGTCGGCCGTGGAGGTGTAGGTGTCGTAGCCGCGCGGAGGCTTGTCGGAGGCGCCGTAGCCCCTGAGGTCCATCGCGACCGCGCGCCACCCGGCGTCGGCGATGGCCACCATCTGGTGACGCCACGCGTACCAGAACTGCGGGAAGCCGTGCATGAGGAGCACGACGGGGCCCTCCCCGAGCTCGACGACGTGGAAGCGGGCACCGTTCGCGGACACGAACCGGTGCTCCCACGGGCCGTCGATCAGGACGGAGGCCGCATCAAGGCTCATGAACGGGGACGGTGCGCTCAGTCGAAGGTCAGTGATCGCGGGAGCGTTCTACGGGGGCCACCTGGCGCTCGGCCGGCGGCGCGGCCTTCGCGGCCCCGCCTGCGGACTGGCGTGCCTGCTTGAGCTGGGCCACCGTCTCCTCGATGCTGGCGATCGTGCGCTCGGGTCGGGGCTTGACCTTGTCCAGTGACGACTTGCCGACGAGGGCGAGGACTGCGGCCACGAGGAACAGGACGACAGCCATGATGAGGAACCCCAGCCAGTCCGCCAGGCCGAGGGCGTGCAGGCCCCACGCGCCGGCCGTGAAGAGCATGCCGAGGCCGTAGAGCGCCAGGACGCCCGCGACGAGGAGGAGCGGCAGCCCCTTGGCCACCAGCTTCACCGAGGCGGCGACCTCGGTCCTGACCAGCTCGAGCTCCTTGCGCAGGATGATCTTGATGTCCTGGCTCATCTCCACGATGAGCCGGCCCAGCGTCCGTTCGGGGTCGTCCTTGCTGTCCAGAGCCATGTGCTTGCGTCCCTCCCACCGCGCGGGACGCGGGATCGTCGGGTCCCCGCGCCGGAGGGCACGAGGACGAACTCAGCCCGAGCCTAGCGTCGACTCCCGCTCGAGGTAGATGTCGGGGACACCGTCACCGTCGAGGTCCTCGTTCTCCTCCTGCTCGATCCGCCGGTAGTGACGGTTACGGCCCCGTAGCACCATGGCGGCCAGGAGCGCGGCCAGGGTGGACCCCAGGAGCACGGCGAGCCGGACGTGGCCGTCCCGTTCGGATCCCGGGCCGAACGCGAGCTCGCCGAGGAGCAGGGACACGGTGAAGCCCACGCCGGCCAGCAGGGACAGCCCGAGGACGTCCTTCCACGCCAGCTCCTCGTCGAGCTGGGCCCGGGTGAACCGGGCGAAGAGCCACGTCCCGCCGAAGATCCCCACGGCCTTCCCGGCGACCAGCCCGACGATGACGCCGAGCGCCGCGGCATCGCCGAGGGTTGCCCTCATCCCTCCGGAGACGACGTCGACGCCAGCGGCGAAGAACGCGAACACGGGCACGGCGATCCCGGCGGACCAGGGCCGCAGCCGGTGCTCCATCCGCTCGGCGAGCGTGGAATGGTCCTCGCCCTCCACCCGGTTCTTGCTGACGGGCACGAGGAGCCCGAGTAGGACGCCCGCAGCCGTCGCGTGCACGCCCGAGGCGTGGAGCAGGCCCCAGGCGAGCAGGGCCGGCACGGCCAGCAGGAACGGGTTCGTCAGCCCCCGGCGCAGCATCACGGCATACGCCGCGAGCGGCAGGAGGGCGAGGCCCAAGAGGGCGACGTTGAGGCTGTCGGTGTAGAAGATCGCGATGATCGTGATGGCGATGAGGTCGTCGACGACCGCCAGGGTGAGCAGGAACGAGCGCAGCGACGACGGCAGGTGGGTGTTGATTACGGCCAGGACGGCGAGCGCGAAGGCGATGTCCGTGGCCGTCGGGACCGCCCAGCCGCGCAGCGCGTCGCCCTCACCCCCCGCGAGGCGAACGGTCACGGCATAAAGGATCGCGGGGACGGCGACGCCGCACAGCGCGGCGGCGATGGGCAGGGCCGCCCTGGAGCGGTCGGACAGGTCTCCGGCGACGAGCTCGCGCTTGAGCTCGATGCCTGCGACGAGGAAGAAGACCGCGAGGAGTCCGTCGGTGGACCACTGACCGAGGGTGAGGTCGAGGTGCAGGGCGAGCGGTCCGACGCGGAGGTCGCGCAGGGACTCGTATACCGTGCGCCAGGGCGTGTTTGCCCACACCAGGGCGAGCACGGCGGCGCCGAGGAGGAGGGCGCCTCCAACGGTCTCGGTGCGCAACGCCGAGGCGACGTACTGCGTCTCTGGCCAGCTGCCGCGGCCGAGGATGCGGCGCAGGGGCTGGGGCTCCGGTTCGGTCTGCGGCTCTGGCGGATGCTGCGGCTCTGGCTGCGGGTCGGTCACGGGTGGCCTCTCGGGGTCGGGTCGCGAGCGTCGACCGGAAGCACCGGGCAGCGATCGCCGGCCCGACTTCCCGGCACACCGTGAGCGGCCAGCCTAGCCGGCGCGACGTCGGTCGACGAGCGCGACCTCCGGTCAGTCCTCGGTCCGGCCGGAGTCGAGGCCGGACTTGATGAGGTCCATGACCGTCGAGTCCGCGAGGGTGGTCACGTCGCCGACCTCCCGCCTCTCCGCCACGTCGCGCAGCAGGCGCCGCATGATCTTGCCGGAGCGCGTCTTGGGCAGCTCCTTGACGATCATGATCTGGCGCGGCTTGGCGATTGGCCCGATCTCCGTGCCGACGTGGTTGCGCAGCTCCTGCACCAGCGCGCGGCCGACCTCGCTGTCGCTCGTCGTCTCGTTGGCCCCCGAGACGGCGTCGCCGCGCAGGATGACGAACGCGCAGACGGCCTGGCCGGTCGTGTCGTCGTTTGCACCGACGACGGCCGCCTCGGCGACCTTGGGGTGCGAGACCAGGGCCGACTCGATCTCCGTCGTCGAGAGCCGGTGGCCGGAGATGTTCATGACGTCGTCGACGCGGCCCAGGAGCCAGATGCTGCCGTCCTCGTCCTTCTTGGCGCCGTCACCGGCGAAGTAGAGGTTGTCGAAGCGGGCCCAGTAGGTCTCCTGGTAGCGCTCCGGATCACCTCAGATGCCGCGGAGCATCGCGGGCCACGGCTTGTCGACGACGAGATAGCCTCCTCCGCCGTCCGGGACGGAGCGAGCATCCTCGTCGATGACGTCGACGCTGATGCCCGGGATCGCTCGCTGGGCCGAACCCGGCTTGGTCGCGGTGACGCCGGGAAGCGGGCTGATCATGATGGCGCCGGTCTCCGTCTGCCACCACGTGTCGACCACGGGGCAGCGGTCGGCACCGATCACGCGCCGGTACCACATCCACGCCTCGGGGTTGATCGGCTCGCCCACCGAACCGAGGACCCTCAGCGACGACAGGTCGAACTTCTGGGGGATCGACTCGCCCCACTTCATGAACGTCCTGATCGCGGTGGGCGCCGTGTAGAGGATCGAGACCTTGTACTTCTCGACGATCTCCCACCAGCGGCCCTGGTGCGGGGTGTCGGGAGTGCCCTCGTACATGACCTGGGTTGCCCCGAGGGCCAGTGGGCCGTAGACGATGTAGGAGTGCCCGGTCACCCAGCCGATGTCGGCGGTGCACCAGTAGACGTCCGTGTCGGGGTGGACGTCGTGCACGACGGAGCTTGTGTACGCGCACTGGGTCAGGTAGCCACCGGTCGTGTGGAAGATGCCCTTGGGCTTTCCCGTCGTGCCGGACGTGTAGAGGATGAAGAGCGGGTGCTCCGCCTCGTGACCGACGGCCTCGTGGCGCTCGTCGGCCGCCGCGAGCGCCTGGTCCCACCAGACGTCGCGGTCGTTCCACTGGACGTCCTGACCGGTGCGCCGCACGACGAGGACGTGCTCGACCGGCGTCTCCGCCCGGTCGAGGGCCGCGTCGACGGCGGGCTTGAGCGCGGCCGGCGCGCCCCGGCGGTAGCCGCCGTCGGAGGTGATGACGAGCCGGGCGCCGGCGTCCCGGATGCGGGTGTTCAGGGCCTCGGCGGAGAACCCGCCGAAGACGACGGAGTGCGGCGCCCCGATGCGGGCGCAGGCAAGCATCGCGATGGCGGCCTCAGGGATCATCGGCAGGTAGATCGCGACCGTGTCGCCTTTGCCGATGCCGAGGTTCTCCAAGGCGTTCGCAGCCTTCATGACCTCGGTCTGGAGCTCGGCGTAGGTGATGTCACGGGTGTCGTTCTCCGGCTCACCGACGAAGTGGATCGCCACCTGGTCGCCCTTGCCCGCCTCGACGTGGCGGTCGACGCAGTTGTAGGCCGCGTTGAGCTCACCGTCCGCGAACCACGTCGCGAAGGGTGCCTTGCTCCAGTCGAGGTTCTGGGTGAAGTCCTTGCTCCAGGTCAGATAGGTGCGCGCCTGCTCGGCCCAGAAGCCCTCGTAGTCCGCCTCGGCCGCGGCATACAGCTCCTGCGTGCCGTTGGCCGCTGCGGCGAACTCCGGGCTGGGCGGGAAGGTGCGGTCCTCGCGGCTGAGGTTCTCGAGGGTCTCGTTCGGCACGTGCGTCCTCCTGCGTCGGTGCTGGCTTGTGCTCCCTACTCAACCCCCTCGGCCCGGTGTGCGACAAGTAGGGTGTCTCAGGTTCCGCCCGGCGGGCGGTTCCCGCGGCGAACGGGCCAAGCCGCTCGGTGCCCCGGCAACGAACTCCTGGCATGACTGACGTGACCTACCGGGCGGTCATCGCGGTGTGCCGGGCGCTCTTCCAGGCGCTCGATCTGCGGATCACCGTCCGCGGCGCCGAGCACCTGCCGGCCGCCGGAGGTGCGGTGCTGGCCAGCAACCACGTCTCGTTCCTCGACTTCAGCTTCGTCGGGCTCGTCGGCTTCCGCCGGCGGCGGTTCGTCCGGTTCCTGACGAAGCAGTCGGTCTTCCGGCCGCCGGTCGTGGGGGCCGCGATGCGGGCCATGGGCCACGTGCCGGTCGACCGCGCACACGGGGCGGTCGCGCTGCGGCAGGCGGTCGGGAAGGTGCGGGCCGGCGAGGTCGTCGGCGTCTTCCCCGAGGCGACGATCAGCCGCTCGTGGACGCTCAAGGACTTCAAGCTCGGGGCCACGGCCCTCGCCATCTGGGAGCAGGTGCCGCTCGTCCCCGTCGTGGTCTGGGGCGGCCAGCGCGTCCTCACGGCGGGGGGGCGCGCGAGCCTGCGCCGGGGCAAGGCGCTGACCATCCTCGTCGGCAGGCCGATGCACCCGGCGCCGGACGCCAGCCCACGGGAGGTGACGGCCGAGCTGCGGGTGCGGATGCAGGCGCTCCTGGACGAGGCGATGGCGACCTACCCCGACCGTCCCCGCAGCGACCAGGACCGGTGGTGGCTGCCGGCGTCCGCCGGAGGCAGCGCGCCTCGTCCGCAGGTGGCGACCGAGCTGGAGGCAGCCGCTGTCGCCCGCGCCGACCGCTGAGGCCGCGGTCCCGGTGGGACCGCGGCCTCGACGTGCTGCTCACGTATGCCGGGTCGGCGGGTCAGCCGGTCACTGCACCGCGTCGAGGGCGTCGACCAGACCCTCGCCGAAGTAGCTGTTGTCCGTCACCGGGCCGACGCAGGCCGGGCCGCCCGTAGCCACGCTGCAGGCCTTATCGTCGGCCTGGGCGCGCAGCTTCCCGATCATCTGCGCCGGGGTCCAGGTGGGGTGCACCGACTTCATCAGGGCAAGAACGCCCGCGACGTGCGGCGAGGCCATCGAGGTGCTGCTCTTGGGGCCGTAGCCGTTGTTCGCGACGACCGTCGAGAGGATCGTCGAGCCCGGAGCCGCGACGTCGATGACGCGGAGACCGCGGTTCGAGAAGCTCGACAGCCGGTAGTCCAGCGTCCCGGCCGGGAAGCGCTGCACGGACGACACTGTCACGACACCGTCGAGCTCGGTCGGGATGTCGTTGCACCCGCTGTTGAGGGTGCGCACGACCGCCGTGCCGTCGTCGGGACTGCCGCTGTCCGTGGTCTTGTTCGCGAGGTCGACGGCCGAGTTGCCCGCAGCGGCGGCGTGGACGACGCCCTGCTTGGTCGACCACTCGACGGCACGGCGGACCGCCTCCTTGGCGGCGTGCTGGTCGGGCTGGTCGTCGCAGTAGAACTCGAACGGGTCGACGTAGTAGCTGTTGTTCGTCACGTCCATGTGTTTCAGGCCGGCCCAGACGAAGCCGCAGACGGCGTACTCGGGGTAGATGAAACCGGCGTCGTTGACCACCTTGACCGACGCGAGCCGCACGTTGGGCGCGACGCCGACAGTGCCGATCCCGTTGCGGGCTGCGGCAATCGTGCCGGAGACGTGGGTGCCGTGGTCGCTCGTCGTCGGGTTCCAGCCGGTCGCCGAGAGGTCGGGACGGCCGGCGTCGGTGCAGTTCACCGAGTCCTTGACGTCGAGATTGGCGACGAGGTCGGGGTGGTCGGGGTCGATGCCGCTGTCAAGGACTCCGACGAGGACGTTTCGGGAGCCGTCGGTGATCTTGTGGGCCTGGTCCGCCTTGATCATCTGCATGTCCCACTGCTCGACCTCGCGCGGGTCGACGGCGACGGCAGGCGAGTTCCCGGAGGAGACATCCCCGTTGACCTTCTTCTTGGCGTCCTCCTTGTATCCCGAGGCGCCCGGCCCCCAGGGGGCGGCCAGGCCCGCCGGCGTGCCCTCGGACACCGCGACCGTCCGGCTGGCGCCGATGGACTCGAGGGCGTTGCCGGCGAAGCGCGTGACGTCGGCCCGGAAGGCGGCCCGGTCGGCGTGGGCGACGACGACGCCGATCTCCGGCCAGGACTGGACGACGACGCCGTGCGCCTTGGTGACCGACTTCTCCACGAGCAGGGTCTGGCCGGGGTTGGCGTTCTTGGCATTGACGATGTAGCTCATCACCGTGCCGTCGGGCGTGGCGATGGGCACCGGTGTGGACCGCGGCTCGGCGGCCGGGGCGGCCGACGCGGTGCTGCCGAAGAGCGCCGTCGAGACGACGGCCACCGCCGCGACGGCCACCGCCGCGACGGCCACCGCCGCGACGGCAAGCGCTGCTCGGCGGTGTTGGAGGTTGATGGCAGGTGGTGCTCCCGGGGTGTGGGGTCAGGGACGACGTCGGCGCGGTGGCCGACGTCGCCCCATCCTCAGGTCTACCGGCGGGTAGCGCACCTCGGAGCTGGGAGAACCATGTGAGCCGCGCTCACCACCGGTGTGCGACGTCGATGACGAGTCGTGACCCGGTGTCCGGTCCGGCGAGGACGAACACCCGGTAGGGCAGCCGGGCCCGCACGCCGAGGCCGATGGTGGTCTGGCCCTCGAACGACCCGGCCGATGCGACCTGACGCAAGGTCGAGAAGGCGGTCACGTTCGTCAGCTCCGCGCGGTTCGCCGGCCGGTAGGTCAGCCGGCCGGTGTTGACGTTGTGGTCCGGTGCCATGACGACGACCTGGAGCCTCGCCCCGCCGCGCAGCGGGACGACGGCACCCTGACCCTCGGTGAACACTGAGTTGACGTACTTCACGGAGTAGCCCTTGAGCTGGCCCGAGACGTCGACGACGAGCCGGTCGTAGCAGGCGTGCCGGCCGGACCGGACGTTCGTGACGGAGGCGGCGCCGGAGGGGGTGCGCGAGGTCCGGTCGAGCGAACCCCAGGTGATGCCGCAGGAGGGAGCGGCCTCTGCCGCGGAGGTGGTCAGGGCCACGGCGGGGACCACGCCGAGCGCGAGGGCGACGACGGAGGCCCGTACGGTCTGACGGGTGATGCGGTAATGCTGACGAGGTGTCATGGTGTCCTCCTTTCAGGACACCATGAAGACGTTCGTATGCCGGGCTCGGTTTACCGGCGGCGGCCAGCGCTGCGGGTGCGGCGGCACGGCATACCGGACCTGCGTGGAGCCACCCCCGGCGGGCAGGCCGGGCGGGCAGCTTTGACGGAGAAGGGATCTCCTCCGGTCACCGGAGGAGATCCCTTCTCGTGGGGTAGGGCGCGCCGCCCGAGCTCAGTGGTCGACGACCGCCTTCTCGGCGCCGGCTCCGGTGAGGGAGCGGACCTCCATCTCGGCGTACTTCGCCTCGTTGTGCTCCCGGGAGGTGATGGTCCCGATGTAGCCGAGGAGGAAGCCGAGCGGGATGGAGACCAGGCCCGGGTTGTCGAGCGGGAACCAGTGGAAGTCGATCGACGGGTCGGTGATCATCGACGGGCTCTTGCCCGCCACCGGTGCCTTGCCGGAGACGACCGGGCTGAAGATGATCAGCGTCACCGCGGAGATGAGACCGCCGTAGATGCTCCACAGCGCCCCACGGGTGTTGAACCGCCTCCAGAAGAGCGAGTAGAGGATGGTCGGGAGGTTCGCGCTCGCGGCGATGGCGAAGGCGAGGGCGACGAGGAAGGCGATGTTCTGGCCGTTGGCGAAGATGCCACCGAGGATGGCGACCGCGCCGATGACGAGCGCCGTGATGCGGGCGACCCGGACCTCGCCGTCCGCATTGACCTGGCCCCTCTTGAGGACGTTGGCGTAGACGTCGTGGGCGAAGGACGCACTCGCCGTGATGGTCAGGCCGGCGACGACCGCGAGGATCGTCGCGAACGCCACCGCCGAGATCAGCCCGAGGAGGAGCTCACCCCCGAGCTGGAAGGCGAGCAGGGGGGCTGCCGAGTTGGCCCCTCCCGGCGCCTTGAGGATCGCTGCGGGACCCACGAGGGCTGCGGCGCCGTAGCCCAGGACGAGGGTCAGCAGGTAGAAGCCGCCGATGAGCCAGATGGCCCACTCGACCGACTTGCGGGCCTCCTTTGAGGTCGGCACCGTGTAGAACCGCATGAGGACGTGCGGCAGTCCGGCGGTGCCGAGCACGAGGGCGAGCGACAGCGAGATGAAGTCGATCTTCGTCGTCGTCGTCTTTCCGTACTGCTTCATCGGGTTGAGGACCGCGCCGCTGCCGGCCTTCTGGACGGCACCGTCGAAGAGGTGCGAGAGATTGAAGCCGTACTTCCCGAGGACCCAGACCGCCATGACGAAGGCGCCGATGATCAGCAGCACCGCCTTGATGATCTGGACCCACGTGGTGCCCTTCATGCCACCGACGAGGACGTAGGTGACCATGATGATGCCGACGACGGCGATGACGATGCTCTGCGCAACCTTGCCCTCGATGCCGAGCAGGAGGGCGACGAGCCCACCGGCTCCGGCCATCTGGGCCACGAGGTAGAAGAAGCAGACGACGAGGGTCGAGATCGCGGCGGCCGTCCGGACCGGCCGTTGCTTGAGCCGGAAGGACAGGACGTCGGCCATCGTGAACCGGCCGGTGTTGCGCAGCAGCTCGGCGACGAGCAGGAGCGCGACCAGCCAGGCGACGAGAAAGCCGATCGAGTAGAGGAAGCCGTCGTAGCCGTTGACGGCGATGGCGCCGGCGATGCCCAGGAACGAGGCGGCAGAAAGGTAGTCGCCGGAGATGGCGATGCCGTTCTGCGGCCCGGTGAAGGCGCGGCCGCCGGCGTAGAAGTCCGCCGCCGACCGGTTGTGGCGCGAGGCGCGGATCACTATGGCGAGGGTGATGAGGACGAAGACGACGAAGATGGCGATGTTGACGGTCGCGTTGCCGACGTTGGTGGCCATGGGCACGAGGGCGCTCACAGCCGGCCCCCTTCCATGGCGTCACGGAGATCTTCTGCCGCGGCGTCGAAGTTGCGGTCGGCCCAGCGCACGTAGGCGATGGTGATGGCGAACGTCGAGACGAACTGCAGCAGGCCGAAGATCAGGCCGATGTTGATGTTGCCCCAGACCTTCGTCGACATGAAGCCGGTGGCGAACGCAGCGAGGATGACGTAGAGGAAGTACCACGCGAGGAAGAGCGCGGTCATCGGGAAGACGAACCTGCGGAACCTGCGGCGCAGGTCCCCGAACTCCTGGGACTGCTGGACCTCGAGATATCTCGCGGCCCGCTCGTCGCTGATGTCGAGAGTGTCGTTGCTCACGGCCGCACCTCCGGGGGAAACTCGCCACGGGCCGGCCCCGCGGACGCCATCAGGGTGGAGCCGGTCCGTATGCCGTGGGAAGACGACGCGCGCCCGTTGGTTGGCGGGATCGCCGAGCGGGGAGGCGCGGCGCGCCGAGCGGTTGGATGGCTGCGCCGGGCGGTCAGGCCGACGGGGCGTGGACGTCCTCGGGGGCGTGGAGGCGGACCATCGTGCGAGCCGTCCCGGGGGGGATGCGCGAGGGGGTGGCCAGGGAGACGACGACGGCAACGACGAACGCGATCGGCATCGTCCAGGCGGCCGGCTGGGCGAGCAGCGCACCGACCCAGCCGTGCCCGCTCGAGGCGGCCCCTCCGAGGACGGTGACCGTCGTGGCGGTGAGGGCCAGGACGCCGCCCGTGACGAGCCCGGCAGCCGCACCGGTGACCGACAGCCGCCGCCACCAGACCCCGAGGATGAGCATGGGGCAGAACGTGGACGCCGCCACGGCGAAGGCCAGCCCGACCGTGTCCGCGAGGCTCACGTTCGGCGTGAGCCAGCTCGCGGCATACGGGATGAGGACGGCGACGACGGCCGCGAGCCGGAAGGTCTGGATGTGCGGGATGTCGCCGCCCGACCGCCTGCGCAGCCGAGGGTCGAGCAGGTCCTGGTCGATGACCCCCGCGACGGAGATCGTCAGCCCGGACGCGGTCGAGAGGAACGCGGCGAACGCTCCTCCCGCGAGGACGGCGGAGAGCAGCGTCCCGAGCGTGCCGGGGCTCATCGCCTGCGGCAGGAGCAGGGTCACCGAGTCGGGGCGGACGGACTCCGGGAGGCTGGGGAGGTAGATCCGGCCGAGAACGCCGTAGACGGGCGTGAAGACGTAGAAGAGGCCCAGCAGCGCGACGACCACCAGGGTCGTGCGGCGGGCGGCCCGGCCGTCGGGGTTGGTGTAGAAGCGGACGAGGACGTGGGGCAGACCCATCGTGCCGAAGCACAGGGCGAGGATCGTGCTGTAGGTCGCGTAGACCGGGTGCTCGCGGCCGCCGTGCCCCGCGAGGGCGTCGCTCCACCCCGCGCTGCCCGGAACGGCGCCGGAGGGAGCCGGCTGACCGGCCCGCAGCCAGATCGCGAGAAGCACGAAGGCCGGCACGGAGATGGCGGTCAGCTTGATCCAGTACTGCACGGCCTGCACGAGGGTGATGGAGCGCATGCCGCCGGCGGCGACGTTGGCCAGGACGACGACGCCGACGATGAGGCTGCCGAGCTGGGGCGGCGCGCCGGTGACGGTGCTGAGGGCGAGTGCGGCCCCTTGGAACTGGGGCAGCAGGTAGAGCCAGCCGATGCCGACCACGAGGACCGACGCCAGGGCGCGCAGGCGCCTGGACTCCAGCCGGGCCTCGGCGAAGTCGGGCAGCGTGTAGGCGCCGGAGCGGCGCAGCGGTGCCGCCACGAGGACGAGGAGGACGAGGTAGCCGAGGGTGTAGCCGACGGGGAACCAGAGCATGTCCACCCCGAGCGAGTAGACCAGGCCGGCGACGCCGAGAAACGAGGCGGCAGAAAGGTATTCGCCCCCGATGGCCGATGCGTTCCACCCGGCGCTGACGCTGCGGCCCGCGACGTAGAAGTCGCTCGTGGTGCGCGAGAGGCGCAGCCCGAAGGCGCCGATGACGAGGGTGACGAGGCAGACGAGGCTGATGGCGATGACGCCTGCCGGCCCGTTCACTGCGAGGCCATGAGGTCGGTGAACTCCCGCTCGATCCGCTCGGACTGCCGGACGTAGATCCGGGCCGCCACGACGACCGCGGGATAGATCAGGACGCCGATCACGAGCCACGGCAAGGGGATCGGACCGATGTGCGTGTCCCGCGCCACCGGCACCAGGAGGAACAGCGCGGGCAGGCCGAGGACGATGACGCCCATCCCGAGCAGGATCGCCAGGGAGAGGCGCAGCTGGGCCCGCAGGAGCGCCGACAGGTAGACCTCACCTAGACCGGTCTGCTCCACCAGCTCCTGGGTGGGCGGGCGACGGGCTTCCCGGGGACGCGCCTCTCGCCGCGGTGAGGTGATCCGGACCCGTCGCGGTGGTCCGGTCGGCGGTGTCGCACTCATCGTGGCTGTGGGCGCAGCAGCCGCTCACGCAGGGTGCGGGTGTGGCGGCGGCTGACCTGGAGCTCGATGTCACCGACGCGGACGAGGCAGTGGCCGCCGTCCGTGGACACGGCGGTGACGTGCGCCAGGGAGACGAGGGTCGAGCGGTGGATTCGCACGAAACCCTTGGTGGCCCAGCGCTCCTCGAGCGCGTTGAGGGAGATCCGCACGAGGTGGGACCCGTCGCCGGTGTGCAGCCGAGCGTAGTCGCCGTGGGCCCTGGCGAAGCGGATCTGGCTGCGTCGGATGAACCTCGTCACCCCCCCGAGCTCGACGGGGATCGTCTCGTCGTCGACGGGCTCCGCCGGTGGCGCGGTGGTGCCGTCGGCATACTGGGCGAGAACCCGGCGGACCGCCTCACCGAGCCGCTCGGCGCGGACCGGCTTCATGACGTAGTCGGTTGCCTGGAG
>JAABUV010003061.1_pt1 | contig 21700 bp, 15 predicted proteins | sample 5559971 | NCBI WGS metagenome assembly JAABUV01 (sample SAMN10711881, study PRJNA513362) | rock metagenome | isolation source: Antarctica rocks | place: Antarctica: Victoria Land, Knobhead nord | collected 2015-12-19
TCGCCCAAGCGCACCGTCAGATCGCGCGCCGCCTCATAATCCACGGTCTTGAATGTTCTACTCATACTGTCCAGTCTATCACCACCCAAGGGACGGAGAGCCCCCTTCTCTCCGACAAACTGCTAGGCTCTCCTCCAGCAGGGTCGTGGCCCGCGCATAGTCCCCTCGGGCGCGGGCCTCCATCGCCGCGTTGATCAGCAGCCCGGTCGTGCGCTCGTCCTGTCCCAGGGCGCGGCGGAGCGCCTCGCTCTGCGTGAACAAGGCCGACGCCTGGGCGAACTCGTGCTCATCCTCGGTGAGCCATCCCGCGCCTTCGAGGGCGCTCGCCCGCGCGGCCCTGCTCGCGTCGTCGTCCGTGGGGAGCGCCAGCACCGCCGCCAGCCAGCGCCGGCCCTCGCTCAGGTGGCTGCGACTCCGCCAGAACTGCCAGAGTCCCGCGGCTAGTCGGAGGCCAAGCGCGCCCCGGCCGCGGTCGAGCGCCCACTGCAAGGCTGCCCGCAGGTTGTCATGCTCCCGCTCCAGCCGCGCCAGCCACAGCGCCTGCTCCGCTCCCAGCAGGGCGGGCGCGGCCTGCTCGGCCAGCGTCACGCACCACCGCAGGTGACGGTCCCGCAGGGCCTCCGTCTCGTCCGCACGCTCCAATTGCTGCGCGCCATACTGCCGCACCGTCTCCAGCAGCCCGTAGCGCGGCGCCCCGCCTGCCGTGGACACAGACACGAGCGACCGCTCTAGCAACTCGTCAAGCACCTCGAGTACCGCCTCGATCGCCACGTCCTCCCCCGCGCAGACTGCCTCCGCCGCCGCCACCTCCCAGCCGCCGACGAACACCGCGAGCCGTCGGAGGAGCGCCTGCTCAGCAGGGTCGAGCAGGCCATAGCTCCAGTCCAGTGTCGCTTGCAAGGTCTGATGGCGGTCGGCGGCGGAGCGGCCGCCGCGGCGCAGCAGGCGGAAGCGGTCATCCAACCGAGCGAGGAGGTGCTCGACTGGCAGCACGTTCAGCCGGGCCGCGGCCAGCTCGATGGCCAGCGGCAACCCGTCTAGCTGCCGACAGAGCGCCACGACGCCGGCCGCCGTCGCCGGACTTAGCTCAAAGCCAGGCTGCACGGCCTGCGCCCGCTCCACGAATAGCCGCACGGCGTCGGACTGCCCCACGCGGCTGAGCATCTCCGGCAGTAGCGGGCCGTCCACCGCGGGCGGGACGGCGAGCGTGTCCACCCGCCAGACGATCTCGTCCGCGATCCCCAGCGCGCGTTGACTGGTCGCCAGGATCTGCACCCGCGGGCAGACCTCCAACAGCCGCGTCGCCAGCGCGGCACTGGCCGCCACGACATGCTCGCAATTGTCCAGGACCAGCAGCATGTGCCGGGCCCGCAGGGAGGCGACCAGCGTGTCCAGCAGCGCCTGGCCCGGCTGCTCGTGCCGGCCCAGGGCGCTCAGGGCCGCGGCCGCGACCGCGGTCGGATCCGCGGACGGGCTGGCCGGCAAGGGGGCCAACTCGACGAGCCAGACCCCATCCGCATAGGCGGTGCGCACCTCCTCTGCCACGGCCAGGGCGAGCCGTGTCTTGCCGCAGCCGGCCACCCCGGTCAGAATGAGCAGGCGTGGGTCGGTGTACGTGGCCGGATTCAGGGCCTGCGTCAGCGTCGCCAGGTCCACGGCGCGACCGACGAAGGTGTTGCGGGCGGGGGGCAGGTTGGTCGGCGGCCGCGCCGACGCGCCAGGAGGCGCCGTCAGCGGCACGGGCGTTGCTTCTGGAATCGACGCCGGGGTCGGCGTGTCCGATGGCGGGTATACCACCCTGGCCTCGGTGGACCTGGCGGCCTGCGCCAGTGATTGTTCGGCTGCTCCCAGCGCCAGGAACCCTGCCCGCTGCGCATCTGTCACCCCCGTCAGGCCGGTGATGTCCAGACGTTCACAGCGGCGATCGCCCCGCAACGTGCGTGGGTTGACGCCCTGGTTGGGGACACGGGAGAGGTCCCACAGCCTGACCGTCCCGTCGTCGCTGCCGCTGGCCAGAAGCCCCCCATTCGCACTCAGCGCGATGCCCCACGCCACGCCGCTATGCTCCTGCAGGGTCATCAGCAGCCGCCCGCTCTCGGCCTCCCACAGCCTGACCGTTCCATCCATGGTGCTGCTGACCAGCAGCCGTCCGTCCGTGCTCAACGCCACGCTATAGATGCTGCTGTGAGCCTGTAGTGTCGCCAGCAGTCGCCCGCTTTCCACCTCCCATAGCCGGGCTTTGCCGTCCCGATCCCCGCTGGCCAGCAGCCGCCCATCCGCACTCAGCGTCAGGCACTGGATGCTGCTGTGACCGTGCAGTGTCGCCAGCAGTTGCCCGCTTTCCACCTCCCATAGCCGGGCCGTGCCATCCCGGCCCCCGCTGGTCAGCAGCCGTCCATCCGCACTCAGCGCGACGCTCCACACCACGCCGCTGTGCCCCCGTAGGGTGGCCCGGAGCTGGCCGGTCTCCGCCTCCCAGAGCCTGACCGTCCCATCCTCGCCGCCGCTAACCACCAGGCGCCCATCTCCGCTCAACGCCACACACGGAACTCCACCGCTATGTCCCTGTAGGGTAGCCAGCAGTCGCCCGCTCTCCGCCTCCCACAGCCGAGCCGTGCCGTCGTAGCTGCCGCTGACCAATACGTGCCCATTCGCACTCAATGCCACACTCCGGACCCCGCCGGTGTGCCCCCGCAGGGTCGTCAGGAGGCTCCCACTCTCTGCGTCCCACAGCTTAACCGTGCTATCCTGGCTGCCGCTAGCCAACAGCCGCCCGTCGGCACTCAGCGCCACGCCCCACATGGCGCTGGTCGTTCCCCGCAGGATCGCCAGCAGTCGCCCGGTTGACGCTTCCCACAACCGCGCCGTGCCGTCTTGGCTACCGCTGACCAATACGAGCCCATCCGCACTCAGCGCCACGTCCCTGACCGCGGCAGTGTGCCCCTGCATCGTCGCTAGGAGCTGCCCGCTCTCCGTCTCCCACAGCCGTGCCGTGCCGTCGTAGCTGCCGCTGGCCAGCCGCCGCCCGTCCGCGCTCAGCGCCACGCCCCAGACCGTGCCGGTGTGCCCCTGCATCGTCGCCAGGAGTTGCCCACTCTCCGTTGCCCACAGCTTGACCGTCCCATCCCTGTCGCCGCTAGCGACCAGCCGCCCGTCCGCACTCAGCGCCACGCTTCTCACTCCGCTGGTATGCCCCTGCAGCGTAGCGAGGAGCCGACCTGAGGATGCGCTCGTGGGTGTCGCCTCCCACAGGTTGACCGTCCCATCCTCGCTGCCGCTGGCGAGCAGCCGCCCATCCGCGCTCAGCGCGACGCGCCAGACCAGACCACGATGTCCTTCCAGGGTCGCGCGCAGCCGCCCGTTCTCTGCGTCCCACAGCCGCGCCGTTCCGTCAAAACTGCCGCTGGCCAGCCGCCGCCCGTCCGCGCTCACCGCGATGCCCATACACGGGTCACTGTGCCCTGGCACGGCCATCGTCAGCGTGCGGTCCGCGACGCGCCGCAGGGTGACCTCGCCCGTGGATGTCCCCATTGCTAGATACACCCCATCGGGGCTAAGCGCGACCGCCGTGGGGTCGGTGAACGCCTCGGATAGGATCACCTCGGATAGGTGAGAGCCCGCCAGGCTGGCGTCCTGCATCTCGATCCCTGCCAGGTAGGCGTGCCGGATGGCCAGACGCGAGAAGTCTAGCCCGCGTACGTTCCCCCGGAGCAGCCGCAGCAGGTTGAACGCGTTGCCCGGTCCATAACCCTGCTCCCTCGCTAACCGCCCGCGCCACGCCTCCAGCAGGTCCACCAGCCGCCGCTCGACCACGTCCGCACGGCCGACGCTGCCGTGCAACTGCTCCAGGAGCGGCTGCGCGATCAGGCGCTCCTGACTGCGCCGTACATAGTCCTTGGCCGTCGCCTTGACCAGCGCCTGGCGGACCAGCAGCGCCGACTGGCCTGAGAGCGCCTCCTCGCACACCCGCGCCACCAGCCGCGCGGTGGCGTACTCGAGCACCACCGGTTGGAGGGTGACGGCGCCGCCCGCGCCCCGCTCCAGCAGCGAGCGCCGCTGCAGCCCCTCCATCGCCTCCATCACCTCGGCCCGCGACACGCCCGGCCCCAGGTCGGCCACCAGCTCGCCAAACCCCACCGGCTCCCGCTCCACCGCCAGCCAGGAGACGATCGCGCGCTCCAGCGCGGTGAGCCGCTCGACCTGCCCGTCGAGCAGCTCCCGGATACTCCCGAAGACAACCGTGTCCTGCGCCAGGAAGGCCGCGATGTCACCGCCGAACGCCGCGCCGACGGTCTCTCCCACCACGCCCAGGGCCAGCGGGTTCCCGTTGTAGCGCGCGATCAAGGCGTCCCAGGCCGCCTCGTCCCTCACCAACCCCGTGTCTCGCAGCAGCGCACGGCCCGCCTCGCGCGCCAGACCACCCAGCCGTAGGGTCCGCACTGGCCCCCGCTCCCCGGCCAGCGGGGCCAACTCGGGCGGCGCCTCGCGCCCGGTCACCAGCAGGCAGCCCTGATGCACGCTTTCGCCCACTCGCCGCAGCGCCTCCCCGTAGCCCGCATACCCGTCCCGATAACGCGCCGCGGGCGCGCCCGACTCGAGGATGGTTTCCAGGTTGTCCAGCACGAGGAGGCCGCGCCGCTCCCGCAGCAACTCGAGCACCAGCGCCAGCCGCGCCACGCGTCCGTCCGGGGGGAGAGCCTGCCCTGCGGAGAGGGCCGCGATGGCCCCGGCCAGCCACTCCTCGACGGGCGGAGCGTTACGCAGGCTGCGCCAGTACACCACCGCGAACCGCGGCGCCACGTCGCGCGCGAGCCGGGCCGCGAGGAGGGTCTTGCCGATGCCGCCCATGCCCAGCACCGCGATCAGGCGGCACCTGTCTGTGAGCAGCCAGTGGGAGAGCGTCGCCACTTCCGCGGTACGGCCATGGAATGTCCCCGTGTCGGGCGCCTCGCCCCAGTCGTCCCACCGCGGCGCGCCGCGGTGGGACGACTGGGGCGAGGCGCCTGGGACGCCGGCGGGAACGGCCGTAGCGCGCAAGGACGCGAACCAGGACCGGTCGAAGGGCACGATGCGGCGCGGCGCGTGGGAGCGTACCTGTGCTAGCCGATAAGCCAATCCGCGCCTTTTCGGATCTACCCAACTGGTCGGCTGTACACGTAAACAGGAACACATGCAATGACGTTTAATTAGAAGTAGTATCATGCATGCTATCGGCGCTTACCTCCCGCGTAGACATGATAAAGGCTGCCTGAGAATAGACCAAGCGCAGACAATGGGCCGCCTACTCCGTCGCGACGCTGTTGCATAACTGTTCACTGCGCCAAGACCATCGATGGCTCCCGGTGTCCGCCGCCATGCGTCCCGTACGTGGACCACCGATCACGCGGAGAGGGTAATGGGCATAGCGAAGCGGACCACGATGGTAGCGGAGGCGCCGTTTATATTCTGCGCTCCGGCATGAAGCCTTTCGCCGAATGCCTTCAGTGCCATGGAAGCGCGCGATGTGACCTTTGCGCCCAAGTCGCCATGTAAACATCGGGCGCGATGTTTGCACGAGGCGGCAAGAGCGCCGGATTTTTGTTGACGCCGGTTTCTGTCACACGACCCTACTCGACATAGTCACGCGGGACGCGCGGTGCGATGCGGCAGAGCGTTTCGTAGGCGTTGGTCCCAACGCGAGCCCCTATCTCGTCGGCTCCGATATAGCCATCCCCTTGCCGCCCGATGACCACGACTTCGTCGCCCACGGCGGCGCCCGGCGCGTCCGTCACGTCGAGTACGGTCTGGTCCATGCACACGCGCCCCACGATGGGACAGCGCTTGCCGCCGACGAGCATGTGGCCCCTGCTAGAGAGCAGGCGCGGCAGCCCGTCGGCGTAGCCCAGCGGCACGAGGCCGAGCACGCTGGGCCGCGCGGTGTGGAACGTGTGGTTGTAGCTTACCCCCGCGCCAGCTGGCGCCGCCTCCACCCGCGCGAGGCGTGTCCGCAGCGTCAGCGCCGGCCGCAACCCGCGTTGATCGGCGTCAGGGCCGGCCGGGTGGTAGCCGTAGAGGGCGATGCCGGGACGCGCTAGGTCGAGGCGCTCCTCGGTCAGGTCGAGAATGGCGCCGCTGTTCGAGGCGTGCCGCAACAGGGGATGTACGCCCCGCGCGTCCAGGCGGTCGAGCACGTCCATAAACAGAGCCAGTTGCCGCCGCGCCGAGCTTTTGTCGTCCTCCTCCGAGGACGCGAAGTGCGTGTAGACGCCTTCCACCACGAGGTGTGGGAGCGCCACGATGGCGGCGATCTCCGCGACCGCCCGCGCGGCGGGGATGCCAAAGCGATTGAGTCCCGTGTCGACCTTAACGTGGACGCGCGCCGTCAGTCCCAACGCGCGCGCCACCTGGGCCAGCGCCGTCGCGTTCGCCGGCGACCCGACGGCTAGCGACAGGTCGTGGGAGAGCGCAGTCGGGTACTCCGCGGGGTCGGACGGCCCGAGCGTGAGCAGCGGCGCGTCGATCCCGGCGCGGCGCAACGCCACGCCCTCGTCGACGGTGGCTACGGCCAGCCAGGCGCAACCGGCGGCGAGGCAGGCGCGCGCGACGGGCGCGGCGCCGTGCCCGTAGGCGTTGGCCTTGACCACGGCCATCAGCGCCACGCCCGGTCCCACGGCCTCACGCAGCACGCCCACGTTGTGCCGGATCGCGCCGAGGTCGACGGTGGCGCGCGTCACGCGGCGCGAGGGATCAGTCGTATCAACAGGAGCATACATCCATACTATTATGCCAATTTGGCATTCTAATCGCCGCAGTGGACTCCACGAGCAACTATGCTATCGTAACATGCTTCTAGTGGAGTTGCGGAGTGATAACTAGAATGTTATATTTTGCTTATGGGAGAGGCATCGATATGAAACCGATTAACGGAATGCGGCATGAGCAGTACGTCGCCCAACAGATCGCGCATGACGCCGCATTTGGCGCCGTCTATGACGAGGTTCGCTTTGAGGCGCGGTTGGCGCTGGCGCTCGCGGACCTGCGAGAGCGCCGTGGCATGAGCCAGCGCGACCTAGCCGAGGTGACGGGGATCAAACAGCCTATGATTGCTCGACTGGAGCGTGGTGGGCAGACACCGACGGTGACGACGCTCCTCAAGCTCACGCATGCGCTGCGCGCTACTGTCGAGCTTGGCCCGGATGGCGAGGTTATCGTGCATCCCACGGATGCGGAGACGCCGCGCGATCAGATCGCCGTGGGTCGAATGTAAACACATTAGCGCCCCATGAAGGCCGGCGGCGCGTCGGGGCGCCTATCAGGGGCCGGGGCTAGCGGCCGGCTCAACAGCGCGCACCAATCGCGGATATGCGCGCGGCAGGCGACAGTGGTCGGGAAGGCGGGCGAGGCCGCGCGCAGCAGGACCACACTGCCGTCGTCCATGGCCACGGCGGCTAGCGTCCCATCGGGGTGCCAGGACACGACGTTCTGGTCCCACGCCGGGCGGTACGTCGCCAGGACCGCGCCGCTGGACGGGCGCCAGAGGCGCAGCGGCACGCCCGTCGCCGTGACGGCCAGTAGGTCTCCACCGGGCGACCACGCCAGCCCGTTGATCGCCGCGCCCGCCGCGATGCGTATGCTATTTCCCTTCGCATGGTTCCTGGCGCGCGCGCGGACGACGGGGGCGATGGGCGCGCCGAAGTCGACGGCCTGCCGCACGGGCGCGCGGTGGAAGGGCGCCGCCAGCACGCTCCGCGTGGCGAGGTCCGTGGCCGCGAGGAGACGCACCGCGCCGTCGGCGCACCCAACCGCCAGCGTTGTCCCCGACGGCGCCCATGCCAGCGTCCACACCTCGCTCCCAAGCGCGCGCACGGTACCGCGCCAGCCGTCGCGCCGCCACTGAACGACGTGACCCTCGCTCGTGCCAGCGGCGAGACGCGCGCCATCGGGCGCCCATGCCAGCGCCGTGGTACGGCCCGCCAGCCGCAGCGTACGCGTGAGGCGCACGCGTGACCCACCCCTGCGGGTCGGCGACACGTTCCACAACGTCACGGCGTGGAGCCCATCGGCGACGGCCAGCAGGTCGCCCTGAGGAGCGAAGGCGACGGCGGGGACGCGCAGCGGCGCCGTCCGGATGACGGCGACGGCCCTGAGGGCGGGCAGCGCCCGCGTGTCCCAGACGATGGCCGTGCCATCCGCAGCGGCGGAGGCCAGCAAGCGCCCGTCGGGCGACCACGAGAGCGCGCCGACGAAGCGATGGTGGGCCTGACCCACCCGCGCGGCCAGCCGCCGGCGCGCGACATCCCACAGCAACAGCGCGCCTCCTGAGTAGCCGACCGCGAGGTAGCGGCCGTCCGGTGACCACGCGTCCACCTCGGCCGTGCCGGCCGTTGTGGTCAAGCGCGCGACCGGCGCCACCATCATGAGGCGCGTCAGCGCGTCGCGCACGAGCGGCGGTGGCGGCTTGCCTACGGGCGCCACGACGCGACGGCTCACGATTGCTTGCATGTGCAACCCACTGGCAAAGGGGAGGATAATGCACAGCGCCCAGCAGACGGCCAGGATTGCCCACGGGCCTACAGCGCTTTTGCGCCGATACGCCAAAGGTACGGCGGTCCTACGCGGAGTCGTGTCGCCGTGCAGCGCCCGCACATGGCGTACGCGCGCGGCGAGGCGGTCGTAGTCGTTATGCGCGGCGGCGTGTCGCACGATGCTCCTGTTCCAGAGTCGTATTCACTGGGAGCGCCGGCGTCGGTCCGCTGACCGTCCAGCCAGCAGGCCGTTGGAGGCGAGCGGTCAGCAATGGCAAACAGCGTAGTCTCGACCGTTTTCCGGTCGGCGGCTACCGAGCTAGTCGCTCGAGAGACCTTTTAAGGTCCGTCGCCTGCCATGGTCTTTTAAGGCCAGGCCAGCGGCGTCCACCATTAACCGCCGCGCCGCTTGCGCTTGGCCTCCAGCAGCTTGCCAGCCGTAACGGCGGTCGCGCCCAACTCGGCGGCCGGGTCCGTTGCGGGCGGCGAAACGACCGGCGGCGGGACGCTCTCCAGCCGCGCGGCTGGGCGCGCCGGCGTGGCGACGCGCGCACTCGACGCGCCTGGCCGCGCCGTGAACGCGGCCGACGCCGCCGGTTCCCGCCCGTCTCGCGCCGCTCTATCCACTGACGCTGACGCCGGTGGCTGGATGTCGCGGCCAGCCACACGCTCCCGCCGTCGCGATCGCTGCGCGCGCACGCTCGTCAGCGGGGCCGCCGCCGCCATTGGCGCTCCGGCCAGGGCCGGCGTTAGAGCGCGGCGCCGGCGCAGCGCGGCCAGCCCTTCGCGTATCTCGGTCAGGCCGATCAACAGACGCCGCGTGGCGATGTCGAACGGCAGCAGCAGCAGGGCCAGCAACAGCAGGGGCACGGTCAGCGGGCGCGGCGCGTAGACAGGCGGCACGTTGTCGGCGAAGCTCGCCGCCGCGTCTCCCATGGCGAGCAGCGCGCCGCCGCCCGTCGCCGCCATCTGCCGCACGAGGCCCGTGTCGAGGCCGGTGTCGCGGTACTCCGGCGCGTAGGGCACGACCACGCCCGAGCGCAAGAGATACTTGTGCCCGTTGGCCGCGGCCGTCACGTTCACGATGTAGGCGCCCGCCTCGGCGGCAGGGACATCGCCCTCGTACTGGCCCGGCGCCGTCGGCTGCAGCGGGAGCGTCGTGGAGCGCTGCTGCTGGCCCTGCTGTTGCTGTTGCGTCGTGGTGGGGCTATCCACGCGCGCCGTGACGCCCGCGTCGAGCGGGAGGCCCGTCGTGGTGACCGTCAGATGGACCATGCCGCCCGCGGGCGCGGACGCCAGCGAGAGGTAGGGGCTCGACTCCGGCGGCAGCACGTACGACACCATGTTGGACCACAGCCGGTTGCCCGCCTTACTGCCGATGAGGCTGGCCGTCCAACGGCCCTGCGCGTCGCTCGTCCAGGCCACGACGCGCCCAAGGCCGTACTGCCATTGCGCGAGCAGCGGGTCGACGCCGTGCTTGGTGACATGTACGAGCACTTCCTCGCCCAGCGGCTTCTCCGTCGTCGCCACGTAGCCGTCGAGCGGCGCGGCCGGGACGCCGTCGATGATGGAGCCGCCGCCGGCGCTGTAGTTCAGAACCTCGGGCACGAAATGCTCCTCCACGATGCCCGTGCGCGCGATCTGCTTGGTCTCCTTGAGGAAGATCTGCGGAATATTGCTCGGGTTGTCGGCCTGGTAGTAGTGGCCGCCGCCCCAGCGCGCGATATCCTGCATCTCGCCGTAGTCGCTGGGTCCGCCGCCGGCCGCGCCCGTAGCCACGGTGGAGATGGTGATACCGGCCTTGTGGATCTTGCTGACGAGCGGATAGTAGTCGTCGGGCGCGTCGCCGTCGCCAAGCAGGATGATGTGCTTGATCTTGGCCCCGCTCTTGATCAGCGTGTCGTAGGCGGCCTGCAGCGAGGGGCTATAGCTGCCGGGGTCGATCGGGTTCATCGCGTCGATGGCCCGGTTGATGGCCGCCTTATTCGTGACGTACTGTAGGGGGACGGCCCAACCGTTGCCCGGCGTCCCGACGCCGTTGGCGTCGTTGACCGCCACGCGGTCCTGCGGCGTGAGCAGCTTGACCACGCCCTCGCCAGCAGCCTTGGAGATATTGACGTTCTGATCCGACTCCAGGCTCTCGATGATCAGCGCCACGGCCACAGAGGGGGTATCTTTGCGTTGCGGCAGCTTCATGCTCACGGGCAGCAAGTCATCGAGCGCGGTGCCGGTGTAGCCGCCGACGCCGTAGCTCTGCGGGCCGCCGATGACGACGAGGCCGCCGCCGCCGTCCACGTAGGAGCGCAGCGGCGAGTGCTGCGGGTCCAGCAGTCCCTGGTCGAGCTCATAAGCCGGCACGTCCACGAGCGCGACCGCGTCGTAGCCGCCCAGGTAGGCCGTCGATGGCTGCAGCTGGTCGCCCGTCACGGGTCCCGCGACCGTCATGCCCTTGGCGCGTAGCGACGCCGCGACGATGGCGCCCTCGCCGGGCGAGCCCTCGGCCACCAGCACGCGTGGCGCGCCGCGCACGCGCGTCAACGCGTAGCCGTCGTTGTTCTGCGCGATCGTATCGAGAGGCGCTTGCAGTACGACATGCACGTTGTGGTAGCCGGACGCGGGAGCAGGCAGGGAAATTATCGGAGGGATCGTTTCTCCAACGCCCAACGACACGGTGGGGTGACTGAGCAGCGTCCCATCCTCGTACACGTCGAGCGTGGCGGTCTGGGCCACGTTGCTGCGCAACTTGACGGTGAGCGGCAGGTTGGCGCCCTGGCGCAGGCTCGACGGGGCCTGCACGTTGACGACGGACGCCTCGGGGCCGGACGCGGGCGTGAGTGGGACCACATCGACGCGCGCGCCCTCGTCGCGCAGCAGCCGCGCCGCGCCCAGCGCGTCGCCGATGTTTTGGCGTCCGTCGGTCAGCACGACCACGCGCTTGCGGTAGCCCACGGGGAAGAGCGCCCCCGCGAGGTTGAGCCCTTCCTCCAGGTTGGTGGCGCTCTGGTCGACCAGCGACTGGAAGCCGGTGAAGTCGCGCAGCTGGCCGACGGGCTGCTCGACCAGGGCGTCGGCCCCGACCGACACGACGCCGGCGGCATCGTCGCGCCCGCGCGCCTTGAGAGCATGAGCGATGAAAGAGGTCTCGGCGTCGGCCGCGCCGGCGACCGAGGCCGAGAGGTCGGCTACGAAGACGGTGGCCTGGCGCGTCTCGGGCTGCTGCCACGTCGCGCCGGAGAGCGCCAGCACCAGCGCGCCCAGGATGGTCAGGCGTAGGGCCAGGGCTAGGCGGTGACGCAGCGGCGAGAGGTTGCCCGCGTCGCGCAGCCACAGCCACGCCGCCCAGCCCAGCACGAGCGGGAGCAGCAGCAATAGCGGCGGGGTAGTGAAGGTGAGGGTGAACACGACGCGACTCTTTCCGCTAAGACAGTAGGGCGCCAACCGCCGGCGCGCGGTATCGGGTTGCCTCTATTGTGGCCCTACCGGCGCATCGGGTCAAATCGTAGGCAGACGCCGCCAGCTAGCGTGACGCGTCCCGCCGTGACCAGCACGTTGGCCGGCGTGACGTCGTTGTGGCAGAGTTGCCGTGGCAGCGCGCGGTAGGGGCCAGCCACGAACGCGCCCTGCAGCAAGCGTGACAGTGACATCGGTCCGCACGGCCCGTGGACGAGCAGGGCGCCGTCGCGCGCCGCTATGGGCATGGGCACATCGAAGGACAACCCCGCGTCCGAGAGCCAAGCCAATAGGCGATGCTCGTAGTCGATCGACGCCGGGTCATCGTAGCTCATGCTCGCGTAGGTCTTGGCCACGAAATCGCCCGCCCCAGTGCGCACGAGCGCGTTCAAGTTATTCTTGCCCTCGTGTGGCAGGGCGACAATCTCGACCGGCGGGACCAGATCATAGAAGGCCAGCAGTTCGGCAGCCGCACCGTTGAGGACTAATCGGGCCATGGGAGCGCATCCACACGATCGCGCATGTCTTGGGGGATGGGACCGCTCTCCACCTCCATCTCATCCAGCATTCGGCGTAGCCGCGCCTCCTGGAGTTTTTGCCGCACAGCGTCGTTGACGAAGGCTGACAGGCCGCCAAGCCCGGCCACCACGCGCACCTCGGCGGCGACCTTCGGGTCCAAAGTTATTGATATCTTCGCGTATCCCATGCTCCAATCGTACTGCGAGTACGATCAGGAGGCAAGCGGCTTTGCAAGCGATCAAGCGACAAGTATCAATTATGGGGCGTACCCTATGCAGGAAAACACCGTTGATTCACAGTGAGTCACCATGATATACTAGAGAACGATGTCGCGGAAGTACAGCGACAAGGGAAGGAGCGAAGGATGCCGGCGACTGAGAAGGGCATCGTGGTCCGATTGCCGGGCGAAACACGCGAGCGCATCGCATCCATGGCACGCTCACGCGGGCGGAGCATGAATTTCGTCCTGAACGAGGCGGTGGAGCGTTATGTCGCCGAGGAGGCATGGCTGATCGACGAGATCGACGCGGCCATCGCGGAGGCCGACGCGCCCGATGCCCTATTCGTCCCACAGTCCGAGGTGATGGCCGGCCTCGACGCCGTTATCGAAAGCGCGCGCCAGCGCCAGGCTTCGTAGTCGGACGCATGGCTGATGGACGACGATAATGATACCGAGGGAACTGAGGACAGGGTGGCGCACGAGGTCGTCTGGTTGTCGCGGGCACAGCGCCACCTGACGGAGATCGTCGTCTACATCGCCGAGGATAACCCAACAGCCGCGATCTCCGTCAAGGAACGCATCGAACAAGCGGCCACTCACCTATCCGCCAATCCCCGCTGGGGCGCCAAGGGCGCATCGACGGGACGCGTGAACTGGTCGTTTCCGGACTTCCCTATGTTATCCCCTATCGCCTACGTTTTGGCCGCGTCGAGATCCTGGATGTGATTCACGCCGCCCGGCGCTGGCCGTCGCGCCTCTAAATCGACTATCGGCTATCAACCGGCACACTCGCGTCGGGCCGGATGCGCAGCCACTCGGGGTTGTCGTCGGACCCGCCCGAGAGCAGGAACTTGACGACCTCGCGCCGGACCGGCGCTTCCTGCTCCAGCACGACGACCCATACCCGCTGCGGCGATTCGGCGCGGCCACGCGTGAACAGCGCCATCGGATCTTCGACGGCGACCACCGCGTCGAGCAGGCTCGTCCGCTGGCGTCCCTGCCGTACCATCTCCAGGCCGATTTCGTCGTAGGTGACCCGCCACCCAGGAACCTGGCCGTCGATGATCGCATCGACCGCAGCCTCGACCGTTTGGTGGTCGGCGCGGCCCTGCATCGCTAAAAGAGGTGGTTCCATATGTTTTGTATATCCTGTTCCTCACCGTCCTACTCACGGTAACGCGCACATGCGCTACCCCCGTGGAGTGTGCCCCCAGCATACACCACCCTAGCCTTTCTGTGATTCGCAAAAGATCGCGGATCCGCGCCTGCTCCCGGTCGTGTGGCGCCCCTATCATACCTGTCGCGCGGCGCTAGTTTCCGCACATTCACCCTATTGTTGCTGATATTACTTGCAAGCAGTTGCATAAAGTGGTATCGTGGTGTCATCGCCCAGAGGCGCGCCGCCCAGGAGCGCGAGGGGCGATGCCGCCGGAGACAGGCGGAAAGGAATGAGAGCGCATGAGTACCTTGGCCTCCCATGATCGAGACCGCGGCATGTTCAGCCGCCTCGCCACCATTTGGCGCGAGGCTGATCCGGGCCTGCGCCGTCGTCTCGTCACGATCTACAGCTTCCTGATTGGCTTCAACGTCGTGATGTGGGCGCTTACCTTCGCCGTTTCGGTTAAATACCCCGTGGTGCTTGGCCTCGCGGTGCTGGCCTACGGCTTCGGTCTGCGCCACGCCGTCGACCCCGACCACATCGCCGCCATCGACAATACCACCCGCAAGCTGATGCAGGAAGGCAAGCGGCCCGTCGCCGTCGGCTTTTTCTTTTCTATGGGCCACTCCACTATCGTGTTCGCCCTTTCCGTCGTGATCGCGGTCACCGCCGCGATCCTGCACCAAACGTTTGCCTCCAAGAACTTCACCAATCTGCAAAGCTTCGGCGCGGTCGTTGGAACCTCGGTCTCTGGGTTGTTCCTCGTCCTCATCGCGGTGATCAACATCATCGTATTGACCGATATCTTCAAGGAATGGCGCAAGGTCGTCAAAGGTGGGATGTACGACGACAAGACGCTTGATGACTACCTCTCTAATCGCGGGCTCATGGCGCGCCTTTTCAAGCCGCTGCTCAAGGTTGTCGGCAACAGTTGGAACATGTACCCCATCGGCGTGCTCTTTGGTCTAGGCTTCGACACGGCCAGCGAGGTCGGGCTCCTGGCTATCTCGGCAAAGACGGGGGCGAGTGGCCTGCCCATCTTCCTGATCCTGCTGTTCCCCCTGCTCTTCGTGGCCGGCATGTCGCTCGTCGATACAACCGACGGTGTGGCCATGCTCGGCGCGTACGGCTGGGCCTACGTCCGTCCGGTGCGCAAGCTCTACTACAACATGAACATCACCCTCATCTCCGTCATCGTGGCCCTGTTCATCGGCGGCATTGAGGTGCTGCAGGTCATTAGCACGGAAACGGGGGCCAGCGGAGGCCCCTTCGACTTCGCCAACAACATCCCGTTCAATATCCTCGGGTTCTACATCATCGGGATCTTCATCGCAAGCTGGATCATCTCGGTCCTCGTCTACAAGCTGCGGGGCATCGACCGCCTGGACGAAGAGTTGACCCGCGCAGCCTCGTCGGGCGTGTCGAGCGCGCTCTAGCATCTGAGGCGTGCGCTGCGGAGGCGCGGAGGATCGCACAGGCGTGGTAAGCAGACAGGACGCGCCGCCGGCGCCGGCGCGATCGCACAGGCCTCAGCCCCAGGGCTCGTGCATTATCGTAGGGGCGTATGGCATACGCCCGTATGGCATACGCCCGTGGCCTCACGCGCGGGCGTATGGCATACAGCCCTGTCTGATTAAAACCTGGCACGTAGATCGGGGTGTAGGGGCGTATCGCTAGACGCCCGCTGCTCACGGTTGGGGGGCTTGGCGTTCGTCGGCGTTTGCCGCCCAGTGGACATCTTTGCGGCGAACACGGGCGTCTAGCGATACGCCCCTACAACCGTTATGACAATGGGGCAAATTTTAATCAGACAGGACTGTATGGCATACGCCCGGCCTTTGCCGCAGACCCGTCTAATGCGACGCGCGACGGTTGCCGCGAGCCGGCCGCCCGCGATCGCTGGGCGTATGGCATACGCCCCTACGCCCCGATCCACGCGCCATATGGTAATCAGACAGGGCTGTATGCCATACGCCCAGCGATCGAGGCCACGGGCGTATGCCATACGCCCCTACGATAATGCACGAGCCGTGGCCCCAGCCCGTCATGTATGCGCGTATGCGCGTATTATGAAAAGTAATGGGAAGGAGGCAGCCGGCTCAATAGTGCGAACGCTGCCTGCCTGTCTTGATGATGCAAAGGGGAGTACCATGGACGCGACCGGCAACGGTAACGGGGATGTGGCCGAGCTCAAGCGCGTGCTCCGCGCGCACGGCCTGCGCGTCACCATCCCCCGTGTCGCCGTGCTCCAGGCCCTCGATGCGGCCCCGAGCCATCTGAGCGTGGAGGAGATCGCGCACGCCGTCGCGGAGCGCTATCCCGCGTTCGATCGCGTCAGCCTCTACCGGACGGTGGAAACGTTCGAGGCGCATGGGCTGGCCGTCCGCGTCGAACTCGGCGACCGGGTGCTGCGCTGGGAGCGTGATCGACACGCCCATCACCACATGGAGTGCCGGCGCTGTGGAGCGGTTATCGAGCTGGAGACCGGCCACTTCGAGCGCCTGGCGGACGAGTTGGCGCGGGTCTATGGCGTGCGCGTCGAGTTGCGCCACCTGGCCCTGCCCGGTCTATGCGCCGGCTGCGCGTCGTCGGTCGCCTGACAGAGCAGCCTCAACCTCGGCCTCGTCCGCGGCGATGCCCGCCCGCTCATCCGCGGCCAGCATCATGAAAAAGAGGATGGAGCCCGCGCCCATGAAGACCAGGCTGCCGGGCAACCACATAATGATGCCGCCCAGCCGCTGGTCGTCGAGCGGCGCCCAGCCCTGCAACGGCATTTGCGTCGCGTAGAAGGGGTACCACAGCACGCCCGAAAAGGTGTAGATCGCGCCCAGAAGGTTCATGGGCAGCATGGCCGTCACGCTGTGCAGCAGCCGCGCCCCCAGGTGCAGGCGCGGCCGTCCCGGCTGTGGCTCGATGACTACCCACCAGAAAAGCAGCGCGGTCGTCAGGAAGCAAATGTGCTCCAGCAAGTGAACGCCTACGTTGGTCAGCGTGGCCTCGTAGGGCGCGGGCATGTGCCAGAGCAGGAGGTCGCCCACAAAGAGCGGCCACGCCACCAGCGGCGACGTCAATTGCCGTGTCGCATGGTGAAACCAGGAGGTGCGCCGGTGCGCGCGCGCCACGGCGCGGACCAACCCGCGCGGCAGGCCCACGAGCAGCACGGGAATCGGCTTGCCAAGCAGCAGCAGCGGCGGCACGACTTCCAGCAGGACCAGGTGCTGTATCATGTGCACGCTGAAAAGCCGCGTGTCGTAGGTGTCGAGCGGCGATAGCAACGCCAGCGCCAGCGCGAATAGACCCAGGGCGAAAGAGGCGGCGTGACGCCGCTTGACCACGCGCCAGAGCTTGCCACGGCGACCCAACTCGCGCAGGCCGGCGCCGTAGACAACGGCGGTGAGGGCCACGCCCAGAATGACCTGGGGGTCGGCCGACCAATCGCCCAGCAACGATACGACGGAAGAGGAGCTACTCAAGTGGACCAACCATGATCCTATCCAGGCCGGCCATGATCGTATGATCGCGGCAAGGTCTAGCGGGATCGCTACAATCATCGCCGGGGCGGCGAACGGAAAGTGGTGAAGGGGCGAGGATGCCGACTGATTGAGCATGCCACGTCTCTATTAAGCATAGCAGGGCGTACGGAAAGCGCGCCATAGCGGCCTCAGGGGTCGTGTAGTTTTCCCCCTCACCCCCACCCCATGCGGATTGGTCTCTCTCCGCTCCGCTTCGACAGCCCAACCGGCTCTCCCTCAAGGGGCGAGGGGAGACGCGCCGCACACGCGAGGCGGCCCCTCTTCTCCCGCGTCAGGGGGAGAGGTCGGGGGTGAGGGCCGTGTCGCCGTCCCAATCCTTTCGCCGATGTAAGGCTAGTGTCAGGGTGTTGTCAGGGTACTGTCTCTGGCCCTCGTCGCCCGCCGGCCCCACACTGTACGTATGGCGCCGCACGAAAGCGCGCTCGTCGTATAGAGACGAATCGTGCGGGGTAAAAGGATTAGCCGGACGTGGAGGTTGGGATGACACGGGGACACGGAACAGGAACGCCGCGGCGTAGGCGGCGGATGGTACGGCGAGGGATCATAGTCATGGTCATGGCGGTCATGGCCGTGATGGGGGCGCTGCCGTCGCGGGCGTCCATGGCGCTCGCGGCTACGCTGACGGTCTGCCCGAGCGGCTGCCCGTACACGGTGATCCAGGACGCCGTCAACGCGGCGATGGACGGCGACACGGTGCAGGTCGGAGCCGGGACGTACACGCAGACGGTGACGATCAGCAAGTCCCTGACGCTGGCAGGGGCCGGCGCGGGCCAGACGATCATCGATGGGAACAACTACACGCAGCACGCGCCGCTGGTGGCGATCACCGGGACGGCGGGGCAAGTGACCCTCTCCGGCCTCACCCTCCAGCACGGCTTCGGCGGCGGCCTGCTCAATAACGGGCGGCCCGGTCTGGATGCGGCGCGCGTGGTCTCCAGCGCCATCGTCGCCAACGTCAACTTCGCGGGTCCGGGGTTCACGGGGTACGGCGGCGGGATCGACAACGAGGGCGGCGCCCTGACCGTGATCAGCAGCACCGTCGCGGGCAACACCGCCGCGAGTAACGGCGGCGGCCTCGAAAACGGCGGGGCCGCCCGCCTGGCGCTGGTCGCCAGCACCGTCTCTGGCAACACGACCAGCGGGGGCGGCGCGGGCGGCGGCATTGACGACGGGGGGCTCAACGGGTCCGGCCTGGTCACGTTGACCGACAGCACCGTCTACAGCAACACGGCGAGCGTAGGCGGCGGCCTCTCCATCCTCTCCGGTGTGGGGACACTGGCCTTGACCGACAGCACCGTCTACAGCAACACGGCGAGCGTAGGCGGCGGCCTCGACGACACCGCCATTAGCGGGACCGTCGCCCTGACGGGGACGATCCTGGCCGGCAACACGGCGGGTCAAGGGCCCGACTGTAACACCCAGGGGAGCGGGGGCAACCACAATGGGTTGCTGACCTCGGGCGGCTACAACCTGCTCGGCAACGGCGACTCTTGCCAGGGCCTGACCAACGGCGCGCATGGCGATCAGGTCGGCGCGTCCAACCAGCTGCTCGACCCCCGGCTTGGCCCCCTACAAGACAACGGCGGCCCCACCCAGACGCTGGCTCCCCGCGCTGATAGCACGGCCATCGGCGCCGTACCCGCGAGCGCCTGCGCCACGACGATCGACCAGCGCGGCGTCGCGCGCCCCGACCCGGCATCGGGCAGCCCCGGCTACTGCACTGTCGGCGCCGTCGAGTACCAGGCGCACCCCGTCACGCGCCACGTCGCCCCGGCGGGCCGCGACAGCGGTGACTGCACGGCGAGCCCCTGCCAGACGATCGGCTACGCCGTCGGCCAGGCCGGGGACTTCGACACGGTGGCGGTGGCGGCCGGGACGTATACCGAGGCCGTGACCATCACCAAGCCGCTCGCGGTGGACGGGGCCGGCGCGGGGCAGACGATCATCGACGGGGGGCAATCCGCCGCGACGGGCGCGATTACGGCTCCGCTGGTGACGATCACCGGGACGGCGGGGCAAGTGACCCTCTCCGGCCTCACCCTCCAGCATGGTTCACGCGGTTTGGTCAACGCTGGGCGCCCCGGCGTGGAGACAACCCACCTGATCGACAGCGCCATCGTCGGCAACTTCGCCAACAACGGCGGCGGCATCGATAACACGGGCGGCTCCGTGACGGTGCTGAGGAGCACGATCGCCAACAACCTCGCCGCCACCTTCGGCGGCGGCATCGCCAACACGGGCGGCTCCGTGGGCGACACCATAGAGGTCATCAGCAGTACCGTCAGCGGTAACTCCGCCATCGACGGTGGCTTTGGCGGCGGCATCGCCAACACCGGTTCCGCGGCCGGCGCCGTGCGCGTCGTCGATAGCACGCTCTCCGGCAACACCGCCGGCGCCGGCGGCGCCATCTACAACGTCAACGCCGCGGGCGGCGGGGCCAAGACGGGCACGGTCACGATCGTCGACAGCACGGTCTACAGCAACACCGCCAGCGGGTCGGGGATTTCGGGCGGTGGGGCGATCTACAATGCCGGCTCTCTGGCCGTGATCGCGAGCACAATCTACAGCAACACCGCCGGATCGGGCGGCGGCGTCTATATGTTCAGTGGGACAGCCGCGCTGACGGACACGATCCTGGCCGGCAACACGGCGAGGGGCGGGTCGGGGCCGGACTGCTCCGGGACGCTGACCTCGGGCGGCTACAACCTGCTCGGCGACAACAGCGGTTGCGCGGGACCGGTCAATGGCCAGAACGGCGACCAGGTGGGGACGCCAAGCGCGCCCATCGACCCGACGCTTGGCCCCTTGCGGGACAACGGAGGCCCGACCCTCACCCTCGCCCTGCTGCCGGGCAGCCCCGCCATCGACGCGATCCCGTCCGGCGCCTGCGCCGTCGCGACCGACCAGCGCGGCGTCAAGCGGCCAGCCGATGGCGGCACGGGCAAGATGGCGAACGGGCAGCCCTACTGCGATGTGGGCGCCTTCGAACTCGCCGCCACGGGGCCGGTCATCCCGCCTGTGCCGCCCGCGACGGCGACGCCGGAGTTGGGCAGTGGCGAACTGCTTGTCACCGGCCTGCTCCCGCTCGGCCTCGCGTTGCTCGCCCGCAAGCGACGGGCGCGGCGCATGACACAGCAGTAGCGCCAGGGGGCTCGGTCAGGGTGATATACTGCGCCTATCAAGATCAAGCGGACCTGTCAGCGGAGGGACAATGCGCTATGGCTATGCGCGCCCACGAGACCGACGTCTCAACGCCCGACATACTATTGACGCCTGGAGTCGTCGAGGTCGACCTCTCTACGTTCCCCACCGGCGACGGTAAACCCATGGCCGAGAATTTCGTCAACGGGCTCCAGATGACTGGCCTGCAAGACGCCCTGCGCCGGCTGCTTGAGGCACAGGATCGCGCCAATGCCGCCATCGGCGGCAATCAATTCCTCTACTACAATCCCTACAATAAGCGCGACAACCTCTCGCCCGACGCCTACGTCGCCCTCGACGTCGCCCCCGGCGCCCGCGACGTCTGGTTCACTTGGACGGAGGGTAAGGCGCCGGACATCGTGTTCGAGATCACCTCACCGAGCACGCGACGCAAGGACCTAAGCACGGAGCCGCGTGGCAAGCTGACCCTGTACGGGCGGATGGGCGTGCGCGAGTACTACGTGTACGACCCCGCGCTCAAGAGGACGAGGACGCCGCGGCCGCGTCTGTACGCTTTTACCCTACAGGGGAAAGGCATGCAGACGTGGCGACTGGAGGAGACCGCGCTGCTGCCGGGCGGGGGCGTCTGGAGTCCCATATTGCGAGCGGAACTGCGGCCCGTTGTGACACCGGACACGGAGTGGGAACCGGCGGGGGTGTACCTGCGGGTGATCGACCCGACGACCGGCGCGCCAATCCGCGTGGGCGAAGAGATTCGCCAAGACTACCAGGCGGCGCGGGAGCAGGCCCAGGCAGCGCGCGCGCAGGTCATGGGTCTCCAGGAGAAGTTGACGCGGGAGGAGATGGCGCGTCAGGACGCTGAGGAGCGCGCCCGCCGGGCCGAGGAGGAACTGGAGCGGCTGCGGGCCGCGCGGGCATAAGAGGCATAGATCAACGCGCATTAATGGCTTGCGCCAGCGCGTCGAGGACCGCTCTGAGCGCCTGAGCAGTCGCGGGGTCCGACACGGCGCCGCCAGCGTCAAGTTTGCCCTAACAGCCTATCCGAAAAGTGGTAGTTATGGTAAACTAGAAGGAGCGTCGTGGCCCTCACGGCATCTACCTCCTACTGCGATTGAAAGACTCCTACCCATGGCATCTCTTCCTGTGACCCCTG